>OCHF01000230.1_pt1 | contig 45862 bp, 70 predicted proteins | sample 1538851 | NCBI WGS metagenome assembly OCHF01 (sample SAMN04571730, study PRJEB22368) | human gut metagenome | biome: human gut; material: stool | host: Homo sapiens | place: Luxembourg | collected 2012-12-07
GGGGCATCAACCTTCTTTGGAGAGATATAGTAAGACCTGCTATTTTAGTAGGCAAATATCGTTTGTATCCAAGAATCCCCTGCCTTTAGGCATGGGGAGTATGTCAAGTTATTCTCAATTTCTCAATTCGATAATATAAGTTCTGTCGTAGACTGCCCTTAGTGTTCTCACTAGGGGCTTTTTTATTGCCTTTTTGGCAGATATAAGATATATTAATATTAAGAGCAATAATGATAAGCCTGTGGGTAAATCATGGAGCCTTGCCAATCTGCGGAGCGGTAAGGCTCTTTTGTTTTATAAAAACAGCTATTTTTGTAAAATGGCGGGTATCCACTTTATAAAAAATAGCCATTTTGTAATATCATCAACCTTAAATTTAGTATTTAGCTACTAACTTATCTGCAATTCGATACATTTTGTATCGTTAAAACTACATAATAACAAAAAGAAAAGCCTACTCATTATTCGAGCAGGCTTTTTTGCTAGAGTTTTTTAACGTACCACTTAAAAAAATGAAAACTTATAATATTATTTCCTTTTCTTCTTGGTCTATTTCACCATTAACAATAGCTCTTTTTTCAGTTGGTGTAAGTTTATTGTCTGGCTTAGGAATACCATTAATTTGACATACATTATTGTTAGCTTCTTGTTTTTTAGTTTCCACAGGACTACTAGCAAAGATAACTTTCATCAAAGATACAAATTTCTTTCTATCTTCGGAGTCTAATTCCATATAGTGTCTAATAATACTCATATCGTACTTATCAAGATTGTACTTTTCAGCCAATTTATCAAGTAGACTTACTTTTGTTTCCGTGAACATTTCACCTTCGCCAGTTAGCAACCATTGTTCATTTACATTAAATTTTGCTGATAGCAATTTAATAAATGAGTCATCTGGAATTACTATACCAGCTTCATATTTTGCATAAGCTGTTCTTGTTTTACCACATATACTGGCAAATTGTTCTTGGGTTTTATTAAGTTTTTTTCTAACTTCTTTTAACCTTTCTTTCATATAATCAACTCCTTAAACATATAATATCATTTTATTTTGTTCTTGTAAACTCAAAAACATGAAAAATATTTTAAAAAAATGGTTGACAAGAACCAAATTATGCTCTATAATCGTTCTTGTAAGAACAACAGAGGACAAAAGGTGGTGTTCATATGGACAACTTAGAAAAAGAATTGCTCGATAGCATTATTCCTATTCTTACACAAAATGCTGATAAAACAGCAGATAAAATTCTGTTAGACGGAATTGCAATCGGCATAAAAATTAAAGCTGATGAATTAAAAAATGAGAAAATCGCCTAGTTAATTCTAGGCGATTGAATAAAAGAAAATACAAACGCTTGACGGTGGGTTATTGATAAAACCGTTGTATTGAAACTTATAGCTTATGTATGGGTAGCAACCAAATAAATTATAAATAAGGAGAAAACATATGAACGAATTACAAATTTTCAATAATGAAAAATACGGGGAAGTCAGAACAGCAATTATAAATAATGAACCTTATTTTATGTTAGCTGATGTATGTAGAGTATTAGAAATTCAAGACCACAAAACAGCTAAACGTAGATTATCTGAAAATGGGGTGCATAGTATGCACCTCATCGATAGAATGAATAGGGAACAGCAAGCAACATTCATCAATGAAAGTAATCTTTACAAATTAGCATTTACTAGCAGAAAAAAAGAAGCCGAAGAATTTACGGAATGGGTAACCAGTAAAGTATTACCTTCAATCAGAAAACATGGCGGTTATCTCACACCAGCAAAAATTGAAGAAGTTTTAAGCAATCCAGATACAATCATTAAACTTGCAACTGAACTTAAAAAATTAAAAACTGAAAATCAAATGCAAGCTCAACAGATTGCAGAATTTAAACCAATTAAAGAATATGTCGATATCATTCTACAGTCAACCGATACAGTAACAATAACACAGATTGCAGCAGATTATGGCTTGAGTGCTAAAAAATTAAATAAAATCCTAAACGAAGAAAAAATTCAACACAAAGTAAATGACCAGTGGATTTTATACAGCAACATGATGAATAAAGGTTATACAAAATCTGAAACTATAGATATCGAACGAAGTGATGGAAGAATTGAAACAAAAATGTATACACGTTGGACTCAAAAAGGAAGATTGAAAATACATGAAATTCTAACTAATTTAGGATTTATAGCTAATTATGATAGAGAACAACAAAAATTATTTGCATAGGTTGTTTTTTACCCAATAAATTGCAAGTAAATAAGTGTGATTATGGTCAAACCCGCCTAGTTTTACATCATCATCAAAATTGCCAACATTGGCAAAATCATAGGGGAGTGAGAATATGAAAGACTTAATAGTCGAGCTTATGACTTTAAGGTCAAGACTTCAAGATGATATTGCTTTTAAAACAGAGTCTGTTGCTTGTATAGATAAAGCCATAGAAGAATTAAACAAGGTTGATGAAAAGCTTGGTGATGATTACCAAATGCTGGAAGTATCACAAGTAGCTCAATGGCTTTATACCAGCAATAGTTTTGTAATAGATAGTTTTAAGTCTAAAGGTATACCAATGGTTATAAAGTCCATTGGTAAAGATAGCCAAAAACCTAAATATCTTATACCGGTAAGTTCTTATAAGCAATATATAAAAGAGTGCCAATATAAAAAGGGCTAATATAGATTAGCCCTTAAAAATAAGATGATGTTTAGTATATAAACTTTATCTTTATTATAACACTTATCCGGTGCGTAGCAAATACCATAGCAGAGTTATCAACATAACAAAAAACAAAAATAAACGGCAAATCTAAAACGATAATCTTCTTAACAAAATTTTATGGTAGGGGGTTTGCAAAGCGGTCTGCTATGGTGCTTAGTACGCACCAGAAAACAGGAGGAAAATAATTATGAACAATATTAAGACAGTAAATATACCTTTAAAAAGCGAGTTTAGCAAGGATATCAAGCGACTCAAACAGCGTAGAAGAAGCGACAATATCTGCAAATATTCTTTAGTATTCGTGGCAGTCGTAGGCGTTATCTTAACAGGAATTTTAATGGCGGGGTGATTATATGTTAAAAAATACAAAATATACAGATGGCAAAAATATTTATTATGTATCTGGATTGCTTGGTGATAATCAACATGCAGTGTGTAAAAAGGCTATTGGTTCAAAATCTATTGGAAACCATAGATACAGATCCAGAACAAATAAGGTAGTTTCTACAGCTGATGAAGCACAAAAATATCTTGACCAATTAGCACAAGAAAAAGAATGGAATGAGTTTGAGTGAAATGCTGGAGATGTGGCAAAAAGTTAAAACCAAATAACGTACAAATATTACATCTTATAAGCGGTTTATCTGTGCCAGTATGTTCGGACGATAGAACCTGCTATTCACCAGCACAGATATCGAAGAAAAGGAGCAAGAAATAATGGGTTTAGAAAAATGCAATGATTGTCTGTATAAATTTAAATTAAATACAGATGAGCCATGTTCTTATTGTAAAGAAATAGATTTGGAGTCTGATATAAAGAGCAGTGAATATATAAAATTTAATTCCAAATGTTCAACTTGCTTATATAAAGATAACGATAAAAAAGCATGGCCCTGTTATAAATGCACAGTTATAAAACCTGATGGTGCAAGTTGTGAATACGAAGAAAACGACAACAAAAAAGATGAGGTTATAGAAAAAGGTCTTACAGAAACAAAGCTTTGTGGAAATTGTATAAACAGACACAAACCAATCAATGAAAAACCTTGTGATGATTGTTATCGATTTACTGATAAACCAAGCTTTAAATTTGATATTGGAATAATAAAACAAGATAAATCTGTTAAAGCACCTAGTCATAAAAATTATGATGAGCATTACCAAACGGAACACCAGCCGATAGAAGTAATGCAGGCGAATATGACGCAAGATGAATTTATCGGCTATCTAAAAGGCAATATTACAAAGTACGTCTTACGAATGGGGCGTAAAGATGATGTAAAAAAAGAAGCTGCTAAAATTCGCCGTTATGCTCAGTGGTTAGAACAAGTAGTCAACGGCGAAACAATAAATCCTAGAAAGTGAGAGATGATATGTATAAGTTATTAAACAAAAGAACAGCCATTCTACAATGGGCATTAGGATATTGGGTTTTTGTAAAAGATACTAATCCAAATCCAGATGAAAACTATGGTGCTGCTTGGTATCGTATGAATAATGATGGAATTATTTTTGATGAAAAGAATGTTGCCTATGATTTAGAATCTTTTGGTGCTAATGAGGAATATTATAGCTCTGAGGTAGAATGTATTAAATTATAAGAAAAGGGGTATATTATGCAAATAGTTTACCAAAATAATAATAAACAAGGTACACCGATATTAATTTATAAAAGTATTTATAAAAAAAGAGAATTACAAGATACATTACAAAAATGTACAGAATTATTTTACAAAAAAAGCCCCTGCGTAAAGCAAGAGGCATAAAAAAATAAAAAAGCAATTTTATTTTAACATGGAGGATTAAACAATGGCAATAAAACTTATCATGACAGCCGAGCAAATGAAAGATGAAGAAGCTTGGCTTGCTCTTAGAAATAAATATATTGGCGGTTCTGATGCAAGTACAGTAGCTGGATTTAATAAATGGAAAAGCTTGTATCAGCTATGGGCAGAAAAAACAGGAAGAAATGAAAAAGAGGATTTAAGCAATAATCTTCGCATTTGGTTTGGCAAGCGAGCAGAAGAACTTGTAGCTGAACGTTTCACACTAGATACAGGGAAGAAAGTCCATAAAACTGGCGTATGGGTGAATGATAAATACCCTTGGGCTTGTGCAAGTATTGACCGCATGATTGTTGGAGAAAATGCATTCCTGGAGTGCAAAACATCTAGCGGTTTTAATAAAGAAAAATGGCAAGATGAAGAAATACCAGACAACTACTACTGCCAGATTCTGCATTACATGGCGATTATGGAAATGGATTACTGCTACATTGCTTGCCTATTCGACAACGGTAGTGAGTACATCTATAAAAAAGTTAAATTCAATCCAGAGGACGCTGACGCACTCATGGAGCTTGAAAAAAACTTTTTTGAACAGAATATATCTAAAGACATTGAACCACCAGTAGACGGCTCTACAGCCTGTACAGAAATGATTAAAAATAAATACAAGGGCGGTGATGTCGATAGAATAGAAATTTCTTCTAATGCTGATGTGTTTGCTGAAAAATTAGAAGAAATCGAGGCGCAGGAAAAGATTTTAAAGCAGGATAAGCAAGAATATCAAAACTTGATAAAAACCCTTCTGAAAGACCATGAGGAGGGTTACAGCGGAAATTATACCTTCTACTGGAAAACCACAGTAGGTAGAAAAACAATAGATAGTAAAAAATTAAAAGCTATGTATCCAGATGCATACAATGATTGCTTAAAAGAAGCAACAGCAAGTCGCAGATTTAGTTTTAAAAAAATCGTAAAGGAGTAATTTGAAATGGCAAATATTAAAGGCGGATTAATTAATAAAACAAATAATGGAGTGGCTAAACAGCAACAGCCTAAAACTATACAGAGCTTAATAATCTCTATGGAAAAACAGATTGCAAAAGCGTTACCAAGAGTGCTTACACCAGAAAGATTTACAAGAATGGTGCTTACTGCTCTTAGTAAAGATAATAAATTAGCTTCTTGCACCCCAAACAGTTTCCTCGGCGCCATGATGCAAGCTGCACAATTAGGATTAGAACCAAATACACCACTTGGACAAGCTTACCTTATCCCATTCAAAAATAAAGGCGTTATGGAAGTTCAGTTTCAAATCGGATATAAAGGCATGATTGACCTTGCATATCGTTCTAAAGAAGTGGTAGATATTCAAGCCCAATGCGTGTACGAAAATGATGAGTTTGAGTACGAGCTTGGATTAAATCCAGTATTAAAACATAAACCAGCACTGAAAAACCGCGGTGAAGTAATTCTGTATTATGCAGTATTCCACACCAAATCTGGCGGTTATGGTTTCGAGGTTATGAGTAAAGAAGACATTATAAACCATGCTAAAAAAACAAGTCAAAGCTTTGGTAGCAGTTATTCACCATGGAACAAATATTTTGATGAAATGGCGAAAAAGACAGTATTAAAACGAGTATTAAAATATGCACCTGTAGCATCGGATTTTGCAATGGCTATTAATTCTGATGAAACCATTAAAAGCAATATTAGTGCCAATATGGTAGACGAAGAAGATGAAACTATGGTTGATATCACACCAGAAGAGAACGAAGAAATACAAGAAGATGAAAAAGTGGTTGATAAAGAAACTGGGGAAATATTGCAGCAACCTTCTTTACAGCCAGGAAACTAACGAGGTGGAACAATGGGAAAAGTAAAAGATGATAGTAATTTTCAAATATATGGCTGGATGGTAACACAGTTAAAACTTAAAGGAAATGAATTATTAATATATGCTATCATCTACAGCTTTTCTCAAAATAATGGCGGTGATGGAATATTTAATGCTAGTACTGCTTATTTATGTGAATGGACTAGCTTAAGTAAACGGGCGGTTATAGATTGTCTTTCTTCTCTGACAAAAAGAAATTTAATAATCAAATTGGAGGACAATTCACTAAAACGAAAACCAAATGTTTATAAAATCAATAAACAATTTTTAGTAAATACTGGTGAAAAAACTTCACTAGTACTGGGGAAAAAAGTTCACCAGACTAGTGAAAAAACTTCACCAGACTGGGGAAAAAACTTCACTAGTACTGGTGAAAAAACTTCACCCTATAATTCTACTACTAATAATATATCTACTACTACTACTATAGAAGAACAACTAGATTATGTTTGCAATTTGTATACAACAGAGATTACAGGCAGATTGTGTTGTTCTTCTATAGAAACCACTGCTCTAATAAAATTTATCGATATGTACGGAGTTAGTGCCATTGAAAATGCGATAAAAATTGCCGTGATGAGAAATAAGCGTTCTCTAGGCTATATAGAGGGAATATTAAAGAATGAAGCGAGGGTAGATAATGGAACAGATTCAGCAGTTACCACAGAAAAAGAAACCCCAATGGTTCGACAAAGAAAAGCAGTTGGACGTAAAAAAGTATATAAAGCAAGTGCAGTTGAAACTATCGAACAAGCCGAAGCCAAATTTGCTAACGAAACCAACGACTGGGATTAATTATAAAATCTTAGAAGAATCAGGAATATTAGAACGCTTTAAAGATATAAAATTTGAAAATATAATTCCAGATGAAGACATAAAAGAGAATGCACAGATGATATTAAATTATGCCAATAATATAGAAAAATATGTAGCAAATGGAGAGGGATTAATTTTATCTGGTAGTTATGGAACTATGAAGACGACACTTGCTATATGTGTATTACGTAAATATATAGAGCAAGGAGGCAGAGGTTTATTCGTTCCTATGTGTTCCATGATGGATAGTCTGTATTCTATGAAGGCTAGAAGCGTTGATGAATGGATAAATTATGAAAATAGATTAAGAAATACCAGTTTGCTAGTAATTGATGATTTAGGCAGTGAAGATGTATCTGCACCATGGGTGTTATCTAAAGTGAATAGCATTATAACAGAGCGATATAACCGAAAAAAATCAATAATCATAACGACCAATCTTACTAAAGAGGAATTAGCAAAGACGTATGCAGGGAGAATTATCGATAGATTAAGGTCCACTAACTACTATATAAGTTTCACAGGTAAGACAAAACGAGTAGGTTTAAAAACAAGTGATTTAAGAGGCGATAAACATGAGTAAACATTGCTTAACACTGCGGAAAAGAAATAATAGGGCTACATGCAAACGCTAAATACTGTAGCCCTGAATGCAAAATGATTTGTTATAAAGAAAGATACAAACGTTATAAAAAAGAAAAAAGAGCTTATCTAAATAAAGGTGGAAAAAGCAAAGCTAAAACTGCTGCTGCTTTGAAAAAAATGGCCCTTAAGGAAAGAAGGGACATAATAAATAATCTTATAAGAAAAACAGGTATGCACTACGGAGAGGTAGCGTACTATTACGATAGCGGTAAGATTGATGAGCTATATAAACGAGCAGAATATCTGAAATCTATCGGCAAAATAAAACCAAATAACGGAGAACGTAAGATGGTTAAATCAATCGTTAAAGGTTCACCTGATTATTTTATAATTTCGACAATTTAAGGAGTAGCAATGACAGAGAAAGAAATGCAACTTATGCTAGGGAAACATTTTGGAATTCAATATATATGCATACCAAATGTTTTAATGACTGGCGAATATAAAAAAGAGATGTTGTCAGAAATAGAAAAATTAAAGCCGTGGGAAAGACCAAGCAAGATGTATGAATCAGATTTTATATATATCACTAAATCTGGTTATTTAACTGAAGTTGAAATCAAAGTTGATATAAACGACTTCAGAAGTGATTTTAACAAAAAAGTATATCATTCTTCTCCGCTCGTAAGTTCTTTATATTATGCTTTTCCAGAAACATTATATAAAAAATATAAAGATGAAATAAACGATAAAACAGCAGGTATTACAGGCATAATAACAGTTTCATATGATTGCAAGGTTAAAGTTAAGGCACCAAAAAGAAAAGAAGTTTCACCGTTAACAGATACACAAATAAAAGATTTTATGCGTATAGGATGCATGAAGTGGTTTAAGGAGTGGTAATAAGATGATAAAAGAATGTGCTAATCCTAAATGTAAAAAATCGTTTCAGGCTAAAAGGAAAACTCAAAAATATTGTTCGGGAAAATGCAGAAAATATGTAGAAAAAAATAAGAATGTTGACCATGAAGAAACAAAGATAGATGGAGTGCCATTAAGAGAGTTTTATTGTCGTGAGTGTGGCGGACGTGTGGTTATAAAAACAGAAAAAGATAAACGTACTGTATTTTGTTGTGTTCAACATGAGAGAAAGTATTGGAAACATCCTGGAACATATAGCCATAGAGGGACAACAAATTTAGGTATGAGTGGAGGAATGAGTTTAAATTCCTTGAAAAGAAGAGAAAAGTTAATATTAGAATGACAAAAACAGAACAATACAATAATGAAGTTGTAAAAATATATAAAAATCCTTTGTTTAGTGTAGATGAAGCTATAAACGAGTATTTAAATTTTAGAAATACACAAGAGTTCTTAAAAAAACCAAAGGATAAAGTAAGTAGTTTTATATTATATAAACTAACAGAGGATTATATAAGAAAAAATCTACAGCCAAAGTCGTTTATAGAATATCAATACGATTTCAATGAGATATTATCTAGAGAAAAAGATAGATTAGTTAAAAATGGCATCTTAATATATACTGACAGCCTGCGAGTAACAGATGCTTTATTAACAAAGTTGAAGCGTAGATTTAAAGAATTAAATCCAGAAATAATCGAATTTAACGACTTATTGACAGGATTAATGTATATAGATAACAAGTCTATAGCTAATAAAATAGGTGAAGAATTAACAAAGTTAGAAGATAAAATTCGAGAAAAATACAACATTGAAGGATATGAGCTTTTAGCTAGATTACCTTTAATACAACAAAAATTAGAAGAGGCTTATTCAATAATGGTTATGGCGGATAGAAAAGGTATTAAGTTAGTGCCTGTAGGTACGCCAAAACAAATAAAAAAAGCTCTTGAACTAATAGGAGGTAAACATGGACGATATGAACTTAAAAGATAAATTAGATTATATAGGAATTGTAAGTAAGATGATTTTGAACTTCGTGAAAGATTATCCAGATGTAGAAGATTTTATGTTAAAGAATAAAACAGTATACACCAATGAAAGCACAGGCTTATCTGTAGAAATAACTTTAAAAAGGAAAATGTGAAACATGGGATTTGAGAAAAACATTTACCAAAAGCAACACCAACTCTTAATAGATACTAGATTAAGAGCAGAAGAACAATATAAAAAGTTGTTAGCTAGATATGTAAATCTTTGGGGAACAGCTATCGGCTCCATAACTTACGGAAAATTAATTTGCGTAGGCGAGATAATGGGATACACAACAAAAGATATACAGGCAGATATAGATAGAAAGAGAGATGCTAAGAGTGAGAGAGTATAAATTTAGGGGTAAGATAATAGACCACAGAACCAGATTTATAGAAACACTAGGCTATAAAGTCGGCGATTGGATTTATGGAGAAAACATTTCAACTGAACATGACGATATAGACCCAAACAAAATCCATGTATTTATCTGCGGAATACGAGTAGATCCAGATACAGTAGGTCAATATATCGGTTTACTAGATGCAAATGATAAGGAAATTTACGAAGGTGATATCTTAGAAGAAGCAGCCCCAGAAATAAAAGAAGCACCAGCTCGTGCAATTTGTTTATATGACAATGAAGAATGTAAGTATTGGGCTTTCTTTACAACAGGTGAATCAATGTCCCCAGAAGATTTCTTTCATAACGATATGGCAAAAGTTATTGGTAATATATGGGATAATGATAATTTGTATCATCAACTAGAAGAACAATATAAAGATGAATGTTACAAAGCAAATACAATGTTACATGGTGATTTAGAACAATTGTAATTAAAAATATTTTATAGATTGGAGTTTAAAATATGAGTGAATTTATAAGTGGAAATGCTGGGATAATAAAAAAAGAGGATATTGTTTTTTTAGAAATATTAGAGCCTAATCCATTCTTTTTAAAAGATGAGTATAAGATATATGCTACTACTTATACTTTAGATAAAGGTGAACGTAAAGTATTGTTGGAAAGCAGAAAAAAGTATAAGGAAATAGAAAAGGAATTTAATAGGATAAAAAAAGAAGTTGAAAATACTGTAAAGAAAAAAATTTGTTGGAAACCAAAAGAACAGGAAACATATTATTATGTTGGTATTTCAGGTGATGTTATAGAAGATAAATGGGATGAAACAACAACTGATTATGCTTTTTTTATAACAGGTAATTGTTTTAAAACTAAGGAAAAAGCAACAAAACATATAACAGAAATATTAAATATTTATGGAGTTGAAAATAATGCAAAATAGACCAAAATATAATGCAAAAAAAACAATAATAGGCAATTTAAAATTTGATAGTAAGAAAGAAGCAGAATACTATTTAAAATTAAAAGCTAAACGTATTAATGGAGAAATAAATTGGATAAAGTTACAGCCAGAATTTTTGATTTTAAGAGGATTTACATTAGAAAATGGGGAGCGTACAAAAGGTATACGTTATGTAGCTGATTTTGAAGTTGAGTATGCTGATGGACATAGAGAAATAATTGATGTTAAAGGTGTAAAAACAGAAGCGTACAAAATAAAAAAGAAAATGCTCCTGGATATGTATCCAAATATTAATTTTATTGAGGTATGAAAGCATGGATAAGATATTGTTTAGAGCTAAAGAAAAAAAGAATAATACATGGGTATATGGTTCATACATTCAAAAAGGTGATACGCATCTAATATTACCAAAAGGTCAATATCGTTCTAAGAAAATACACTTATATACGTTAGGTCAGTATGTAACTACAGACCCTTATGGACATGATGTGTATGAGGGTGATATTTTGAACGTGGATGACAAATATTTAGCCTTGGTTGATTTTGATAATGAACGTCGGGGTTTTGTATTAAATAGCACTACTTTGAATGAACCATTTGAAGATAGTATTACCGAGTTTTATGTAGGAGGCAATAAGTACGACAATCCAGAATTGGTTGAAGAAATTGAAAAGAGAGAATAGGTATGAGCTTTCAAGAAAATCTAAGATATTATCGAGAACAACGAGGATATTCTTCAGATGAATTAGCAAAATTATTAGATATTCCATATACAACATTAAAGGGATATGAAAATGCTGGTCGTGAACCTAAATACAAAACACTATGTAAAATAGCTGACTTACTACAAGTATCTACAGATGATTTACTAGGGCGAGAAGATAATTACAGTAAAAACAATATAATAAAGATAAGAAATAAAATAATGAAAGAGGTTATTAATCAAAAAAAACAGTGGGGTGATGAAAGCGAGTTAACACCTCATCAGTGGTTAGGACTTATTCAAGAAGAAGTCGGAGAAATAGCTCAAGCCCTAAACGAAACGTATCTACCTAACAAAACGAAAGCTAAATTAGGTGGTAAAGAAAATATCCAAGCTGAAATATATCAGGCTGCTGCACTTTTGATAAGGTTTTCAGAAAGAATAGAAGGTGAGTAATATGCAATGTGATAAGCGTTATTATGAAGCCGACACAGGGTATATGTGTTGGATTAATAAGAAACCATGTAATAAAAATAACTGTACATTAAAACATAGATTTGCAAAAGAATTTTCTAAAAAGGTAGTAAAAAATATAAAGGCTGGTGAATGAATGAGAAAGGAAGGGATAAATCCTCTTACAAATGATGGACAATATGCAGATACAACATATAAAAAAGCAGTAGAAAATAGAAATAGAGAGAACTTTTTCCATGCATTTTGTAGGAGAGTTTTTAGACTAGCAAATAAGCATTTAGTTAAAAGACATAATATATGTATTATAAAAATAGTATTTTGGGACATGGAAAATAACACTATAAAAAGTATAAAAAATAACAGGTTTTAGGGGTGTTGTTATGGGATATATAGCGTCTTTTTTTGCAGGTGTAATTTTAGGACAGTTGGTACTATTAATCTTTATCGGTGCTAACGCAAACAAAAGAAAATGGTGAGGTAAAATATATGAAAACTTATTCTGACTATGAGAATTTAACATATGATTATTTGAAAAATTATAACTTTTTTAAAGCTAAATTAAAAAGCTATACAGCTGAATTGAAAGATATGGAAGAACAAATAAAAGCCATAACAGATGCTAAAATCGCTAAATATGACAAAGAAAGCGGAGGATATAGCGAGCTTGAAGGATTAGAAAGTCAGTACGCTAAAAAAGAAAAGTTATCTCTTAAAAAAATGGAATTAGAGGATAACAAAAACAAAATTTATAAGCTTATAACCAAAATCGATACGGCATTAAATGAGTTGGAAGGCATTGATATTGCGATACTTACACAAAAGTATATAAATGGCTACCAATGGCAACAAGTCGCTGAAATAGTTAAATATTCCGCCAGAAATTGCCAACGTAGAGCTAGAACAGCTATAAACAAATTGGCTATAAACATTTTTGGCGGTGAAGCGTGTCAACAGGGGTGCTTATTTATCTGCTTAAATACTAAATATAAAAATTGAATTTTTGTCGCTTTTTTTGTCGCATTTTTAGAATAAATAAATGATACAATAATAGAGTAAAATAATATCAGAAAACACAGAGCCATTAGCTTATTGCTAGTGGCTTTTTTATTTAAAAATATCGGTGGTGAGGTGAGTTGGCGTATGATGAAAAAATAAAGAAAAAAATACAAAAATTATATGAAAATGGAGAGAGTTTTGATGGTATTTTTAATAAGTGTGGCGTAGCTATAAACACTGTTAAATATTGGGCTTATAAACATAAATGGAAAAGGAAAAACCATACTAAAAAAACAACCAAAACAAAACAAAAAAAGATTGAAACCAGAGGAGCCCCAAACAAGAACGTTAATGCAGTGAAACATGGGCTGTTCGCTAAGTATTTACCAGCGGAAACATTAGAGCTTGTTGGTAATATTGAGATGATGTCTCCGATAGATATTTTATGGGAAAACATTTGCCTTAAGTATGCAGCTATTATCCGTTCTCAAAAAATCATGTACGTTAAAGACGTAGACGATTTTACGGAACGAATAACTGGTGAAGGTAGTAAGGGAACAACATATCAATACACGGAAGCCTACGACAAGCAGGCAACGTTTTTAATGGCTCAATCTCGTGCTATGGGAACACTTATGAACCTAATCAAGCAGTATGAAGAAATGTGCAATTCCGAGTTAGCCACCGAAGAACAAAAACTCCGTATTGAAAAACTCAAGAAGGAAATCAACAACGGCGCTGATGATAAAATCACAATTGAGCAGAAAAACAATATCGATATCAATTTATCTGGTATGAATAAAAGTGAACTACTAAACTTAACGCATGAGGTATTTAAAAATGGAAAATAAAGAAGTTTTAAAAGAATTATTGCGTAGAAGTTTAGCAAGACAGACACTTCTAGGATTTACATTGTACACGTTCCCAGAATATCAAGCCGGCTGGGTACATGAAGAAATTTGCCAAAAGTTAGATGATTTTTTGGATAAGGTTAAACGTAAGGAAAGCCCAAGATTAATGCTTACCATGCCACCGAGAAGCGGTAAAACCGAAATAGCATCCAGACGTTTTCCTGCATATGTTTTAGGCAGATATCCAGATACTTCGATTATTGCTACGTCTTATTCTTCGGACTTAGCAAGCCGAAACAATAGAGATGTACAAAGGGTAATGGATAACAATTTATATCGCAATTTATTTCCAGATTCTACTCTTAGCGGTAAAAATTCAAATAACAAAAATCAAACGTATTTGCGAAATAGTGATATATTCGAAGTTGTAGGTCGTAAAGGTGTATATAAGTCCGCAGGTGTTGGTGCTGGTATCACTGGTATGGGTGGCGATATTCTGATAATTGATGACGTATTCAAAGACCGCCAAGAAGCCGACAGCCCAACGATAAGGGATAAAGTGTATAACTGGTACACATCAACGTTATATACTCGTCTTGCTCCTGGTGGGGGTATTTTAATAATAATGACGAGATGGCACCATGATGACCTATGCGGAAGGCTTTTGGAAAAAGATAAGGATACTAAGAAATGGGAAGTTATAGAATATCCTGCTATAGCTACCCATGATGAGCCACACCGCAAGAAAGGCGAAGCGTTACATCCAGAACGTTATCCATTGGAAGAATTGTTAAGAATAAAATCTGATGTTGGTTCTCGTGATTGGGAAGCATTATACCAACAGCGACCAACAATAGATGGCGGTGCAGTATTTAAAGAAGAATGGATAAAATACTGGACTACGTTACCAAACAGCTTTGATACCATGATAATTAGCTGGGATATGGCATTTAAAGCCACAGATACTACAGATTACGTAGTAGGTCAAGTATGGGGGCGTAAAGGTGCAGATTGTTACCTTATAGACCAAGTTAGAGACCGCATGAGTTTTACTGATACAATCCATGAGTTTGTAAAGTTATCTAACAGGCACCCGAGAGCGTTTAAAAAGCTAGTAGAAGATAAAGCCAATGGTCCAGCCGTGATTGATGTACTAAAAAAAGAAATACAAGGAATAGTCCCAATAATTCCAAAAGAAAGTAAAGTGGCTAGGGCTTATGCAGTAACTCCTATGTGGGAAGCTGGTAATGTGTATATACCATCACCGCTAATCGCTCCATGGGTAAAGGATTATAAAACAGAATTAACTAATTTCCCTGTAGTTGCACATGATGACCAAGTGGACGCAACTACACAAGCATTAAGAGAATTGCAACAACGCAAACCAATGAAAATTAATCCAAGTTTGTTTAGAAGGTAGGTGAGTAATTTTGGGCAGATACAAAAATAGCAGAAATAAACGTTATACAAATAACAGGACTAGACAAAATAAAATAAATCCGAATATAATCAATGACTCGTATAAACCACCATTGACAGCAGATGATTACAAGCTACCTGAAACACTTGGAAATCCGCCAAAAGAAGTACAGATGGCACTAGATAAATGTTTTTCTCCGGTTGGTACACTCTTAGGTCATGCACTGGAAGGATTAGGCGAAGAAGGTTTACCAGTATTTGCTGGATATGGTGTTTTATCTGCTCTTACACAAAACGGGCTAATCCGTGCAGGTGTAGAAATGCGAGCAAATGAAATGACTCGTAAATGGGGCGAGCTAAAAAGTACAGGCGAAGATGAAAACGAAGTAAATGCTGATGAGCAAAACGACAAGATTAAACAATTAGAAAAAGCGTTAAAGGCATACAAAATAAAAGATGTGTTCAATAAAGCTAGTTCTTTTTGTGGATATTTTGGCGGTTGCTTGGGCTTTATTGATGTAGGGGAAACTACCGAAGGACTAGCAAACCCATTAACATTAAGCCCTAACACGATACCAAAAGGAAGTTTTAAAGGTATCAAATTAATCGAGCCGTATAATATTTCTCCGGGACAATATAACTCTACCAATCCAATGGCGGACGATTATTACAAGCCTAATGTTTGGTATATTCAAGGGATACCAGTTCATTCAAGCCGAGTTCTGTATTTTGCAGAGAATGAACTCCCGGTAATGTTAAAGCCTGCATATAACTTCTTTGGTTTATCACTATCTCAAAAAGTTTTAGACGCAGTTAGTCATTTTACAGCTAACAGAGAATGTGCATCCAGATTGTTACAAAAATATTCATTAACGATTTTTAAAAGCAATATGGAAAATATTTTATCTGGCGGTTTTGACGCAGAACTTCAAAATCGTATCAGATATTTTGTTCAACAGCGAGATAATGACGGATGTGCGGTCATAGATAAAAATAGTGAAGATATTGTAGTTATGACTACGACATTAAGCGGTGTTACGGATTTAGTCCGTCAATCAATGGAATATGTAGCCGCCATGTTTAATGAGCCTGTAACTAAGATGTGGGGTATTTCTCCTGCTGGATTTAATACAGGGGACGCAGATTTGCAGAACCATTACGACAACATTGAAAGCTTGCAAGAAAAGATTTTTAGAGAACCATTAAACACAGTTCTTAAAATTTTGCAACTCAATGAATTTGGATCCGTTGACGATAGTATAGTATTTAAATTTGCTCCGTTATCCGAACAAGATAAATCCTTGCAGACTGATAACAATAAAAAAGAAGCAGAGATTGCTAATATGTATGCAGAACTTGGCGTGTTATCGCCAGAAGAAATAAGACAAAAATTAATTGATGACCCAGACAGCGGGTATAACAATTTAGACCCATATATAGAACCAAAACCAGATAATGACCCATTAGAACCATTTGACCCAAGCAAAGACCCAGACGAACCAACCGAAAAGAAAGTTGTTGAAGTAGTATGAGTAATCAACAGACATTCGGACGCAGTAGACCAGATAAAGCCTTTGAGATTAAATACAGACAACAATTACAAGACTTGCTGGATGAAATGCAAAAAGACGTTAAAAGAGAGCTGACAGCCTACTTAAAAAGAAATGTAGCTCAAGACGCAGTTAGTGATACATGGGCTCAAGTGATGAAATTTCTCCGCCAAAAGTGGTATAAAAAATATGATGAAAAAAGCCGTGAATTTGCTAGATGGATAACAGATAAAACAAGGAAAAGAACTGCTGCACAAGTAATGCGAAAACTTAAACAAATGGGCATGACACTAAAGCCTAGATATTCTAAGCAAGATAAAGAAATGATAAAACAAATTACAGATAATAACGTTGCTCTTATAAAATCTATACCACAACAATATTTATACACGGTACAACAGGCGGTAAACAATGCATTTGTAACAGGATTTGATATGCAGTCCCTAACCGAAGAAATAGATAAAATAATGGAACCATTAGACGCAAAAAGTAATAATAAAACCGCATTACTAGCAAGAGACCAAATAAATAAAACTACACAGCAGTTCGCAATTTTTGAAGCTAAAGCAGTAGGAGCAACAAAGGGACGCTGGATACATGTACCAGGTAAGTACAGCAGTCGTATCACTCACATCAAAATGAATGGCAAGGTCTTTAACTTAGATGATGGCTTGTATGACAGTGATGTTCATAAAAATGTTAAGCCGGGCGAGCTTGTATATTGTAATTGCCAATTCTCTGTATTAATACCGGGCTTTGATTAATTTATTTTGATATAATAATATATATAAACGTTTTAGGAGATGATGGGAATATGAATATTCCAGAAGAACAAAGAAAATTAATAAAAGCAATAGAAGAAATAAAAGATATAAATAAATTATGTGAATACTTAAACACTGATTATGAAAGAATGTCAGGGTTAGACAAAAAATCTTTTGTTGCTATAGACGGTATTATCTATCAAATATCTACAGTGGATTTAGCTCATGGAAGCAAGAACACAGCACTTATTTATGAACACATGCACCAAATGAGATATGAAGTAGTTGTATTTAAAGGGTTATTCTTGGGTCTATTTATTGAAGGTGAACCAATATACACCAAACGATATAAAACCGAAGAAGAAGCCATTGCAGGTCATGAACATATATTGAGTAAGATTGAAGATATTGTTAAATTGGCGGTATGATTATGGAAAACTATATAAAACGTGTACAGGCTATGCAATTAAAGCCAGACAATGAAACTATTGAAAAGTTTTTAATGCCATACAAGCTATAGGTGGGGTATATTTAGACCGCCAAGAAGCAGAACATGTAGCTTGTGGTAGTGAAATTTTACAGAATGATAAATATGATTACTGTAGGGTTAAAGAAATTGAATTAAATAAAATAAGTGATGTGTCTATTTATTAGTATATGTAGTTAAAGATATATCAAACGACCGTTTACCGATTTAGGTAAGCGGTTTTTTTATACCCATTTTGAAAGGGGGGTGAGAAAAATGAAAGGTAATCTTGTTTTTGACGCACAAACAACAGTGCGAACTTTTGATGATAATGGGTACTTACATGTAAAGATAACTCCTATCTCTAAAGCCTGTGTAAATCCATATCTAGGAAGTGAAATTCCAGATTATGAAGATTTAGGCTTAGAAGCAGACCGCATTTATTATGCACTTAGAGACCCGAAAGAGTTAGAAAAAGCAGTAAAAACCTTTAATGGATTACCACTGTTAATGGAACATCACGTCATTAACGCAGATGTACAGCCAAAAGAATATGTAGTAGGTAGTACAGGAACAGACGCAGTATTTGAAGCTCCATACTTAAAGAATAGTCTTACTGTAACAGACGCAGAAGCTATCAAGGCGATTGAAGATGGAAGCGCTAAAGAAATATCTTGTGCCTATCGTTTCACACCAGACTTTACGCCCGGTGAATATGAGATGGACGGGCAGAAAATCCATTACGATTTTGTAATGCGAAATATTTCTGGAAACCATGTTGCGTTGGTCCCAGAAGGTAGGGCGGGACATGATGTATCCGTTGCAGATAAAAAACCAGATTTTATAAAAAGGAGTGAAGAAAAATTGACTAAAAAACAAATCGTTTTAGATTTTAAGAAAAGACGTAACAATTTAGCCAATGACGCTAACTTAGGCATTGAAGCAAGCGAAGTCTTATCCGCAGGTTTTCAAAAAGCCTTAAATGTAATTGAAGCACAAGTAGAAGGTTACGACCCACGTGAAGTCGGCTTAGATATCGATAAGGACGCAACCATTGATGAAATTATTGATAAATTTATGCCGGGTTTAGATGAAGAAACAAAAACTACTTACAAAGGTGTTTTAGAAAAATTAAAAGGTGAAACACCAGACGCAGTAGACGCTTGTGGCGGTAAAGATAAAGATATGGGAGAACCTGCAAAATCTGAACCTGCTGAACCAATGAAAGGTAATCCGCCACCTGCTAAAGATGATGATTGGTTCGAAGAAAAAATGAAAGACCCTGCATTCAAAGAAGCGTTTGAAATGGGTATTCGTTATGGTGAAGAACGCGAAAAAGCTAATCCAAAACGTATTGACAGTGAACATGAAAGCGAAGGCATGAAGCGTGCGTTGGGTGAAGATAGTTTTAAAAACTTCAAAGAAAAAATTGTTGCAGACGCAAAAGCAAAAGCTATCGCTGAAACTAAAGAACATTATCGCTCTTTAAATAAAGCTGCTAACAAAGTTAAACCTTTAGTTGGAACTATCACAGACCCGCTTGCGTTCGATAGTGCAAATTCTATCTATGCTTTTGCTCTTAGAAGTCTTGGTAAAAATCCAGAACATTACAATCAGCAGGCATACGAAGGTATGGTTGATATGTTATTGGAAAATAGACCAACTTATCCTATGGCGAGTGATGGTGCTTTTTCTGGTAGTAATCTTGATGAGGAAACATCTTCAATTTTTGCAAGATTAGACAATATTGTATAGGGGGTAAAGAAATATGGCAGATTTTCAAAGTGCAGTAAATATATATCCTGCAATTGGTGTACCGGGTGCATTTGCTTCTAACAATCCAGTAGTTAGTACAGCACTTGGTAGAATTGCAAATACAACTTTAACAATCGGTGGTTTTTGTTGGGATGATACAAGTAATCCTGGACAAGTAAAAAATACTGGCAGTGGTAAACCACTTGGATTTGTAGCCAGAGATATTATCTATCCAATTGATACATTAGTAGCATTTACAGAAGATGGAACAGCTGGTAACACTACTAACATGGTACCTATTGGCGGTTCTGTTAACGTACAGGTAGAAGGAGATTTTTATGTTCTTGTAAGTGAAAGTGTAACAGCAGGACAAAAAGTTTTTGCTAGTACTACAGATGGAACAGTTAAAGCCGGTACGGCAGGCAGTACAGTATCGGGAGCAGTAGAAACAGATTGGGCATTTATGCAAGCAGGTGATGAAGGCGACATTGTTGTTATTAGTAATTACGGCGCAACGCCTGCTGTTAGTACCACAGCGGCGGCACAGACTTTAAGCGTGGTTACAGATGTAACGGGGGAGAATGACGAAGTAACGGTTACTAAAAATACTGTCAAAGTTTTAAACAGTTAAGGGTGATTTAAAATGGCTGAAACAAAAACAACTTTTAAGATAAACAATGTAGCAGTTGCTAAAAGTTCTCAAGCTTGTACTGGTAATGCGGCGACAGCTACGAAATTATCTACAGCTAGAAACATTTCCATTGGTACAGGTGCGACAGGAACAGCGACCACATTTGATGGTAGTGCAGATATTACCATTCCCGTTACTTCGTTAGACGCTGAAAAATTAGTAGGAACAGCGACAATTAATACTACAGGAAACGCTAATACCGCGAATAATGCAACACACGCCACAAATGCGGATAATGCAACGACAGCGGCAAATTGTACTGGAAACGCCGCAACGGCTACAAAGTTAGCTACCGCAAGAACCATAACGCTAAGTGGTACTACGAATGGCAACGCTTCTTTTGATGGAAGTACAAACGTAACCATTACAACAACCGCAGGCGCATAAAGGAGGTAAAAAACATGAATGAACGTCAAGCATTACAGAAAATGCGAGAAAAAGGCTTTATTTTTGATGGAGCCAAAGGCTTAATTACAAGTAAAAATATTGCTAAGTTGGCAAGTGATAGTGCGCTTATTACTCCGCCAAATAGTGGGGTACCAGCAGTATTCACCACTTATATCGACCCAAAAGTAATTGATATTTTAACTGCTCCAACTAATGCAAGAAAAATCTTTGGTGAAACTAAGAAAGGCGATTGGACTTATAGCGGTTCCGTATTCCGTGCTATCGAAGCAACAGGACAAAGTACAGCATATACAGACTTTGGCAATGGTGCTACAGCAGATATAAACGTAACATATCCATACCGTCAAAACTTCTTAGCACAGACTAATATTCGCTATGGTGAACAAGAAATGGCGGTATCTGGTCGAGCTATGATTAATCTTGCAGCAGAAAAACAACGTAGTGCTGCAACTATCATCAACATTGATAGCAACAAATATTATTTATATGGTGTATCTGGTAAAGAGATTTACGGATTACTCAACGAACCAAACTTACCAGATACAATTGCACCATCCACTGTAGGTAGTAGCATTACTAAATGGACACAAAAAACTACTCAGCAAATCTATGATGATATTCTTCGTTTAGCTTCGGAACTGTTTGAAAATAGCCAGGGGCTAGTTGACCAAAGTTCAGATTTAGTATTAGCGGTATGCCCAGCAAGCAATGTATTACTTGGTAAAGCTACAGATTACAACGTATCTGTTTTAGATATGCTCAATAAGTATTTCCAGAACTTAACTGTAGTTGTTTTACCAGAATTAGCTGCTACTAGCGGTAATGTTGTTATGTTGGCGGCTAGAGAAGTACAAGGAAACCCAGTTGCAGAACTTGGCTTTTCCGAAAAAATGCGTGCTTTACGTGTAGTACCAAAAACTAGCTGGTATGAACAAAAATACGTATTTGGTACTTATGGTGCTATTATCTATAGACCATTCGCAATCGCAACAATGACAGGTGTATAAATCATGAGGGTGGATTACCACCCTTTTTTAATATAAAAATTTAAGGGTGATTAGATGGAATCTACTACAAAAAGAACAAAAACATATAAACCAAAAACTACTAAAAAAACTGTGGCTATCGATAGAACAGTTAAAAATGGTGATGTAATTGGCGGCATTAGTGAAAAACGCGTGAACACAAAACCAATGCAGACAACAGGCGATACTGTTACTGTATGCCTTAACTATCCACGTAATATGAAGTTTTATGTTCCAGATAAGAACGGAAATAAACGTGCCATAGTATTTAATGGCAATGCAACTAATTTAGTAGGTAAAGACCGTGGTATCCTCCCGATTGGTGCTTATGGTGTAACTTTGGGCGTACCTAGGGAAGCTTGGGAATGGATTAAAACACATTACCAAAATATGGAGCTTATTAAGAAGGGACTCTTATTCGTTTCTGAAACTAGAGATGTGAGAAGAGAAGCAGAGGAACGTGTGGATTTAAGACATGGTTTTGAACCGGTAGACCCGAAACAAAAAGAATATAAAGGGTGATGAAATATGGATAACAATGTAGTTGTTTTTAATGCGAGTGATTTTAAAACTCTATATCCCCAATTTAACAACGTTGATGATACTGTTTTAGAAAATTATTTTAATGCAGCTACATTATTGTTAGATAACACACCTAATTCTAAGGTAAAAGATATACAGGAAAGAACCATGTTGCTTTATATGCTAACCTGCCATATTGCTACTCTAAAAAAACGTGGCGATACCATTGTCGGAACTATTACCGCCGCTACTGAAGGAAAAGTAAATGTTTCTGTTACTCCGTTAGTAAATGCTAACTGGTATACGCAGACCTTATGCGGTTCTATGTACTGGCAAGCAACAGCAAAATATCGCCTGGGGGTGAGATATTTTGATTACTGCCGAAGTTAAATTCACAGGTCAAGATAAGCTAAACAAAAAGCTTAAAGAATTAGCAGGCATGAAAGCTAATTTAAAAATTGGATTTTTTCAAAATGCTCGATATCCAGATGGGACGCCTGTTGCTTATGTTGCTTATTTAAATGAAATGGGTATTCATAATCCACGTAGACCATTTCTAAAAAGAACTGCAAGAAAAAACTTGAAAAAATGGGTAAAAGGTATAAAAAGTAGCGTTAAATTTGGCGGGTTTAGTAGAAATAGTGTTTTAAACGCTTATAGAAAAGCTGGTATCGTTGCCGTTGGTGATGTAAAGAAAACAATAAGGTCTTGGGAACCTGGAGAAAACTCACCTAAAACTGTAGCTATGAAAAAGCGTAGAGGTCGTAGTGGTAAAAATACTAAAGCTATTAATCCAGAAACAGTTCTTATTGATAGTGGGCTTATGATATCTTCCGTGAGTTATGAAGTTGAGGGGTGATTAAATGCTTGGTTTAAATTTACATGATGTAGTTAGAGGTATGATTACAGCTGTTCATCCGGATGAGGATTGTATTTTATATCAATCTAATGGGCAAGTAAATAACAAAGGCGAGATTACTCCTGTATACCTAGAACCACAAGATATACAAGCCAATATACAGCCATTAGACGCACAAGCTTTAAAACATTTAGAACGTGTAAATGATACCAAAGCCAGTGAGCAAATATTCGTTTATTCTAATCTGAATATGCCTGTCAACGGCATACAGCGTATGCCTATATTACGAAGTGGAGATTTTATAAAACGACAAGACGGCACATATTGGCTTATTACAAGCGTTATTGAAGATTGGAGCTGGGACGGCTGGTGCAACGCAGGTATTACACAACAGATTGAACCACCAGATTTTACTGCTTCTAGTTGGTATAAAGAGGGTGATTAAATGTTAGGCGCGGTATATGATTTTGTAATGGCTTACGCACCTAATGCAATACAGAATAATATTTTTAGAGGTTGGCAAAATAGAATGGCTTTACCTCAAACGCAGGAATTTATTGTAATTAGTGTTCAGGATACTTTAAGAATTGGAACAAATATAAACAACTATGAAAAATCATTAGACAATAAAATTACAACTAAAACATTGCGCGAATATATAGTGGACGTTGATTTTTGTAATATAAAACAAGAAATTGCACAAAAACAAGCGGCTACTATAGAAAGTATAGGGCGCAGTTATATAGCTGTAGATTTTTTTAATAAATATGATATTGGTTTTAACTATGCAGATGATGTCGAGTATTTGCCGTACACTGATGAACAAGACCAATATTTACACAGGTATAGAGTATCTTTACATTTTACAAAGTGGGAAGAAACTACAATACAACAGGATTATTTCAGCAATGTAAAATTACGTGTTGAAAATATAGACGCACATCATAAACCATAAAAAGGGGGATTAATATGTCTATTTCTGCAAGCCAGATTGTTAATGTTGTACCGGGCGTTATTAGCGCTGGTGGTACAGATTTAGAGATTACAGGGCTTTTATTAACAAAAAATTCTTTATGTCCGTTTCCTAATGTGCTAGAGTTTTCAAACTCGGACGCAGTAGGAGTATATTTTGGAACACTTTCCAATGAATATTTAGCGGCTCAGAAATATTTTCTAGGATATGACGGAAGCACTAGAAAACCGAGAAAATTAAGTTTTGCAAAACTTGTAGATGAAGCTATTGCAGGATTTTTAATTGGTGGTTCTGTTGGAACGATAGAAGAAATTAAAACCGTTACAGCAGGAAGTTTTACTATTAATGTAGATGGTAGCCCTGTAAGCGTTACAGACTTAGATTTAAGTACAATCAGTACCCAATCTGATGTTGCAACAGCGTTGACTTCTAAAATAAGCGGAGTATCTATTATTTATAACAGTAATTTAAATGCCTTTGTTATTACCAGTGAAACAACAGGGGCGACAAGTGCTGTAAGTGTCGCAACAGATGGAGCACAAACGCCAGCTAAAATATTAGGATTAACGGCAGATAGTGGAGCAACAGAAAGCAAAGGTAGTCCTGCATTAAACCCAAATGAAAATATGCAGAGCGTTACAAGTGTTTCACAAAGCTGGGTATCTTTCACTACTATGGAAGAACAGGAAGATGACGTTATTGAAGGTTTTGCGCAGTGGGTGAGTGGCATAAATTGTGAATATTTGTATTGCCCTTATACGACAAAAGAAAATAATACAAATCCTAATGCCGGTACTAATCTTCCTAAAACTTTAGCAAATAATAATTATGAAGGTGTATTGCTTACGTTTGGTGGATTAGATTATGCGGTATTCGTATTGAGTATTGGAGCTTGTATTAATTGGGACGCTACAAATGGGCTTATAACATATGCTCACAGAAAACAAACAGGACTAGAACCTAGTGTAACAGATAATATTATCGCGAATAATTTGCACAACTTAAAAACCAATTTTTACGGCAAATGGGCGGCACGTTCTGATGAATTTATTAGATATTATGAAGGGAAAATGATAGGTGGTAATTTTGGTTTTGCAGACGCTTATATCGGTAATTTGTGGTTAAGAAATGCAATTCAAGTTTCCATTATGAACGGATTAGCACAAGTGGGACGAGTTCCGTACAATGACGAAGGCTATACTACTATAAGCGCATGGTGTATAGACCCAATTAATAGAGCCTTGAACAATGGAACTATAGATACCGGAGTTGTTTTATCCGAAAGTCAGAAAGCGGCTCTAATTAGTGAAATAGGCTCTGATGTGTCTGACCAAATTATGACAGATGGATATTATTTAACAGTTTCCGACCCGGGAGCACAGGCAAGAGTCGATAGGGATAGTCCTGTAGTTGGTTTATGGTACACGTATGGTGGTAGTGTTCACAGATTAGATGTGCCGGTAAGAGCAATTTTATAAGGAGGACAATATAAATGAACAGAAATATAACTTCTGCAAATTCGATTTCTTATATGACCATAGATGAGCTTTATCCACAGGGGTTTAAATTGGAGCAATTTTCTACGGACGCGGCTATATCACAGGGTGATGACACAATTGCTGAAACTCGTATGGGTGTAGATGGGCACATGGTGGCAGGTTATACGCCTAGTATTAAGACTATTACAATCACGCTTGAACCTTCTAGCCCGTGTATTCCGTACTTTGATAATTTAATTAAAGCTTCCCAGACGAATAAGCGAGTATACTATTGCAACTTAGTGATTAATTTACCGTCTTTACAAAAAACAATTAATTATAATTACGGAGTTTTAAAAACAGGTAAAATTCTTCCAGATATGCAAAAAACGTTAGCACCTATCGCGTATACATTCGATTTTGAAGAAGCTAAATGAGGTATAAAATATGAGGAAAGAAAACATTATAACTATAATTGATGATGAAAAAGAATTAACTTTTAAAGTGAAACAAATGTCTGCTTTAAAACAGGAACGTTGGATTAATAGAGCACTTATTTTATTAACTGGGACAAAATCTTTAGGAAGCATATTAACAGGCTTGAGTTTAGATAACGTACAACATAAAATTAAAAACTTTAACTTTGATAGTCTGCTTGATGTACTCGGAAAGCTGGAATATGAAAAGATTGAACCTTTATATAACGAATTGCTTGAATGTTGCTCTTATGTTCCAAATCCAAATAATTTAAACTTTGCGACACAATTAAATACAAGTAATGTAGACAGCATTATTGCAGATGTAAAAACGTTGTATAAGTTACGCATGGAAGCATTAAAAATTAATTTTGCTTTTTTCGGACAAGGGGCGAAATCCCCGAGCCGAAAGAAAGCGGACGTTGTAATTACGAAACGTATGTAAATATTAGTGTTAAGGTTGGAGTGGTATTATCTAAACATCTTGCAACACTATACGAATTAGAAACCATTTATTCCTATGAAGATTTATTAAATCTTTACGAAATAGTTACGATAAACGCAATTAATGAGGAAATAGCACTAGAGGAGGTGAAGCATAAATAATGGCAGATACAGTAGGTGAATTTCTAATAAAACTTGGTTTAGATGCCAACGGATTAGATAAACAATTAAATTCTGTAGTTGGCAATGTAAAAAGTGGATTAAGTAATCTCATGAGCGGTGTTGTTGGACCTGCACTTGCCGGACTTGCTGGAGCAGGATTTGTTCAATCTTTTGCGGATGAAATAACACAGGTAAGCAGTTTAAGCGACGCTTTGGGTGTAAACATAGAAACATTATCTGCATGGAGAACAGCAGCAGAAATGGCAGGTGTCGAAGCGGATGAAGTAGGAGAAATCTTTGCAGACTTCAATGACTGGATGGTAGACGCTAAGTTTAATGAAGGCGGTGCAATGTATACCGACTTTATATCTAACGGATTATTACCAGCAGTTACAGACGCAAACGGAGAGATGAAGAAAACAGAAGATTACATCTTAGAATTTGCAGACGCATTGCATAACATGGACCAAGCACAAGCAAGTGGTATCGCCCGTCAGATTGGTGTGTCAGATTTAAAGACCGCCACATGGTTACAACAAGGCGGGGACGCTATTCGCAGACAGTTGGAACTTGCAAAAGAGATTGGAACATTTACGGAAGAGGACGCGTTGGCGGCTAAAGAATATTCTATGTCTGTTACAGTACTAACGCATAGTATAAAAATGGGATTATTGCCTATTTTTAGGGCAATTGTTCCTATTCTAACAAATATAGCCAAAGGTTTTAGAGAAATGGTGAAGCAGGTTGAACCATATATTAGTTCTTTTGGTAAGATGTTAGGTGATGTATTTACCCAAGCTTCTGGTATTGTTAGTAGTGCGTTTAAAATTTTAGCAGATAATATTATAGCCATAGCCCCATTGCTTGCTGGTCTTGGTGTTATGAAGCTAGTAAGCGTGTTTAAAAACATGGCTGGAGCTATAAAGACTGCTTCAATAGCTGCTAAAGCCTTTATTTTATCTCCATGGGGTATCGTTTTAACTTCACTTGTTGCTATTGGTTTTGCAATACAAGATTTTATGAAGTGGCTCAACGGTGGCGAAAGCGCATTATCCGGATTTTTTGAAAAGATTTTTGGCAGTACGGACAACGTGAAAGCGGTTTTGAATGATATTTACAATGGATTTATAGAAGTTGTAAATAATTTTCAAGATGCTTTTTCTGAATTAATTCCACGTTTTGAGGAATTGGGACAAGCCGTAGTTAATTTGTTTACTGCTATAGTTGGAAGTGAAGGCTTCGCGTTATTCGTAGACGCATTAATAGCAGTTATAGGTTTTATTGTTAGTGCAATAACAACATTAATACAATTTTTAATGGATAATTCAGGTATTATTACAGATATAATCAGAACAGTAATAGACGTTATTATAAGTATTGTAGATGTGGTTACTTCGGTTGTAGAAGCAATAAATTCTGCAATAAATTCTTTAATAGAAATATTCTCTACTATGGGAAATGTTATTGAACAGGTAGGAAATACAGTACAATCTATTTTTAATGCAATGGCAAGTGCATTTAATTCCTTTGTTAGTGCTGTTTCTTCTGGTGCTAGTACGATTGTTAGCTGGATATCTGAAATATTAAACGGATTAGCCGAGCTTGCTTCTAACTCTTTATTAGGCAAAGTTATAGGCTCTATAGGTGGAGGAGTTTCTGCTTTATTTGCTGGCGGCGGTAGCGGAAACGTGGATAATAGTTCTACTGTGTATCATCAATATAATTATGGAAGTTCGGCTGATTATGCGGCGGCGGTATTTCCTCAAGATATAACTGCAGGAATAGGAGCATTTTAATGAGCATTATAATTCCTTCAAATTCTGATTATAGAAAAGCTCAGGATACAGGTTGGAGTTTTTCGGATGACGTATTACCTAATGCGTCTTTTTTTGATTTATCTATTAGTTGCGGTGGTTCTGTAGTATCTAGCCCAATAGAAAACGGGAGCTTTTTTAGTTATAACAAAACAAATGAGCCAATACAGATAAATGCTAATCTTAGTTTTAGCGGTACTAATACATTTCTACAGTCTGTATTAGACAGGTTATATAAATTAAAAAATTCTGTTACGACTTTTTCCATAAAAACGCCTATTTATGAATATCGCAATATGAATTTAGAAAGCTTTGACTATGCTTTACGCCGTGAAGATGGATTGGGCGTATTGTATATAAAAGCAAATTTTGTAGAAATCCGTGAAGTACAACTAACCTATACAGATACAGGAACATCGGCAGAACAAACAAAAGATATTTCGGCTAGTAGTGAGGTGCAAGGAGGATTAAAACAAACTAGCACTCCGACAACTCAACAGCAGGAGGCTGGAAACGCTAGCATGGAAATGATAGAAAATCATATAAATCAGGTTTTATCAGGTATTTTCTAGGTGGTGATTATATGCAAGTTATACCTTTAGATATAACACCTAACCAAAGCTTTAATATTATTTTAGGTGAATATAATTGCGTGCTACATCTTTATCAACGCGGAGATTATTTATATTTAGATTTAACGGCAGACAGTATTGCTATAAGGCAGGGTGCAATATGTCTTACGGATATAAATTTATTAAATTATGGTAACGTTAATTTTAACGGATATCTATTTTTTAGTGATTTACTAGGGGTGCATGGTATCCCAAATTATAAAGAATTAGGCACACGATATGTATTATTTTTTGCAACAGAAAGTGAATTGAATAATGTTTAGTATAAAAACTATACGAGTAACGGCTCAACTCCAAAAAGGTCAGTTTTCTGGGAGTGGAAACGTTGTAATTATAGAAAATGTTCCTATAACTGTAGATATTACAAAGCAAGGCGGCGAAGATAAAAACAAGGCTAGTATAGTAATAGATAATTTAAAATTGGATACCGTTAAGCAACTAACTGTATTAAATTTCAAGCGACTTGAAACTTATAACAACGTTGTACAAATAGAAGCAGGAAATAAAGGTACTGAACTTACAACAGTTTTTAATGGTGAGGTAACAAGCTCCGTTCCTGTTTTTAATAATGATGGTACATTATCTTTAAAAATGGAGATTATGGCAGGTTATTACCCTTCTTTAATTCCTGCAAAACCTGTTAGCGTACAAGGAGCTACGACTATAGATAAATTAATGGCACAGTTCGCAAAAGAAGCTGGTTACGACTATGAAAATAAAAATATAACAGGTAGTGTTTCAAATTGTGTTTTTATCGGTAGTCCTATAACTAAGGCGAGAACATTAGCAAGACAAACAGGTATAGATTTATTAATCGACAATAATAAATTCACAATACAATCATTCAACGCGCCTAAAGACGGGGAAATACCGTTAATTTCTGCAAACAATGGAATGATAGGATATCCGTCCTTTTCTTCTGATGGCATAGATGTTAAATGTGAATTTAATAATAACTTAAAAGTAGGAAGCTATTTTAAACTAGATACTATTTTACCTTTTGCTAGTGGAGAATGGCAGATAACTAAATTAACTCACAGATTAGAAGCATATAAACCAGATAGCGGAACGTGGGAAACCACTGTAAGTGGGGTATTGCCGGGAAGTGATAATAATGCCAAATAATAAAAATGATACAGCTTTAAAAGGGAACAATGATATATATAGCAAGGCTAGTAATTTTAATGGCTTACAATTTTTAATAAATAATTCAAAAAAAGAAATAGCGACTGCACTTCCTGTAAAAGTTGTCGGAGTTCAAAAAGGCGAAGGGGTAGTTGGCTATGTTGATGTATTGCCGTTAGTTACTTTGGTTTCCGCTAGTGATGAAGTCGTTGAACCTGTTAATTTATATCATCTTCCATATAGCCGTATACAAGGCGGTAAGGCGGCTTTGATTATCGACCCCGTAGAAGGAGATAAGGGACTTGCCGTATTTGCTCAGAGCGATTGCAGTACAGTAACAGCGGAAACTACAGAACCGCAACAACCGGGAAGCAAAAGAACACACAGCCAATCAGACGGCTTTTATATTGGTGGATTTTTAAATCAAGCTCCGACGTGTTTTTTAGAATTGAAACAAGATAACACAGCCGTATTACACGCTACAGGCGGTATACAGATAGATGGAAATATAAATGTTAATGGCTCTATAAAAACAACAGGGGACGTTGTAGCGGGAAGTATAAGCCTTCAAGGACACGTTCATAATGGTGTTGAAACAGGTGGAGGAACTACAGGAAAACCGCAATAAAAAGGGGTGATATTTTGGCTTTTACTTTAGCATTAAATAACAAATGGGACATTTTCGTAAATGAAAACGGTGATATCGCAACAGTAGACGATACTTATGCAATAGCACAAAACGCCGCTAATGCTGTGAGACTGTTTACAAATGACGCTTATTTTAACACTGACCGTGGCATACCACACTATGATATAGAATTAGGCAATAAAGCTATCCCGAACAGAAGTACATTAACAAACAGAATAAGAAACGCCATACTTGATGTTGATGGTGTGGATGATGTTGAAGTAGTGCTAGAGTTTAATAATCTTACCCGTACATACGGCGGAATTATTTATATCACGACAGTTAATAGCACATCAATTCAAATAGAACTATAAAGGAGGTGTAATAATTGGCTGTAACTTTTAATCCAGATACAGGAATGGTAGCAGATAACGGGGAAACTGTGCGCTCTAATATTGCCACAAAATGGAAAAATGCGTTTAAAATAGATGAAAACACGCCAGAATTAAATACAGAGCCAGAAACACCGGCAGGGCAATTAATAGACGGTATTGCGGCTCTTGTTATTGCAAAAGATAATTCTATATTATTTTTAAGCAATATGTTCAATCCCGAAACAGCGGTAGGGGTATTTCAAGATGCTTTAGGGAAAATCTATTTCTTAGATAGACATATTGCGCAATCTACAGTGGTTACATGTACATGCAAAGGATTGCAAGGCACACAAATTCCAGCCGGTTCAATAGTTCAAGATGTAAACGGAAATCAATTTGCTAGTAATACGGCGGCTGTTATAGGAGAAAGTGGAACTGTAGACGTAGATTTTTCTTGCGTTAATACTGGAGCGATAGAAGTAAATGCAAATACGGTTAATAAAATAGTTACTGTAATTCCGGGCTGGGATAGTGTTATAAATAATACTGCCGGAATAATCGGTAGAGATAGAGAAACACAGGCGGAATTTGAGCAACGCAGATATCAAAGTGTAGCTAAAAATTCGCATGGATTATCAGAAAGTGTAGGCGGTAGCGTTAGTAATTTAGATGGTGTTATTGCTTGCAGAATTGAACAAAATCGAACGGATGAAATAGTTTATATGTATGGTGTAGAAATACCGCCTCATTCTATTTATCTTTCTGTATACGGCGGTGAACAGCAAGAGATAGGATATACAATACATCAAAAACTTTCTGATGGTTGCGGAACAGCTGGAAATACGGAAGTTGAAATAATAGATAAATATGATGGCTCTTACCATACCTATTACTACACTGTACCGGTACAACAAAATGTATATCTTAAGATAACCGTTACACCGTTCACAGAATACGATACAGAAGCGGTGAAAAATGCAATAATAGAAAATTTTTATGGAGAACTACAAGACACAATACGCGTAAAAATGGGCGATACCTTATATTCCGCAAGGTTTTATCAGCCTGCACTTAATGCAGGTTTAACCAATTTGCAAAAAATAGATATTGCCTTAAATAATCAAAACTATGATGAATATATAGACATTCCGCTTAATGTTATGCCGGTGTTGTCTAAAGAAAATATTATTTTTTCAGAGGGGCAATTATAAATGGCAAATACAGATAATAAAAACAATATAGATAATCAAGAGTATATAATATCGCAATACAGTAATAGCCCGACAATAAAATCGATATTGAATTATTTTTCCGATGATATATCTACGAATGAAGATATATCATCTTTTTTAAAAAACATAATGGATATCGATACAGCAAACGGGGTAGGGTTGGACGTATTAGGAAGGATTATTGGAATACCTAGGACAGCCCCGTTCTATGATGGTACAAGTGTTACACTAAACGATGAAGATTATAGGGATTTATTAAAATTTAAAGCTCTTGCTAATATTTCGGACAGCACAATGGAAAATCTTTGTAAAGCAACAATTGAACTATACAAAAACAGATATCAAATGTTTGTTTTACAAAAAAATAAAGAAGGAACTTTAGCAAACGGTGATAAATACAATACAACGCCAATGCAGGTACGTTTTGTATGGCGTGCAAACTCTATTACAAATGTTGATAGAGTTCTTTTTTATAATGGTATGCTTGCCCTTTTAGCGGCTGGCGTTGGGTGGGACGTTTTAGTCGTATCGGAAGACCCAATATTCGGATTTTGCGGCAGTGAATTAAATCCGTTTAATCAAGGCGTATTTGTAACATTAAGCGACCTTGACTATAGTAACATTCTTGGTTTTAGAGGTAGCCACCTTAATACATTTAAAAACGGTGTATTTAATTATTTGAAACAGTAAGGAGGACTTTTAATTATGGCAATAGTAAATCAACCTACCCCATTATCAAACGAATTAGCATGGAACGGTGATAAGAACCCAATTCCAGATACAAATGACGGCTCTAAGGGATTATTCAGCGTTGAATATGGATTTCCTTATGTAACACAACAGCCACTTGCGCAAGGTGGTATACCGCCACAGAGAAACGATTTTAACGGCGTTTTAAATTTATTGAGTAAATTTATTAGATATTTTCAAAACGGCGGCGTATTCGCTTATAATGCGTCTATGGATTATTCCGTCGGTATGTTGGTAAGAAGTGGCGACAGATTATATGTATGTAAAGCCGAAAACGGTGCTAACACGTCCGCAGGCGTCCAAAATATTTCCAATTCTAATTACTGGAATGAAATTACATTAGAAGACACCTTAGGAGATACTTTAACCAACCAATTAAAAACTGTACTTGTTACCGAAGCAGAAGTAGCAAATAACACAACGGATTGGAATAGTTTAACAGAAAGCAGAACTTATAAAATATCCGGTGCAACATTTAGTGTAGATAAACACCAACCTGTTGGAGCAATCGGCACAGGCGAGCTTGTAGTGCTGAAAAACGGAGATGACACCATAGTGCAGGTATACTATGCCAATAGCACCGAATTTGACAAGGCAGGTGCATACCACCGTGTAAATGTTGGCGGAGCGTGGACGGATTGGGTGTATAACATAACTAATAAAGGCGGTAGTGTAACTGGCAATTTTGATATAAATGGGAAGTTGACGGTGGATAGTATAGAAGTATCTGACCAACTAACCATAGGCGGCGCGCCACCGTTGGGGCAGGACGCTATAGATAAGTTGCAAGAACAGATTATTAATCCTTCTCAATCTATTGTTGTAGATAATATTAATGGTTCGGACGAAACAGGTGATGGAACTACTAGTAAACCATATAAAACAATAAATAAAGCTGTTTCTGCAATAAAACCAAACGTTCCAGATATAAAAATTTATTTAAACGCCTCAACCGATAATAGAATATATGATGTAACACCTATTAGAGTTAAAAACGATAAAATTTCTTTTCTCACCTACGATAGAGATGATAATTATGTTAATAAAAATGATGTTGCTAAACCTATAATAAGATTAAACTATGGAAGTATTAGGTCTAATTGGTCTGTTGATGGTGATTTGTATTGGTGGGGGAATATGTTTATTTATTGCAAGGAAATAGATATTACTAGAGTAAGAATACAACTATTTGACCCATATACGGAAGAAAATTCTGCAAGAATGATTTTTATCTGTGAAAAATTTACAGGATATTCAATGTCCATAGAAGCTCAATCTTACGCTGTTTTTGGAATGTATAATACAGATAATTCCATTATTTTAGGAAAAAATAATTCTAGTATAAAAATAACAGGAAATAATTATTTAGTGGTAACAAGAGAAAAATTTTATAGTTGCCTGAAAGACCCTAAAACTGGAGACCCAGGCACTAGATGGATACTAGGTGGTAGTGGAGTGTTTACTGTAGTTTATAGCATAATGAAAGACAGTACTACTACAATCGATAGTAATATATTATCCAAAAACAATTATGGTTGTAATAATTCTGTACATGTAGGATTTGCAAATTATAGCAACTAAACCTAACCAGCAAAGGCAATTGGGAGCGGTAACTTACATTTTATAGGTTTGAATATATAACATTTATATTTTTATCAATCCCTTTTGTTTCTCCTAATACTTGTGAAGCAAAGCTACTTCCAGATTTTATAACTTTATTTATAAAAAATTGTTGATCTGTACCACCTGTCCCCGGATATTTTTGCTCTTCTGGATTTATTAAGGGGTCATTTATATAAAAAGCTGGATATCCCCATTTAGTAAGAAAACCTGAACCTTGTATATTTTGCAAATAAAAATATAATCTATCAAAAGATGAGCCAAGATAACAATTTAAAATACTTGTATTTGTGCTTGGTAACATAATTTTATTATTTCTTCCTTCACTTAATGAAACAGACATAGCAATACCAGAAAAAACAGCGTTAACAAAATTATCACTGGTTTGTATATTATCAGGGAAAACGGGAATAACTTGTTGCAAACTAACATTAACACCAGAAGTAAACAAAAAATTACCCCAACACTTTTTTTCTATGGCTTCACCAGTTGAAAAATCGTATTGTCCTGATCTTTTAAACCCATAAGGAACAATAATTTTAGCATTTATGTCATCTGTTCTATAACTGTCCCAATAGCCAATTAAGTTAAAAGTGTCAACATGGTACGTATTATTTATATCTATTGGAGAACTAAGATTAAATGTATTATAAATTAAATTTTCTTTTTCAGTGAAAGTTTGTAACTGTATAGAAACTGTATTTGTATAAGGTTTTATAAGTGTAAGTGCTTTATCTAAAGTTCTTACAGCTTTTGTTATTGTTGTACCGTCATTGCTATCATTACCGTTTTTCTGGTCAACATAAATCGTCTGGCTAGGTGAAACAATCTGGCTTTGCAACTTATCTATAGCGTCCTGCCCCAACGGTGGCGCACCGCCTATAGTTAGTTGGTCAGATACTTCTATACTATCCACCGTCAACTTCCCATTTATATCATTTTAGGAAGTATCTCCATGAAGGGAGGTGATAAAAATGCGTAAGATATTAATAATTATGGCAGTCTGTATAGCCTGTATGTGTTCGGTGTGCTTGGCGAAAAGTCTGCGCATAACCTGCAAGATGAAATACCGACAGACAAAGCCCTGCATTTTGCGGCAGGGTATATAATTTCCGACCAGCTTCAGCGCAATGCTCATTGTTCCGCGTTTGAAGCTTTTTTAATTACAAGTGGTATTGCATGGGCCAAAGAAAAGTGGGTAGATGACCATGTAGATAATAACGACGCATACGCTACGATGGCAGGTGGTTTGTTTTATCAAATTAAATTTTAAGAAGGTGAATATATGGCTGATGAAACAATTCGTGTGTTATTTACAAAAGTAGACGAACTTACTGTTCAAATGACAAGAGTTGAAACACTTTTAGTAGAAACTGTAATTGCTAATCAAAAAAATAACGCAGAGCGTCTTGACCGACACAGTAAAAAAATCGATGTTGCATTTGAGCGTATAAAAGAGCTTGAAAATGATAAAAAGCATATCATTTCTATTAAGAACTTAGTTATTGGTTTTATAGGAGTAGTAGCTACCTGTACAAGCATTGTACTAGGTCTTACACAGCTAATGAGGTGATTGAATGCAATACGAAAAATTAGATATAGTAAATTTAGTAGTCGTTATCGGGCTTGTAATAGCTTTAATAACGGCTATTTTTTATGATAATGCAGAACTATCTACAACAATAAGTGCTGGCTTGTTGGGTTATCTAGGTGGGCTGGTACGAGTTAATAATAAAGATATTACAAAATAGGCACTTTTTGTAATGTGTATGCATAACATATTGCAAAAATAGCCATTTTTGTAAAAACTATTATTTTCGATGGGTTTTAATAGTGTCGATTTCGACATAGTAAATAATTGATTACTAATTGGTAGATAATTGGAAGGTTATTAGATGGTTACTAAAAGACAAAAACCTATAACCCGCACCGTTAAAGGATTTAATTGGAAGGTAATCGGTAGATTTAAGCTAAATTTTAGTTTATTTTTGGTTAAATTAAGAAAACTGGTCGAATTCGACCAGTTTAATAAAAGGAGTGGCAAATAATGAAAGTAATAGATATTTCAGCTTGGCAAACAGATATTGACTGGCAGACAGTAAAAAATGCAGGTATTGAAGGAGTTATTCTAAAAATAGGAGAACATTATAAACTTGATGAAAAGTTTATAGAACATGTAAATAACGCTGTAGCGTATGGATTACCCTATGGCGTTTATTATTATAGCCATGCTTCATCTATTAATGAAGCTATAACAGAAGCTAATTGGGTTGATAAACAGATTAAGACATATCTTAATGGAAAAAATCCTGAACTCGGTATTTGGTATGATGCTGAAGATAAAGATATGTTAGAAGGATACTTAAATGTAGTTTATCCTATTGCTAATTTTATCAGTGCATTGTTAGAAAAAGGGTATAACTATGTAGGCTTATATAGTTCTTATAATTGGCTCACAAATATTATAGACTTAAAAGCATTGCCTGATTATGTACCTATTTGGGTAGCTCAATATTATCATCAAAATAGCTTTGCTATAGAAAATCCCCATCGCATATGCCGTCTTTGGCAATATACAGACTGTGAACAAATAGGTGATATGCAATTAGACTGTAATATTTATTATTAAATTATCGACTTTTATGTTCAATCGATAAATGAAATTAGATTGCAGTATTTTTACATGATAGTTCATGCATGCAAAAGTTAATTAATAAATAAAATTTCAATATTAGTAGATAATTGGAAAATAATTAGAAAGTAAATGGAAAGCAAATAAAATTAATAGCATAAACCGTTATAAATAAAGACTTTGTTAGTGTATTAACTGTTATTATGCAAATGGCCAGCAAATAAAAGTAATCGAACAGGAGAAAAAACATGAAGATTTTAGTATATTCTAGAAATCCACTTAACGCAGTAGAAAAAACACGTATTAAAGGGATTGTAACGCAGTCCCATTGCTTCAATGAAAGCTTAAAAAATACGTTTAAAAGATTTAGCTTCATGCAGGGCGAACAGGTAATTTATTTTGATGATATTACTGTACAAAACAGACCTGAAGCTATTGTTACAGAAATAGAGGCTTGATATGCATGTGTTTATATGTAAAATTAAGGAATTTTTACGAAAAAACACTAAAAATATTCTTATTATTGGTGGCATTATTATTTTGTGTTTGTTCATCGGATTCATGCTCGGCAACAGAGAAAACGTATCTAGTAACGGAAACACAATTGACGCAATTAGAAACGAACTTGACCAAGCTGAAAAATCAAAACAAGATATTGAAGGAACAGCTTCAGATATCAAAGGAACAAGTACAAAACTTGAAAGCTCAATCGGAACAGCTTCAGACGCAAGTTCAAATTTTGAATCAATCATTGATGAATGCCAAAGTATTATTGAACAAATACGAAAACAACCAGCAGGAAAATAAAACTTATACAATCGGTGTGGGAGGTGGTTCCAATGGTTTAGGTGTATATGTATCCAAAAGTGAGTCATGGCTCTATTTAGATAAAGATACAATTACTGCTGGATGGCAGATTAAATTTTAAGAAGGGAGTAAACTCCCAGTATAAACATTTTCTTTTTATGCGCTAGAAAAGCCCGTATTGCTTAGAATAAAATCTAGGTAGTACGGGTTTTTTCTATTTATGGCACATGTGCCGTTCTGTGTGCCATTTTGTATTTTATGTAACTTTTTAAAAATGATTTTATTGTTTTAAAATGCTGTAAAACTAGGCAATAAGTACGTTTTTAAGCAATACAATCATTTACATTTTTCTAATGCTAAATCTATGGAATCCATGGCATGGTTGTCTTAAATATAGTGAAGGCTGTAAAAATTGTTATATGTATTATCTAGATAAGATAAGAGGTAATAGTGGAGCCTACATCTATAAAGTAAAGGCAAATTTTTATTATCCATTAGCTAAAAATAGACAAGGTGAATATAAGATAAAAAGTGGTGAACAAATAAGGGTTTGTATGACATCAGATTTTTTCTTAAAAGAAGCTGATGAGTGGCGAGAAGAAGCATGGAGAATAATAAAAGCTAGAAGTGATGTTATATTTATATTGATAACAAAAAGAGCAGAAAGAATAAGAGCATGTTTACCTAAAAATTGGGGCGATGGTTGGGAAAATGTGTTTTTGCATGTAACTTGTGAAAATCAAAAGCGTGCAGATGAGAGAATACCCATATTATTAAGTTTACCATTTAAACATAAAGGGATAATTGTTGCTCCATTTTTAGAGAATGTAAGTATAGAAAAATATTTAAAAGATGGAGAAATTGAACAGGTAATTTGTGGCGGAGAAAATTATAATGGTGCTAGAGTTTGTAATTTCGATTGGGTGAAAAACTTGCGCCAAGAATGTGTAAAAGCAAATATTACATTTTGTTTTATGGAAACAGGAACAGTTTTTATGAAGGATAAAAAAATATACAATTTGCCTTCAAAGGAATTACAAAGTAAGATGGCTTTTAAATCTAAAATGAATTATCAAGGTAAAGAAATAGTATTTAAATTATATGACCAATTTGGGAGATTATTAGACAAGGAAAAATTGTATAAAAGAAGTTTCAAACTAAAATGTAATGAATGTGCTAGTAAACTTATCTGCAATGGTTGTAGTGAGTGCAAGCAAGATTGTAAATAAAAAACCTAATCTCTAAAATAATTAGCGATTAGGTTTTCAATTAATGACTTAATGACTTTTTTCGTATTCAGTTAAAACTTGTTCAAGAATTTCAGCTGTGGCTTTTACTGTATTTAAACAATGTACTTCTTGAGAATAATGTTTTGCTTTAATTTGACAGCAAAGTCTTGAAGAAAAATGACTTTGAAATGCTCTAACTAAGTTTAACATTATAGGTTTTAAGTGAGTAGTTTCATGAGCTCTTGTTTCAATATATTTACTTGAGATAACACATGCTGAACCACTTAAAGCTCCACATACATCACCAACATGGAAACCACCACCAAATGCGCCTGTCATTTTTAGAGCATTTTCATCAAGATTTAAATTATAATATTCATTACCTGCACGAATAAGACTTTCTGCACAATTATAACCTTGTATGTAATATTTTTCTGCTATGTCTTTTAACATAATATGATTTTTTCTCCTTTATTAAAGATATATAATACTATATTATAACATATATTTTTAAATACTAGCAAAATAGTATATAATAAGCATATAAAATGAAGTGAGGTCGTAAAATGGATAGAATAATTGAAATTTGTTGTGGCAGTTATGAAGATGCCATAAATGCTTATAGAGGTGGAGCAAAGAGAATAGAATTAAATTCAGCTTTGTATTTAGGAGGACTTACGCCAAGTATAGCTACTTTAGAATTAATTAAAAGAAATACAGATTTAGAAGTTATTTGTATGGTAAGGCCAAGAGGTGCTGGTTTTTGCTATAGTGATTTAGAAAAAAAGCAGATTTTTGCCGAAGCAAAAGCTTTATTAGAGCATGGTGCTGATGGATTAGCTTTTGGTTTTTTAACTGAAGATAGAACAATTGATTTAGAATGTACACAAAAAATGGTAAATATAGTACATTCCTATGAGAAGACAGCAGTATTTCATAGAGCCTTTGATTGTGTAAAAGATGAAAAAACAGCGATAAATGAATTAATAAAATTAAACGTAAATAGAGTATTAACTAGTGGATTGAAAGCAACAGCTATAGAAGGCAAAAAACTAATTAGAAGTTTACAAGAAACAGTAGGAGCAAAAATAGAAATTTTAGCAGGTAGTGGTATTAATAAAGATAATGTAAAAGATTTAATAGAATATACAAAAGTAAAGCAGATACATTCATCTTGTAGGGCATGGAAAGAAGATAAAACAACTTTTGGTGATTTTGTGAATTATGCATTTGCTCAAGGTGAAAATAAAGCTTGTTATGATTATGTAGATGAAAATTTAGTGAGAAATTTAATTAAAGCTGTTAATGAATAATTTTTTAAAGTTAGGAGAATGATTTTGCAGTTAAAATGGGAGAGTTTTTATTATAATTTGAAAAGAGATTTCAAATTATTTATTTTTGTTTGGTTATATTTAAATTTATTGCGTGTAATTTCATTAATAACGATGAAAAGTTATGCTGGTGATATAAATTTAAATGATATTTTGTTGACTATCTATTATGGGGCAAGAATTAGTTTAAAAACAGCAGGCGTGCTTATGCTATTTACATTTATTTTTGTTACATTAATAGGTTGGTTGATAAATAAGCATTTAGATAAATTGAGATTAGGATTATCAGCAGTATTTTTATTTATATTGAATTTTTTATTTGTAGCAAAATATTTTTATTATAGGGAATTTCATACTAATTTTAATGAAATGGTATTTAATGCTGTAAATGATGATGTAAAAGCTTTATTTTATACAATGATAGAGCAGTATCATTTATTGGAAGGTACAGTAATCATTATTTTATTTACAGCTATAATTGTATATATATTGAAAAAGTATCTTGCTTGGCAGTGGATAAAAAAATCTTTTAAATTTGAAAAAAGTTTTGTATTTAAAATATCAGTGATTGTATTTACTTTAGTTTTCGCTTTATTTGTACGCTTTGGTGCTAGTTTTTCTTATGCAAAATCCATTCATTGGGAAAACTGTGCAAAAACAAAAGATACTTTTCTTAATGAGATAATTTTAGATGATATGCAGGCTATCTATCGAGGATATTCTATTAAAAAACGCATTGATAATGGCGTGATTTATGGCGTGCATAAAGAAAATATTACCCAGAATATAGAGTTTTTAGCGAAAAATAGTGATGCTTATCGTCTGCAAAAACAAGACTTAAGTCAAATTGATAGTAATTTAGTATATCAAGCTCATGGTAATATAATTGACAAGAAACAACATATATTTATTATAATCGGTGAAAGTTTTGCTCAATGGCCATTATTAGATGAATATGCAAATCTGCAATTAGGCGAAAATGTGCGAGCTATTATGCAAAAAGATAATGCAACATATACACATAATTTCATGCCTAATGGTGCATTTACACCTATGGCAGTAAATGCTATTATTTGTGGTTTATCTGATGTAAATATATATCCTAATCATCAATATGAGTCATATAAGCAGGTATATGCTACATCTTTTGCACCACAGATAAAAAAATTAGGATATAAAACACAGTTTTGGTATGCTGGTTTTAGTGGTTGGGAAAGAATAAAAGATTTTGCTTTGGCACAAGGCTTTAATGAATTTCATTGTGCGTCAGATTATCAATATCCATCAGGTAATGTATGGGGCTGTGATGACGAATTTATTTTTGATAAGTTAAAGCAAGAAGTAGCTCAAAATGATGAGCCTACAGTATATGTAATTTTATCTGTATCAAATCATGCGCCTTATAGTGTAGATTTAGCAAAAGCAGGTTTTCCAAAAGAAGAAGTACGAGCTAAATTACCTGCAGATGTACAAAATAATGAAGACTTATTGAATAAATTAGGTCATTATTGGTATACAGATAAAGTGATTGGCAATTTTGTTGAAGATATTGAAACAATATATCCTAAAGAAAATCTATTTGTGATTACTGGCGACCATGCTGATAGAACAAATATAGAAGCAAAACCAACATTATTTAATAGATATACTGTGCCATGTATCATTTATGGTGATGGTATTACAAAGAATATATTATCAGATGAAGTGGCTGGCGGTCATATTAATGTTGGGGCAACTATATTTGAATTGATAGCGCCACAAGGTTTTGAATACTATAGTTTAGGTAAATCATTAACAAGAGGAGCAAATGTAGGTTTTAATGATAGTGTTTGGCTTAATACTGTAGATATAGGTAAATTAGATGGAAATGAACCAATAGAAGTAGAAAAAACTTTGGAAGCATATAGGACAATTTCATGGTGGAGAAGCATAAAAGGTAATTTAATTCCATAAAAAATAGCCATTTTCCAAATTTCTAAATGAGGGATAAGGAAAATGGCTATTTTTATTCAATGAGAAGACCTTTATTTTTATATTTTTCTTTTAATATTGGTGAGATATTATCATCTGTTAATAATAAATCAACATTATCTAAATTTAATACTTTTTGTTTTGAACGTTTGCCAATCTTACTAGAATCCATTATGGCAATTACTTTTTCTGAACGTTGAGATAATAATTTAATAATACCTATTTCGGACATGCGAAAATCAGTGAAGCCATCTTTATAATTTATAGCATTAATGGATAAAAAAGCAATATCAGGAAAATATTGACCAAATTCTTGTTCGCAAGTAGTACCATAAGTTGATTTTTCTTGAGAATCAATAATTCCGCCAATAGAAACAATTTTTATTGCTGGATTTTGAATTAAAATATTAATGGCTGCTAAATTATTAGTAATGACAGTAATATTATCTTTTTTAAAAACTAATTCTTGGGCTAATATAGTATTAGTTGTTCCGGAATTTAAAGCAATGATAGCATTAGGTTTAATATAAGCTAATGCTTTTCGTGCAGCTTCTCGTTTTAATTTTATATTAAGAACTTCCCTACCGGTAAAGTTGGATAAAGACGGCAATGAATCAGGTAAACAAGCACCGCCACGTATACATTTTATTAGACCACTTTGTTCCATAGTTTTTAAATCACGGCGAACAGTATCAACAGAAACATTTAATAAATCTTTTAAATCATTGATTTTTACAATAGCTTGTAATTGTACTTGTTGCAAGATTAATTCTACACGTTCATTATAAAGCATGAAATAATCACCACTTAAGATAAAATAAGATTTTGCTCAAATAAATATAAATAAATTATTTTAAAGTACGTTGTTTTAAGACTTCATAAGCTAAGATAGCAGCAGCATTGGAAGCATTTAAAGAGTTTACTTTGCCACGCATTGGGATTTTGACGATGAAATCGCAAGCATTTTTTGTAAGACGGCTAACACCGCGACCTTCACTGCCGATAACTAAAACTAGAGGGCCTGTCATATTGGCATCATAATAATTTTCTGTACCGTCCATATCTGCGCCAGCTACCCAAAGACCTTTTTGTTTTAATTCTTCTAAAGTTTGTACGACATTACCAATGCGAGCTACAGGAACATATTCTAAAGCTCCAGCAGAAGTTTTAGCTACGATAGAAGATAATGGGCAACTGCGATGTTTAGGAATTAAAATACCATGAGCACCAACAGCATCAGCAGTACGTAAGATTGCACCGAGATTATGAGGGTCTTCTAATTCATCTAATAAGATGATGAATGGATCTTCATTGCGTTCTTTAGCAAGATTTAAAATATCATCAAGTTCTACATAATCAACAGGAGCTGCATAAGCTGCAATACCTTGATGACGTTGACCGCCACAGATTTGGTCAAGTTTTTCAGTATTTACATTTTGTACAATGATACGACGTTCTTTAGCAAGTGTCATAATTTCAGGCATAGAACCACCATGAGCGCTATCTGCAATTAAGATACGATTGATAGAACGACCACTTTTTAAAGCTTCGCGAACAGCATTGCGACCAAGTAAGATATCTTCACTGATTTCTACTTTTTTAGGTTTAATTTGTTTTGTATCATTTATTTTTTTCTTCGGACGAGGACTTACTACAAATTTATTTTTTTTATCTTTTTTAGGTTTATTTTTTGTTGGACGCATGATAATCTCCTTTTTTATTAATATTTTATAAATTATTCTTCACGTAATTTAAGCATTTCTTTAAATTTACCACAAGTCATAGCACCTTCAGGGCAACGGCCAGTGCGAACACAAGTTGCACCTGCATTTTTGAATAAAAGTGGAGCTACTTTTTTTACTTCAGCAAGCATTAAATATGCCATTTGACGAATTTCCCATTGAGCACGATTACAGCAACGAAGAGAGAAGAAATTGAGAAGAGAACGAGCATTAAATGTTGCTAAAACTTTTGTTTCTGTAGCATTAGCTAAAACATAACGAGCATCTTCTTTAGGAACATCCATAGCTACTAATTCATCATAAGTTTGGCGAATTGTATGCATTAGATTTTCAAATTTTGCCTTAGCTTCATCATTTTCAGCGATTGATGGCGGTAAAATATATTCAAAATCATGTTCACTTACATAACGCTGAGATTGTTGAGAATAAGAAGCAATACGATGGCGCACTAATTGATGAGTGAGCACGCGAGAAATACCTTCAATAGCAAATGTAAAAGTAACATGTTCCATAGTGGAAGCATGACCCATGCTGATAATTTTTTCTACAAGTTTAGTAACTTGTTCATCAGTCATTTTTTCGGATAATTCCTCTGCACCAGCAGGAGAATAACAAAGACGAGCTGCCATAGCTACAGTACGCTCTGGTTCAGCAGTATATTTCATAAGTTTAACTTTAATCAAAGTAAAGCACTCTCCTAATATAAATTAAGTAAATTAATTATAACTAGTTTTAAAAATTTTCACAAGTAAAATGCAGTAAAAAAAGAGCAATACTAATAATTTGAACTGCACCCCAAAAGTTGGACACAAAACAACTTTTGGAGGTGCAGTTTTTTTATGACTAAATACTCAAATGAATTTAA
>OCHF01000256.1_pt1 | contig 42062 bp, 36 predicted proteins | sample 1538851 | NCBI WGS metagenome assembly OCHF01 (sample SAMN04571730, study PRJEB22368) | human gut metagenome | biome: human gut; material: stool | host: Homo sapiens | place: Luxembourg | collected 2012-12-07
GCAGCTCGTCGAGCGTTCGGGCCAAAAGACCTTCGCCGCCGATTCCGCCATCTCGATCAAGCCGATCTCCATCTGCAAGAGCCGCCGCATTGTGGAGTATGCCTTTGAGTACGCCCGCCGCTGCGGCCGCAAAAAGGTGACGGCCGTGCATAAGGCCAACATCATGAAGGCGACCGATGGCCTGTTCCTGCGCGTTGCGCGCGAGGTGGCCGCCAACTATCCCGATATCGAGTTCAACGATAAGATCGTCGATGCCACCTGCATGGGCCTGGTCCAGAACCCCAACGACTTCGATGTCCTGGTGCTGCCCAACCTGTACGGCGACATCGTGAGCGACCTGTGCGCCGGCCTAGTGGGTGGTCTGGGTATGGCCCCTGGCTCCAACATCGGTGCCGACTGCGCAATCTTTGAGGCAACGCACGGATCCGCGCCCGATATCGCGGGCCAGGATATCGCCAACCCCACGGCCGAGATCCTCTCTGCTGCGATGATGCTCGATCACCTGGGCGAGAACGACGCTGCCAATCGCATTCGCGCCGCCGTGTCTGCCACGCTCGACGAGGGCGAGCAGGTTACCGGTGACGTGCGTCGTGCCCAGACCGGCTCCGTTGAGGGCGCTGTGGGTACGCAGGCCTTTGCCGATGCCGTTATCGCGCAGCTGGCCTAAGGCATGCACACTGCAAACGCCTAAATAGTACTTAAGTGTTTGCGTATAACCTGAGAATCAATACGCCCGGCGCTCTGTCGGGCGTATTCTATTGCGGACTATGTTTCCTAACAAGGAGTAACTGATATGGGTCTGATTCAAAAGAAGGACGAGAAGGACGAGATCGACGGCATCCAGATCATCGAGCGCGGCGAAGGCCCCGACGGTGACGAGGACGAGAAGATCGATCTGGTCGCCGGTACGTCTGCCGAGCACATTGCTGCCGGTACGACGGCCGAGGAGGAGGACGCTCGCCTGGAGGCAAAGATCGCCGCGGACGCCGCCGACGAGAACCTCATGCCCGAGGAGCAGGACGAGGACGACGACTCCGACGCGGACGACCATGCATCCAAGCACAAGAAGACGATGATTGTCGCCTTTGTGGTCGCTATCGTGATTGCTGCCGTGATTGGCTTCTTTATCGGCAACGGTGGTTTTGGCGGCAAGGGCGTCGGCTCGGCGACCCTCACCGAGGACCAGCTCGATTCGACCGTGGCAAGCTACAGCTACAACGGCAAGAAGAGCGACATCACCGCGCGCGAGGCCATTGAGAGCCAGTACAGCCTCGACACCGTCAAGGATGGCGATGGCAACTACACCGCTCCCTCTGCCGACGTCATCCTGTCCTACGTGCGCAACAAGATTCTGCTCGATGCTGCCGAGGACGTGGGCATTACCGTTTCTTCCAAGGAAATGAAGAAGTACGCTGAGGATTCCATCGGCACCTCCGACTACAAGACCATGGCCACGCAGTACGGCGTGTCCAAGGACCAGGCCAAGCAGATCGTCCGTCAGTCCGCGACGCTGCAGAAGCTCTACAAGAAGAAGGTCGGCGACAGCTCCGCAAGCATGCCGACCGCTCCGACCGAGCCTTCTGACGGCAACGAGGAGACCGCGAGCAAGGATTACGCCGACTACATCATCAACCTTGCCGGTGACGAGTGGGATAGCGAGAAGGGCACCTGGAAGGATGCCGACAGCACCTATGCCAAGGCCTTCGCTGACGATGCCTTTACGGCCGATAGCGCTACCTACAAGCAGGCCATGACCGCCTATTACACCGCCTACCAGCAGTACTCTTCGCAGGCTTCGAGCGCCAGCTCCAAGTGGACCGAGTATGCTAACGGCCTCTACGCCAAGGCCAACATCAGCATCTACGGCCTGTTTGCGTAAGGTTTGCCTGCACTACTGCGCGCTAACCGATCTACCTGATTGAGCCCGCTAGAACGGACAACGTTCTAGCGGGCTTTTTTTTGTTACCGAAACCACTGGGGTGGGCCTCGCGCCCGCACAAGCGCTCCATCGCGTTTCCCTAATTCATATGGGAAAACAGCTGCAAACGATTGCAATTCTCCGGTGAACGGTCGAAAACTACCGTTCACCGATAATCTCAAAACTGGGTTCTAACTGGTATTAAGTCAAAAAGACCAATTCACAAATCTTCGCAATGACCTGCAATTTTTCTTTACGCTATTTTTAGCCGCCCTGCGTTGTTTAGGCACAGGAAAAGTCCCGAACTTTTGCCAAAGCGTTTCGAAACGGTTTCAAAACCGCAGGTAGAAGTGTTAACGAGCGGTAAACGGTCGATTTATCACCGTGAGCGGTGCAAAAACGTTTTACCGTATGAATCAACGAAAGCGACCTCTTCTGTGGTGATATAGTGGCAACAACACGTCACGTGGTTACTACCAGTAGAGAAACCACTGGTCTTTAAAGAACGCTTTCCAAGAAGCTTTAAGGGCGATCGCCCGCTGGCTTCCGAAAATCATCGGACTCAGATCGTACACACCTTCGGAAGGGAAATTTGAATGGTTGGCTTTATTCTTACCGGTCATGGACAGTTCGCACCCGGCCTTGCAAGCGCTATCGCTATGGTTGCCGGCGACCAGCCCGCTTTTACCGTCGTTCCTTTCGAGGGCGACCAGGCTGCTTCCTACGGTGAGGATCTCCGCGCCGCTATTACCGCCATGCGCGAGGACTGCGATGGCGTGCTCGTCTTTACCGACCTGCTTGGCGGCACCCCGTTCAACCAGTCGATGATGATTGCCCAGGATGTCGACAACGTCGAGGTTCTGACTGGCACTAACCTCCCCATGGTTATTGAGCTTCTGTTCCTCCGCGGCAATGCCACGCTCGCCGAGCTTGGCGAGCAGGCCGTGACCGTTGGCCAGACGGGCGTCACCGCCCAGACGGTCGCATCCGTTGCCGGCTCCGACGAAGAGGATATCTTCGGCGACGAGGACGGCATCTAATGGCCGATTTCGGAGCCAACGTCCTGAGCTCCTCGGTCGCTCTTTTGGGCCTGCTTGTCATCATGGGTTTGATTTACACCATCTGGTCGCAAATCAACATGAAGAAGAAGCAGAAGTACTTCAAGGAGCTGCACACCGAGCTCAAGCCGGGTCAGGAGGTTCTTTTCGCCGGCGGTATCTACGGAACCGTCAAAGGCATCGAAGGCGAGAAGGTCCAGATCAAAGTCCGATCCGGAGCCGTCGTAGATGTTTCGCGTTACGCGATTCAGGAGATCAAGTAACTGTCGTCAGCAAATAACGAAAGGAAGCTGATCAACATGGCAGAACCCAACATTCTTCTTACCCGCATCGATAACCGACTGGTCCATGGTCAGGTCGCTACCCAGTGGAACTCCACCCTGGGCTCCAACCTCATTCTCGTCGCCAACGACGATGTGTCGACCAACACCATGCGCCAGAACCTCATGAAGATGGCCGCTCCCACCGGCGTCGCTACGCGTTTCTTCTCCCTGCAGAAGACCATCGACGTCATTGGCAAGGCGAGCCCGCGCCAGAAGATCTTCATCGTGGCCGAAACACCGGAAGACGTGCTTACGCTCGTCAAGGGCGGTGTGCCTATAAAGAAGGTAAACATCGGCAACATGCACATGTCGGAAGGAAAGCGCCAAGTCGCCACCTCCGTCGCAGTTAACGACGAGGATGTCGCTGCGTTTAAAGAGCTGCAGGAATTGGGGGTGGAGTTGGAGATCAGGCGCGTTCCGAGCACGCCTGTTGAGGACACGAGCAAGCTCTTCTCGTAGTCTTCGTGATCCACGTTGTCAGGAGTGAAACCCTGACATTCTGTACGTGAAATCCAAAGTGCGTACATACATTTTGAAAGGAGGAGCAAGATGGAATACACGATCTTCCAGGTCGCTCTGGTCTTCATCGTCACGTTCGTCGCGGCAATCGACCAGTTTAACTTCCTCGAGTCTCTCTATCAGCCCATCGTCACCGGCGCCGTCATCGGTCTTATCCTTGGCGACCTCAACACCGGTCTTCTCGTGGGTGGTACTTATCAGCTCATGACGATCGGCAACATGCCGATCGGAGGTGCTCAGCCGCCTAACGCCGTTATCGGCGGCATCATGGCAGCCATTCTCGCTATCGCTACGGGCCTCGAGCCCAACGCGGCAGTCGGCCTTGCCATTCCGTTCGCTCTGCTTGGTCAGCTCGGCGTTACCCTGGTCTTCACGCTTATGTCGCCGCTCATGTCCTCCGCGGACAACATGGCTCACAACGCTGACACCAAGGGTATCGAGCGTCTGAACTACTTCGCCATGGCTCTGCTCGGCCTGATCTTCGCTGTCGTCGTCACCCTGTTCTTCATCGCTGGCGCTACCATCGGTCAGACCATCGCTTCCGCCATCCCGACTTGGCTGCAGACCGGTCTCTCCGCTGCAGGCGGCATGATGCGCTTCGTCGGCTTCGCCGTCCTGCTCAAGGTTATGATGAACCGCGATATGTGGGGCTTCTTCCTCATGGGCTTTGGCCTCGCGCTCATCACCGTTGCCAACGATTCGCTGGCAACCCCTGCTCTGCTCATCCTCGCTCTCATCGGCTTCGGCATCGCTTTCTGGGACTTCCAGCAGCAGACCGAGCTGAAGGGTGCAGCTGTTTCTGACGGAGGTGACTTCGAAGATGGCATCTAATGAGTATGTGATCCCGGAGCACTACGAGGATCTCACTCCTGCTCCGCAGCTCGACCAGAAGACCCTCAACAAGATGGCTTGGCGCTCCTGCTTCCTGCAGGCCTCGTTCAACTACGAGCGTATGCAGGCCGCTGGCTGGCTCTACTCCATCATCCCCGGTCTGGAGAAGATCCACACCAACAAGAACGACCTCGCGGCTTCCATGAGCCACAACCTGGAGTTCTTCAACACCCACCCGTTCCTCGTCACCTTTGTTATGGGCATCGTGCTTTCGCTCGAGCAGAACAAGGTTGACATCCCCACGATCCGCGCCGTCCGCGTCGCCGCAATGGGCCCGCTCGGTGGTATCGGTGACGCCCTGTTCTGGCTGACGCTCGTGCCTATCACGGCCGGCATTACCTCCAACATGGCCATCAACGGCAACGCCGCTGCACCGATCATCTTCCTGGTGATCTTCAACGTCGTCCAGTTCGCTCTGCGCTTCTGGCTCATGAACTGGTCCTACAAGCTTGGCACCAGCGCTATTGACGCTCTGACTGCCAACATGCAGGCCTTCACGCGTGCCGCTTCCATCATGGGCGTCTTCGTCGTCGGTTGCCTGGTCGTCACCATGGGTGGCACCCAGATCAACCTCCAGATCCCCAACGGCACCACCCGTGGCCTCTCCGCTACTACCGTGATCGTCTCCGAGAAGGAGGCCGAGAACTTCACCGGTATGGAGGGCATCGATACCGAGACCGCTGAGGCCGGTACCATCGCCATGACCGATGAGGACGGCAACGCCCTCACCGCTTCCGATGCCGACGGCAACGCTGTCGAGTGCGGCGTCACCGATCTGGGCAACGGCATGGAGTCTGTTACCTACGGCACCGTTACCGAGGATCCGGTCAACTTCTCTGTTGCCGACACCCTCAACACCATCGTCCCGAAGCTCGTCCCGCTTATGCTTACGCTGCTGCTTTACTACATGTTCGCTAAGCACAGCTGGACCCCGACCAAGGGCATTCTCCTGCTCTTCGTCCTTGGCATCCTGGGCGCTGGCCCGCTTGGTCTCTGGCCGAGCATCTGGTAAGGCTCTAGCTTGAGGGGTGTGTCCCTACGCGGCTCACACCCCGACCCCTTAAGCCATGTGTATGTTAAAAGCCGCGTGCTCGAAAGAGCGCACGGCTTTTGTTTTCTTGATGATTCGGGTGTGGCAGACAGATAATGCTAAACACCCTAGGTAGTTAGCCGAATTCGAGCAAAAGGGAGGATAGGATGGCGATCGGAGCGCGTAAGCAACCGCTGTACGATCAGCTGGTCGATATTCTGACCGAAAAGATTGACCATGAATATCATGCCGGTGACATGATTCCTTCCGAGCGCGAACTTTCGGAGCGCTATGGTCTCTCGCGCACTACGGTACGCTTGGCTCTGCAGGAACTGGAGCGTTTAGGACTGGTGGTTCGGCAGCACGGTCGCGGTACCTTTGTGACCGACCGTTCGGCAAAGGCAACCAATCTCATGCAGTCCTACAGCTTTACCGAGCAGATGCGCGCGATGGGTCGCGACCCCGAGACCACGATTCTCGAGTTTTGCGAGATGGAGGCCGATAAAAATCTGGCCGAGCATATGGGATTGCGTATCGGTGATCGCATTTTTAAGCTTAAGCGCCTTCGTTCTGCCGACAACATGCCCATGATGGTCGAACGCAGCTATCTACCAGTTCGTCAATTTTTGTCCCTAAAGCGACCGCTGCTGGAGCGTAAGCCGCTTTACGATGTGATTGAGCAAGACTTTCAGCAAAAGATACGCGTGGCCGAAGAGGAGTTCTATGCGAGCATAGCCCGTCCCACCGACGCCCACCTTTTGGGAATTGTCGAGGGCTCGCCTGTGCTCGATTTGGTCAGGACTACGTATAACGAGTCAAACGAGGTTGTGGAGTACACACTCTCGGTTGCTCGTGCCGATCAGTTTAAATACAAGGTTTATCACCAGCGTAGCGACTAGTGTTCGCATCGTTTCCATATGATGATTCTTTGCATTTAACTGGTTACTACCAGATAACCAACCGAAGTGTATAATTGCACGTCAGAGGATTACTTCTAGAGAGAGGTATTAATAATGTTCGAGAAGAGTGTCGAGGAGCTCACCGAGCTCGGCGCCCAGATCACCACGGCCGAGATTGCTCAGCAGCCCGAGCTTTGGCGTGATACGCTCAACATCTATCGCGAGAACAAGGAGGCCATCGAGGCCTTCCTGGCCGAGGCTCGCGCTATGGGCGAGGGCCGTCTGTCCGTTGTCTTCACCGGTGCCGGTACGTCCGACTATGTTGGCGATACCTGCGCCCCATACCTGCGTCACGCTGGCAACACTGATCTCTACGACTTTAAGCCCATCGCCACGACCGACATCGTGAGCGCCCCGCGCGACTTCCTGCGCGCCGAGGATCCCACGCTCGTGGTTTCCTTTGCCCGCTCTGGCAACAGCCCCGAGAGCCTTGCCGCCGTTGCCGTTGCCAAGGAGCTCGTCCACAACGTCAAGTTCCTCAACATCACCTGCGCTCCCGAGGGCAAGCTCGCCGTCGAGTCTGCCGATGATCCCAACGCGCTGACGCTGCTCATTCCGCGCGCCAACGACAAGGGCTTCGCCATGACCGGTTCTTATTCCTGCATGACCCTGCTCTCCACCCTTATTTTCGACACTGCCTCTGACGAGCAGAAGGCCGAGTGGGTCGAGACCATCGCCAAGATGGGCGAGGAGGTTATCGCTCGCGAGTCCGAGGTCGCCGATTACCTCGCTGGCGACTTCAACCGCGTGACCTACCTGGGCTCCGGCTCCTTTGGCGGCCTTGCTCAGGAGAGCCAGCTTAAGATTCTCGAGCTTGCTCACGGCCTGGTTGCCACTTCTTACGACACTTCCATGGGCTATCGTCACGGACCCAAGTCCTTCGTCGACGATAAGACGCTCGTCTTCGTGTTCGTCAACAACGACGCCTACACCCGTCAGTACGACATCGACATCCTCAACGAGATCGGTGGCGACAAGATCGCTCAGCACACCGTCGCCGTTCAGCAGGAAGGTGCCACCGTCTATGAGGGTGAGTCCTTCACCTTTAAGGGCTACGAGGCACTTCCCGAGGGCTACCTTGCTCTGCCGTTCGTGATGTTTGCCCAGGCTATCAGCCTGCTCAACTCCGTGCGCGTGGGCAACACGCCCGATACGCCGAGCCCCACCGGCACGGTCAACCGCGTGGTTAAGGGCGTGACGATTCACCCCTTCACCGCTTAATCGCGTCCCCCTGTAAGGGCGCCCGTCCGCTCATAACGGCGGGCGGGCGCTTTTTGTTTTACGTGTGCTGGGTATAAGCATCACCACAGTCAACTGCTTTAGAAGCAAGGAGTGCATATGAGCACGTACGCAATTAAGGCTGACAAGTTCTTCTTGCCGGCAGGCCCGCAACTGGGCGGCTATCTTATGGTCGAGGATGGCGTCTTTGGCGCCTGGCAGGCCGACGAGCCCTCTTGCGAGATTAAGGACTACACGGGATCGTGGATCGCGCCGGGTATGGTCGATACTCACATCCATGGCTTCTACAACCACTCAACTACCGATAACGATCCCGAGGGCATCGATATCAGCTCGACCGAGCTCGCCCGTCGCGGTACCACCAGTTGGCTGCCCACGACGTTCACTGATGGCGTCGAGCAGATCAAGGACGCCTGCGCCGCTATCGCCCAGGCGGACGAGGGTCGCGGCCCCGACTTCTGCGGTGCTCGCATTCAGGGCATCTACCTGGAGGGCCCTTTCTTTACCATGAAGCATGTGGGCGCGCAGAACCCCGCTTACCTGATCGATCCCTCCGAGGAGGTCTTCGACCAGTGGCAGGAGGCTGCGGGTGGTCGCATCGTTAAGAGCGCCATGGCGGCCGAGCGCGACGGTGCCGCTGCTTATGCGGCTGCTCTGAACGCCAAGGGCGTCGTGACCAGCATCGGTCACTCCGACGCCACCTACGATGAGTGCATCGCCGCCATCAACGCCGGTGCCAGCTGCTTTACGCATACCTATAACGGCCAGCGCGGGCTGCATCACCGTGAGCCCGGTGTCGTGGGTGCTGCCATGTCCACGCCCGAGACCTACGCCGAGATCATCTGTGATGGCAAACACGTAAACCCCGCTGCCATCAAGGCGCTGCTGCAGGCAAAGGGCTGGCAGCATACGGTGCTCATCACCGATTGCCTTGGCTGCGGCGGCATGCCCGAGGGCAGCTACACCAGTGGCGGCATGGACGTCATCATGAAGGACAACCTGTGCTGGCTCGCCGACGGCAAGAGCATTGCCGGCTCGGTGCTCACGCTTGCCCAGGGCGTCAAGAATATCGTCGACTGGGGCATCGCCAGCGCCGATATCGCCATTCGCATGGCAACCGAGGTGCCGGCACGCTCCGCGCACATCGAGGATAAGTGCGGCAGCATCATGCCGGGTCGCGACGCCGACTTTGTCGTGTTCGACCATGAGCTCACCCTCGTCGAGACGTATGTTGGCGGCCAGAGCGTCGGCAACGCCTTTACCGAGTAACGATAGAAAAAGACGGCGGGCCCGAATCTGCTCGGACCCGCCGTATGGGTTAAACGCTCAAAAGCACCTTTACAGTTACAGCTTGTTAGCGATCTTCTTTGCCGTGCGCTTGACGCCGGCCACCAAGCCTCCTGCAGGATGCTCCTTCTCGTATGCTAGGCGCTTTTCGCGCTTGGCGTACTCTTCGACGATGATGTCGCCATACTCGTCTTCGATCTTGTCGAAGAAGTCGACGGCGCCCTGAATTTCCTCAGCGGTCGGGTGTCCCTTTTGGACACCGCCGGCGAGCTTGAACGGTCCCCACGTATCAAAGCCGGGGCAGCCGTAGACACCCATAAAGATGGCCTGCCTCATGCGGCAGATGCCATCGATATCCTTGCCGTACCACTTGTTTTTGCCACCGTAGGTCATAAGGCCAAACACCTTGTCCTGCGGCTGCAGCACGTTAGTGAGCACGCGTGCCATGTCCTTGTCGATCTCGGAGTAATAGATGCCCGTGGCGACACCGATCAGATGATATTCGTGCAGGTTGGGGTACTCGTTTTTGCCAAGCGCCTTGACGTCGAGGGTATCGATTTCGGGGTGTGCCTCGACGATGGCGTCCACGAGCTTTTTCGTATTGCCGTGATGGCGCGAGGCATAAAGGATGATGGTTCGCATAAGAAGGCCTTTCAGCTGTAATTGCATCAATGTCTGTATGGTACCCCGTTGCATGGCTGGGATACCGGACGCATCGATGAACGTGCGGGTTTGTCCTTTGGTCAGGGCCGAGACGGGTTCTTGCGAGCAAAAAGTAATTGTTCGAAAGGATGGGCAATGGAATACGCTCTCTCCAACGATTCGATTTCTATTAAGGTGTCCACGGCTGGTGGTTCGTTTACCTCGATTGAGGCCGGAGGTCGCGAGTATCTGTGGCAGGGCGATCCCGCCGTGTGGTCCGGCCGGGCACCGATTTGCTTCCCGATTTGCGGAGGCTTGCGCGATAACAGCGCCATGACGTTCGCCGGGCATCATGTAAAGCTCGCTCGCCACGGATTTGCGCGCAAACAGGAGTGGAAGCTGCTGAGTCAAGGCGAGAACGAGCTGGCGATGTGCCTGGCTTCCGAGGATAACGCCGCGCTGCTGAGCGATTATCCGTATCCGTTTAAGCTTGTCGCTCGTTATACGCTTGAGGGAGATGCCGTTCGCGTCTCCTATGAGGTGGCCAACGAGGGAACCGAGGACATGCCGTTCTTTATCGGCGGTCATCCCGGCTTTAGGTGTCCGCTCGATGAGGGCGAGGCCTATACGGACTACGAGCTGCGCTTTGAGAAGGACGAGGCTGCTGAGCTTTGCACTGCCGTCCCCTCGACTGGCTTGATTGACGTGACCAATCGCTCCAAGAACCCCATGGTGGGAAAGACGCTGCCCCTGTCGCACGAGCTCTTCGATTTTGCGGAGACCATCTTTGACGTGCTCGAGAGCCGTCAGGTCACGCTTTCCAAAAAGGGCGAGGACAAGGGCGTCCGCCTGAGCTTTGAGGACTTCCCATATCTCATTGTGTGGAGCAAGCCCGAGGGCGATTTTGTGGCGGTTGAGCCTTGGGGCGGTCTTTCGACCTGCTCCGATGAGGACGACGTGCTTGAGCACAAGCGCGGCTGCCTTATCGCCAAGCCCAAGGAGACCGTCGTTCGCTCGTTCACGATTGAGATTCTGTAATTCCGTTTTGTCGACTCGTATCGCGAGGCACAAGGAGCCTGCGAGATAAGGAGCTAAAAATGATCCTCACCGTTACGATGAACCCGTCTGTCGATACGCGCTATCAGCTCGATGAGCTCGTCATCGACGACGTCAACCGTGTGACGCCCGAAAAGACCGCCGGCGGCAAGGGCCTTAACGTAGCCCGCGTCCTTGGTCAGTTGGGCGACGATGTTGTGGCAACCGGCCTGCTTGGTGGCCATATGGGCGCCTATATGGCCGAGCTCATGGACGCTAACGGCATTAAGAATGATTTTGTGCCCATCAAGGGCGAGACTCGCATTTGCCTCAACATCCTCCACGCCGGCAACCAGACCGAGCTGCTCGAGAGCGGCCCGACGATTGCCCCCGAGGAACTCGATGCCTTTACCGCAAAGTTCGCCGAGCTTGCGAGCAAGGCCGACGTCGTCACCATCTCGGGTTCGTTGCCCCGCGGTGTCGAGGCAGACTACTATGCCAAGATCACGGGCATTGCCGAGAACGCCGGCGCCAAGGTGCTGCTCGATACCTCGGGTGCTTCGCTCGAGGCCGCCCTTAAGTCCGAAATTAAGCCCGAGCTGGTCAAGCCTAACCTGACCGAGATCAACGGCCTTTTGGGTACGAGCTTTACCACCGACGATGTGGACGAGCTCCGCGCCGCGCTCGCCTCTGATGCCCGCTTCTCCGATATCCCCTGGGTCGTCGTGTCCATGGGCGCTGCCGGCTCCGTTGGCTTCCACAATGGCCGTGCGTTCCGCGCAAAGACGCCCGATATCCCTGCCGTTAACGCCACGGGCTCTGGTGACTCCGCTATCGCTGGCTTCGCGCATGCCATTGCTGCTGGCGCGGACGACGAGACGGTGCTGCGTACCGCCAACACCTGCGGCAAGCTCAATGCCATGGATCCTATGACTGGCCACTTGGTCATGGATCGTTGGGACGAGGTCTACAACGGCGTTGTCGTGACCGAGCTGTAAAAGCCTGGGCGTCGGCCCCGGCATTGCTTGTTTGCTTATGGTTAGAGCCGACGACAAGTGCGGTAGCATTATGCCGGGGCGCGACGCCGATGACGTCGTGTTCAATCCCGACCTTACCCTGGTCGAGACGTATGTGGGTGGCAACAGCGTCGGTAACGCGTTTGCCGAGTAGCTGCCAAAGAAACGATCCGAGAGGGGATTTAGATGATTTACGGTGCACTGGGCGATATCGAGGAATACCGCGGAATGCTCAAGGGCCTCGACGTGCTGATTGATTGGCTCGAGGAAAACGATCCGGCGAAGCTCGAAGTCGGCAGCCATCAGATTCTGGGCGACAAGGTCTTTGCGAACGTCATGGCTCCCACGACGCGACCCGAGGCCGAGGCTCACTATGAGACGCATCAGCGCTATCACGATCTGCAGATCGACGTTGAGGGTCGTGAGGCCTTTAAGGTCGCCACGGGCAGCCTGACGCTGGTTCAGGAGTTTGACGAGAAGGACGACTACGATCTGGTCGATTCCGACGCTTCGATCGCCGGCGATCTTGCCGACGACAAGTTCGCGCTGTTCGTTGCCGGCGAGCCTCACATGCCCACGCTCGAGTTCCCGGGCGATGGCGCACAGCCGGTCAAAAAGATTTGCTTTAAGCTGCTTGCAGACGCCTACTGGGAGGAGTAGCGAACTGCTCGGCTGAGCTGTTCGTGTTGCGAGCGTTATCCCTTGGAGGAGCGCGCTTGAGCCCCGCTGATCGCGGTTCCCTTGGGGATTGCGGCTGGCGGGGCTTTTTTGTTGAGTAGGGGAGTTGAGGCCGTTACGATACGTGGATTGGCACGCACGCACTCAAATCGGCAACAAAAAAGCCGCCCGAAGGCGGCTATCTTGTGCAATGGAGCCAGCGACCGGGCTCGAACCGGTGACCCCCGCTTTACGAGAGCGGTGCTCTACCAACTGAGCTACGCTGGCGGCCATGTGATGACGCAACTGAGGCGTCAACGGCTGTCTATGATACGGGACATCGCAAATCCGCGCAAGTGCTCTGACGGCTTTTCTCACTTTAAATGCACTAATATTGGAGACGTGATGTCTCGCTCTTACGGGTCTCAAACAGAATGGGGCAGCCATGGCTCAACCCAAGATCCTACTCACGCGTATCGATGACCGTTTCATTTACGGGCAAGACGTTGAGCTGTGGAACGAGGCCGTGGGCTCCAACCTTGTCCTAATCGTCAACGATGAGATCGCGGCGGACGCTCGCAAGTGGGCCCCTATGAGGGTGGCGACGCCAGAAGGCGTTTGGACGCGCTTTTTCTCGGTGCAAAGGACCATCGACATCATTCATACCGCAACGTCGCGTCAATTGATTCTGATCATGGTGTCCTCACCCGCCGATGTGCTCGTGCTGGTTAAGGGCGGTGTGCCGATCACCAAGATCAGCATCGGCCATATGCGGGCGGGGGAGGGCAAGCGCTCTGTAACGCCTGCCGTTGCCGTAGACGATACGGACATCGCCACCTTCAAAGAGCTGCAAAAGCTCGGCATGGAACTAGAAATCCGCTATCTTCCCAGTTCCGCCCCCGACCCCATCGGCAATCTGTTCAACTGATCCCTTGGGGACGGAGGAAAACGGATCATTGTACCCTTGCGAGGGACGCGCGCGATGCCGCCTGTCAAAACTATGTCCATTTACTACGTTTGATCGGCTATCGTCGAGCATGTCGAATTTGGGAAAAACAAAACCGCAGGTAGATGGCTCGCAAATGTAACAAAAACCGGTGTATGGTCGAGCATCCCGGGCTAAACGTAGTAAATGGGCATAGTTTTGATATGTCACTCATACAGTCACAGCGAAAATGAGCCCAAAAGATGAAAAAGCGCCCGCCGGCGGTGGTGCCGGCGGGCGCTGCTGTGCGATATGTCGCATTGTGGGCTTAGTGCCTCATAAAGTGGTACTCGATCACATTGCTGTAGGGGTGACCCGGGCCCACAATGCCCTGCGGGAACAGCGGCTGGTGCGGCGTGTCGGGGTACATCTCGGCTTCGAGGGCAAAGCCGGCGCCCCAACCATAGTTGGCGTCGTCCTTGGCGTGCTCGTCGCCCAGCCAGTTGCCGGTGTAGAGCTGCACGCCCGGGGCGGTGGTGAAGTAGTCCAGCTCACGGCCGGTCCACATCTCCTCAACATGCAGGGCGCGACGCAGGTTGCGCCCGTACTGATAGCCATCGATGCACAGGCAGTGATCGTAGCCACGGGCTTGCTTAATCTGCGGGTCGTCGGCCTCCATGCCGGGTGCGACGGGGCGCAGCTCGCGGAAGTCAAACGGTGTTCCCTCGACCGGAGCGATTTCACCGGTGGGGATATTCTGCTCGTTGATGGGCAGGTAGTGGGCAGCGTTAGCAACAAAGAAGTGCTCGCAGTCCATGCCGGCGTTATGGCCGGCAAGGTTAAAGTACGTGTGGTTGGTCATGGACACGTAGGTGGCGCGGTCGCTCTCGCAGCCATACTCGATGCGAAAGACGCCGGTGCGTGTAACGGTAAACACGGCCGTAAAGGTGCGGTTGCCGGGAAGGCCCAATTCGCCATCCTCAAGCGAGGTGGTCATGCGCACGGCGTTATGGGCCTCGTCGAGCTCAACGTCCCACACGCGTTTATGCAGACCGTGCTCAAGATCGCTGTGCAGGTTGTTGGCGCCCTCGTTGGCGGGCATATGCCAGTCCGTGCCGGCGATGGTGATCGTGGCGCCCGCGGTGCGGTTTGCCACGGGGCCGATGGTCGCGCCAAAGCAGGCGGGGTTGTCAAAGTAATCCTCGAGCTTATCGAAGCCCAGCACCACATCGCGCACGTTGCCGGGAATGTCGGGCACGTCGACACCAAGCACGGTGGCGCCATAGTCCATAATGCGAACGCAGATCTCGGGCCCGTTGAGGGTGTAACGATGAACGGGGGTACCGCACGGCGCGGTGCCGAAAAGCTCGGAAGTGATCATTTGGTTCCTAACATCGAGGTATTTCCGACAAACTGTAGCGCGAACAGGCGAGATTATCACTACACCCCACTAAAGCAGGGGGTATTTTTCTCAAAAAAGTGATGATTGGAGCTGTGCGGGCGTTCATTTTTGACGCGCATGGGTCTGATACAATTTGTTCGTTACTGTTTGAATGATATGCACGCATAGAACGGCGAGGATTCATCGTGATTAAGGCAGAGCGACAGGATAAGGTTCGTCAGCTGCTCGATGAGCAGGGCACGGTTTCGGTTAAGGAGATTTCGGATGCGTTAGGTGTCTCGGACATGACGATCCGTCGCGACCTTGAGGAGCTTGCAAGCCTGGGCGAGATCGAGCGCGTGCACGGCGGCGCCCGTAGTGCGCAGAGTCGCCCGCACGCTATGTTGCGCCATGAGTATTCGCACAGTGAAAAGCGCACTAAGCATGCCGAGGAAAAGCTGCAGATCGCGCGCCGCGCCGTTGGGCTCATCGAGGAGGGCTCGACCATCTTTTTGGGGACGGGCACTACAGTTGAGCAGATGGCCTCGATGCTGCCGGCGTGCCGCCTACGCATCGTGACTAATTCGCTTTCGGTGTTTAATCTGCTCGAGGCGCGCGAAGACTGCGACCTGTGTCTCGTGGGCGGTATGTACCGTCGCCGCACTGCCGCCTTTGTGGGCCCCACGGCCGAGGACACCTTGCGCGCACTGGGGATCGACGCAGCCTTTATCGGCGCAAACGGCATTCTGGACGGCGACGTGTCTACGTCTAACATGGAAGAGGGCCGCATCCAGCAGCTCGCCTTTAGCAAGGCCGATTCACGCTACCTCATCGCCGACTCCAGCAAGATCGGCAAGCGCGACTTCTACACCTTCTGCCGCCTGGACAGTTTGGACGCCGTGGTGTGCGAGCCGGGTATCGCCGCCGAGGATCGTGTCGCCATCGAGGAGCACACGCAGGTCATCTGCTAACTAGCGCTACGGGATTGCCAACGGGCGATGCGGGAGGACTTTTACCTCCTGTCATTGTGGAAACCAGCGCGTCAGCGCTACGCGATATGACGCGCAAATGAGGATTCCACTATCAAATCGTCTCAACCTGTAACAGGTAGGGGTGAAACTACCAACCAGATGTTACAGATTGAGACAATTCGGCGGGGCCTACCTTGTTTGTCTCGATCTGTAACGGTTAGGACTTAAAAACTCGGCTACGTGTTACAGATCGAGACAAAAGAAAAAGAACATTAGGACTTGAAAATAAAGTTTTGATAAGGGATTCGCCCAGTTAAGACGGTGCGGCAGACAATTGAGATTAGTTTGCCTCCGGAGTCGTAAGCATAATGAGTCAGTTCGATGACCGGAAGTTTTGCAACACCATAATTACTGGCTTCGGAATCGCTAAGCTGACGTGCTCTATAGCTTTCCCTAACAGATTGGATAGACTTGGACAAGTCGTCCATGATTCTGCTAAATGCCTGAAAATCTAACTGGTTATTCGGAACGCGCGACTTTGAAATGAAGAACGTATCAGCGCCTATGAAGCTGCCTTCAAGTTCGTAGGTCAATTCAAGACGCTGAATTTTGTCGCGACTTTGACATCCAAATTGTTGGAGCATCATTACGGAAATTGGACGACCTGATGTGAGGCCGCCGAAATGTTTGGTAATGGCATCTGGATCAACGCCATCGCAATGGCTTGCAAAGTCAAAGTCTAAAAGTGAATTGAGCTCGCTAACGCGTTTCGGTGCAACAAACGACCCCTTACCTTGGATTCGATAGATACTTCCACGACGCTCCAGCTCACTCATGGCAAGTCGGACGGTTGTTCTGCTTACGGCGTATTCGTCGCAGAGTTCCATTTCTGTTGGAAGTTTATCGTCTGCTTGATATTCATCGACGATCTGCTTGAGCAGCGCGTCGGTGAGCTGTAAATAGAGTGGCCGTTTTTCGTGTGTATCGAGCATTAGAGCCTCAGTTTGCATGTTGGTTATACCTGATAGTTGCCTCAGTCGGGATGTAACGTGGGCAAGGTAACCTTAACGTATCACAGAGCGGCTCAGCATGACGATCTGATGCCTGTATCCACGAAGGGCTTGTCCGAGCGTGAAGATATTCTGGGGCAGGCAAATACCGTTCATGGAGTCCCCGATATGTTGGAGGTCAGCGCCGGCTGCTTTTGCTGCAAGGCCTATTTTCTTAATGGTCTCGCTGTCGCAGGAGTCTTGACTCGTCCCGTTCGCCGCCATGACGAGAACCTTCTCTTCAATTGACTTGCCTACGTTGTGGGATCGTACAAAGTCTACGATGGCGCGCAGGTCTGCTTCTTGGAAGCAAGGGACGGTGTAGGGGGCTGGCACGAGAAGGATATCGACGCCGAGGTCAACAAACTTGCGCGCAATTTCGAGCGTCATGACAGGTTCTGCAACGCCCGCTCCATGCATTTTTCCGGCTATGACCAGGCCATTGAAATGCTCTTTGGAGAGTTTAATCGAATGGGCGATTGCATCGTTGGAGACGCCGGTTCCAGGGTTGCCCGTCAGGCAGATAAAATCAAATCCGAGTTCGTTAGCCTTTTCTAAGGTCTTGGGAGAGACGCGACGACCCATGGGGATTTCCGTTCGGGATTCAGACATCTCTGCCTCGTTATCAACTGGCTCCAGATTGACGCCAATGGGCCTTCCGCATGCTCGCTTCACCCAAGTGACCGGGTTTTCATTGAGATCATCTGGAATACCGGCAATAACTGGATCGAACACATCGAGCGCGTTAAACAGAAGCAGGTCGGCACCTGCGGCACGTTCGATTTCTGCATTAGTAACGCCGCCGAGAAATTGGGAAGAGGGTACGTTTTCCGCCATGATGGTACGTCCCTCGGAAGCCAGAATTGCCTGTTTTAGATCCATGGGTGACGTGGCGGCAAAATCGGATGCGGACATGTTCAGTAATCGTTTGGGCATTGTTACTTCCTTTGACTAGAACGACAGGCTTGTGACATTGTCTCTAATATTGTTACAACAATATATTCAATATGTTATATCCAATCGGTGAACGGTTGCAAACTTATTGTACTGCTCGGAAAAAATAGCCCCTAGCTGGGAAAACCTTAAATTAATCAACTACCGTTCACCGAATAAGTATTTGAATTCTTGACATATCGACAAAGCGGAAAAAGAATTGGTTATGACAAATCGCGCAAATGATATTACATTTCGCACAAGAACGTATTCACTTACATAAGTGGATACAAACGGGGACGACGACGGTTGAGTCCGGATAAATCGTTGTGTGCCCGGGAATCATGAAAGGATGTGTTATGGACGCTATCGTCAAATTCCTTGAAAAACACCAGCCCCTCTTCGACAAAATCTCGAGGAACATTTATCTGGTGGCGATTAAGGATGGCTTTCTCTCGAATATGCCAATTGTGCTGTTCTCGAGCCTGTTCCTTCTTCTTTCGACGCTCCCTGCCTATGTAGGCATCACGCTTCCGTCTGAGGTGCTGGATTTCTTCAATAAAATCTATGCATATACCATGGGACTTCTTGGCATTATGGTGGCCGGCACCACGGCGAGCTCACTTGCCATGTCGATGAACCGTCGCATGCCTTCGGGTAAGTCTCTCAACCCCACCTCGTGCATGGTTTGTGCCATGTGCGGCATGCTCTTGCTATCGGTGACGAACGATGTTGTCTCGATTGGCGGAGCAGATACATCTGTTTTTGAAACCGGCTATATGGGAACCAAGGGTTTTCTCGCTGCGTTCGTAGCCGCATTCTTGACCGTTAATATCTATAAGGTGTGCATTAGCCATAATGTGACGATCAAGCTTCCCAAAGAGGTCCCTGGCTCTATTGCGCAGAGTTTTCGCGATATCTTTGCATTTGGGTTTTCGATCCTTGCGTGCGCTTTTATCGATCTTGCGAGCCGCAAGCTGCTTGCTGTGCCGTTCGCCAATTTGGTATCCGCTCTCATCTCGCCGCTGTTCTCCGCGGTCGATACCTATCCTGGCATGGCGCTTATCGAAGGCGCGGTCGCGCTTTTCCAATTTATGGGTATCCACGGTGCTTCGGTTGTCATGAGTCCGATCAATGCTGCGCTCTACGGCAATACCGTTACCAATCTTGAGGTTTTCCAAGCAGGTGGACACCCGTCAATTGCTCTCACGCAGGACTTTACAAGCTTCATCGGCGGTCTGGGCGGTTCTGGCTGCACGTTCATCGTTCCTATTATCCTGATCATGTTTATGCGCTCCAAGCAGCTTAAAGCCATGGGCAAGGCATCGATTATCCCGGTGATTTTTGGAGTTAACGAGCCCGTTATCTTCGGTATGCCGATTGTTCTCAATCCCTATATGTTCGTGCCCTTCCTAGTGGCTCCTATGGTCAACGCCATTATCGGTAAATTTTTCATTGACGTCATTGGAATGAACGCCCCCATGTATACCATGCCGTGGGCGCTTCCCGGCCCAATTGGTGCGTTCCTCACCACGGGTCTCGATCTGCGTTCTCTCGTATTGATGGCAGTGCTGTTGGTCGTTGACTTTGTGATTTACTATCCGTTCTGCAAGGCGTATGACCATCAGCTTTGTTTGGAAGAGTCTGCAAAGGAGACTGCAGGAAACTCGGATGCAGATGCTATCGCCGAACAGGAAAATGTCGCAAAAGCTCTCGAGGCGGTAAAGGACAAGGCGGAGCAGATCCGCGTGCTTGTGCTTTGCCAGGGTGCCGGCACTTCGACTCTCTTGGCAAATGCTCTTCGCGAAGGTGCCGCTGCTAAGGGTATCGATCTGGTTTCTCAGTCCGGTGCGTACGGAAGCCACTATGAGACGATGGATCAGTACAACGTGATTGTTCTGGCGCCCCAGGCACGCATGTACTATGACGCTATGAAGGCCGATACCGATCGCCTTGGAATTAAACTGCTCACCACAAGGGGCAAGGAGTATATCGACCTTACCAACGATCCCGAAGGTGCAATTGACTGGATCGTTCAGGAGCTGGCTAAATAGTGGATGCACTCCGTCGTTGATTCGTCGGTGTATAGTACGGCCCCGCAGCTTATTGAGCTGCGGGGCCGTATTTCGTTGAGTATCTAATTGAGACAATGAGCGCAACCGTCGTGAGATCGCATTGGCGCTCTCCGAGTCACCGACAAACTGTCTTCCATCTATGTGACCAATTCGCTTTCGGCCTTTAGCCTGCTCGAGGCGCGCGAGGATTGCGAGCTGTGCCTGGTGGGCGGCATGTACCGTCGCCGCACCGCCGCCTTTGTGGGCCCCATGGCCGAGGATACCCTGCGTGCGCTGGGCATTGACGCGGCGTTTATCGGTGCCAACGGCATCTTGGACGGTGACGTATCTACGTCCAATATGGACGAGGGCCGCATCCAGCAGCTCGCCTTTAGCAAGGCCGATACGCGCTACCTCATCGCCGACTCCAGCAAGATCGGCGGGCGATACTTCTGCCTCCCCCTGCCGGCGCAGGGGTGCCGCTTTAAAATGACGCGTAAATGACTTTGGGCAACAAGGATGAGGCTATTCTGAGATATGACTAGACTCCGTATCTCGTCTTTATGTCCCTTGAGAATGAATCGTAGTCTTCATAGAGCCCTTCTCTGCTTTCATCCTCGGCGTGGTTTACACGTTCAAGGAGCTTATCCTTTGAAGCCTCTTTTGTTATTGCGGCCTCGCCATCGGGTATTGTGGCTTGCAAGAATAGTTCTAGAGCATGGACGTCTTTGAGTATGTAGCCCGTCGAACGACCCGCTCCTGTTTTTTCGATTGCGCTGCAACTAACAAGCTGGCCGAGGGTTCGTTTAACGGTTACCTCGCTGATATCGGGGCAGTTGGACCGGATGTCGGATTTCTTAATGACGCCGGGTCTCTGTTGAAATAGAACAGCGATGCGCGCTTGCTTCGACATGGGACGAGTGCTTGATTCAATTAAGGTACGCTGCTCGAGCTGTCGGTAGGCGGCCAGGGTTGTTCCGAGCATAAAACGGATAAAGGGTACTTCGGTGTTTTGATTTTCATTCCATCCAGTGGAGCTTGCAGCGAGGGCGTTGTAGTAAAGCGCTTTGTTGTCTTCAATAAGTCGTTCGATGCTGATGTAACGCGCAACATCGTATCCAGTCTTTTCGAGCAGCAGCGTTGTAAGGAGCCGGCTCATCCTGCCATTGCCATCGTTGAAGGGATGAATGCTAACAAAATCGAAGATAAAGCGGAGCGATATAAGGAGGGGATCGCAAACTTGGCGAGATAAAGCATCGTTGAGGGACTGGCAGGCTTCTTTAATAAGTCCCGGGGTTGCTAGAGCCGAAGGGGGCCTAAAGCGCACAAATCGATTACCTTGATCGTCAATGGAGACGATTTCGTTATCGCCATCTTTCCAATGGCCTCCATACGAGATTGCCGTGTGCGCCATGAGGTCACGATGCAACTGCAGAATGACCGATGGCGTTACGGGAATGGAATCGTGTTGCTCGTGAATAAGCGACAGCACATCTCGGTATCCAGCGATTTCTTCCTCTGCGCGGGAGCTTGGCTTGGCGGAATACGCCATGATCGCTTTGAGTCTTTTTTGGGTGGTAACAATTCCTTCAAGTCCGTTGGAGGATCGGGTGCTTTGGATCTTAGCCTCCTCCATTAGGGACGATAGAAGCTCGGGTTTGACTTGACTCAGAGCAAACTGACGGCCTTTATGCTCGCGTATCGAGAGGAGGAGGTTGGTGATTGGAGTTGCTTCGAGTTCCGCTGGGACTGTGGTGTAATCGAACTGGCGCATGCGGCTCCTTTCGGTATCACGAACATACTTTCGATATCATAATACCATTAAATGATACCGAAAGTATGTTCGTGATACCGAAAACTGGAAACCATGGTTCATAACTGCTTGGAAAGTTCGGATTTGACTATCTTATTGTCTTGATCTGTAACATCTAGACGGTCAAAAGTGGTCTACATGTTACAGATCGAGATTGTTCGGCCCGGGCCACCCGTTCGTCTAAATCTGTAACAGCTAGGGCCGAAATACTCGACTAGATGTTACAGATCGAGACGAATGATCCGCTCGGGCCCACCAAAACAAAAAAGCCGCATGCGAACCCATGGAGGGATTCGTATGCGGCCGACAGGGGGTATGCGGCGGAAACTAGGCCATGAGCAGGCCGGTCTCCGCGACGTTCTTGTACCAGTACGCGCTTGCCTTGGGATAGCGCTTCTGGGTCTCGAAGTCGATGTAGAACAGGCCATAGCGCTTGTTGTAGCCATTGGTCCAGGAGAACTGGTCCTGCAGCGACCACACAAAGTAGCCGTCGACGTTCACGCCACCGTCGATTGCCTTGAGGATCCATGCGAGATGCTGACGCATATAGTCGATGCGAGGGGCGTCGTCGATAAAGCCGTCCTCAAAGTCGTCCTTATAGCCCATGCCGTTCTCGGTGATGTAGATCTTCTTGTAGTTGGGGTAATCGTTCTTAATGCGGAGCAGCAGGTCGTACAGGCCCTCGGGATAGATAATCCAGTCCCAATCGGTGGTGGGTACGCCTTCGCGCACGCATGACTCGCCCACGCCCTTGAGGAACCAGCGCGAGGAGCCCTTGTCGCCGGTGCCATTGTGGTTGATGTCGTTTTCGCCCTCGGCGGCACGCAGGAACTGGCACTTGTAGGTGTTGACGCCCAAGCAATCGTTGTAGGGGAGCGCGGCGGTCAGCGCGGCGATGTCCTCGTCGCGGACGTCGAGCTCGCCGCCGGCGATATGGGCCAGCTTGGTCGCAGCCTCCATGGTGTCGGCTGCATAGTGGCCGCGGAAGGTGGCGTCGAGTACCCAGCGGTTGTTGATGACGTCGGCCATGCGAGCTGCCTCGCAGTCGGCGGCGTTGTTGGGGTCGAGGGGGTACTTGGGCTCCAGGTTCTGGACAATGCCGATCTCGCCCTCAAAGCCGCCCTCGTGGAAGGCGACGACGGCCTTGGCATGGGCCACCATCATGTTGTGCATGAGCTGGAAGGCCTTATCCAGGCGATACTTCTCGCCGTGCGGCCAGTTGCCGACGATAAAGCTGCCCTCGGCGGTTGCGGGAATCTCGTTAAACGTGAACCAGTGCTTGACCTCGGTGAACTCGGCAAAGCAGAACTTGGCGTACTCGACAAAGGCGTCGATCGTCGTGCGCGTCAGGAAACCCTCGCCGCCGTTCTGGTAAAAGGCCTCAGGTGTATCAAAGTGATCGAGCGTGACATAGGGGATAACGCCGGCATTATTGCAGGTGGCAAAAAGCTCGTGATAGAAGGCGACGCCCTCGGGGTTAATCTCACCGGTGCCGTTGGGGAAGATGCGGCTCCAAGCGATGGAGACACGGATGCCGTTGATGCCGAAGCGCTGGCACAGGTCGATATCGACCGGGTACTTGTTGTAGAAATCGCTTGCGGGATCGGGGGAGAAGCGACCCTGGGCTGCCAGGAAATCGTCCCAGGGCACTTTGCCCTTGCCGTGCGTACGGGTCTCGCCCTCAACCTGGTAAGCAGCGGTGGCGCCGCCAAACACAAAGCCGTCGGGGAACTGCATGGGGTTGGTCATGAGTCATCCTTTCTGTGGGATACGAATAGGGAGAGGTGCCCGAACTGGGGATCCGGGCACCAACAGAGGGAGGAAACTAGTCGAGGTTCTCGCGGAGCCACTTGATAGCGCCAGCGGGGTCGCGAGTAAGGTCGATATATTCCTTACCGCGCGGGGCGAGCAGCTTAATGCCCAGGCGATCGGTGTCGGCCTTCATGTCGTTGTAGTAGCTACGAACCTGCGGGGCAAGCACGATAACGTCGTACTGATCCATGATGGCAGTGTGCTGGCCATAGGCGCCTGCGGAGGAAGCGATGTTCTCTCCGGTCTGTGCAGCGCCTTCCTTGATGGCGTTGGCGAGCATGGCAGAGGTGCCGGCGCCGGCGCACAGGACGAGGACCTTCAGGCCGTCGACATCCTTCTTGGCGGATGCGTCGGCGGCGGGCTCGGGCTGATCGGCGACAGGCTTGCTGTCGGCGGCGGCAACGGTCGTCTCGACGGAAGCGGTGGCCTGCTCGACAGCGGGCGCAGGGGCGTTGGCGGCGATGGCAGCGGCACCATCGGACTCGAGACCCAGCTCGGCGGCGCGCTCGGCCTCCTGGTCGCAGAGCAGCTTATCGTATGCCTTTAAGAACGGCAGGTAGATGATGGCGTCCAGCAAGATGATGATCGCGACAACCAGGGCGATAAGCTGGAAGTTCGTGGTGATGAAAATGCCGATGGGGGCGGGGGTGGCCCAAGGCACCACGAAGGAGAAGCCGTTCATGCCCACGTTATCGATAAAGAACTTGGCAACACTCACGTTGACGCAGCCGGCGGCAACAAAGGGGATGAGCATGTAGGGGTTAAGGATCATCGGCGCGCCAAAGAGCAGCGGTTCGTTGACGGCGAAGGCAACAGGAACAATCGAGGCCTTACCGACGGCTTTGAGCTGCTTGGACTTCATAAAGAGAATCAGCAGAAGCGGCACGATGAAGGTGGCGCCGGTGCCGCCGAACTCACCCACGAGCGACATGTTAAAGGTGAGGGAGTGGGCGGGGTGACCACCGGCCAGCAGAACCTGCAGGTTCTCGGCCTGATTGGCAAGACGGATGGGGTCGATGCCCGGCTGGACAATCGAGGGGCCGTGGACGCCGATGAACCAGAAGAACGCGGTGGCTGCCTGGATAAGGATGAGTCCGGGGTAGGTCTCTGCAGCGGTAAAGAGCGGGGAGAGCAGTTTGATAAGCAGCTCGGAGAACGGAACGCCCATGAGGTTGCGCACAACCACATCGATGATGCCGCAGATGATGACGGCGCCGCCAAAGGGGATGATGTCGCGGAAGTTCTGAGCGATGGCGCCCGGGACCTCCTTGGGCAGCTTAATGGTCAGATCGCGCGAGACGCAGAACTTATAGACCCACACGGTAATGAACGCGGCGATATAGGCCGAGAACAGACCGCGCGTGCCCATGCTGGTGCAATCGAAGACCGAAAGTTCGGAGCCGTTGAACTTGGTGGTGAACTGCGTAACAGCGAGCAAAAGCATGCTGCACTGGGCGGCCACCATGGTGGAACCGTCGTTGAGCACTTTGCCGGCGGGCATACGACGGTTCATGGATGCCGTGAAGTTCTTGGCAGTGGTGCCGGCAACCATGATGCCCATGACGCCCATGGTGAAGTTGTAGAGCTTGTTGCACCAGTCGATGAGCGGCTGGGGCAGCGTGATGCCGACTACGCCGGGAAGGGTGGCAATGAGCAGAAAGATCGAAGAGGTGAGGACAATGGGCATGCACCCAAGGAATCCGTCCTTGATGGCCTGGAGGTAGATGTTCCTCGAGATCTTCTCAAAGAACGGTTGATGCTTTTCGAGCATCTTTACGATGGCGTCCATAGAGCTCCTTTGCTACTTAATGCGCGATGCATGTGGATGGAACTGATCGTCGATGGATGGTCAGGACTGCCCGGAAACCTTCCTGCTTAAGGAAGGCATTGCGAAATGACAACGTAGGACATTTCGTTAATGACAACGTAAGACATTATTGGAAGAGCAACAAGGATTTACGGGTGAACGGTCGATATTGTCCGATAAACGGCTGATTTGTCAGTCGGGCAGGTAGTGTATGCTAGAACGCAAAAAACAAGCGATGCGAAACCGACTGGAGAAGTAGTGGCAACGATGGACAAGAAAAATGTCTCAATGAACGATGTGGCAGTTGCCGCGGGCGTTTCTCTCAAGACGGTGTCGCGCGTGATCAATGAGCCCGATAGCGTGCGCGAGTCGACGCGCGATAGGGTCCATGCTGCCATGGAGGCGCTTGGGTTCCGGGCGAACTTTGCCGCGCGTTCACTCAAGTTGGGCCGTTACGGGTGCATCGGCGTGGTGATGTTCCACTTGTCGGGCGGCGCCGTGGACATGATTGACGGTATCGCAGATGCCGCCGAAGAGCGTGGTTTTGCGCTTACGATGATCAAAAAGCGGGCGGGGGAGAAGATGACCCTTGCCGATGCTGCGCGTAGGATGTCGCAGCTTCCCGTCGACGGCATGATCTTCAACCTGCGTCAGATGGTCGATGACTTTGATACCTTTGAGGCGCCGAAAGACCTCAAGACGGTGATTATCACGCCGATGGAACATCCTACCTGCTCTACCGTTAGTGACGATCAAGAGGGTGGTGCGCGCATGGCGTGCGAGCACTTCTTAAATCGCGGGCACAAGAACGTGTATTTCGTCTCTGGTAAGAAAGAGTCACTGTCGAGCCAGTGCCGTGTGAAAGGTTGGCGTGCGGCGCTCGAGACGCGTGGCATTGAGCCGCCCGAGCCTCTGCAAGGCGATTGGAATGCGGATAGCGGCTATGCCGCGGGCCTTGTGCTTGCCGATAAACCCGATTGCACGGCGGTCCTCGCTGCTAACGACTGCATGGCCAACGGCGTGATGATGGCTCTGCGTGACAGAGGGCTCAGGGTGCCCGACGACGTGTCCGTGATCGGCTTTGACGACGAACTCTACAAGACGATTCCCAACTCGATTCTGACGTCAGTGAAGTTTCGCCACCGCGAGCTGGGCATCCGTGCGCTTAACGAGGTCGTCGCAGGTCTGGAAGCCCCGAGCTCCAGAAGCCGTACGCTTGTGTCGGGCGTGCTGGTCGAGCGTTCCAGCGTGAAGGACCTGCGGGCGTAGACGTGCTCGGCTTATTCCGTTTGTCTCGATCTGTAACAGTTAGGAGTGAAATGACCAGCCAGGTGTTACAGATCTAGATTGATTGGATTGACCCATCTGTTTGTCTCGATCTGTAACATCTAAGCGGTCAAAAGCGGTCTACATGTTACAGATTGAGATTTTTGGCTTGGCCTGTGCGTTCATCTCGATCTGTAACAGCTAGGACCGAAAAACTCGGCTAGATGTTACAGATTGAGATGAACAGGAGGACGGGTGCGGTCTAAACAAAATGGCCCGCGCATCACACATCGATGCACGGGCCATTTATTGTCTGCAAGCGGCAGGTGGTGTCAGCGTCTTATGCCTCGAGGTTTTCCTCGATCCAGGCGACGGCACCCTTGGGATCCTTAGTGAGGTCGATGTACTGTTTGCCCTTGGGCGACAGCAGCGTGATGCCCAGGCGGTCGGTGTCGGCCTTCATCTCGTTGTAATAGGTGCGAACCTGCGGAGCCAGGACGATGACGTTGTACTGGTCCATGATGGCGTAGTGGCTGCCGTAGGCACCGGCGTTGGCGGTAATGTCGATGCCCAGCTCGTCGGCGCCTTCCTTAAGCGCGTTGGCGAGCAGTGCAGAGGTGCCGGCGCCAGCGCACAGAACCAGAACCCTCAGATCCTTGCCCTTAAGGGCGGACGGAGCTGCGGAGGCCTCAGTGGCAGAAGCGGTCTCGACAACAGGAGCCTCAACGGCGGGGGCGGCAGCGGTCTTGACGGCCTTGGTCTCCTCGGCCTCTTCTTCGGCCAGGGTCTCGGCCTCCTGCTTGCACAGGACGTTGTCGTAGGCCTTGCAGAACGGGTAGTAGATCAAGAAGTCAACGACCAGCAGGACGACAACCAGGACCAGAGAGATCGGCTGGAAGTTGGTGTCGATGAAGGTGCCGATCGGTCCGGGGAGTGCCCACGGCATGGCATAGATAAAGCCGTTCATGCCCAAAAAGTCGATGAAGAACTTACCAATGAGGACGTTGGCCACGGGGGCAAACAGGAACGGGATCAGGAAGTACGGGTTGAGGATGATGGGCGCGGCGAACAGCAGCGGCTCGTTGACGGCGAACATCACGGGCACGACAGAGGCTTTGCCGACGGCCTTGAGCTGCTTGGAGCGCATAAAGAGCAGGAAGATGATCGGGACAATGAACGTGGCGCCGGTGCCGCCGAGTTCGCCGATGTAGTTACCGAAGTTTTCGGTCAGGGCGAGGGCGGGGTGACCGCCGGCCTGCAGCGTGGCGAGGTTGGTGGTGATGTTGCCAAACAGCGCGGCGTTGAGGGCAGGCTTAACGACCGAGGGGCCGTGGATGCCCATGAACCAGAACAGCGGGATCATGAACCAGATGAGGGCGAGGCCGGCGTAGGAATCGGCAGCGGCGAACAGCGGGCTCACCAGCGTGGAGATGACGTTGGCAAACGGGACGGCCAAGCAGGTGCGGCAGATAACGTCGATGACGGCGACAAACAGGATGGAGAAGCTGAAGGCGAAGATGTCGCGGAAGTTCTGGGCGATGGCGCCGGGGACTTCTTTGGGCAGCTTGATGGTGATGTCTCGCTTAATGCAGAAGGCATAGATGTTGACCGTGGCAAATGCGGCGACAAAGGAGCTCAGCAGGCCCTTGGTGCCCATGTTGTCGGTAAAGAACACCGAGACATCGGCGCCGTCGATCTTGGCACTCGTCTGGGTAACGGCCAAGATGAGCATAGCGCACATGGCGGCGACCATGGTGCTCGTGGCGTTGATAGCCTTGCCGGCAGGCATGCGGCGGTTCTTGGAGCCGGTCAGCGCGCTTGCGGTGGTGCCGGCGACCATGATGCCCACGACGCCCATCGTGAAGTTGTAAACCTTGTTGCAGAAGTTCACGACGTCGACGTTCCACCAGTCGGGCAGCGTAAAGCCGCCGACCGTGGCGACAACGCCCGGCAGGGTCGAAATAAGCAGGAAGACAGAAGAAGACAGGATAATGGGCATTGCTGCCAAAAAGCCGTCTTTAATGGCCTGAAGGTAGATGTTCTTAGAGACCTTGTCGAAGTACGGCTGACCTTTCTCCAAGAACTTAACGATCGATTCCATAGTTCACGCTCCTCTTTGCATGAAATCTTAATGGCATGGACGTTGAAAACCTATATGGTCTCCCGCTTGCTAAAAGCCCGGGTGCAGGCGGGGCCGGTCCCAGGGGGAGAGAGGGGAGCGGCTGGGTTTGTATCGCATAGGGCCGCTCCCTTCTCGGGGGAAAGCGAGGCGATGCGCTACTGCGCGTCCGCCATAGTGTCGGCGAGCTCCTTGTACCAGAGTGCCGACTGCTTGATGTAGCGTTTTTGCGTGTCGAAGTCGATGTAGAACAGGCCGTAGCGCTTGTTATAGCCATTGGCCCACGAGAACTGGTCCTGCAGGCTCCAGATAAAGTAGCCCTGGACGTCGACGCCCTCGGCGCGCGCCTGGAGCACCTTCTCCATGTGCTGGTCGACAAAGTCGATGCGCTCGGGATCGGCGACGATGCCGTTTGCGTCGGGCTCGGGGTCCTTGTGGCCCAGGCCGTTTTCGGTGATATAGATGACGGGGAGGTTGGGATAGGTGGCGCTGATGTGCTTGAGCGTGTCGTAGAGGCCTTGCGGGTAGATGAGCCAATCCCAGTCGGTGGTGGGGATACCCGGCATATCGACCTGCTGCCCGACGCCCTTAAACTTAAAGCACGAGGTGCCCTTGTCTCCGGTGCCGTTAAAGCTGTTGGTGGACTCGCCATCGTAGGCGGCGATAAACGCCGACTGATAGTAGTTGAGGCCGAACATATCGTTGCGGGGCGCCGCCTTGGCGAGCTCCTCCATGTCGCTGTCCTCAACCGTAAGTGTGGCGTTGTTGGCACGCAGAATCTCGTTGATGAGTGAGAGGGTGCGCGCGGAGTAGTGACCCAGGAAGGCGCCGTCCATGATGAAGTCGGTGTAGAAGGCGTTGTACAGGTCGGCGGCGTGCTGGTCGGCGGGCGAGCAGGATATGCCGGCGTCAGGACGTTGACCATGCCAATGCGTCCGCCCAGGTGCTCGGTCTCGTCAAGATCCTTATACAGGTTGACGGCGCGGGCGTGGGCAACGAGCTCGTTGTGCTGGCTCTGGATGCCGCTCGTCACATCAAAGTGATGGTTGGGCGGGAAGTTGCCTTGGATGTATTGGGAGTGCGAGAGGCTGATGAGCTCGTTGATGGTGAACCAATTCTTGACCTCGCGGAACTCGCGGAAGCAGAACTCGGCATAGCGCACATAGGCGTCGACGGTCTTGCGGTTGAGCCAGTCGCCCTGGTTGAACAGGGCGGCGGGGGAGTCAAAGTGATGCAGGGACACATAGGGCTCGACGCCATACTTTTTGCAGCAGGCGAACAGCTCGTGGTAGTGCTTAACGCCCTCGGCGAGGGGTTCGGCATCGTCGCCGTTGGGGAAGATGCGGGTCCAGGCGATGGACACACGAATGGCGTTGAGTCCATGCTCGGCAGAAAGGCGGATATCCTCCTCGTAGCGGTTGTAGAAATCACTGGCCGGGTCGGGCAAAAAGCGACCCTGGGCGACAAGGTAATCGTCCCACATGGTCTTACCCTTGCCTGCCACCTTCGTGGAACCTTCCGTTTGGTACGCGGCGGTTGCGGCGCCCCAAACAAAGCCCTTCGGCAGCTGCTGTACGCGGTTTAGCAAAGACATATGCATACACCCTCTCGTCTCGCTGTTCGATATTGTGCGTTTGCGCTCAGGAGGCTCCCTGGTTAGCGTTCAGCGGTGAAAAAGCCCGATAAACACTATCTTAAAATGATTAGAACCAAAATGAGCACGTGAACATTTGACAATGAGCACGTTAACATCCAGCTGGGATGTATAGAAACAAAACAACTTCAAACAGCCGCGAACGGTTGTATTTGTTCGGTAAGCGGTTTTGATTGACAGAAGTTTTCATGTTGTGGTATATGGCTCGGGTATCATGAGCACGTTATCAATGTATGTACGATGCGCCATGGGCGCGGGGAATAGTTGGGAAGCAGGTTAGCGTGGAAGGCATGGATCAGCAGACAAGGAATGGTCGTTCGGCGAGCGCGGCAGAGGTTGCGGCGCTCGCTGGCGTGAGCCGCCAGACTGTGTCTCGCGTGGTCAACGGTATGCCCAACGTGACGGAAAAGACGCGCAAGCGTGTGCTGGCCGCCATGGAAGAGCTGGGCTTTCGTCCCAATTTTGCTGGAGCGGCGTTGCGCGGCGGGTCGTATCGTTCTATTGGCCTGTGCATGTACAACATCACACGTGTCGGTAACCTGGCGACGCTCGAGGGTATCATGCAAGCGGCGCGCGAGCACGATTTTGCCGTCACTATGATCGAGATGGGCGGCGACAAGCCCTATGCACTTGCCGATGCCTCGCGCCGCATGGTCGAGCGACCCGTCGACGGCATGATTCTCAACATGAACCGCATGGCTCCCGATTTTGAGGAGTTTGTTCCCCAGCCGGGAGTGCGAACGGTCATCCTGTCCATGTATGCGCATCCGCGCTGCACGACGATCGACTCCGACCAGTATGGTTCGTGCGAGCTGTTGACCAATTATCTGCTGGAACATGGTCACTCGAATATGCGGTTTGTGGCGGGTCCGGAAAACTCGATTTCCTCGCGTTTTCGTGAGGCCGGTTGGCGCGATACGCTGGGTCGTGCTCATGTCGATGCCGCTCCGATGCTGCGTGGCGATTGGAGTGCGGACAGTGGGTACGCCATGGGCGAGCGGATTGCGGCCGAGGTGCTTGCCGGCGGGTCGCAGGCGCCGACTGCCGTGCTTGCGGCAAATGACCAGATGGCGCTGGGCGTTATCGCCGCGCTCGAGAACGCGGGCCTGTCCGTGCCCGACGACGTGAGCGTGGTTGGTATCGACGACGCACTCGAGGGACTTGTTCCTCACAATCGACTGACGACGCTGCGATTTGATTTGCGCGGTGTCGGTAAGCTTGCGTTTGAGGCGGCGATTGGAGAGAGCTCGTCTATCGAGGCGATTCATGTGCCGAGTACGCTGGTCGAACGCTCGACTGTTAGGGACATACGGGGTTAGGTCCTACTCCGTTTGTCTCGATTTGTAACAGGTAGACGGTCAAAAGCGGGCTACGTGTTACAGATTTAGATTCTTCGGAAAGAGCAATCCTGTTCGTCTCAATCTGTAACAGCTAGGACCGAAATACTCGGCTAGATGTTACAGATCGAGACAAACGGGCGTCCCAGCCCGTCCAAAAGCAAAAAGGCCGGGGGCGGCGCGCCGTGTGACGTGCCGCCCCCGGCTGAGAAATGGGGACAGGTTATGTGAGCGGGCAACCCCGCCAGTCACTAGTCCAGACGACGGGTCTGCGCCACGTGCTTATACCAGTATGCGCTTGCCTTGGGTGTGCGCTTCTGGGTTTCAAAGTCAACGTAGAAGAAGCCGTAACGCTTGTTGTAGCCATTGGTCCAGGAGAACTGATCCTGCAGGCTCCACAGGAAGTAGCCGCCCACGTTGACACCCACCTCCATGGCCTTGAGCAGCCAGCGCAGGTGCTGCTCGATGTAGTCGATGCGCGGCTGGTCGTCCACAAAACCGTCCTTGTAGGGGTCCTTGTAGCCCATGCCGTTTTCGGTGATGAAGATCTGCTTGTAGTTGGGGTAGCGCTGCTTAATGTAGACGAGCAGATCGAACAGGCCCTCGGGATAGATGATCCAGTCCCAGTCGGTGGTGGGGATGCCAGGCTTGTTCACATGCTCGCCAATACCCTTAACGCGCCAGCGGCCGGTGCCCTTCTCGCCCGTACCGTTGTGGTGCAGGTCGTTTTCGCCATCGTAAGCCTTCAAAAAACGGCACTGATAGTTGTTAACGCCCAAGTAGTCGTTGTAGAGCGCGGCCTCGCGCATAATCTCGAGGTCCTCGTCCAGGATCTGGATGGTGCCGCCCGAGACGGCAGCCAGGCGGTTGGCGCACTCGAGGGTGTCGGGAGCATAGTCGCCGCGGAAGGTGGCGTCGAGCAAGAACTGGTTTTGCAGCACGTGCTCGTTGTTGGCGGCTTTGATGTCGGCGGGGTCGTTCTCGTTGAGCGGATACTTAAACTCCAGCGACTGAATGACGCCGATCTTGCCCTTAAAACTGCCGTTGTGGAAGGCCAGCACGGCCTTGGCGTGGGCGAGCATCATGTTGTGCTCGCACTGGAAGGCCTCGGCCAGATGCGCCTTGACTCCACCGGGGAAGGTGCCCTCGATGTAGGTGTTGGAGGCATCGGCCCAGATCTCGTTAAAGGTGAACCAGTAGGTCACCTGGTCGGCGTACTCCTTAAAGCAGAAGGTGGCAAAGTCCACAAAGGCGTCGATGGTCTCACGGTTGAGGAAGTCGCCCTTCTCAAAGAGGGGAAGCGGCGTATCGAAGTGATGCAGCGTGACAAACGGCTCAACGTGGTGTTTGTGGCACTCGGCGAAAAGGTCGTGGTAGAACTGCACACCCTCGGGGTTGATCTCGCCGGTGCCGTTGGGGAAGATGCGGCTCCAGGCGATGGAGAGACGGATGCCGTTGATGCCAAACTCCTCGCACAGCTCCAGATCGACGGGGTACTGGTTGTAGAAGTCCGAAGCGGGATCGGGGGAGAAGCGCCCCTGGGCCTCCAGGAAGTCGTCCCAGGCGACTTTGCCCTTACCGTGAGTGCGGGTCTCGCCCTCTACCTGGTAGGCAGCAGTGGCGCCGCCAAAGACAAAGTCCTCGGGAAACTGCGCGGGCGGGTTAGTGACGCTAGCAGGGTTAACGGACATGATGAAATATCCAATCGTCTAAATCGAAGGGCCAGCCGGCTGTTGATGGTCGGCTGGCCCTGAGCGTTACTTACTTCGAAAGCTGCTCGGAGACGAAGGCGAGAGACTTATCGCCGTTCTGGGAGAGCTCGATGTACTGCTTGCCACGGCAGGCGACGCACTTGTTGCCCACGCGCTCGCAGTCCTTCTGCAGGTCGGCCAGGTAGCTGGCAGCCTGCGGGGCCAGGACGACTAGGTCAAAGTCGGGGAGCATGTCGACGTGGTTGCCATAGGCCTCGGCAGCGGTTTCAAGATCGATGCCGCGCTCCTTGGCGGCCTTAGCCAGCGCGTTAGCGAGCAGGCCCGAGGTACCGCCACCCTGGCAGAGCACGAGCACGCGCTTGCCGTTGAGGTCGCTGGCGGTCGTTGCCTCGGCAGCGGGTGCTGCAGAAGCGGCGGGGGAGTCGGACTTCACGACCTCGGCAGCAGCGCCGGCGGCAACGCTCTTAGCGTCGGCCTTGCCCTGGAAGGCATCGTTGAGCTTGGCGGCCTTCTCGGCGTTCTTGGCGGCGAGCTCCTCCTGGGAGATCTCGGCCTCCTCGGCGCACTTCTGGGCGTCATAGGCACGGAAGAACGGGTAGTACAGAACGAAGTCGACGACCAGGATGATGGCGAGCATCACAAAGGCGAGCGGCTGGAAGCCCAGGCCCATGATGGTACCGATGGGGCCGGGGACGGTCCAAGGCAGGGTGTACATAAAGCCGTTCATGCCCAAGAAGTCGATAAAGATCTTGAGGATCCAGATGTTGGCGATCGGGGCAAAGACAAACGGGACAAAGAAGACGGGGTTGAGCACGATGGGCGCGGCGAACAGCAGCGGCTCGTTGACGGCAAAGCAGACCGGGACGATGGCAGCCTTACCGACGGCGCGCATCTCCTGAGACTTGGCCAGGAAGCAGAACATAAAGACCAGGACGAGCGTGGCGCCGGTGCCGCCCATGCAGACGACGAAGTACTGGGCACCCTGGGTCAGGACAGCGGAAGCGTGCTGACCAGCCTGGAACGCAGCCAGGTTGTCGGTCATGTTGGCAACGAGGGCGGCGGCGATGGCGGGCTCGACGATTGAGGGGCCGTGGACGCCCACGAACCAGAACAGGCTCATGGCGCCGTAGATTACAGCGAGGCCGATGTAGCCATCGGCAGCGGTGAACAGGGGCTGGAACACCTGGATGACGCCTTGGGCAAAGCAGAAGCCAAAAGCAGCGCGGAAGACGATGTCAAAGACCCAAAAGACGGTGATGCAGACGGAGAAGGGGATGATGTCCTTAAAGGTCTGCGAGATGTTGGGCGGAACCTGCTCGGGCATCTTGACGGTGATGTTGCGCTTAATGAAGAACTTGTAGATGATGCCAGTCACAAACGCAGCGATGAAAGCGGTCAGCAGGCCCTTGGAACCAAGGTAGGTGGTGTTGAAACCGCTGGCGGCGTCCGTGGCGATGGTGTCGCTCGAAAGGAGCAGAAAGCCGATGATGGCCGCGCACATGCACGAGATGAAGTTGATCTGGTTGTTCTTGGGCAGATCGCGGTTCTGAGCGTCGGCGAAGTGCTTGGCCGTGGTGGCGGCGCAGGCGATGGCCAGGATGCCCATGGAGTAGTTGTAGCACTTCCACAGGGCGTTGTTGATGTCATCGGGCCAGTAGAAACCCCAGATGTTGGGGACCGAGGCTACCAGGCAAAAGATGGACGAGAAGATGATGATGGGGATGACGGAGATAAAGCCGTCGCGGATCGCCTTGAGGTACTTGTTGCGGGCGATCGCGTTGAAAAAGGGCTGGCCCTTTTCGATGATGGCGATGAGTTGCTCCATGCAAAGCTCCTAAGAGTCGGTGGGTTAGCAACGATGGTAGCTTTTGACATTCGGTTGCCAAAATGTTGACGTTGCCATTTTGTGACACAAAAAAAGAAGCGAACCGGTGGTTCCTGTGCCTGCGAACCGTCGATTCCTTACGCGTAAACGTTTGAGCCGCCCGGTGGCTCTGTGTTTGCACAATGGCAACGTTAACATTTGGGCGCTAAAAGCCGTTCGGGGAAGCAAAAATGTCGGTGAACGGTAGGTTTTGGGTGGTGAGCGTATGGTGGGGGAGGCGTTGGATATACTTGAAGGCGTTAAAAATGACTGCGCAAGGTGCCACCAATGGCATCGTTGACATAGAAAGATCGACCTATGGCCGCTGTTAAAAAATCGGTATCCGTCAAAGACGTAGCGCGCCTCGCGGGCGTCTCGGAGCAGACAGTCTCGCGTACGGTGCACGATTCGCCCAGCGTGCGCCCCGAGACCAAGGAACGCGTGCGTGCCGCCATGCGCGAGCTGGGGTATCGCCCCAATTTTGCCGGTCGATCGCTGCGCCGTGGCAAGTTTAAGACCGTCGGCGTTGCCATGTTCAACATTACCGGTACCGGCAACCTCGACCGCATGGAGGGCTTTGCCGCCGCCGCCGATAAGCACGGCTATGCCATCACCCTCACTAAAGTAGACGGGCATCCGTATACCCTCGAGAGCGCATCGTCGCGTATGAGTGCACTGCCGGTGGACGGTATGGTTGTAATCATGAACCGCATGCCGGCGGACTTTGGAACCTTTGAACCGCTGCCCGGTATGCAGACAGTGCTCGTTACCATGCTGGAGCACCCGTTGTGCTCGACGGTCGATAACGATCAGTTCGATTGTTCACGCCAAGTGGTCGAGTACTTGCTGGGGCAGGGACACAAGACCGTGCACTTTATCTCGTGCCCCGAGCGCTCGCTTTCGGGCATGCGGCGCGAGGAAGGCTGGCGTGAGACATTGCGTGCGCATGGCATTGAGCCCCCGCAGCTCGTGCGCGGCGACTGGACAGCGCAGAGTGGATATGCTGCCGGCCAGGTGCTTGCGGATGATCCGACCTGCACGGCCATTTATGCCTCCAACGACGCCATGGCCTACGGCTGCATCCGTGGGCTCGAGTCGCGCGGGAAGTGCGTGCCCCAGGACGTGAGCGTGGTGGGTGTTGACGATAGCCTGGGCGATATCGTGCCCGACCGTCGCCTGACCACGGTGCGCTTTGACAACAAGCGCGTCGGCATGTGGGCGGTCGACAAGATTGCCGGCGCCGAGGGCGTTGAACCCGGTGTGGAGCACATGCTGTTTCCGGGCGTGCTCGTCGAGGGCGATACCGTGCGCGACGTACGCTAGGGTGTGGACCTGTTTGGGTTGCCGATAATTGTGTTTGATATTGTTCAGATTGGTTTGGAAACCGTTCACGGGTGAAAAGCAACCGTTCATAGCTCGAAATTGCATTTTGCGCTGTTCTTTTTTGTTTGAATGTTACTCTTTCTGCCATACACAACGCAGCGCGTATGCCCGGACGCGATGCTCTCCGTTGGTTCATATGTGAAAGGAACGCAATATGGCAACCAAAGAAGAAATCTCGATGGTTGGATTCGAGATTGTCGCATACGCGGGCGACGCCCAGACCGATCTGCTTGCAGCGCTCGATGCTGCTCGTGAGGGCGATTTTGAGAAGGCCGAGCAGCTGCACAAGGATGCCAGCGATGCACTTATCGGCGCTCACGACACGCAGACCAAGCTGCTTTCGCAGGAGGCCGGCGGCGGCGAGATGGAGATGACCTTCATCATGGCCCATGCTCAGGATACTCTCATGACCACCATGATCCTGGAGAAGCAGGCCCGCTTTACCATCGATGCCTACAAGCGCATTGCCGAGCTCGAGGCTAAGCTCGCCTAACGAGCCCTCACAACCAAGTCCCCTTCCAAAAGCCCTGCCGCTACCCGCGGCAGGGCTTTTTCTGTCCTCCTCCAAGTTGCGGTGAAATAGGGACTGAATAGGGGCCGACGGGCGCAAAACAATCCCTATTCCACCGCAACTCATCCGGAGATAGTCATTGGGGACAGTCTTGGTGCGCTCTGTTCGTCTTCCCGTTCGTTTTTTGCTCGGTGGGTATACTTTCTTTCGCATTAAACGCCGGACTGAGGAGGTATCCAAATGCCGGATAACGGGTCAATACAAAAAAGAGACGCGCACGAGATGGCTCATGGGCGTCCTGTCCAGATAACCGAGCACACGACGGTAACAGAGCTGCAGCCCAGCCTGTCCGATGTCGTGTGCGCAAACAAAAAGCTGCAGATTGGCTTTATCGTTGCGCTCGTGGTACTGGCGCTGCTGTCGGGCTTTGTAGCTCGTCCGCATTTCGCCGATACCAAAACTTGGGACTCCACCATCGAGGTCATCGATCAAAAGAAAGGCAACGTACTGGCGCTCACGACCTCGTGCGTGGCGCTGTCTGCGGGCATTACCGCGCTGCCGGGTGATACGGGAACGCCGGTTGCCGAGCAGCTCGCGCAGCTTTCAGGCAACCTTGGTATCGTGCTTGCCGTGCTATACCTAGAGAAATATTTGCTCACGATTTTGTGGTCGGTTGGCCTGGGCATCTTAATCCCGTTTGCGTTGGTGCTCTTTGCGGTGTCGCTCGGCATTCACGGGCGCTGGAGCACGAGCGCTGTCCTGCGCCGTGTGGCGACGCGCGTGCTGGTGGTTGCCGTGATCGGCATGGCGCTCGTGCCCGCGAGCGTATGGGTGTCGCAAAAGGTCGATGAAACGTATCGCGTAAGTATTGAGCAAGCTGAGCAAAAGGCTGCGGACGCTGCGGACGCGGCCGACACCACGGACAAGTCAGCCGAGACCAGCTCAAAATCGAACAAGAAAAAATCCGAGACCACGGCGTCCAAAAACGTGCTCGAGCAGTTGACTGATGGGGCATCGGGCCTTGTTACGTCGGTGACCAGCGGCGCCAAGCAGATGACCGATGAGATCGTGCGGCAGGTGACCGACCTCATCGAAGGCGTCATCGTGATGATCGTGACTTCGTGTGTGATTCCTCTACTGGTGCTCGTGGCGTTCCTATGGCTAGGACACGTGCTGCTGGGGATCGATATCTCCGGTCCCGCAAACTATCTGACGGGTCGTTTCTTGAGCGCTCCGTCCAGACATGCCAAGAAGAGCGGGCAGTCTGAGTAGGCGGCAAAGCGATCTTTGGAAGATCAACCGTGAGAAGGGCGGCCGAGACACGTTCTCGGTCGCCCTTTTGTTTGTTGAACACATGGTCGCTACGTCCGCGCCCGGCTCAAACGGTCAGCAATCATCCGTGAACGATATTTGTTCAAAAAAGAACAAAGATAAACAAATAGTTGTTGCAGTTACTGTTCGAATGTGTTCAAATAAACATGAACAGTGAAGAACCGCACATTCAGATGCCCGAACCTGAACGCGATTCAACACTTCCAAACAGAAACTACGCACCTGCGTATCTCTCAAGGAGGATGTCATGAGGGTTGTAATCGCTTCCGATGCCGACGGTATGTCGATGAAGGAGTCCATCAAGGAGATGCTCATCGCCGACGGTCACGAGGTCGTCGACTATTCCGAGACCCCTGCCGCGGACTTTGTCGATTCCGCGACCGCCGTTGCCAAGGACCTGCTGGAGCACAAGGATTCCCAGGGCTTTGCATTCGATAAGTACGGCGTCGGCTCCTATATGGCCGCCGTCAAGATCAAGGGCATGGTCGTCGCCAACATTTCCGACGAGCGTTCCGCTTACATGACCCGCGAGCACAACGGCTCGCGCATGGTCACCATGGGCCCGGGCGTTGTGGGCACCGAGGTCGCCAAGAAGATCGCCCGCGAGTTCCTGCGTGCACAGTACGCCGGCGGCCGTCACCAGATCCGTGTCGACATGCTCAACAAGATGGCCTAACGAGAGCCACCGAGAACTCGAACTTCTACCTCAACTTGTGAATTCAGACGAAAGGACGTTCTGATGAAGAAGACCATCGCAATCGGTTGCGACCATATCGTTACGGACGAGAAGATCTATCTGGCCGACCGCCTGGAGCAGGCTGGCTACAAGGTGCTCGACTGCGGCACCTACAGCCACACCCGTACGCACTATCCCATCTACGGTAAGGCCGTGGGCGAGGCTGTTGCCAGCGGCAAGGCCGACTTTGGCGTGGCCCTGTGCGGCACCGGCATCGGCATCACCAACGCCGTCAACAAGGTTCCCGGCGCCCGCTGCGCTCTGGTTCGCGACATGACCTCTGCCCTGTATGCCCGTCGCGAGCTCAACGCCAACATCGTGGGCTTTGGCGGCAAGATTACCGGCGAGTTCCTGATGGCCGACATCATGCTTGCCTTCCTGGAGGAGCCCTACGAGAAGACCCCCGAGCACGATGCCCTGATCGCCAAGATCGATGCCTGCAATAAGGCCGACGCCGAGGCTCAGGCTGACCCGCACTTCTTTGACGAGTTCCTCGAGAAGTGGGACCGCGGCGAATATCACGACTAATTAGGTTCCGGCGTTCTGCCGAACGCCGGACCGGTCGACGCTGCGCGGCGCTCAGGCACCCCATCTCGCCGCTCAAACCGGCGCTCGCGTACATGAAGTACGCGTCGCTCCTCTTTCGCGGCGACCTGGGGCACCTGAGCGCCGCTCGCTGACGTTTGAGTGACCTGCGAGATCGCCCCTGTTGTTGCGAAGTGTTCTGGTACGGCGAAGTGTTCTGGTACGGCGAGCTGCTCCGATAACACGTTTGCTTGCTTGGCTTGAGTGCTTCGCTCTTGGCTGTACTTGGCGATTTGCAGCTTTTCAATTGACGGCTCGCGTTTCTGTGAGGGGGCGCGGGCCGGTTTTCTATCAGCCCTATTGACTTGGCGGGCTGTCGTAAGAAAGGGAAGGCTCCTATGGAGTTTGTTCTTGATAACGGTTCTATTCGTGTGGCACTGAGCACGGCTGGCGGATCGTTCACTTCGATTAAAGCCAACGGTCGCGAGTACCTGTGGCAGGGCGACCCGGCGGTCTGGTCGGGCCAGGCACCCATTTGCTTCCCGATCTGCGGCGGCCTTCGTGACGGTCACGCAATGACCATGGGCGGCCGCGAGGTAAAGCTCGCCCGCCACGGTTTTGCGCGCAAGCAGGAGTGGAAGCTCGAGGAACAGAGCGACAACATGGTTGCGCTGAGCCTAAGCTCTGCCGACCATGCCGAGTTGCTCGAGCAGTACCCGTATCCGTTTAAGATCGTTGCTCGTTACACGATCGATTCGGAAAAGGTGAACGTGTCCTACGAGGTGACCAATGGGGGCACCGAGGACATGCCATTCTTTGTGGGCGGTCACCCCGGCTTTAAGTGCCCGCTCGACGAGGGTGAGTCCTATGACGACTATGAGCTCCGTTTTGAGCAGCGCGAGGCCGACGAGCTGTGTACTGCCGTTCCCTCGACGGGCCTGATTGATGTTGAGCATCGCAGCAAGAACCCGATGGTCGGCCACGACTTGCCGCTTACCCACGAACTCTTCGACTTCGCGGAGACCATCTTTGACGTGCTTGAGAGCCGCGTGGTTACGCTGACCAAGAAAACTGAGGACAAGGGCGTGCGCCTGACGTTCCCCGATATGCCATACCTGATTGTGTGGAGCAAGCCCGAGGGCGACTTTGTGGCTGTTGAACCGTGGGGCGGCCTGTCCACCTGCTCCGACGAGGACGATATTCTGGAGCACAAGCGTGGCTGCCTGGTGGCCAAGCCGGGAGAGACCGTCACTCGCGGCTTTGAGATTGAGATCCTTTAACGAGTTATCGTATGTTTGGGGCGGGTTATGCCGCCCCGGAACAGGAGTTCAACATGATTCTGACCGTTACCATGAACCCGTCGATTGATACGCGCTATCAGCTCGACAAGCTGATCATCGACGATGTTAACCGTGTTACGCCCGAAAAGACCGCTGGCGGCAAGGGCCTCAACGTGAGCCGCGTGCTGCTGCAGTTGGGCGACGACGTGCTCGCGACCGGTCTGCTCGGCGGCCACATGGGTGCCTATATGGCCGAGCTTATGGATGCCGACGGCGTCAAGAACGACTTTGTGCCCATCGCCGGTGAGACGCGCATTTGCCTGAATATTCTGCACGAGGGTAATCAGACCGAGCTGCTGGAGAGCGGCCCGCAGATCGCCCCGGCCGAGCTCGAGGCCTTTACGGCCAAGTTCGCCGAGCTTGCAGCGAAGGCGGACGTTGTGACGCTTTCGGGCTCGCTGCCGCGCGGCGTCGATGCCGGCTATTATGCCGAGCTCGTTAAGATCGCCGAAGAGGCGGGCGCCAAGGTGCTGCTCGACACTTCGGGTGCATCGCTGGAGGCCGCGCTGGAGTCCGACGCTAAGCCTGAGCTCGTAAAGCCCAACCTGACCGAGATTAACGGTCTGCTGGGTACGTCCTTTACGACCGATGATGTCGATGCCCTGCGCGAGGCGCTTGCCGCCGATGACCGCTTTGCCGGTATCCCCTGGGTCGTCGTTTCGATGGGCGCTGCCGGTTCGGTGGGCTTCCATGAGGGCCGCGCGTTCCGCGCCAAGACGCCCGCGATTGCGGCTGTGAACGCGACGGGTTCCGGCGACTCGACCATCGCCGGCTTTGCGCATGCCATTGCTGCCGGCGCCGACGACGTCACGGTGCTCAAGACCGCCAATACCTGCGGCAAGCTCAACGCCATGGATCCCAAGACCGGTCACCTGGTCATGGACCGCTGGGATGAGATCTTCAACAACGTTGAAGTAACGGAGCTGTAGAGTTACGCGGTTTTACCAAACCGCGTAACCGGCCG
>OCHF01000281.1_pt1 | contig 39019 bp, 18 predicted proteins | sample 1538851 | NCBI WGS metagenome assembly OCHF01 (sample SAMN04571730, study PRJEB22368) | human gut metagenome | biome: human gut; material: stool | host: Homo sapiens | place: Luxembourg | collected 2012-12-07
TCGAGATATGAGCCCCTTACAGGGGCGAGGTTCATAAATCGGCCTCAAGAGGTAGGGGCAAGCCCCTACCCTAAATATGAGCCCCCTTCAGGGGCGCTGGCGCCTCTTTACCAACCTTGGGGTTTTCTGGATTTTGAACATCCTACCAGCATAAATATTTTACCACAAACTCAAAACATCCCGCCGTTAATCGACACACACTGCCCAGTGATATATCCCGCCTTTTCCGAGGCCAGGAAGCCCACCAGTTCCGCCACTTCCTCCGCTTTTCCGAAGCGTCGCATTGGCACGAGTTGCTTCAAGCTCTTTTCGTCGAGGTCCGCCGTCATGTCCGTCTCGATAAATCCCGGTGCCACAGCGTTCACCGTCACGCGTCGCGGAGCCACCTCCTGTGCCAGCGCCTTCGTCGCGCCGATCAGGGCAGCCTTCGCGGCGGAATAGTTCGCCTGTCCCGCCACGCCTTTCAGTCCGGAGAGCGACGCCATGTTAATGACACGTCCGTCGCGGCGCGTCAGCATATTTTTCAGCAGTCGTCGTGTCGTATAGAAAAAGCCGTTGAGCGTCGTGTCCACCACGCTGTGCCATTCCTCGTTCTGCATAAACACCATCAAGTTGTCCTTACGGATTCCCGCGTTGTTCACCAAAACCGCGATATAGTCGTCCGGGTGTTTCTCTTCCCAATCGGCCAGCGCCTTTTCGATGGCCTCTGGGTCCGACACGTCAAACGGCAGCAGTTCGCCTTCCCCGCCCAGGTCCTCCACCGCCTTCAGCGTCTCTTCAGCAGCTTCCTTTCCGGAGCGGTAGTTGATGATGACGGGCAGCCCCATCGAGGCCAAATGGATGCAAACGGCGCGTCCGATGCCGCGCGAGCCTCCTGTCACTAATGCGTATCTCTTCATTATATATATAGTATAAGTAGGTGTCCTAAAAAGCCAGTCATCTACACCAGATTTTTAGAACACCCTTCAAGTCAGATAGCCCAAAGGCCGTCTAACTGTTAATCCACTTCTTAAGTAATTTCTTCCCCACGAAATAAACAACGAGCAGTCCCAATATGGCGAGAATGCCATACCCGATTTCGTGGCTATATGCCGAGGCGAGGTCCACCACCTTCTCTTTGCTGTCCGTCTCCGGGCTCAACTTGAAGATGGCATATCCCAGGGCCGCCAACACCGTGTTCCAGATGCCCGCACCGAGAGAAGTGTAGACCAGGAATTTGCGGATGTTCATGCGCGACAGACCGGCAGGGATGGAAATCAGCTGACGCACGGCAGGCACGAGGCGGCCGAAGAACGTCGAGGGCACACCGTGGTGGCGGAAATACTCCTCCGCATGCGCCAGTTTCTCCCCGTTGAGCAGACAGAGATGTCCCACCTTGCTGTCGGCAAACTTATAGATGACGGGGCGTCCCAGATAGCTGGAGAGGTAATAGTTGACCAACGCACCGATGTCGGCACCAATCGTTGCCAACACAACGACCATCACCACGTTCATGTTGCTATCGGGCTGGCAGGCGAGCCAGGCAGCGGGAGGTACCACCACTTCTGAGGGAAAGGGGATGAACGAACTCTCGATGGCCATAAAGAGCACGATGACCCACCAATATTCCAAACTGTCGAGACAGAATTTGGTGATGTCTTTCATTATGCCGCCTTCAGCAGCAGCGGCCTGCGTCGCTCCTTCCGGATTGGCGGCCATCATAGCCACGATGCCCACGAGGAGCATGGCCGTGAACAAAAATAGTCGTTTTCTCATATTCGTTTGGTTATTAATTTTGTTGGAGGGGTCGAATTGATCGAATTTTTCGGTTGCGGGACATACGGGCGGCCCCTTCAGGGGCGCTGGCGCCACAAATTCGGGACATACGGGCGACCCTGCACGGGCTGAAAGCCCAACAAGTTCGGAGCCCAGGGCAACGCCCTGGGTTAACGTACGTACCGCCCCTTCGCCCTGTAAGGGCAAAAGTAATAAACAATAGATGCGCCCATACTTTTGCCCTTACAGGGCGAAGGGCTTTATTCCTTGGTACCCAGGGCGTTGCCCTGGGCTAGGAACTGGCTGCCCTTTCAGGGCGCTCGCGGCGCAATTCATCATTCGCCCCAGCGCGTCCACGAAATTCGTTAATTCGATTAATTCGTTGTTACGCCGTCCGAGGCCAAATATATTAACCCCCAATCATCCACCGCAATCACTTCTCCTGCGCATACCCATATCCGTAGCCATATCCATATCCGTACCCCTTAAACAAATCAGCGTCATTAATCGCGATACAGAGGTTGCGGAACTTCTTCGCTTCGTACATCTTCTGCAAGTCAGGCAAGAAGTCGCGTCGTTGGGCACCCACGCGCATAACAAACACCGTGATGTCCGCCACGCGGTTGGCGATGCCCGCATCCGCCACCGCCAGCGTCGGTGTCGTGTCAATCACCACATAATCATAGGTCGCGCGGGCCTCGTCGATGATCTCGTCAAATTTGTCAGACATCAGCAGTTCGCTCGGGTTTGGCGGCATCTTGCCAGCAGGCAGGAAGTCCACCGTCTCGCCCATCACGGCTGGCAACACCACGTCGCCCAACTTCAGCACGTTCTCCTCGTCAGAGAGCAGAGCCGTCAGCCCCTTGCTGTTGCCGAAAGCGCGGCTCACCGTGCGTTTTCTGATGTCCGTATCAATGAAAAGCACCCGTTTGCCCGTAGTGCCAAGGATATAAGCCAAGTTGGTCGATACGAAACTCTTGCCCTGTCCTGGAATCGACGATGTCACGATAAACACCTTCGCACTGTGGCGTATGAAGTTAAGACTATAGCGCAACATGCGGAACGCCTCCACGATGGGCGCGTCAAGGTTCGTGTCGCTGATGAGGTTCGCCTCCGAGCCCTCCTTCGCCTCCTCGTAATGCGGAATCTCGCCCACGATAGGAATCGTCGTCGCGTCCTCCACGTCACGTCGGCCGTGGATGTTCACGTCCAGCAGGTTCTTCAGCCAGAGGATGGCGCTCGGAATCATCAGGCCAATCAGTAGGCCAATCAGCAAGATAACCGACTTGCGCGGCTTGATCGGCGCGTTGCCTCCAAGCGGCCCCTCCACGAGGCGCACGTTAGCCTCGTTGATGGCCGTTTGCAGGGCCACCTCCTCGCGTTTGTTGAGCAGGTAAGTATAGAGCGACGATTTCAGTTCCTGTTGGCGTTTGATGTCGAGGCCCTGCTTCTCCTTCTCCGGCACCGTTCCCATCTGTCCCGTCAGTCGCATCTCGTTTTCGCGAGCCTTTGCAAGCTGCATCTCCACCGAGCGCACATAACTATTGACCGAGGCAACGAGCGAACTGCGCATAGAGGCCAACTGGCGGTCGGCATCGCGCACGATGGGCGACGCCTCGCTGGAGTTGTTCGCCATGCGGTTGCGTTCAATCATCGTCTTGTTGTATTCTCCAATCATCGAAGCCAGACTGCTCCCTTGCAAACTCAGCATCGGCACGGTCTCCGTGCATTTGCTCTGGTCTTGCAGGAAGTCGGCCAAGAACTTCGTCACCGCCAGCTGCGTCTCCAAATCCAGCGTCAGTTTGTGAGCCTGACTGCCGTCGGTGATAAACGCCTGAGCGTTCGCCGTGAAGTCAATCAGTTTGTTCTGGCGTTTAAATTCCGCCATCTGGTTCTCCACGTTGCTCAAGTCCTGTCCGATGAGCTGTATGCGGTCGTCAATGAATTTCGCCGTTGAATACGCCAGTCTGTTTTTGTTGTCCACCACGTCCTGTTTGTAGGCTTCAAACACCTGCTGCACGATGTCCTCCGCGCGGTCGGGGTTCACATCGCTGCATGTCAACACGATGAGCGACGTCTCCTTGTCGTATTCCGAAGCCGACACCTCCGACGCATAAATCGCCGCCGCCAACTTCTTCGGTGCGCGTGTCACGGTGATGTCCTTTCCCAGCGGAAATTTCTTCATCGCCTGTCGGTTCAGTTGCATCTTTGCGCGGCCAACCGGCAAATCTTTCACCTCGTTGTCGTGCAACACCACCGTCTTGTCAACCTTCTTCTCGCCCTCAGGCGTAGCGATAGAGAAGTCAGAGAGCGCCACCGTACCATCGGCATTCACGCGTGCCGTAAACTTCTGGTACACCTTCGTCGGTCCCTCGAAAATCAGTTCAAACGGACGGTTGCGATACAGCGTCACCTCGTGTAGCGCCTGCTTCATCGTATAGTCGATGTCCAAGTGCAGCGAGTCCACCACGCGTTCCATCAGTCGGTTCGATGTCAGGATGAAAATCTCGTTCTTCAGGTTGTCGCCCACAGAGATACCATTCAGTTCCATCAGCGAACTCATCGTTCCCGACGCCCTTTTGGGGCGTGGCGTCATGCTCGACGACGAAGGGTCGGTGTCCTCAATGAGCATCACCGCCTGCCGTTGGTAAACACGTGCCTGCCGTTGCTGGTAGAGATAACTCAGCCCTGTACACACCACAGCCGAGAGCACGAACCACTTCCAGTGGCTCACAAATTCATTGTAGCATCTGAGGAGTACCGGTAGCAGCGGTGCGTCCTCCTTCTCCGTGTTGTTATTCTGGTTGATATATTCTGACTTCATAAAAATGTAGTTTTCAAATGCGTCTTCAGCCCGGTTTTTACTCCTTATATATATAAGTAGGGCAGGGCAGTGAAACACCCCGAGAAATAAGGGCATACCTCCACCAACTCGCAAAGTTACACTTTTTTAAGTAATGGTGAAAGAATAAGTTGCGCAATTTGGGAAACATCGAAATATAATTGGGGTTCAGACGGCGTAACAACGAATTTACGAATTTCGTGCGGCGAAGCATTGTAGCTCGCTTTGCGGCGAAGCACTGTAGCTCACTTTGCTCGCAAAGTGAGGGCCACGGATATGTCGCGAGAATGCTTTGGGGCGCTATAAGTTCGCTATAGGGTCGCAATAAGTTCGCTATAGGGTCGCACTTTGCCGCGAAGCACTGTAGCTCACTTTGCTCGCAAAGTGAGGGCCACGGACACGTCGCGAGAATGCTAAGTTCGCTATAATCTTCGTCCCCCTCACTTTGCGAGCAAAGTGAGCTACAGTGCTTCGCCGCAGAGGACGCTACAGTGCTTCGCCGCATGTCCGCCATAAAAATCGTCCCCCTCACTTTGCGAGCAAAGTGAGCTACAATGCTGCGCCGCAAAGTCCGCTATAAGTCCGCCATAATCTTCCTCCCCCAATCCCCTGTCATCGACCCGCGGCCGCGAGTAGCATTACCACCATCCGCGAGTAGCATTACCACCGCCCGCGAGTAGCACGACCACCGCCCGCGAGTAGACAACCACCCAAGCATCCCCATAGCATTTAAAAGCCATCCCCATCCCCCTCATCAATTCCCATCATAAAATCCCCCATAGTTAATAAAACAAAATTACAAGCAAGCCCCCAAAAACAACCCCCGCGATTTAAACCATTAACCACAAAAATGCCAGCACTATCTGTCAGAAAACAAGTAAAAAGCCCGATTTTACCCCCCCCCTTAGCAAAAAAAACGCTTTTCATGTTGGAAATCTAAAAATATATATATAATTTTGTGCTCTTGCAAAAGCAGTGTAACAACAATATCACAGCCAAGGTTTCAGAGAGCGAAAAAATAGCCCGTCGATACCCATGAAGCGCACTGCAAAACGCCAGGAAAACTTCAACGTGGTACAGCGTCGGTACTCCTTATTATATATAGGAAGGAAAAAAACTTGTATTATATATAGGAGTGCAGAATACTGGCCCGCTTTGTCTTTTTTCAGAGCGTTGAACACAACACAAACAACAAACTTATAGACGACACGCTAATGGACGGTCGTGGTTGAACAACACTGGAGCCATATTGATGAAATCGTAAAGAACGCTCCAGGCCCTGCCTCCCCAGAACGGCGCAGGCCATCCCAGTTCAGTTCATTCCTCCGCCATGACGCAAAGAAGACGAGGTTATCACTTGTCAAAACCCAAAACCAGTCAAGATGCAGGCCGACACTCCCCGTGTTTCGGCCGAGCCTGTTTACAACGAACCACCCATCATTCAAAAAGAAACAATGAGACAAACCAGTCCAATCATCATCACCCTTCTTGCCCTGGCAGCCTGCTTCATCGCAACGCCAAAGGCACAGGCGCAGAGCGTTGCCGTCAAGACCAACTTGCTCTACGACGCCACGCTCACGCCCAACCTCGGTGTGGAGATGGGGCTCGGAAAACGAACCACTGCGCAACTCTCCTATGGTCTGAACCCTTGGAAATTCTCCGAAGGCAAGTCCATACGCCATTGGCAGCTCATGGGAGAAGGCAGATATTGGTTCTGCTCCAAGTTCAACGGCCATTTTCTCGGCGTGCATGCCATGGGCGGACAGTTTAATATGGCAAAAGTCAATGCCCGCCTCTACACCATCAACTGGCCGAAAGACCTCAAAGACAACCGCTACGAGGGATGGAACGCCGGACTGGGAGTGACCTACGGATACCAGTGGATCCTCTCGCGCCATTGGAACGTAGAAGCCGCCGTGGGCGTGGGGTACAACTATATCCATTATAAGAAAAACCCCTGCGAACCCTGTGGAACGGTGGAGCAACAAGGCCATAAAAACTATTTCGGCCCCACCAAACTCGCCCTCTCGCTCATGTATGCCTTCTAAAACATAGTTATTTTTGACGGTTAAGTTAAGATGAAAAAGAATATATACCTATATATATGTGTGTGTGTCGCACTCCTCTGTGCCGCACTCCCCACGGCCGCCTCTGCCGACCAGGGCGACGGCATCGTGCGCCACCAGAAACTCAAAGGCGCGGTGGCTGGCAACTCCTTCGTTGTCTCCTGGCGCCTCGTCCTCGACAGCCTCCACCTCGCCAGCAACCGCCAGATGGTGTTCACGCCGGTGCTCGAAGACGCCAACGGCCATGTCGCCACCCTCCGCTCCGTGATGGTGAACGGCCGCAACCAGCATTACGTGTTCCTCCGCAACGGCTCTAAAAGCTATCCCGACGCCATCGAGATGCGCCGCCGCAACGGGGAGAAGCAGACCTACGACTACCGCGAAGCCATCCCCTCGGAGCCTTGGATGGCCGACGCCACGCTCCGCATCAACGAAGACACCTGTGGCTGTGGCAACCTCCTCGGTTCGCGCCCCGGAACGCCCATCGACGTCAATCCGCACCTCGAGCGCCGCGTCTCTCTCGCCTTTATGCCCACCGTGGCCGCTGCCGACCCTGTCTTCACGCTCCACGGACGTGCCTACCTCGACTTCCCCGTCAACCGCACGGAACTCTATCCCGACTACCACAACAACCCGGCGGAGCTGCATAAAATCATGAGCACCATCGACACGGTGAGAAACAATCCCAACGTGCGCATCACGCACATCGGCATCCACGGCTACGCCTCGCCAGAAGGCTCGTATGAAAACAACATCCGCCTCTCCAAAGGACGTGCCGCCACGTTGAAAGAATACGTGCGCCGCCAATACGACTTCCCTGCCGACATCTACACGGTGCAGCACACGCCCGAAGACTGGGCTGGCCTCGACAGTTTCCTCGTCAGCAGCAACCTGCCGGAGAAAGACGACATTCTCAAAATCGTGCGCTCTGACATGGAGCCAGACCCGAAGAACGAATATATCAAGAAGTCCTGGCCTGAGGCCTACCGCTTCATCTGGGCCACATGGTACCCCTATCTCCGTCATTCCGACTATGAAGTGTCGTACCAGGTGCGCCCCATGAGCGACGAAGAGGCCGCCGAAGTACTGAAGAAAGACCCGCGCCTGCTCTCGCTCAACAAGATGTACCGCGTGGCCAACCTCTATCCCGTTGGCAGTGACGACTACAACCGCGTGCTCGAAACGGCCGCCGCCGTCTATCCCGACGACCCTGTGGCCAACGTGAACATTGCCGCCGTCGCCCTCCGTGCTGGAGAGCTCGCCCGCGCCGAGGTCTACCTCGCCCACGCCGGCAACAGTGCGGAAGCCCTCAACGCCCGTGGTGTCTTCCAGCTCTTGAAAGGTAATGCTGACGAGGCACGCCGCCTCTTCCAAGAGGCTGGCAGCAAGGAGGCTAATGACAACCTCCGCCTCATGAAGGAAATGGATAATTGACAGCGAAATAACGAATCAACGAATTTCGTGCGGCGAAGCACTGTAGCTCACTTTGCTTGCAAAGTGAGGGCCACGGACACGTCGCGAAAATGCTTAGGTCCGCTATGGGGTCGCACTTTGCCGCGAAGCACTGTAGCTCACTTTGCTCGCAAAGTGAGGGCCACGATCACGTCGCGAAAATGCTTAGGTTCGCTATAAGTCCGCCATAAGTCCGCACTTTGCCGCGAAGCACTGTAGCTCACTTTGCTTGCAAAGTGAGGGCCACGGACACGTCGCGAAAATGCTTAGGGTCGCTATAGGTTCGCTATAATCTTCGTCCCCCTCACTTTGCAAGCAAAGTGAGCTACAATGCTTCGCCGCAGTGAGGGCCACGGACACGTCGCGAAAATGTTAAAGGTAGCTATAGGTTCGCTATAATCTTCGTCCCCCTCACTTTGCGAGCAAAGTGAGCTACAATGCTGGCGCCCCAGCAGCCCCGCAACCCTGTTGCCAAAATTCGATTAATTCGAACCTGCCGCCGCCCACACCTCTGAAAATCAAACAACTAATTTAATTAATAACATTTTAAAAACAACAATTATGAAAAAGCAATTCGGTTTACCGCTGATGCTTGCGTCAGCCCTCGCCTTCTCTGCTTGTAGCTCTGATGATGTTGCCGAGAATGGCCCAAAGGACATCGCAGCTCTTACAGATGGTGGTTATGTGAAGATGAACATCAAGCTTCCTTCACGTTCTGCATCTGCTTTCAAGGCCAACGATGATTTTAATGATGGTCTTGATACAGAATACAAAGTGAATGATGCTACGCTTATCTTGTTCCAAGGCGATAAAGAAGAAACTGCTCGTTTCCACAGTGCCTATATGCTTTCAACTGGTTTTAATACTGATGGTACTACTACCAATCAGGTGACATCAACTGAGCAGTTGACGAAGAGCGTTAATGGCGAAACTGTGGGCAGCAACTTGTATGCACTTGTGGTTTTGAACAAGAATAACGTAATTAAGCCACTGGCAGACCACACTCTCGAAGTTAATGGCAACGCTTTCTTTGGTAATTTCGCTGAATTGCAGAAGACCATTGTTTCTGGTAACGTTACGGCCTTTAACAAAGAAGGTTTCTTTATGACCAATGCTCCTTTGGCTGATAAACAAGGAGGTATTGCAGATCCTGCTGGTGCAGGAATTACCACATTGGTAAAAATCAACGATGTTGTTTATTCTAAAAAGGAAGATGCCGAGAGAAATCCTGCTGCTGATATCTATGTAGAACGTGGCGTTGCGAAGGTAACAATGCATTCAAAGCCCACAACCACGTTAACCGACAAGGTTTATCAGGATCCTATGAATACAGTGTCATATACAATCGATGCTTGGGGTCTTGATATTACGAATAACACGTCTTATTTCTCTCGCGTACCAAGCACAACTTGGAATAGCTTGAAGTCAGATCGTGCTACATCTACATCTTATCGTTTCATTGGTAAGACGAATATGGATAATAATGATGGAGCTGATGCAACAGGTTCGTTCCGTACTTACTGGGGCGAGGATCCTAACTATAATACAAATCCAGCTTCTGCTTTCAACGAGTTGATTCCCAACCCAACTGCTGATGCTTCAAAGAATATCGCAAATCTTTACAATGCGTTTGGCGATGACAACCCTCTCTACTGCATGGAGAATACCTTTAATGTAGATAACATGAAGCAGGACCGCTCAACACGTGTGGTTGTTCGTGCCAAACTTTCTTCTGCATCGTTCACCGATGGTGAAGATTTCTACACTGTGAATGGTGAAAAGGCAACCCTTTATTCTAAGGCAAATCTTGAAAAGATGATTAAGAAGGCCATCTTTGACAATACCGCAGTTCAGACTTTCATTACCGATAATGGTGGTACGGCTTCTCCTGCAGATATCACAGTGACATTGTCTGCCCGTGCAAACGCAACAGGTGAAGTTTCCGTGGAAAGTTTTGACTTTGCTATAGGTACTACAAAATTTGCTGACGCAGATAAGGCTGCTGTCTTGACGGCTGTGAATGGTCAGTTGCAGCACATCACCTGCTATAAGGATGGTTACGCATACTATCCAATCATCATCAAGCACTTCGGTAATGATGATACGCCTTGGGGTTTGGATAAGGATAATACTATCACAGGTACAAACATTTATCCGACAACTGGCGCTGGCGCAGATGCTAACTATCTTGGCCGTTATGGTGTCCTCCGTAACAACTGGTATGACTTGGAAGTAAACAGCATCCGCACCATCGGTTCTGCCGTTGTTCCTTCACGCGATGACAAATATGACGATGAGTTGAATCAGTACATCTCTGTAAAGATCAACATCCTCTCATGGGCTAAGCGCGTTCAGAAGGAAAACCTCTAATCCCCTCTCGCGATTAGCAAAAAACTATATCCAGTGCCGAGCCACTCTCGGCTCGGCACTGGTATTTTTCTTCTCTCCTCAGTCAGCATCAGCTGCACATTATATATATAGGAATAGCAACACCGCGTTTCCGTTGGGATTGCCCATTGCACGCCAACACATAGGCCGACAATCCCAACAGAAGCGGGGCATACAAGACACCGCCGCAACGATAGTGCGGTAAGGTGGCGCCGCCAGACAAAAAATAATGTGACACGACGGATGCCGTAAGACGACAGAAGGAATGCACCACGCGCAGAATGCAGACCGCAAACTGCAGGATGCCACACCTATTATTGAACACGAAAAGATGACCATGACGTTCAGAAATTTGATACATAAACTCGCGGCATGCCTCCTCATGGGAAGCGTGCTCACTTCCTGCTCGATGATGGAAGAGGACTTGCCTCCCTGTCCGCAGGGACTCGACCTCTATTTCCGTTACGACTACAACCTGCAACGCGCCAATATGTTCCCCGACCACGTGGGGGCAGTCGACGTGTATGTCTATGAAGGCAAAAACCAGCAGGCAGACGGCAGTTATGCCAACTGGACGTTCGTCAAGAAATTCTCGGAGGCCGTCACGCCAGGAACCACCTCGCCCTTCAAAGCCGACGGATACCACATGCACCTCGACCTCGCACCGGGAACGTATAAATATATCGTGCTGGCACACCAGAAACGCTACGAAGAGACGCTCCTCACGCCGGGAGCGAAACAACGGCGCACGGAACCGGCCATCGGCGATGACATCAAACGCATGGCCGTCACGCTGGACCACAACGCCACAGCGGATGCCCTCGGACGCTTCGCCGTGGACAACGGTGGCGCACCGCTCGACACGCTGTGGCACGGACTGCGGGGACATGACATCGCAGGAGGCGACAGTGTGGTGGTGAAGGTCAACTGCAAACCGGTGGCGCAGCGCGACACGGTGGGTCTCGTGCGCGACACGAAGCATATCAACATCGCCCTACGCGAATTGCAGACGCCGGAGAATGTGGACGTCAACAACTTCGACTTCCGCATCCTCGACAGTAACGCCCGCATCCTCTGGGATAATACGGTGGACGAGACGACGCCTCTCGTGTACACGCCCTACCGCACATGGAACACCAGCGACCGCACCCCGACACCATCAACGGCAACGAAGGCCACAACGGCAGTGGGACGCATCGCACATGCCGACTTCATGACTTCACGCCTAATCTACCACGCTGACATGTCGCGCGACGCCGTCCTCTCGGTGACGAACCGCACAACGGGCGAAGAGGTGATACGCGTTGACCTCGCCGACTTCCTCAGTCGCCTACGCACCTCGGCGGACTACCGCTATTCCGCCCAGGAATTTCTCGACCGCGGATACGACTACAAACTGACGTTCTTCCTCCAAGGCGGGTCCTGGAAATATGTCAGCATAGAAATATCAGTCCTCGGATGGAGCCGACGCATACAGCGCGAGGACCTTTGATGGCGAAGGAATGCGGCGAAGCACTGTAAATCACTTTGCGGCGAAGCACTGTAGCTCACTTTGCTCGCAAAGTGAGGGCCACGGTCACGTCGCGAAAATGCTTAGGTCCGCTATAGGTTCGCCATAAAAATCGTCCCCCTCACTTTGCGAGCAAAGTGAGCTACAATGCTGCGCCGCAGTGAGGGCCACGGTCACGTCGCGAAAATGCTAAAGTCCGCTATGGGCTCGCTATAATCTTCGTCCCCCTCACTTTGCGAGCAAAGTGAGCTACAGTGCTTCGCCGCAAAGGACGTTAAAATGCTTCGCCGCAAAGGCCGCTATAGGTCCGCTACAATCTTCGGGCCCCTCACTTTGCAAGCAAAGTGAGCTACAGTGCTTCGCCGCAAAGGACGTTAAAATGCTTCGCCGCAAAGGCCGCTATAGGCTCGCTATAATCTTCGTCCCCCTCACTTTGCAAGCAAAGTGAGCTACAGTGCTTCGCCGCAAAGGACGTTAAAATGCTTCGCCGCAAAGTCCGCTATGGGCTCGCCATAATCTTCGGGCCCCTCACTTTGCAAGCAAAGTGAGCTACAGTGCTTCGCCGCAAAGGACGTTAAAATGCTTCGCCGCAAAGGACGCTATGGGCTCGCCATAATCTTCGTCCCCCTCACTTTGCGAGCAAAGTGAGCTACAGTGCTTCGCCGCAAAGCCCGTTGCCGCTATAATTCTACAAATACAAACCACGAAATATAGTACACATGCAGGAACCTCTCTTCTACTGTTCAGACGACCCCCTTTACACGTCACGGCGGAATCTTCCGCATTGGAGTCAGGAAAATCGGGTGCAGTTTGTCACTTTCCGTTTGGCTGATTCCTTGCCACTGAGCGTGATAATGGATTTCAGAGAAGAGAGAGACACTTGGTTAAAACAACATCCGAAGCCTTGGAGCGATGAAGATGCCAGGACCTATTATCAGCTGTATGAAGTGAAGTTCGAGAAGTGGCTCGACAATTGCCACGGCAGTTGCATATTGAAAAATCCTTCCGTCAGACAGTTTCTCGAAAACGCTTTCGGAGAATGCGACGGACGAAAAATGACCATTTACGCTTACGTCATCATGCCCAACCACGTGCATCTTCTGGCATCTCCCATAGGAGACAATACCATACAGAGCGTGTTGGCGCGTGTTCGACGAATTTCTGCAAGAAATATCAATCTGTATTCAGGCAGTAAGGGACGTGTGTGGCAAAGCGAGGTGTTTGACCATCTCGTGCGCTCCTCCCACTATTTCCTGAAATACCTCAAATATATCATCGACAATCCCACACGTCTCACTTCAGACGCGTTCTCTTTCTACCTCTCCAAAGAGGTGAGAGACATGTGGGGCTGCTTCTTGCAAGACGATAATCCGGTTAGTAATGGCATAAGTAATGCTGTCCGCTGAATCCCCCCAACCCCAACTCCCCATGTCCCATAAATACCTCACCCTCCTTTTCCCCTTCCTCCTCACCGCCTGTGCCGATACCGACGGCCTCAGCGGGTCGTCGTGGAACGCGGATTCCACGGGATATGTCGCCCTCAATATCTGCCTCCCCGCCACTGGTGGCGCTGGCATGCGTGCGAGCAGCGACGGCACGCTCACCGATGGCGAGAAAAAAGAATATGCCGTCAACGATGCCACGCTCGTCCTCTTCGCTGGCAACAACGAGGAAGAGGCCCTCTTTGAAGGCGCCTATATGGTGCCGGCACGCTTCACCACGAATGGCAGCACCTCGCAGGTCACCGTCTCCTCACGTGTCACACGTAAGATACGGCAGGTGGAACATGGCAATGTCTACGCCTATGTCATCCTCAACGGCATCGGTGCCGGTGTGGTGGACACCGAAGACGGGGCCGCCACCGACGACATCCAGCATACCGCGCTCACCGTCAAGACAAAAGACGGCACCGTCACGCTCTCGCGCCAGACGCCCGTCACGTTCCGCAAGTTCCTCCAATATGTCACCGATGCCACCGACACGCGGCGTGGCTTCCTTATGACCAATGCCCCACTGTATAACACCGCTGCGGGCACCAATACCGTGCAGACCCTCAGTCTCATCGCTCCCGACCGCATCAAACTGACGCCGGAAGAGGCCGAAGGCGAGGCCGCCACGGAGGTTTATGTGGAACGCGTCATGGCAAAGGTCAGTCTCGTCGACGGCAGAGATGCTGCAAAGTGCCAATACAGTGTGACCAACGATGCGGGCGACAAGACGACCTATAATGTGACACTCAAAAGCTGGGTGCTCGACAATACCAACCGTTCCGCCTATCTCACGCGCCATGCCACAACGGCGGACTTCAAGACGTGGGCAGGACTGAAAAACGTGAGGGCCAATGTCACGCGCTTCATCGGTGCGTCGAAGGTGGCGACGACGGGCGACTACCAGACATTCGTCCGCACCCACTGGGCGAAAGACGTGAACTACGACAAGAACGTATATCCCGCCGACATGAGCCGTCTCGGCGATGGCAGCGAAGCGGCCGTCAACGGTGCGTTGGGCACCGACAACCCCCAATACTGCTTCGAGAACACCTTCGACGTGGAGCGCATGACGATCGACAACACCACGCGAGCCATCCTCGCTGCCCAGTTTGTCGAGGATGGGAAAGCGGCTGCCGACCTCTATCTCTACGACAACGACACGACGACGCTCGCCAACGTCGCCAATATGACGGATGACATCACGGACGCCATCAACGCGATGGCTGTGGTGAAAGCGTGCGGGAAGGCGGGTGACGTGGCCTTCGAAGCGGTCAATGCCCATCTAAAGCGCGTGAAGTCGTTCACAATCGGAGGTGTGTCTTACGCCGCCGATGCCACCGATGCCGCTGTCCTCAAGGTGTTCAACACGGTCTATAGTAACATCGGCGACATCAATATCTACAAAAACGGTATGGTGTACTACCAGATACGCGTTAAGCACTTCGGTGACGACCTCACGCCGTGGAACCGCGGTGAGGCGAAGGTGACGACCACCGACACTTATCCTGTGGTCAACCGCGACGCCAACTATCTGGGACGCTACGGCATCCTCCGCAACAACTGGTATGAACTCAATGTGGCAACGGTGAACCGCCTCGGCTATCCGGCAATACCGCCGCTCACCGATAAACCGGACGACCTCCTCAATGAATATATCTCTGTCATTGTCAATATCCAACCCTGGGTGAAGAAAGGGAAGGAGATTGTGTTGCAATGATGGGGGAGGATGGGCCAGTCGCGAACTGCGGCGAAGCACTGTAGCTCACTTTGCTTGCAAAGTGAGGGCCACGGTCACGTCGCGAGAATGCTATAAGTTCGCTCCTTTGCGTCATGTTCGCTACAATCTTCGTCCCCCTCACTTTGCAAGCAAAGTGAGCTACAGTGCTTCGCCGCAGAGGACGTTCCAATGCTTCGCCGCAGAGAACATTCCTATACTCTATCGCAAAATCCATGAATCCGTACCACCGCGTCCAACATTAATACATCAATGAAATACGCGCTGAAATATACACAATTGTTGTTGCTCATGCTGTTTATCGGCATGGGCTTTGTTGCATGCAGCAGCGATGAGGCTGATACCGTGCAATACGTGCGCAACCCCATCTTCAAACTCGAAGTCGTCGTCGACAACAGTGGCGGCCGCCATACGCGCGGCGGCACCACGCCCGGCTCCTTCACCGACGACAGCGAATATGCGGTGCACGATGCCACCGTCTTCGTCTATCAGGCCAAAGACGGGGTCAATGGCAATGCCGACACTCCTATATTATATAAGGTGTACGTCTCCAAGTTCAAGAAGACTTCTGGCGACGGCACGTCCAACGTTGTCTATACCTCCCCCCTTATCAAAACGCAGCTCGCCATCCCGACAGGCAACTACCGCGTGCTCGCCGTCTGCAATATGGGAAATCTCAGCGACAAGGTGAAGACCCTCGGCGACCTACGTACGATGACCACGGAGACCCTTGCTCTCGGCGACCTCAGCCAGCCCGGCCACTGCTCTTATATGGCCATGACGTCGGCCTCCGACGATGAAGTCAAGGTGACAGGAGAGGCTGGCAATGGTGCGCCGGAACCCGACGCCTCCCTCATCTCCGCCACCATCAATGTGCAACGCCTCGCTGCCCGTCTCGACTTCTCGCCAGGAAAGGGAGAATGGGTGGAAAACAAGACGCTCACGCTGACGGGTGCCGATGCCAAGAAGGTGACGGTCAGAGGCTATAAATACCAGGTGGGAACGACCAATGACGTGTTTTACCTCACGGATGTCACCCCCGTAAACCTCTACCAAGGACCGGAATACGTGCTCAAACGCGTGACGGAAGACAACACCTTCGACATCTTCAAATACCTCGGCAAAGAAACTACGGGCGTTGACGGCAACGCCACCAACTACGTGGTGGACCCCAATACGCAACAGAAGGGCGTCACTGACCTCACGGCGCTCTACACCCCTTCTTACGACAACACCGTCACGCTCGCCCCGGGAGATGCAAGCCTCTCTAAGGTGACACAGGTGGAAGAGACCCTCGACGGCTGCTATAAAGACCGCATCAGCACCACGGACTATGTCTTCCGCAAACTCACCTACGCGAGGGAGAACACCATCGTGATGGGTACGTCGAAGCAGAAATATGCCACTGGTCTGCTATTCACGGGCTATTATGTCAAGAATGCCAACGAAGCTGACGCACGCGCCGTGAACAAGACTTTCGAATATTTCATCCGCCACGTTGACCCCAACAACTCCAACTCCGATGCCTTGATCATGAAATATGGCATCGTGCGCAACCACGTCTATCAGGTGGCCGTCTCCGGTGTGTCGTCTCTCGGTATCATTCTTGTAGAGGTCCGCTCTTGGATTCCGAAGGAGGCGCCAGATATTTATTTGTGAGGAAAGGGGGTGACGGCTGAGGCGCAGCACTGTAGCTCACTTTGCTCGCAAAGTGAGGGCCACGGACACGTCGCGAGAATGCTTAGGGTCGCTATAATCTTCGTCCCCCGCTCTTTGCGGCGCAGCACTGTAGCTCACTTTGCTCGCAAAGTGAGGGCCACGATCACGTCGCGAGAATGCTTAGGGTCGCTATGGGTTCGCTATAGGTTCGCACTTTGCGGCGTGTTCGCCATAAAAATCGTCCCCCTCACTTTGCAAGCAAAGTGAGCTACAGTGCTTCGCCGCAAAGGACGTTAAAATGCTTCGCCGCAGAGGACGCTATGGGTTCGCCATAATATTCGTCCCCCTCACTTTGCAAGCAAAGTGAGCTACAATGCTTCGCCGCAAAGTTCGCCATAACCACCGTCCCCCCTCGTGGGACACCAATCTCTATCAATATGACACGTTATATTCCACTTTTCATATTCAGTCTTTTCTCTTTCCTCTGCTCCTGTACGTCGGACATCGACCAGACAGGGACGGAGAAGCAACGCGTCACCCTGACCCTCTCCCTCGGCTGCCGCGATATGGTCACCGCCGATTTCCTGCAACCGCAGGCAGACGATACACCAGCCGCCGTTGCGGAGGTGCGCGGCAATACCACCAAAGGCGACAATACCACCAAAAGCGGTAGCGGCACCGACCTCATCCGTGATGCCTATGTCGTGATGTGTAAGGACAGAACGGTGGAACATATTTACCATGTAATAAACGAAGGTGGCACCGATTTCGAAAGACACCAAGTGGCATCCATCAGTACCGAGACGGGAAAGTACACGTTCTATAGCTTTGCCAATTTGAAGTTCACGCCGACTGAGAAAGGAGGTCAGGTGAAATCCCTTGAAATACATGGCGTTAATGAGATGTATAATAACAAACCAATGTTGTCTGTAACGTTTAAGGTGGGCGAGCCCCTTCCCAAATTCCAGTTTAATGGAAATGAGTATGGCAATGTCGACAATATGGTAGTCTCCTGCGAATACAACGGTTTCGACTTGGTCACGAGCAACAGCGGCCGCGGCATCCCGATGTCCAATAAGGAGACGCACACCATCGACAACAACATGACATTGGTGCTCTCGCTCTACCGTCTCCTTGCCAAGATGCAGATGACGTTCAACAACAAGACGGACAAGCCGATACGTATCTTGAAGATTACAACGGGCAGCATCACTAAAAACACGGGTCATGTACTCACCAGACCTTCGTGTACCTACCTCTTTCCGCAGATGGATGGTAACGGATTGGTGACGACGAACTTCGTTGGAATAACAAGCCATGATACCTGTTCTTATGTGCATTACCCCAAGCCTGACAAGCCCGACGAAAGTCAGGAGATTGCGGCCAACGGCACACACACCTTCCCCGACTTCTACATCAACGACAGCGAGGCCACCAATGCCATGAAGTCTTTTCCCCTCACCATCCTCATGCAGCGTAAGAATGCGGCGGGGGATTGGGTCAAAGATGAGCGTAAGGCATTGATACAGTTGCCGCGCATCCCGCGTAATTCTGTGGCCTACGTCAAAATCAACTTGACGGACTACGTGCTCAAACTCAAGGCATTCACCTATGCCCCCATCGGCGGTTATCCTCCTTTTGTCGTGGAGCAGAACGATGATTTTTATGTCACCTTCACCCGTCCCGGCGATTTCGAACTCCGTCCGTCGCTCTATAAATATGTTGACAGCGCCCATCCAGAGAATTGGATTGACCTGAACGACAAAAAGCAGGTGGCAGATGCGCATATCGACGTGGCAGACCCCAACGGCATCCTCGGTGTCAAACCGACGCTCGACCCGGTAACGGGAGAGATCATCGGCAGTATCGCGAAAGAGGCCGACGGCATGGCCAAGAAGGGTACGGCGACCATCCGATTGACCATCAATATCGTTAATGCCGCGAATGTTATTCAGCCCTATACGCGCACGATTTATGTTGTGAGCGCACCTGGAAAGTGACGGGGTGTACAGCGAAAGATGTTTGAGGGTCGTTATTACAACGAAATAATCGAATTTCGTGGGGCGAAGCACTGTAGCTCACTTTGCTCGCAAAGTGAGGGCCACGGACACGGCGCGAAAATGCTTGAGTCCGCTATAGGTTCGCTATAATCTTCGTCCCCCTCACTTTGCAAGCAAAGTGAGCTACAATGCTTCGCCGCAGTGAGGGCCACGGTCACGGCGCGAGAATGCTTAAGTCCGCTATAGGTCCGCCACAATCTTCGGGCCCCTCACTTTGCAAGCAAAGTGAGCTACAATGCTTCGCCGCAGTGAGGGCCACGGTCACGTCGCGAAGATGCTTAAGTCCGCTATAGGTTCGCTATGAGTTCGCTCTTTGCGGCGCCAGCACTGTAGCTCACTTTGCTCGCAAAGTGAGGGCCACGGACACGTCGCGAAAAGGCTTAGGTCCGCTATAAGTTCGCTATAATCTTCGGGCCCCTCACTTTGCAAGCAAAGTGAGCTACAATGCTTCGCCGCAGTGAGGGCCACGGACACGTCGCGAAAATGTTAAAGGTAGCTATAGGTTCGCTATAATCTTCGTCCCCCTCACTTTGCGAGCAAAGTGAGCTACAGTGCTGGCGCCCCAGTCATCCGCGGCCCGGCAATTCGTTAATTCGTTTAATTCGTTGTTACGCCGTCTGAGGCCAACCAACGAACAGCGGCGCAGCCCCGCAACCCCGTTGCAAAAATTCGATTAATTCGAAACCGCAAATTCGATTAATTCGAGCATTGCGCCGCCCATCCTTATAGAAACCAAATTGTAAATCCATATACATATCGTCTTATGAAAATACGATTGAACCCACATACTTTGCAGCGTGCTTTCGTGCTGCTTTTCTTCAGTCTTGTTGCAGGCATCTCCAGTGTCTTTGCCCAGGAATATACCTATCTTCAGTTTTCGGGCAATGGCCGTACGGTGTTGCTCGCCAAGGACGGTGCGCTTACCGTTGTCAGTACAACGGAAGATGCTCCCGCTGGCGACGGCTACCAGTGGACGCTTGAGACCGTGTCGGGCGATAACGTGCGCTTGAAGAATAAGGAGGGCATGTATGTGACTGCCGAACTCACGCTTACCAATAGTCAGAACCAGGCGGCGACGTTTACGAAGACGGAGAATACCTATTCCTCTGCTACGTATGGCGGCCTCAAACGTTATGACCTTGCCTATGGCGGCAAGGGGGCCCTTGGCGTGAAGAATGGCCAGTTGTTTTGGACCGTTGAAGATTCTCGCTACGGCTGTATCCGCATGGCCAATAATGTCAAGGGCGCCAAGGTCACTCCGTTTGTCAGTAGCGAAGGAGGCGAGGTGCATTGGTATTATATGGAGCTGTTATGGAACGGTTCGGAATGCGTCAAGGACGCAGGGGCAGGGAAGAATTTGGAGAAATATTCTACTCCGTCTGCCAAAAATCTGCGTGCCTATATGTGGAGCGTTTATGAGGCCAATGACAAAGGAGATGTCTATTTCAAGAGCGCTGACGGGAATTACTTCTATCAGAATGGTAGTGATCAATATAGTGCGTCTACAAAGCCTGGCAATAGTGAATATACAATCTGCGATGTCTCAGACCAGTCTAATGATAATGCATTTGTGCTACGTAATAGTGGTACAGGCGAGTATGTGCTTCCCTATAATAATAGTAATAAAGTCGGTAAGGCATATAAATTCAATATGATAGAAGCCATGCGCTTCATCCCCACCACCCCTCCTCCCACCGGCCCCCATATCTACCAATTCTCAGCCAACGCCGCCACCGCCATTTACGACAATGGCACCGGCGTCACCATGCAGCCTGTTGGCTCAGAAGTTGCTGGCTATCAGTGGACGTTGGAGCAGGTTGGCGGCGCGTATGTGCTTAAAAGCGGCCGCGATAACTATTTGAAACGAGCAGGCGATGCCCTCACCGTGACCACCAATCGCGATGAGGCTTTGAGGTTGTTTCTCAGTGGCAGTGCATACGACGACAGACACGATGTGCTGACCTTGGCTGCTGATGCTTCCAAGGCCCTTGGCGTCAAAGATGGTCAGCTCGCCATTGTCGAGGCCAATTCCTTCTATAGCGTGGTGCGCATTTTGGACAGCACCGACGAGGTGAAGGGCGCAGTGGCCCCTAAATTCTCAGACATCAGCAATGTCTATTATTATAAGTTGCAGTTTAAGGCCAATCCCAAGGGCGATGCCCGTCTGATATTGACTGGAACGGGCTATGACAATCCTGTTACGAGAAAGGAATTCGAGCCTACCAGTGCGAGTCAGAACTGGAAACTCGAGGCTGCCAGGCATGCAAATAGCAAAACGGGCGATTTCTACCTCGTCAATCAGTCGGGAGAATACTTGATATATAAAGATGGCCGTTTCAACTTCGAAACGTTGGATGTCAATGAGACCACCGTCTTTCGCCTCAAGCAGACAGACGAACAGCCCGAATATTGGACCATTGACATGGCGCTTTCGGGCGATGACAACCATCGCCTCGGCTTGCAGGCTGGTATGACCCCATACACCTTGCAGGTTTGCAACAGTACGTCGAAGTATAATGCCCTGAGCTTCAAAGAATCGGAACGTGGTTCAGATTACGACTACCTGCAATTTTCGGGCTGCGGCCGCGTTGTGCTTTACGACGACGGCCAGAACGTCAAGGCCGTTGCAACCACCACGGAGCAACTGGAAGGCAATGGCTACCAATGGACTTTCGATCCGATTATGGATGGTGCAGGCATAGTCAATGGCTTCAATCTGAAGAACAAAGCAGACCGTTTTCTCCGTTATGATGCCGCCGACGAGACGTTCACCAGCGTGACCGACCGCAGCAAGGCCAGCGTGTTTGATGCTGACCAAAACACCTATTATGTTGTTCCTGCGCATGTTCAAGGCGGTACCTACAATATTGCCGGAGGCTTACGTTACAACGCCATGCTTCGCGGTGTTACTGGTACGTATAACACCCTCGGCGTGAAAAACGGGAAATTGCAGCTCGTGAAGAAAAACTCCCGTTATGCCGTGGTGCGCCTTGCAGAAAATATCGAAGGTGGACTTGTCAACCCTTATGTCAGCACCAGTGCCAATCCGCATTACTATGCTTTAAACTTCTTCCAAAACGGCAGCGAATATCTGCAGGACAACACGCCTGGCAACATTTTGCTGAAATCGCCTGTTGCGCCTTTCCCGTTGAGAAGATATTGCTGGATACTTGAAGAAGCCAATGACGACGGCGACGTTTACATCAGAAGCACCGCAGGCAACTATATCAGCTATAACCCAGACACGGATGGTTATCAGCACAAGGTCAACACGACTACGAATGAGTACAGCCGTTACAAAATCTGCGATTTGGCCGACCAGCCAGACGCATCGCTCGACGGGCTTTGGTCGCTCTATAATTGCAAGAATCATTACTTTGTTCGTCCATCTGATAGTGATAATTTCATTGGGCGTGCAGAAAAGGTTGGGAAAAATACCAGTATGACCTTTGTCGACGTCGCGGCCAACACCACCAGTTACCACTTCGTCTTTCCAGCCATGGGCCAGCGAGCCCTCATTATGGACTATGACGAGGCCAAAAATCCGCGCGTAAAGGCACGTGATATCCTCGCGTCTGACAAGGATGCACGCCTCTACCAATGGGTGGTTGAAGGGCAGCATATCCGCAACCGTGCAGGCTTCTATCTCACCTACGACGAAAAAAATAAGCAGTTCGGAGTCAGCAACCAAAAAACTGATGCCTATACGTTTGTGTATAATGTGAACAACTACGAGAACAACAACAGCGTGCGTTACGACCTCTGTTCTACCGATGACCAGCAGGCCCTCAGCATCGGCGAAGAAGGCGTTCTTTGCTGGGCGGCACCCAACACCCGCAATTCGGCGGTCGACCTACGCCCGTATATCATTGCGCCAGAGCTTCCCATCCCGTCGTTAGGCGGTGCGGACTATCACCTCTATTGCATCCGCACTGCTGGGGGCGACCGCTATGCCTACCACATGGAGGATGCTACTAACTCCATCTCTCTGAAACCTTACGAGGAGAAGAACCTGTGCCAGTTGTGGGTGCTTATCAGAGACGGACAGGGCAAGGGCGACGGCTATTTGCAGAGCGCCTACAACCGCCACTTCCTGAAATACGACACGGGCAGCAACACCTTCGTGGCGGTGGCAGATAAAAAAGATGCTACGCGCATCCGCCTCGTTGAAACTTCTGGCAATTACGTTCACTGGCAAATTGAATTGCCCGATGTCAACGGCAACCGCAACCTCATCTCCCACAGCTATAGCGGAGGAGGCAATTCGAAAACCGTCAGTCTGTCGCTGCAAGAGCCGTACAACGTCAACAACGGCAACAACGGCAACAACTTTGTTGAGATTTTCCCAGTGGACATCACCCCTGATTTCTATGAAGAGGCGGGCGGTGCTTTCCGCAATATCAATCTCGACGAACTTACGCCGAAGCTTGAACTCACGGCTGACGGCGAGGTGCTGAAGGCCAAGGCATCTGCCTCAGAAGACGACGCCAACAACAGTTGGAAGAACATCGGCACTAAGGACGACTTCGTGCTGCGCAATGGTCATGGCCATTATATCGGTGCGGATGCAGGGGGCAACGTGTTCCTCACCACAGACAAGGCACAGGCCACCCATTTCTATCTCTGGCTCAACTACGGAGACGAGGACGGCACTGTCAGTTGGTGTTTCGCCCAGTTGAACGCCGACGGCAGCAAACCAGAGGGCAAACCCAAAAATTGTCTCGGCGTTTCTGACGTTGCCAACGGCACCGTCGCCATGCTGCCATTCTCCACTTATGAAACCGACAAGCTGCATACGCTCTGCTTCACCTTCGGACGCCTAACGTGTCCGGAACTCTCTGATGCCGCAGAAGGAAAATATTACTACAACTTCATCTGCTTTGATAAGGCGGGGAATAAATATGTCAGCGACGGCAATGGCACCAGCAAGGTGGTCTTCGCCGAAAACGACAAGAAACTCGTCAACGACCAGATGTGGGCCTTGGTGGGTCAGAATAAGGACGATGTTGTCTTGATGAGCAAAGATAAATATTATGTGTGTTTAAGCGGCAATGGTTTTAACGTGACGCACGACCCTGAGAGAGCTGTTCATTTCAGTGTCAAATATATCTCCAGCAAGCAACGCTATGCACTTACCATCGTCGGAGGGTTGAATGCTGAAGGAAAGATTGGTCAAAGCATGAATTTGAGTGGTGCAGACGCCAACAGAAATACTATCATTTTTTGGAATTCAAACATTCAAACAGACCCAAATATCTGCCTCAACTTCGAACCCATCCCCGTTCCGGAAGACTTTTCCGATTACGAAGTACTCCCCAAGCGCTCTTGGTTTGTCAAGCAGGCGCACGAGGCTACCGCCGACCCGATGACTGGTTTTATCCAACGCGATGAAAGCGGATGGACCAAGAATCCCTATACTGGGAAGATGATGCAGAAGACGAGTACTTACACCATCACCCACTATCTCAAGGCAGAGAGCACGCGCGAGCTTTATGTGCCTACCTGTATGGTCGGGTCGGCTAATACCCGTTCGCGGGCCTTCCAGCGTTGGTATAACTACAAGACCGACGAGGCCGTGAGCGACTCGGTGCTCAACCTCGACCTCAGCAGTAGCCGTCGGTACAGAAACGGAATTGTTGTGGGCGAACAACTGAATTTGAACGGTCAGAATTATGGTAATTACGTAGATCACTATGTTACCTTCCAAATGCCAGAGGTCATCCCCGACGATTGGGAATACGTCCTTGGCGGCGACCTCACGACCTACAGCGATTTCGTTGATTATTTCGGTGACAATGGTAACCCCATATATAATGGGAATGTCACCAAATATAATGGAAATGTCACCAGCGACATCATCCTGCCCTCGAAGCAAAACATTGTGGAGCCGACCATCACCGGCCGCAACCTCTATGTCATCCGCAATGCCCGCGCCATTGCCAACGAACTGCTCCTGTATAAGGATGATGGCAGCAATGATAAATGGTACGAAGAGCACACCATTGCTTTCCCGAAGAAGAAGGTGACGCTCAATTACAGTTCGGTTGCCCTCAATATGCAGAAGCAGGACTATTGGTTTTATAATAACGGTATCGCCTCAGAAGACAATCTTCAGAATGCCGTCAATAGTGGGGCAATCGAGGTTAAAGTGGACGACCTGGGCAGTGGCATCACTTTCGCCGGGTTCCTTAATAGCGGTGCTGGTGCTGGTGCCGACCGCGCCATCGCCTTCAAATATCCAGGCGATGACAACGGCAAGGGAATCGGTACCGCCACGGCCGGCAGCTGCACTTTGAAGGTGTATGGAGTGGCCAGCGACGGCACGCGCTATCAGATTGCCAAATTCAATCTGATATTTGAAGATGATTTTGAGCCCATCATCTATTCCGAAATCATCGGGAAAAAAGACGACGGCAGCTTCAAATCGGCGCGTTCGCCAGAGGCCTTGCTGAAGACCACTGGCGACCCTGTGGCCACTATCACCTTCGACCCCGATGAGTTTGACTCCTTTGTCTCGCCACCTGTGGGAACCTATACGGGATTTACAAATTCAGGAAAAGGCGATAACGCCAATCAAAAATACTCGTTGACATATCGCTACCCCTTCAACTACGATAACACCTCTTATTGTTTTGCGCCAATCGGTGGAGATTTCAACAGTACTAATGGTAGAACTTCAGAGTGTACGTGGGGTAACTACACTGTTGCCCATCGTTTTGATATGGGAGATAATCGTGGTAATTTCTTTGCCGTTAAGAAGTATTACGAGAATGAATATGGCTCTGAAAACTATGATGCCAGCCAGAGCGGCTTCCTCTATATTGACGCTTCCGACCTTCCTGGTAAGATTGAGTCTATCGACTTTGCTGGTATGCCTTGCAAAGCCTCGCGTCTCTTCGTTTCGGCATGGATGAGCAGTCCAGACCGTGACAACGAAAGTCCGGCCAACGTGGTGTTCTCCATTCAGGGATTTAAAAACGGCAAGGCCACGACGCTCTATTCTTACTGTCCTGGAAGTATCTTGGGCCAAGCTCGTGATTCCCTTAGCAAGACGTTGAACCCTATGGATAATGGTGGCAAAGGCATCTGGCAGCAGGTGTATTTCAGTTTCGTCAATAAGAATGCTGACGACTTCGACAACTTCCGCCTTACCATCGACAACGCCTGTACCAATACCAGTGGTGGCGACATCTTGATTGATGATGTCGAGGTGTTCAGCGTGAAGCCAGATGTACAGATTGAGCGCACCATTCCAGTCTGTGGCGACCAGCTTACCTTGTGTAAGATGACCGTCGACTATGACCAGGTGCGTGCCCAGTTGGGCCTCAACACTGGCGAAGTGATGAAGGACAATCCTAAGGTGTGGTATTGCCTCCTCGACAAGGAGATGTTTGATGCCGAATTGGGCTTCGACACTGGAACGTCAGAAGGACAGGAACGCCTCTACCGTATGTCCGACGCCGAGGTGAAGCCCGCCTTCGTCAAGGCCCTCTTGGGCGACCCCAACAGCCAGGTATCTGGAGAAGGCATTTTCCGCTCTGTGGAGTTTAAAACCAATTTCGATTCCCTCCCAGTCTTCAAATACAGAGACGCTGTGGCGGCCACTGTCGGCATGGCATCTCGCGAAGTCACCAGTGCTGGTGTGCGCCACTTCGTCATCAGCGACAAAGTGAAGGAGCCGAGAATCAAGCCCAACCACGACTATTACTTCCTCTTCGTGCCGCGCTTCTCCGACGACCCCGTCACGCTGGCCAATGCCTTCCATTCGTTTGAGATCAACACGCGATGCAGCGTCCGCTGCAAGTTCCGCACGCTGTCGCCCATCCGCGTGGTGACGGATGCCGATGACGAGGCCGCCGTTGAACACGAAACCCAGACCTGCGCTGGCAAGAGCGTCTCGCTCAGCGTCAAGCAGGTGGGAGAGGATGTGGATGGCAATATCGGCGAACGCATTGTGCAGTATGACTGGTGGCGCGATTATGTGGGCGGCGCATTCACCGACGTGTGCATCAATGTCGACAACGCCACCTGGCGCGTCTTGGGAAAGAACGAAAGCCGCCTCTCCAACGAGATTTCGCTCCGCGAGGCGCTCTTGGCTTTCCGTCATTTCTATCCCAAAGCCACCACCGTGGCGGGCGCCGCGCCGAAGAACGACGAGGGATATACCCTCGAGCAGAGCGTCATCGACGTGCTCCATCAGTTCACGCTTAACAGTGCCGACAAGGTGGCATCGCTCGTGTTGCTCAACAACACGTGCAACATCTATGTGCCTGCAGCCACAAAGCAGGGCACAATTCTGAAGGTGACGGTGGTGCCCATTGACCACGAAGACACCAGCGGCACGCAATATTGCTACGATCCGGAGCAGGTGGGCATCAAAGTGAGCGGAGAGGCGCCGCAGCTCTTCGACGGTCTGCATGGCACCCAATATAAGTATCCCGATAAGCTCACCAACGTGCCAGTGCGCAGCAGTTTGGCCGCCGTGGCAGAAGTGAGGGCCAGGGCCGACGGCAGTGCCGCCAATGTCTTGCGCGTGCCTTTGCGCGGCATCGAGACGGTGACGAAAGACGCCATCGGTCTGACCAGCGTCAGTCCAGAAGTCTTCCTCGCGGGTACCAACGACCCCAATATGAAGGCGTATGAAACGAAGGCTGCTGAAGAACGCGCTGGCATCAGTGTGCAGAACTTCCGCATCGTGGGCCAGCTCAAAACACTCGTGGCCCGCACGGCAGACCCCGAAAATGCCCATGCCGACATCGTCTTCAACAGCGATTTCCAGCCGCGCGAGGGATATGTCTATACGCTCCGCTTCAACTATCGGGAACTCTTTAATGCAGGCAATGCCACGCAGTCAACGGTGTGTGACGGCAATGTGCTCGTTGACCTCATCATCGTTCCGAAATACCAGAAATGGACGGGAGCAGCCGGAAACACCGACTGGACGAACGATGCCAACTGGCAACGCGCCGACCTCGCCGACCTGCATTTCAAAGCCGATACGGAGACGGATTATGCCACCAATGCCAATAACGGTACGGCGCAGGGCTATGTGCCGATGCTCCACACCAGTGTCATCGTGACGCCCGACAAAGCAGGACCGCAACTCTATGAGACCAACAGCGCCGACGGCCAGTTCCTCAACTTCGTCGATCACGAAAGCGAACTGCGCACGGCGACGCCCGACATCGAATATGCGCTTCTGGCAGCACCGGAAGCCGATAAGGGCGTCAACCTTTGCGGCATTTACACGCCCTATCAAAGTAAGGACCTCGTGGTCCAGAGCGGTGGCGAATTGCTGCATGCCGAACGCCTCAGCTATGAGAAAGCGTGGGTGGAATATGCGCTGACTCCCGACCGATGGTACACCCTCGGTTCGCCGCTGCGCCAGAGCTACGCTGGAGAATGGTATGCGCCTAACAACGATGCTTGTCAGGCCACGCCTTATTTCAAGGACGTGAAGTACAACACAGCCCACTACCATCGCTTCGCGCCAGCCGTTTATCAGCGCAGTTGGGACAAGGCCAACCCTAAGCTTTACTACCTCGAGCCTTATTTGGCCGACAAGCCGCAGGAAGCCAAGGTGGACACGACGACGGAGAATATCTACCAGGCTGCCAACTGGAGCGCTGTCTACAACGACGTGCGGGAGGCTTATTCGCAGGGTGGCTTCTCTGTCAAAGTCAACGGCATCGGTATCGGGGCGCAGAAATACACGAAGTCGCTCTTCCGTTTGCCGAAGGAAGACACGGCCTATGGCTATTACACGGAATTGAACGAGACGGACAGGAGGACTTATCCTGTGGACCGCACGTATCATCATAAGTTGGCGACCGACCAGTTGAAGTCTGGCACCGACCTGACCGTGACGCTCAAAAACGAGAATGCCAACAACAGATTTTTCCTCGTTGGCAACCCGTTTGCCTGCGCCCTCGACCTCAACGAGTTCTTCAAAGAAAATGAGGCCCAACTCAATGGGGCGAAATATTGGGTGCTGACGGCCGGCGGACAGGAAGGGGCGATGCGCCAGCCCAATGCCGGAGAATGGATTTCCGTGAACGGCACGACGGAGGCCGCCCTCGCGAGTCTGCCATCGGGACAGGGCTTCTTCGTGGAAGGCAAAGAGGGAACGAACACCATCACCTTGAAGTTCACCGCCGACATGCAGACATCGCTCCACACCAGCGGAACGCTGCTGCGTGCTCCAGCCATCGGACGTGCTGAGGCTCCTATGCTCCGCATCCGCGCTTCGCGAAGCGGGCAGGCGAGTGAGGCATTAGTGGTGAAAGACACCACAGCGGTCAACGGCTACGAGGCTGCGGAGGATATGCAACTCTTGCTCGACAACTCGTTGCAGGAAATCCCGATGGTATATACTTTGGCCGGCAACCGCACGAGCACCATCAACCGACGCCGCTCGCTCTGGCGTGTCCCCTTGGGCGTGTTGAGCAACAGCGAAGAACCTGTGCAGCTCACGTTCTCGGGCATGCGCTCGTTTGGCGAGACGCTCTCGCTGCTCGACAGTCAGACGGGGGCCGTGACACCGCTGCGGGGCAATGGCAATGCCGACAGCGTGAAGGTGGAGGTGCCGGGAGTGACGACGGGCCGTTATTTCATCCTCTCTTCAGAGCGTCCTGCCCTGGAGGATGAACAGAATTTCACGCAACCGCTCATACAGGCCGACAACGGCAGTGTGACGATCTCTTCTTCTGCAGCGCATGTGCTGACGTATGTGCGTATCGTGGCGGCAGATGGTCGCACGGTGTACAAACTCACGCCGTATGTCTCACGCCTCTCTCTGAAACTCCCCACTGGCGTTTATGTGGTGGAGGCACGCACGGATGAGGGTGAGAGTGTCGGGAAGGTGTCGCTCTGATTTATGTATAGATAATGTGCTCTGATTTATATATAATGACAAAAGCTATAATGACAAAAGCGCCGGAGGATGCTCCGGCGCTTTTGTTTTTGGGGTCAACGAAAAAATGGGGGGCAGACGGCGTAACAACGAATGACACGAATTTCATGGGGCGGCGGATGGGGCGCCAGCATTGTAGCTCACTTTGCTCGCAAAGTGAGGGCCACGGTCACGTCGCGAGCATGCTTAAGGTCGCTATGAGTTCGCTATAAGTCCGCTATAAGTCCGCTATAAGTTCGCTCTTTGCGGCGCCAGCACTGTAGCTCACTTTGCTCGCAAAGTGAGGGCCACGGACACGTCGCGAAAGTGCTTAAGTTCGCTATAATCTTCGTCCCCCTCACTTCGCAAGCAAAGTGAGCTACAATGCTTCGCCGCAGTGAGGGCCACGGACACGTCGCGAAGATGCTTAAGGCCGCTATAAGTTCGCTATAATCTTCGGGCCCCTCACTTTGCAAGCAAAGTGAGCTACAGTGCTTCGCCGCAAAGGACGTTAAAATGCTTCGCCGCAAAGTCCGCTATAGGTTCGCCACAATCTTCGTCCCCCTCACTTTGCGAGCAAAGTGAGCTACAATGCTTCGCCGCAGAGACGTTACAATGCTTCGCCGCAAAGTTACAGTATTTCGCCGCAAACCAAGTAGCCGATTGGGCGTTGCGGAGGATATATAATTATACCCTTTCGGGTACAAATGAAATATATTCTTTTCATATTGCACCCGAAAGGGTATAATTGTATAAGGCATTTAAAAGTATATGCAGTAAGCAGGTAAGTAGGTGTTCGGAATTATTCTGTTTCCTTGCGTATGGGGACGGCTCCCACTTCATGACCGAAGAGGGCCAGTATTTGGTTGATTTTATCTATGCGCAGCGTGGGCTTACCTTGTTCGAGTTCGCGGACGAAGCGCAGTCCGACGCCCGATTTTTCTGCAAGGTCAACTTGCGTGAGGTTGAACATCTTGCGGCGTTCTTTTACAAAGGAGGAAATGGAGGTTTCCATAAAGCGTGGTGTTTGGGTGGATGAATTTTCGAATTATTTTTGCCTCAGACGGCGTAACGGCGAATGGCACGAATTGACGAATTTCGTGGGGCGAAGCACTGTAGCTCACTTTGCTCGCAAAGTGAGGGCCACGGACACGTTGCGAGAATGCTTAAGGTCGCTATAGGGCCGCTATAAAAATCGTCCCCCTCACTTTGCAAGCAAAGTGAGCTACAATGCTTCGCCGCAGAGGCGTTACAATGCTTCGCCGCAAAGTTATTTATAGTGCTTCGCCGCAAACCAAGTAGCCGTTTGGGCGTTGCGGAGGATATATAATTATACCCTTTCGGGGGCAAATGTAATAAATTAAAATTACATTGCCCCCGAAAGGGTATAATTATATGAGTGCAGGAAGGATGGTTTATTGCTTCAGCGTCCAAACGCAGCGGTCGGAGAGGCGTCCGCCTTTGCTTTTCGCCTCCACTTCAATGATGTTCTCGCCTGGTTGTAGCGTGATGGCCTTGAAATTGCAGACACAGACGCGGTCGGGGCGTTGTGTGCCCACGGTCTGGCCGTTGACGCGGAGCGTCACGGCGCCACTGTTGCAGAACACCTGGATGTCTGTTGTTTGGCGTGTGCGTTCCGTGTTGCGTCGGCCTGCGATGTAGACCATCGGTTGCGGGTTCCAGTTGGCCTTGTAGAAGAAGAAGGCATCCTTTCTCACTTTGCGGTCGTGCGTCACCAGTCCCTTGTCGTTGATGCCCGGTCGGTCGCCCTCTGTTCGGTGGGCCGCTCCGAAGTCAAACATGTTCCACACGAAAGTTCCCCATACGAAGGGGCGTTCGCTGATGATTTCCCAGTTGCGGATGTGGTATTCCGTCTGCCAGTTTTCTGGGTGCCACCAGCTTGTCGGGTTCGTCTGTATGAGCGTGTCCTGCTGATGATAGATGCTCGCTCCGGCGCCATATTCGCTGACACCGATGCAGAGGTTGGGGCGGCTCTTGTGGGTGTTATCGAAGAAGGAAGCCAGCGTTTTCGGCGTAGAGCCATACCAGCCGTCGTAGCGGTTCCAGGCGATGAGGTCCGTGATGTAGTTGAGGTTGCCACCCTGATTGGATGCCGCCGTGGTGTAGCGCGTAGAGTCGAGAGCGTGCGCCAGAGCGTTCAGTTCCTTGACATATTCCACTGGGTTGTCGCCGTCTTCCTTGATTTCATTGAAGATGCCCCACATCATGATAGAAGGATGGTTGTAGTGCTGACGGATCATTTCGCGTAGCTGTTCCCGTCCGTTGGCTTTGAACGACTCCTGGTCGACATAGCCCTTGTCGGCATAACCGCCAGGACCAACGAAAGGAATCTCTGCCCAGGTCACGATGCCGTTGCGGTCCATCAGGTCGTAAAAGTATTCCGCTTGCGGATAGTGGGCCAGTCTCACGGCGTTGACACCCATCTCACGCATGATGCGTGCATCCTCGTCGTGGTGTTCGTTGCGCAGGGCGTTGCCCACTTCCGCCCGCTCCTGATGGCGGTCGACACCTTGCAATCTCAGGTGTTTGCCGTTGAGGAAGAAACCCTTGTCGGGGTCCACCTTGAAATAGCGCAAGCCCAACGGCTGTTCCACGCGGTCGATTTCCTTACCGTCTTTGCAGAGCGTCACCTCAGCGCGGTAGATGAAAGGATCTGCCGTGCCGTTCCAGAGATGCGGTTTCGTGATGGAGAGCGGCAGCGATGCCATCTGCTTTGTGGACTTCCCTTCAACGCGCACCGTGCGTTCCGTTTCCGTCACCACCTTCTTGCCGTCGAGCACGCGAATCTTCAGTGTTGCTTCGGCAGCCTGCTCTTCCCCATTCGAGAGCGCGATGGTGGCCGTCACGTCGGCCTGCTGCTCCGTCACCTTGTTTTGCGTCAGATAAACCCCCGACGAGGCATAGTCGAGCGGCGAGATGCAAAGTTGCTGCGTCGTGATGAGATGTACCGGACGATAGATGCCGCCGTAGAAATTGAAGTCGCCAACGAGCGGCATGATGTCGAGCGTCTCGGCGTTGTTCACACGCACGAGCAAGGTATTGTCCTTTCCGTAGTTCACACGGTCGGTGATTTCAAAGACGAAAGCCCCGTAGCCGCCACGGTGTTCCCCCACCATCTTTCCGTTGACGAGGAGGTTGGTTATCTGGTTGGCCCCTTCGAAGCGCAGGAAGAGGCGGCGTCCCTTCCAGTCGGCCGGGACGAAGATTTTCTTTGTATAGTTGCCGATGCCCCGTTTGTAATCGATTTTCCCGACGAGGGCATCTGTGGTGTTCCAGGTGTGGGGGAGGTCCACCCGCTTTCCGCTGTTGCGTTCCACCTGATGAGAGAAGCGGAAGCGCCAGTCGTGGTTCACTGTCTGGTCTTCGCGTTGGGCGTGGAGCGGCAATGCGCAGCCGAGGATGAGGGTGCCCAAGGATAATCTTAAATAGTTCATTTGGTTTGTAGTTAGGAAAATGTGTTTGGTTGGGATAGTTGTCTGTAGAGTCGTCAGGAGTTTTACCCCCTTCTCGTTAGCAGCATCATCACCACCGGCACGCCCATCAGTGGCGTGATGGCATTTACTGGCAGGGTGAGGCCGCCGGGCACCGCGTGGCCGAGGAGGAGCGCCAAGAGCGCCATGTTGGCCCCCCAGAGCAGGCTCATGGGGAGGAGCGTGTGGTGGTTGGCCGTTTGATGGACGAGGCGGGCCACCTGCGGGGCGGCGAGGCCGATGAAGGCAATCGGGCCGCAGAGCGCCGTGACCACCGCGCAGAGGGCCCCCGCCGTGAAGAGCAGCAGGGTGCGGGCGCGTTTCGGGCGGATGCCCAAGTTGCGGGCATAGTCGGCACCGAGCAAGAGCGCGTTGAGCGCTTTCGTTTGCAGAAAGAGCAGGGCCAGCAAGCCCAAGAGCAGGGTGGCGAAGAGCGGCAGGCGCTCCAGCGTGACACTGCCGAAATCCCCCATGCCCCATGTCACGTAGGTTTGCAGCCCCTCGCTGGTGGCGAAGAAACTGAAGATGGAGATGAGGGCCGAGGCGGCAAAACTGATCATCACGCCGGCCACGAGCAGATGGAGGTTGCTGCGGAAGAGGGCCGAGAGGCTCATTAGCAGAAGGACAATGGCAAAGGCACCGAGACACGAGGCCGCCACCGTCAGCAGATAGCCGCCGAGCGACACCGCCCCCGCCGTCAGCGAGCCGCCCAAGAGCAACATCGCAATGGCCGCTCCCAGTCCGGCTCCCGCATTGACCCCCAAGAGCGAAGGGTCGGCCAGCGGATTGGAAAACACCGTTTGCATCACGAGGCCCGCTGCCGCCAGACTGCAGCCGCAGAGCAGGGCCGTGAGCATCTGCGGAAGACGCACCTGCAAGATGATGAACGACGCCAAATTATCTGGCGATGCTTGCCCTGTGAGCACATGCCACACTTCCGACAGCGGTGTCGGCACATCACCGAGGCACAGCGCCGTCAAGGCAAACAGGGGCAGGAGCAAGAAAGGCAGGAGGAATTTCATGGCGTTGGCAATGGAGAATAATAGCGCAGGCGATGGTGGGGCAGGAGAGAGGGATGGAGGATTTTCACGATGTCTTGCAACAGGCGGTCGGGGTGGAACGGCGCTTCCTCATAAAACGGGATGCGGAGCGTGTTGCATCCCCAGATGTGGCGTTCTTGCCACGGACGCAGACTTTTGTAGGGCGCATAGTCCGTTGCCAGTTGCGTGTACGACAAATCTTTTGCCGCTCCATATTTAATGAGCCACACGTCCGCTTCATGTCCACGCGCCAGCACCGTCTCCACGGAAAGTGCCGCAGAACCGCTTTCTGGGCGGTCGGCAAACAGATAGTTCGCCCCGGCGTCGGCATAAAGTTGCCCCAGATAGCTCTTCCCGCCCGGCGTGTACCAGGCCGTGCCTTGCTTCGTGTCGCAAAGCAGCGATGGGCGCTCAGTGGTGGAGGCCACCGCCTGACGGAGCGAGTCGTAGCGTTCCGAAATGTCGGAGAACAGGCTGTCGGCCTGCGTTTCCGCGCCCGTCAGTCGGCCGAAGAAGCGCATCCATTCCGCGCGGCCGAGCGCCGACGTCTCCAGATAGTCGGCACACAACACCAGGGTCAGTCCGGCTTTCTCCAGCAAACCATAGCTCGCGCCCTCCATCGGCGGCACGAAAACAGCGTCGGGCTTCAGGGCCAGCAGGCGTTCTACATTGGGCGCCATGCTGCTGCCGGCATCAGCGATGCGCCCTTGTCGCAGAGCATCTTTGAGGCGCGGGTCGACAGCATAGGTCGTGTCGGTCATGGCAACGAGCTGTTTCTCGCACGAGAGGTCGTGGAGAAGGGCGGCGTGTACAGACGAAAACACCACCACGCGTTTCAACGGTGTGCGTACCAAAATGCCTTCCGGCAGATTGCTTGGCACGCGTTGCGAGCGGGGGACGAGTACATACGTTTGCAGGGGGCGTCCCTCGTGCCAGGCATCGCGCACTTCCACACGTGTGAAACTGTCGGCGAGTTCCATGCGCAGGAGGGTGGCATGGCGTAATGGCTCTGCCTCGCTGACTTCCGAAGAATGGCAGCCAGCGAGAAAGAGCGTGAGGAAGAAGAGGAGGGGGAAGATAGTGTGGCGCATCGAGGTGGGTGGTATAAGTTAGTGGGTGTGGTATAATATATAATATGTACGGTATTATATATAATGCGTGTGGTATATACAATGGGTACGGTATTTGTCACACCGTGATTTCTCCCGCGATACTCTCGTTCATGAGTCGCGTGATTTTTTCCCATTTGTAGTCGTGTCCCAGGAGGAACATCATTTTCGTGACCATGCCTTCCACGGTGCTGTCGTGTCCGTTGAGCACGCCCGCTTGCAGCAGTTGCAGGCCCGTTCCGTAGCGTTGCATCTCCACTGCACCTTGAGAGCACTGCGTGATGTTGACGATGATCACGCCGCGGTCGACGAGTTCGCGAAGAATCTTGATGAGCCACGGTTTCTGCGGTGCATTGCCAGAGCCAAACGTCTTGAGGATGATGCCCCGCACCCCGTTGAGGCGGCACACCGATTCAACATATTCCTTGCGGATGCCCGGGAAGAGCGTGAGGATGATGACATGATTGTCCATCAGAAAATGCGGCTGGAACGGGCGTGTGGGGTCTGGGCGACGGATGAGGTGGCGTTCGTATTTTATGTGGATGCCGGCGTGGGCCAGTGACGGACAATTGTAAGACCGGAAAGCGTTGAAGCCCTCCGCGTTGATTTTCGTCGTGCGGTTGCCGCGCATCAGGCGGTTTTCAAAGAAGATGCAGACCTCTGGGACGATGGGCGTGCCGTCGGCATCGCGTGCCGCAGCGATTTCGATGCTCGTCAGGAGATTTTCCTTGCCGTCTGTTCTCAGCTGTCCGATGGGCAGTTGGGAGCCCGTGATGATGACCGGTTTGCCCAGATTCTCAAGCATAAAACTCAAGGCAGATGCCGTGTAGGCCATCGTGTCTGTGCCGTGTAGCACCACGAAACCATCGTAGCGGTCGTATTGTTCGCTGATGAGCTGCGCCAGTTTAATCCAGTATTTCGGTTCCATGTCGCTCGAGTCGATGGGCGGATTAAACGTCTGCGCGTCGATTTCATAGTTGAAGCGGTTGAGCTCAGGCACGTTATGCTGGAAGTGCTCCAGATCGAAGTTTTCCAAAGCACCCGTTTCGGGATTCTCTATCATGCCGATAGTGCCTCCCGTATAGATAATGAGAATGGTCAGTCTGTTCATATTGCAAAGCTACGAATTTTGCCGTGTTTAGCAATGCAGAGCAGACAAATTCTGCCTCAGACGCCAGCGTGAACGTTGAAAGGGAAGGGGCGCTGGCCTATTATTTCGGAAGATAAGTTGCTTGAAACGTTTCAGCCAAACTCCCGTCGTTGTCAAATTGTCTTGACTTGCCCTCTTGCCGTAAAGAATCAAAACCCCTCTTGCCCTATAGATTCAAGACAGAAGGGTAAACTATGCTAATGTATCTCGAATGGTATCCAAAATAGGAACCGCCGTATGCGGAACCGCACGTACGGTGGTGTGAGAGGTCGGAAAACGAAAGTAGGAAGAAAACTGCTTCGTTTTCCTCCTACTCGATTGGACTATGACTTATTCTATAATTATTAATCTACTCTATTTCAGTTTCTTATAGCCGTAAGCAGCGTTCTTTCCCAACTGCTCCTCAATACGGATAAGCTGGTTGTACTTTGCCATACGATCGGTACGGCTCATCGAACCTGTCTTGATCTGACCAGAGTTGGTTGCCACAGCGATATCGGCGATTGTCGTATCCTCTGTTTCACCTGAACGGTGTGACGTGACAGTGGTGTAGCCATGACGATGGGCCATCTCTATAGCATCCAAGGTCTCTGTAAGCGAGCCAATCTGGTTCACCTTGATAAGGATAGAGTTAGCAGCGCCCATCTTGATGCCCTTCTCCAAGAACTTCACGTTCGTAACAAAGAGGTCGTCACCAACCAACTGGCAACGGTCACCGATGGCAGCCGTAAGCTTCACCCAGTTGTCCCAATCGTTCTCGTCAAGACCGTCCTCGATGGAATCGATAGGATATTTGGTAATCAGTTCTTCCAAGAACTTGATTTGCTCAGCAGCTGTGAGTTTCTTGCCGTTAGGATCCTTCTTCTTGCCGTCCTTCAGCTGGCGGTAATCGTAATACCACTCACCATTCTCCTGAACAGCAAACTCGCTGGCAGCGCAGTCCATAGCAATCTTCACATCCTTTCCTGGCTCATAACCGGCATCCTTGATTGCCTGGCAGATGCTCTCAAGGGCGTCCTCAATGCCATTGAGTGCAGGAGCGAAACCGCCCTCGTCGCCGACAGCAGTGGAAAGGCCGCGACTCTTCAGGAGCTTTGCCAAGGCGTGGAACACCTCCGCACCCATACGGATTGCCTCCTTCTCATTAGGAGCACCCACAGGACGGATCATAAACTCCTGGAAAGCGATTGGAGCATCAGAGTGAGCACCACCGTTGATGATGTTCATCATAGGAACTGGAAGGGTGTAAGTGTTGCAACCGCCGATGTAGCGATACAGCGGGATATGGAGATACTCGGCAGCAGCATGAGCCACAGCAAGCGATACGCCAAGAATGGCATTGGCACCTAAGTTTGACTTGGTCTTAGTGCCATCCAGCTCCAACATCTTATAGTCGATAGCACGCTGCTCCAAGGCAGAGAATCCGACCAAAGCCGGAGCAATCACGTTATTGACATTCTCTACAGCCTTTAATACTCCCTTGCCACAATAACGGCTCTTGTCGCCATCACGAAGCTCCAGTGCCTCATTCTCACCAGTTGAAGCACCTGACGGAACTGATGCACGGCCAACCACGCCAGACTTTAATAATACCTCAACCTCTACTGTAGGATTGCCACGAGAATCCAAGATTTCTCTTGCATGAACATTTTCGATAATCATAATACAATAATATTTTTAACTTTATATACCTATATATAAACCGCATAAATTGGTTGCACAAATACGATTCTTTTTACAAATGCAAAAATAGAAATTATAAGAAAAATCGCCAAATTCAGAGCATACCCAAAAATAGGTATTCCGCTGAAAATACCTACTTGTAAGTATAACGGATTTAAGTTTAGCAAGTTTCCAACTTGCTAAACAGCAGACAAGTTGACAAGAAACGAGTAGACAAGGAACGAGTAGACAAGGCGATTGGTTTTCTCTTGATAATAGCTCCTTACAACCTTTCCTGACTTCGTTACTCAAAAACCATGTATTTTATAACTTACTGATAAACAATATTTTGTATCTTTGCGTCACCTAATTTTGGGTGACGCAATGACGAAGTCAGGAAAACACCTCTTGCCCTATAGATTCAAGACAGAAGGGCAATCTATGCTAATTAAGGATTTGTCATCCACAATCTTATGCCTATGCCTCTTGGCGAACGTGGGCCCAGACGCATTCGTCTCTGGGAGGAGGCGCGTCCGCGTCTGGGACGAGGCGCGTCCGCGTCTGGGACGAGAACAGGGCCGACGCATTACTTTTCTCTTTCATAATCAGTGATATTCCATAGAAAAGCATTACCTTTCCAGTAAAAAACGATATGAACATCTCCATTATACTGAACAATATTCAAGATCCTCGTCGCAATCACCTTCAAAAACATAGCC
>OCHF01000284.1_pt1 | contig 38730 bp, 45 predicted proteins | sample 1538851 | NCBI WGS metagenome assembly OCHF01 (sample SAMN04571730, study PRJEB22368) | human gut metagenome | biome: human gut; material: stool | host: Homo sapiens | place: Luxembourg | collected 2012-12-07
TCAATGAAGAAGGAAATAAACAAATTTTTATATTTTTATAGATTTTTGGCAACGGTGAATATATATGGTAGAAAATAAAAATGGCTGTTTATATTTAGTAGCTACTCCTATTGGAAATTTAGAAGATATGACTTATCGTGGAGTTAGGATTTTAAATGAAGTAGATTTAATTGCAGCTGAAGATACAAGAAATACACGAAAATTATTATCACATTATGATATTCATACAGCACTTACAAGCTATCATGAACATAATAAATTTGAAAAAGGACCACAGCTTATAACAAAACTTCAAGAAGGGTTAAATATCGCTGTAGTAAGTGATGCAGGTCTTCCTGGAATTGCTGACCCTGGTACACATTTAGCACAATTAGCGATACAGGAAGGTATAAAAGTAACGCCTATTCCTGGAGCAAATGCAGCACTATCAGCACTTATTTGTTCTGGTATAGATACAAGAAAATTCACTTTTATAGGATTTTTGCCGAAGACAAGTAAAAAACGCAAAGAATTATTAGAGTCTATAAAACTTAGAGAAGAAACATTGATTTTTTATGAAACACCGTATCATTTAAAAGATATGTTGAAAGAATTAATGAATGTTTTAGGCAAAGATAGACAGGCTTCAACTTGTAGAGAGCTTACGAAAAAATTTGAAGAATTTAATCGTGGCACTTTAGAAGAATTAGTAAATTATTTCCATGAAAATGAACCTCGTGGTGAATTTGTAGTTATTGTATCTGGAATTACTGAAGAAATGTTAAATGAACAAGAAGATACAAAAGAAGATATCTCTCCTGTGAAATATGTGCAGGACTTAATGGAAAAGGGTATAAATAAAAAAGAAGCCATGCGTATGGCTGCAAAAGCTTTAAATATGAGTAGACGAGATATTTATCAAGCATTGTTAAAAGATGATTGATATTTTATGTATTTAATATAAAATAAAAACTCTGCTATATCTAAATTAATATTTTAGATATAACAGAGTTTTTTTATTAAAGCTTAGATAATAGAGTTGTTTGTGTTGGGTGAGGTAAATTTGTTTCAGGAAGTGGAAGCGCAGAAGTTTTTACTTCTTGAGGAATTTCATCAACTGTAGTGTTATTTAGATGAGAAATTCTAATATTTAAATTGAATTTGCTGAGATTTAGATAATTTTTGAAAGTATTGCGCAATACATAACCATTCACATCAGAAAATTCTTCATCAGGAATACTATCTAAAACTTCATTACCAAATTCTTGAATATTATTGGAGAAATCTGTTTTTAAATTAGTTATGGATAGAGATTTTTTATCAATGGTCAATTCATAAGAAATCTTTCTAGGTTTAGCAAGACTTTCTACTAATTGAGGATTTTTGGCTAGTAGATTATCTAGTTTTTCTAAATTTTGCTTTTGTTTATCATCTTTAGCATAAAGCGTTTTTAATTCTGCCTTCATGCCTTCATCTAAAATTGGTCCAGTATAAGTTACATAGATTTTAGCAGTATTTTTATTCACATCATACATAAATATATTAGTAATATTTTGAGTGAATTTATCTAAATTAAATTGTTTTTTTGGGGAGAATAATTTATTGGCATTATCAGCAAGTGTTGTACTAGATATATACCATTGGTCAGGATTTATATCATTGATGAGAGGAGTTGTTTTCATCTTTAAATATTGATTTAAATTATTATCGGCAATCTCAGTATAAAATTGAGTTGTAGCTTCAAATTTAATAGTATCTATCCAGCTATTAAAAGAAATATTCATATTACCAGATGTATTCATCAATTCAGAGTATTTACCATCGACAATGATATCACCATCAGCAAGTGGACTTGTCATAGATAAATTGATTTTATAAGTCAAATTTTTAGCATTAGCAGTATTTTCTACAGCTTGTTTGAGGTAATCAATGGCTTCATCTTGTGCTTTATTAGCAAAAACTGTGCTACTAAAACAAAATACAAATAAAGATAATAGTAAAATTAATAAATGCTTCGATTTCATAGTATCGCCACCTTTATACTTTTTCTTTAATTATACCATAGATTATTAGTAAGTTAATATTTTTATTATGGATTTTTTTGTATTTGTTGTATAATAAATTAGATACAAATTTTTAAAGGAGGAATTATTGTTGGCTAAACAATCTTTTTATATAACTACGCCAATTTATTATCCTAGTGCAAAACTTCATATCGGTCATGCATATTGTACAACAATTGCAGATAGTATTGCTCGTTATAAACGTTTATCCGATTTTGATGTATTTTTCTTGACAGGTTCTGATGAACACGGTCAAAAAATTGAACAGAAAGCCAAAGAACAAGGTGTTACACCTATTGAATATGTAGATAAAATTGTTGCTGGCTTCCAAAATTTATGGAAAAGATTAAATATCTCCAATGACGATTTTATTCGTACTACACAAAAACGTCATGAAAGAGTAGTACAAGAAGTTTTTAAACGCATTTATGAAAAAGGCGATATTTATAAAGGTGAATACAAAGGTTTATATTGTACACCTTGCGAAAGTTTCTGGCTTGAACGTCAATTAGTTGATGGTAAATGCCCAGATTGTGGTCGCGAAGTAAAAGAAGTAGCAGAAGAAGCATATTTCTTTAAGATTTCTAAATATGCTGATCGTTTACTTGAATACATTGAAGCAAATCCAGATTTTATTCAGCCAGTATCTCGCAGAAATGAAATGATTAACTTCATTAAACAAGGCTTAGAAGATTTATGTATTTCTCGTACATCTTTTAACTGGGGTATTCCTGTACCAATTGATGAAAAACATGTAATTTATGTATGGTTTGATGCACTTACAAACTATTTAACACCAATTGGATACTTAGATGACCCAGAAAAATTCAACAAATTCTGGCCAGCAGACCTTCACCTTGTAGGTAAAGAAATTGTTCGCTTCCATACAATTATTTGGCCAATAATCTTGATGGCACTTGATTTACCACTTCCTAAAAAAGTATATGGTCATGGTTGGCTTGTAGTTGATGGCGATAAAATGAGTAAATCTAAAGGAAATGTAATTGATCCAATCGGCTTAATTGACGAATTTGGCGCAGATGCTATCCGTTATTTCTTACTTCGTGAAATCAATTTAGGTCAAGACGGTAACTTCTCTCGTGATGCTTTGATTTCTCGCATTAACTCTGACCTTGCAAATGATCTTGGAAACTTATTACATCGTACACTTAGTATGATTAATAAATATAATAAAGGCATTATTGAACAGCCTGGCGATATTCGTGAAGTAGACCAAGCATTAATCGATGATGCTACAAAAACTATTGCTGAATATAAAAACTACATGGATAATATGAAACTCAGCGATAGCATCAAACTTGTATGGTCATTTATCAGCCGTACAAATAAATATATTGATGAAACTACTCCATGGGTTTTAGGTAAAGATGAAGCTAGAAAAGCTGAATTAAATCGTGTACTTTATGATTTAGTAGAAAGCTTACGTGCAATCAGTGTAATGATTGAGCCATTCATTCCGACTACAGCTCGTCGTATTTGGGCTCAATTGAATTTACCACAAAACTTTGATGAAATTCGCATCAGCGATATCGAAGGTTGGGGCAAAACTCCTGTAGGTATTCAAATCAATAAACCAGAACAGCTTTTCCCTCGTATTGAAATCGAAGAAGAAAAACCAGAAGCTAAAAAAGAAGTAAAAGAAAATAAAAAAGCTAAAAAAGAAGAACAAAAAGCTCCAGAAAAAGCTAAAGAAAATGAAGATGGTATGATTGGCATAGAAGATTTTAGTAAAGTTGATTTACGTGTAGTAGAAATTTTAGCTGCTGAACCTGTGCCAAAAACAGATAAACTTATGAAAATACAAGTTTCTTTAGGCGATGAAGAAAGAACAGTAGTATCTGGTATTGCTAAACACTACAAACCAGAAGATTTAATTGGCAAACATGTAGTTTTAGTTGCTAATTTAAAACCTGCAAAACTTCGTGGAGTAATGAGCCATGGTATGCTTTTAGCTGCTTCTAAAGGTGATGAACTTCAAATAGTAGAAACTACAATGCCTGTAGGTAGTAAGGTGAAATAATGTTAGTAGATACACATGCACATCTTGATGATTTAAAATACGAAGAAGATAGACAAGAAGTAATAGCTAGAGCAAAAGCTGAAGGTACAACAAGAATTATCACTATGGGTGATACTATGGAGTCCTCATTTAATGCTATTAAAATTGCAGATAATTTTGATGGTGTTTTTGCAGGTGCTGGAGTACATCCACAAGAAGCTTTGAGCATACAAAGCAATAAAGATTATGATACTTTGGCAGAACTTATGACTTTACCAAAGGTTAAAGTTTTAGGTGAAATTGGCTTAGATTATTATTATGAAAATGCTCCTCGTGAAGTTCAGCGTGAAGTATTTATTCGTCAATTAGATGTAGCAAGACAAATGCATATGCCAGTTAGCATACATGACCGTGATGCTCATGGTGATACTATGGCAATCTTGAAAAAGGAAGGAAAAGGGCTGACAGGCTCAATACATTGTTTTTCTGGTAGCTATGAGATGGCAAAAGAATTATTAAAAATGGGTTGGTTCTTAGGTGTTGATGGACCACTTACTTTTAAAAATTCAGCAAAATTGCCAGAAATAGTGGCAAAAATTCCTTTGGAAAGATTGCTTTTAGAAACAGATTGCCCATATTTAGCACCTGTTCCTAAACGTGGTAGACGTAATGAACCAGCATATGTAAAATATATAGCAGAAAAAGTAGCAGAGATTAGAAATATTTCTTTAGAAGAAGTAGCAAATCAAACAACTAAAAATGCTATAGAAGTATTTAATTTATAAAATAAAAGCTTTTCTTTAGGTGAAAGTAAAATTCCTTTAAAGAAAAGCTTTTTTATCTTGTTTTTATATAAATAATATTAATTTTTATAGAATTGAATTATATATGTAATTAATAAATATACAAAAAACACGATAAATGATATATATGTGAAATAGATTAATTATAAGTAAAATTTCTGTATTTATTTTTATGAGCCGTTTGCATTTAAATGCCTTATTTATTTACATGAAATACATCATATTTTAGGTGTAAACACATAGAAAAATCCTTTATTTATAAGGTTTTTTACTAGATTACAATTTACAATTTTACAAGTACAAATGTTACATATTTATGAAGAAATTTGACACAAGTGTAAATACTTGGTATAATATCTTTTCGTAAAGGAGGAATTCAATGGATTTTAAAAACCTATTAAGCCACAATTTAACAAAATGTAAACTAACTGTAGTAGTGGTTTTATGTTTTGCAATGGCTACATTAACTGGATTTGTAACAGCAAATAAAAATGTCACAATTGTAGCAGATGGTAATGAAATGGTAGTCAATACGGTCTATGATAATCCAAAGAATATATTGAAGCAGGCTGGTATAAAGTTAAATAATGGTGATGATTATACAGTATCCACGGATAAAATAACAGATAATTCTGTTATCACTATCAACCGTGCTATGCCAGTAAATGTAGAAATTGATGGAGATATAAAAACAGTAAGAACAACGAAGAAAACTGTGGGTGAATTAATATCTTCAATGAACTTAGATGAAGATAAGTATTTTGTTGAGGGTGATAAAAACACTCAGCTACATACTGATGCAAAAGTAAAAGTATTAAATGTTTCTAGTAAATTAGTATTAAGAGATGAAGTACAAAATTATCAGGTTATTAAAGAACCAGATAGTGCTTTGGCTCGTGGCAATGAAGAAGTAATACAAGTTGGCAGAAATGGTTTAAATAGATTATTGGTCAGAGAAAAATATCATAAAGGCGTAAAAGTAGGCGAAGAGGTAGTACAAACATCTCAATTAGTTCGTCCTGTAGATCAGGTTATTCGTGAAGGTACAGCAGAGCCTAAAATACAAAGCACAATAGGTTTGAGATCTTATTCTCAGATGTTGTATATGGAAGCTAGTGCTTATTTACCGTATGATGGTGGCGGTGCTGGATATACGGCACTTGGTATACCTGCTCGTTATGGTGTAGTAGCTGTAGATCCAGATATTATACCACTTGGTACACGTTTGTATATTCCAGGATATGGTGAAGCTATTGCGGCTGATACAGGTGGAGCAATTAATGGATACATGATTGATTTATGTATGGAAGATTATACTCAAGCTATAGCTTTTGGTCGTCGTGGTGTAGAAGTTTATATTTTAGATTGATATTTGTATAAATTGATTTAAAATAGTAGGATAGATAGAAAATTATATATAAAGATGAAAAAGAGTCTGTAAGTTTACAGGCTCTTTTTGTCTAGAGTATATGGCTTTTTACTTGCGTTTTTTGATATATTTTTGTTATACTAAAAAAATATGAGTTTATTTGTAATATTTTAGTTTAGTTGAAAAATAAGTGAGAAGGTTTTTAATGATAAAAGAAGTTTTAGTTGTAGAAGGAAAAATGGACGTTGTAGCCATTAATAAAGCAGTTGAAGCTGATTGTATTATCACAGAAGGTTTTAATTTATTGCCTAAGACTATAAAAAATATTAGAGCTGCTTATGAAAAACGTGGCATTATTATTTTAACTGATCCAGATTCAGCTGGAGAGCGAATTCGCACATATTTAACAAGAAGATTTCCTAATGCAAAGCACGCTTTTGTACCTTGTGAAGAAGCTACTGCAAATGATGATATTGGTATAGAGCAGGCAAGTCCTGAGGCTATTCGTAAAGCATTGGCTAAAGTGCGTACAATGAATTGGAAACCTAGTGATGAATTTAGTGCTACTGATTTAATTTTAAATCGCTTAAATGGTTTTGCAAATTCTGGTGTTCGCAGGGCAAAATTAGGTGCTATTTTAGGAATTGGTTTTGCCAATGCTAAAACTTTTTTACGCAGATTAAATAATTATGGAATTACTAGAGATGAATTTAATCAAGCTTTAGCAAAATTAAATTCAGAAAATGATACTAATGAAGTTGAAAATAAATAATAAATTGGAGGATTTTTAATTAATGAAGCAACCTACTATTGCTAATAAGAAGGTTACAAGATATATTTTACAGCGTTTTGGCATTCATATGAGCAAACGCTTAGGACAAAACTTTTTAATAGATGCTAATATTGTACAGGGTATTGTAGATGCAGCAAATGTGCAGGAAAATGATAGAGTATTAGAAATCGGCCCTGGTATCGGTACTTTGACTCAAGCTTTAGCTGAAACTGGAGCAGAGGTTACTTGTGTAGAATTAGATAAAAGATTGCCAGAAGTTTTAGCACATACTTTAGACGCTTATGACAATGTACGTGTTATTCAAGGAGATATTTTAAAAGTAAATATTCCAGAAATCATGGGCGATAAACCATTTAAAGTAGTAGCTAATTTGCCATATTATATTACTACACCAATTATCATGGCTTTGCTCGAAAAACATTTGCCAATAACAGATATCGTAGTAATGGTACAAAAAGAAGTAGCAGAACGTATGGCAGCACAGCCAGGCGGTAAAACATATGGTGCTTTATCTGTAGCAGTGCAGTATTATACAGTGCCTGAAATCGCTTTATATGTACCACCACGTTCTTTTATGCCACCTCCAGAAGTGGACTCTGTAGTAGTGAACTGTAAAGTTAGACAGACTCCTGCCGTAGAGCTTATTGATGAAAAGATGTTCTTTAGAGTGGTAAAAGCAGCTTTTGGTCAACGTCGTAAGACTTTAAATAATGCTTTAAAATCCATGGGTGTGGATAAAAATATCATTGCTGATGTATTAGATAAAGCTGGAATAGAAGCAACTCGTCGCGGAGAAACTTTGACTATGGAAGAGTTTGGAGCTATTGCTAATATTTTGGCACAAATGGTAAAACAGGAGGCATAATTTATGAAATTTGTTTCTTGGAATGTAAATGGTCTTCGTGCTTGTATGAATAAGGGTTTCATGGAGACTTTTCAAACTTTAGATGCAGATATTTTTTGTTTACAAGAAACAAAAATGCAACCTCATCAATTAGAATTAGACTTGCCTGGATATAAGCAGTATTGGAATAGTGCAGAAAAAAAGGGTTATTCAGGTACAGCTATTTTTACTAAAGTAGAGCCATTAAATGTAAGTTATGGTTTAGGTATAGAAGAACATGACCATGAAGGTCGTGTAATTACTTTAGAATTTGATAAATTCTTTATGGTTTGCGTATATACACCAAATTCTAAGCGAGAATTAGAGCGCTTGGATTACCGTATGCAGTGGGAAGATGCTTTTCGCAATTATTTAGTTGAATTAAATAAGCAAAAACCTGTCGTGATGTGTGGAGATTTAAATGTTGCTCATAAAGAGATTGATTTAAAAAATCCTAAGACAAATCGCCGTAGTGCAGGTTTTACTGATGAAGAACGCAGTAAAATGACTGAATTATTACAAGCAGGTTTTGTAGATACTTTCCGCTATCTTTATCCAGATAAAACAAGCATTTATTCATGGTGGTCATATATGCGAAAAGCTCGTGAAAATAATGCTGGGTGGAGAATTGACTATTTTATCGTATCTAAAGATATTGAAACAAATATAAAAGAGGCTGGCATTCACAATGAATTTTTTGGTAGTGACCATTGTCCAGTTAGTTTGGAATTAGATATTTAAATAAAATGGCAATAGACTTTATTTCATGATAAGCCTATTGCCATTTTTTATTCTTCAAAACTGTATTCAATTATGCTACCAGATGGACAAGAAACTTCTTTTCCTTTAAATAATAATCCTGAAAAAGGAACGATGATACTACTTGCTATATTGGCATAATTTTTGCCACCTTTTAATTTTAAATCGCAAGGAAATTCTAAAATACTGCCATCAGCTAAGGTGATATTATTTAATTTTATGCGGATAATAGCACTTTCCCCAAGCAATCTACTGCCATGGATTTTAGTAATCATACCTTGGAGTTTTGTATCTTTAGGCAAAATGATTTCGTTGTTAACAACTAAATCTTGGTGAAGACGAAAGTTGATTAAATCGTATTTATGATTAGTTTTACTGTCTAAATTATCTATATTTATTATTTGCATGGTAGTTTTTTCTGGTAAATGTAAATAAGTAGTAGTATTAGTTGTGGTATTTTGGGTATTTGTATTATTTTGAGCATACGTTATAGAAGGTAAGTAAATAATACAAGATAAAATAATTATTAAAGTAAGAAAAACAGATTTTGGTGACAAAAAAAAATCCTTTCATATTAAAAAATATATTAACATTATAATAGATATATTTAATTAAGTTAAGATAATTATTTATATTGACAGTATAATCATAGAATGATATAATATTAATGTTGTTTAACACAATATGCCGAAGTGGCGGAATTGGCAGACGCACTTGACTCAAAATCAAGCGTAGTCCCCTACGTGCCGGTTCGAGTCCGGCCTTCGGCACCACTAGTAAATTCAAGGCTTTACGGGTTTTCCGTAAAGCCTTTTTTGCTGTCCAAAACAAGATGAAAATACTATTTTGATAACATTTTGATAACAACTTATTTTTTATTATCAATATTGTCTTTTTTGCCAAACAATAAATTACTAATTTGATTAGCAGCAATTTGTTTAGTATCTTGTAAAACATGTGTGTACAAATCTGCTGTAATAGAAATAGAACTATGACCTAAAATTTCAGAGGCAGTTTTCATAGCTACTCCAGATTTCAACATTAAAGAAGCACAAGTATGTCTAAGATCATGAAAACGTATTTTTTTTAATCCTTTGCTTTTGATAAAGTTACTAAAGTTTTTTGTTAAATAGTCAGGTCTAATAGGTGAACCATCATCATTGCAGATAATATAGCCATGATCTTTATATTCATTTCCAAGCATTTCTTTATGATGACGATTAATGTCTATTCGTTTTTTGATTAATTCTAGTACTTCTTCAGGAGCAAAGATTATGCGATTACTATCATTACTTTTTGGAATACTTTCAATAACTTGTTTGTTGATGAGGATTAATTGACGAGAGATACTTATCTGTTTATTATCAAAATTAATATCATCTTCTTTTAAGCCTAAACATTCACCTCTGCGTAAACCACAAATACCAGCTAATGCTATAGGTAATTCATAAGGTGAATCTTTAGCTACTTTTAAGAGTTCTAGTAGCTCATTTGTATTATATATGGTTGCCTGAAATTTTTCGGGTTTAGGTACATTTGTTATTGACTTTATAGGATTAAAATATAATAGTTGTTTTTTTACCGCATGTTCTAATGCTTCATTTAAAACACGATGAGTATATTGGACTGATTTTTTTGAAAGACCACCTGTTCCATCAGCTCGACCATTTTGTAGTAAATGAGCATAAAGTTCATCTATTTTTGTAGCAGTAAGAGCTTTTAATTTAATACTACCAATATAAGGAATTAAGTGGTTACGAATGATACGTTCATATCCAATATAGGTACTTGTTCTGACGTTTATTTTTACATAACTAGATAACCATTCTTCTAAATATTTTTTTATGGTTATATCTGTTGTGGAAATATATAAGCCATCCGATTGCTTTTTATTAATATCGAGTAAATAAGCTTCAGCATCGCATTTTCTTAAAAAGCCTCGTTTAATAGCCTGTTTTTTCTTACCAGTTAAAGTGTCCATGTAACGGTAATAAACATCATAAACCTTCAATGTTGCACGTAATTTACCTTGGGCATCACGAGCATTTTTTCTTATACGTTCTTTTATTGAACCCTGCATAAAAACTCCCCTTTCATAGTATAAGGAATGTGAATAGACTCACATTCCTTATTTTTTTATAATATGGATTTAGGATTTTAAATTAGTTTTACATTCTTGCATCAGCCATTCATCTACAGCTTTTTTAGGAATTTTGATTAACTTGCCAAGACGTAGACTTGGCAAGACATTATTATTTACCAATTCATAAGCTTTATTTCTACCAATTCCTAAATAAGTTGCTAACTCAGGTACAGAAAATGTTGCACTTTCCATAAAGATACCTCCTAGGATGATTAATCATAAAAATAGTATATAATTATAATTTTATATATTTACAATAATTTTTATTTATATGGCTTAATGATATCAACAACGGTAAGGGGCGTTTTAGAAGACGAGTTACGTTTTACTAAGTTGAAATCTTTTTGCTTATGTGGTACTAATAATGTATTATTTGAGGCATATATTAAATTATCCATGGTGAGAATTTTTTGTTCTAAGGCAAGCATTTCATCCTTATATCCTTTTTTTATAAACATACCTTCGCCATCTTTTAAATTTTCTTTAATATATGCTGCAATATCTTCAAGGGCGTTTGTTACCCCTATATGATTATCGGTAAGCACTAAAAAGGCAGTAGTTTCAACTTCAGAATTGGAAGGACTTTCTTCAATGGTAGTATTAACTAAATTTTGATCATAATTCATAACAAAAAACCTCTTTTTTAAATTTATAAACACGTGGACGTTTAGGACTTACTTGTCTGTTTTTGGTGTATTTTAAAGTAAAATCATTTGACGTAGAAACTAAAATATTTTTTTGAACTAACTCAGTTTTTAAAGCCAAGTTGATTTTCAATCCATAAGAGCGTTTGGAAATATATCTTTCAATAATATCTTCCAATTTTGATGAAATAATTATTAAATATTGCTCATCAGTAAAACCGTCATAACTTCTTTTTATAAAGTTTTCTTCATTGGTGGCAATATTTAAATAATCATTATCGAGGGCATCTTTTATTGCTTTAATAAAAATTTCTGTCGGAGAATATTCATGTAGCATTTCTAACTGTTCAAAAGCTTCATTTATAATTAGACGGTGATTTTCTTCTTCGTTATAAGTGAGTTTAAAATCAGAGCAGAATTTTGCAAAGAAATGATTTATTGAAAGGAATGCAGCAACATTGCTACAAAAACGTGGATAAGGTTCTTTAAATTTATATAGGCATTCATTCAAAAATTTTGAATGAATATAATGAAGCTCTTGTACAATTGTGTTTTGATTTTTTTCTAGCCAGTATATCCACGATGAAAAGAAACTTTGAGCTAGTTGCGGTGATTGTTGTAATTGGGATAGATTATGATCTAATTTAATGCTATTTGCCTCAAAATTAAGATGCCAACAACGCAAATAAGATGAATGGGTATTTAAATCAATAAATTCTCCTGTTGCTATTATGCCACCTCGATATTTCCTATCCGGTAATAATTTTCTATTTGCCCCCATCTTGCCTTTTATGCGACCATCACCGATAATTCTAGTTATCATAGATGCTTTGGTTTTAAATGCTTGATCATCGAATTTATTTCCTTGGGCATAAAAATCATCAATAAGGGTTAAAACGTCGCGTCGATTAAATAAACCTTCTTCTAAAGAAGCAATAGTATCATCAAAGCGTAAAATGCTATCTTCGGGTTTGACGTATAAAGCTTTAGCGAGAATCTTTATTAATGATGTTTTTCCAGTACCTGTTGGTGCTGAAATATATAATAAAGAACGAAGTCCATCAATAGACTTCATTTCATAAAAATAGGCGAAATAACTATTAAGCGAATATAGAAGTATCATCAACAAGTGCGAGTGGTTTGTAGATGTTTTAAAAAACAAGGCTAAGAAATTACAACAAGAATCCATGCAATCTGTATCTTTTAGTAGAGCAATTTTAGCTTTTACATTTGACATGGAATCATTTAAATATAACGAGACTGAAGGTTGTGTTATATTATTTTTTAAATGTATATCATACCAGCCAGAGAAATTGTATTGAATGAAAGTATCTTTAGCATAATCTCCATATAAAGTTGATAAATACTCTTTGAACTTATTATTATCTTTGATATAAAATTCAGGAAATAAACGGATTTCACTTATGAATTCTTTGGTTATATCAACTGTAATTGGATACTCTTTTTGTCGATAAAAAATAGTAATATTTGCAAAATACTTTTCTGTACCATTGAGTTCAATTTCGATTATGCGTTGATTTAGTTCGCATTTAAAGTTAGCTACAACTTTCTCTTTATCATCTGAATTAGTATCAATAAAATATAAAGTGGAATTTTGTTCATTCCAATAAAAACCACTAAAACATGGAGAATTTAGATAATTTGAGTTGATGTTGATATTTTCAGGTTTTCTTGCGTTTATATTTATGGTATAATCATTATAACCAGGTGAACATATAGAAGCTTCTTGAACATGCTGTACATTTTTGAAATGTATTTTAGTGGGATTCAATGGGTTACTACATTGACGTAGTTTCAAAAGGTCTTTCATATTTTGGCTCACCTCCTCATTTGATGCCTCATCAATAGGTATCGTGCTGTTTTTAATTTGTTTTAATTTTTCCCAAACCAAATTAAAACCTCCTTTTAAAAATTTATGATTCAATTATAAAATAAAATATTAAATTAGTAGACGATATAAAGTTGGAAAAAAAAAGTACCCAAATTAACTCCTGATAAGAGAAGTTTTAATGGAAGATAAAAATAAGAAGGTATGGCAGAAGTGCCATACCTTCTTATTTTTGTTTTATTTTATTTTATTTGTAATGTAGTCATCAATACTAGAACGTGGTATCTTCCATATTCTATTAATTTTAAAGCTTTTAATAGCTCCACTTTTTAAAAGGCTGTAAGCAGTGTTTTTTCCAATCATTAAGATTTCGCAAAGCTCATCTATCGTTACTAAACTTGAACTATCATTATACATTATTATCATCTCATTTCTCAATTTATTTAATAATATGTATCCTAATCAATATCATTCAATTATATATATATTAAAAATGACAAATAATCACCAATAAAGATAAATAACTACTTTGGTGGATAGTTAACTTTTAAAGAGTTTAAATAATCCAAGATAGCTTGTTCGGGTATTTTCCACATCTTACCGCCAGCATCTTTATAGGCATATAGTTTTCCTCCATGAATAAGTTTATAAATATTATATGCACTGCTTCCTAATAAATATTGAGCATCTTGAATTGTTAAAGTTGTTTTATTGATAATCATAATAAACCTTCTTTCGTTATATGAATTTATTTATTATTATGTTAGATTAATAAAACATATTTTGTTAATATAAAAAATCTCAATTATATACTATATTCTTGATATTACTATACTAATAATCCCTAGTACAAATGTACTAGGGATTATTTTTGTATCAAAATGTAGGAGGAATATATTATGAAACAAGGTTTAAAATCAATTGAAAGTCTTTATGGAGAACTTATGCGTCAACGTGAAATGAGAAAGGATTTGATAGCAGATACAAGAAGTTTGACAGCCAATACAGAAAAAGGAAAAACTATAATCACTGTAAATACAGGAACAGACCTTTTAGATTATCAAGTAACAGAAATTGCTCACCGCCAAATTGCAGAACGCTTGAATATTCCGTTTAAGTATTATGAAAGAATGAGAACAGATTTTCCAATGCTTTTAGATGCGAATATCAATGGTTGGTTAAAACTAAAAAGTGAAAAACGTATGCTTCGTACATTAGATGGTAACTTACGAGCTTTTCTATCTAATCGTTATCGTAGATTAGATAACCTTGAGCTTGTAGACCATATCTTACCAATTATTGCCCAAATGAAAAATTGTACTATAGCAAGCTGTGATATCACAGAAACTCATTTGTATTTAAAGGTAATCAATAAATCAATGAAGGCAGAAATTACAAAGGGAGATATTGTACAAGCTGGTTTTGTGGTAAGTAATAGTGAGATTGGTCTTGGGGCTTTAAAAGTTGAGCCACTTGTTTATCGTTTAGTATGTAAAAATGGCATGATCAGTAGAGATTATGCTCATAAAAAATATCATACAGGAAGAAATGTAGAAGATACAGATAATGCATATGAACTATATTCTGATGAAACATTAGAAGCTGATGATAAAGCATATTTCATGAAAGTACAAGATATTGTAAGTGCAGCTGTTGATGAAACTAAGTTCTTATTAACAGTAGATAAAATGCGTCAGGCAAAAACTATTTCTACAGGAAATAATCCAGTGGAAACAGTAGAAGTTTTAGGAGATAAATATATCTTAAATAAAGTAGAAAGAGCTTCTGTACTTAGACATTTTATTATGGATAATGATTTCAGTCAGTTTGGTTTAGTTAATGCAGTAACAAGAGCTTCTCAAGATGTAGATAATTATAATCGTGCTACAGAACTTGAAAGAATTGGTGGAACAATTTTAGAAGATAGCATAAAATCCATAAAACAAAATAAATTAGTGTTATTACCAAGAGATTTAAACCAAGATTTAGGCATAGCTTAATTTTTATAAAGGAGAATTTACTATGAACCTACAAAATTTATCTGATGAAGAATTACTAAGTAACTTTGTACCGATTAAAAGTGCTGAAAATTTACTTAGAGAATATAACAGCATTTATGATGTAATGCTAAATACTACTAAGGCTGAATTAAAGTCTATAAAAGGCATGACTGAAAATAGACTAAACAAAATCTTATCAATACGAGAAATCTTAAAACGTATGCAGGATTATAGAACAAAAGAATTGTCATTAATAAGAACAACAAATGATGCCATAAATTACTTTAAATTTCTGCAAGATAAACAAGTTGAAGAATTATGGATTGCTGTCTTAAATACAAAAAACAATGTTGTTCTAAGTCGTTGTATAAGTAGAGGTACAGTAAATATGTCTGTAGTTAATCCAAGAGAAATATTTAATGTAGCTATAAAGAATATGGCTTCAGCAATAATAATTGCACACAATCACCCATCAGGAGATTCAATGCCTAGTAATGAAGATATAAGTCTTACTAAAAAAGTAATGAATGTATCTGAAATGCTAGGCATTGATTTTTTAGACCATGTAATTATTGCCAAAAGGGGAAGTATAAGCTTAAGAAAAGAAGGATATGTAAAATTTGATTAAGGAGAGATGACTATGTCAAATTATTTGATTTGTATGGGTTTTGATAATTTAAATGGAGACATTCATTATGATGAAAAGCTAGGTCTTGTGAATATAAATTTAGATACAGAAGATACTCATAGTAGTTTAAATTTCAGTCTAAATTTATCTCAAGCAAAAATTCTTAATGAATTTTTAGCAAATGTTATAGCTTCAGCTAATATACAAAATATAAATGAAAGTAACTTATTTGGTGATTTAAAAATAGATGTAGAGGAGTAAATATCATGGCAAATTATAGTGATAATCAAGTAGTATTTTTCAGTGAGAATAAAAAAGCTATATATGATTTATGGCAAAAAATTAGTGATTATATAAACAACAGCAAAACCAATTCAATATGTGGCTTTTTAGAAAGTCTAGGTTATAGTGAGTATGAATCAAGGAATATGTCTGATCTTAGAAATAGTTTTGTAGGCTGTGATGATGAAGTTACTAATGATGAATCTGTGAGTTTCTTCTATGTCAGAACAGAAACAGCATGGACAGGTAATATAGAAGTATTCTATAGAATTATTGAAGATCATTATGATAATGAAATAGAGTTATATGCACTTATTGAGGAAGCAGGATTTAATATTTTTATTAATACTGATGAAGAAGGTGTATATTTCTACCCTAAATATAAAATAGATGCTTTCATAAATGATGAGCAAATAGAGGAATACTTTGAAAGTTTTAATCAAGTTTTAGATTTCATTAAGAAAAAGTTTCCTAAAGTGAAATTATCTTCAAAAGATACGATAGCAAGACTTAAAAAGAAAATAACAAAAGCCTATAAAGTAAATGATGATGAAGATTTTTATTTAAATATACATAGATTCAGTTCTATGTATCCGTTTTGATATAAATATATATAAATATAAGCTTGTATAAGGTATAATAAATATATATTTATTATAGGTGGTGGAATTATGTTACCTAATCCATATAGACCTGGAGCTGGAATGTCGCCAGCTTATTTAGCAGGTAGAGATAATACAATAAATGAAGCTCAAAATATATTACAAGCCATAAATTATGGATATTCTGCACGTTCAGTCGTATATTATGGTCTTAGAGGTGTGGGAAAAACAGTTTTATTAAATTATATAGAAAATCTAGCTGATGAAATGGATTTACCTTCTGAATATATGGAAATAGCAGAAAGAGATAGAAGCTTTCAATATCAAATGGCTTTGCATATCTATAAACTAATCAACAGATTAAGTTTATTAAAGAACATAGAAAGTCATATAAAAAAAGCGTTAAGTATCTTAAAAGCTTTTACCATAAAATATGGTTGTGATGATATCAGTATAGAAGTAAACCCAGCTAATGGTATATCAGATACTGGTAATCTGGCAAATGATATGACAGAGTTGTTTTTGGCTTTAGGTGTGATTGCTCAAAAACAAAATAAAGGTGTTGTATTATTTATTGACGAGATTCAGTATATTAAAGATAGTGAATTTGAAGCACTAATGGAAGCAATTCACAGAACTAATCAAAAAAATTATCCTATCGTTATCTTTTCAGCAGGATTACCTAAAATAGCTAAAATTGCTGGAGATGTAAAATCTTATGCTGAAAGGCTTTTTGATTTTATTGAAATAGATTCTTTAAATAATGAAGAAGCAAAGCTTGCTCTTATTGAACCAGCTAAAAAATTTCAAATAAATTATACAGATGAAGCTGTTAATAAAATCATAGAAATAACTCAAGGATATCCATACTTCTTACAAGAATATGGTAAATGGGTATGGGAATGTAAAGAAGAAAAAAGTATTATTGATATAAAAATAGTCAATAAAGCTTATGATAAGTTTGAACAAAGCTTGGATAAAGCCTTCTTTAAGGTTAGACATGATAGAGCTACTGCAAAAGAAATAGAATTTATGACAGCAATGGTAGCTTGTGAAAAATTGCCATGTTCAACAAAAGAAATTGCAAATATCATGGGTGAATCAATACAAGCAATATCTCCTCTTAGGGCTAAATTAATTCATAAAGGATTTATTTATGCAACTAAACGAGGAGAAGTAGACTTTACTGTTCCTCAATTTGATAAATATTTAAAACGTATTTATACTAATTGAATAACGATAATGTATTAAAGCAGGTATAATTAATATTATATCTGCTTTTTATTATTAGTTCTTAATTTAAAGTTTTGATATAATAAATATAGGAAGTGAATTATTATGGAAAATTTCAATAGATTAAATGACTTATACTTCAAAAAATTATTAGGTGATAAGAATAGAAAAAATTTAACACTTAGTTTCTTAAATGCTATTTTAAATAAAAATGAACAAGAATATTTTACAGATATAACCTTTTTAGATAAAGATAACGAACCATTAACATTAGACGGTAAATTATCTAAATTAGATATTAGAGCAGACTTAAACGACGGTAAACAGGTTGATATAGAAGTACAAGTTTGTCCGTTTAAGTTTATGGCTGAACGTTCATTGTATTATTGGTCAAAAATGTATTCAGAACAACTAGAAAAAGGTGCTGAATATGCAAAATTACAAAAAGCTATCACCATAAATCTATTGGCATTTAACTATTTAAAAGATGAGCAAGACTGGCATAATATCTATAACCTTTTAAATGTGAAATCACATAATAAACTTACAGACCATATAGAAATACATTTTCTAGAATTACCCAAATTTACTTTAAAAGATATGAGAAAAATAAGAACATCTGAAGCATGGCTTGCTTATTTTTCAGGAAGATATACTAAAAAAGAATTGGAGGAAATAGCAATGACAACTCCAGCAATTAAAGAAGCTGTAGAATTTGAAGATACTTTCTTACAGGATAAAATAGAACGTAGAGCATATGAACAAAGAGAAAAAGCAATAAGAGATTATTATTCTTATATGAGTGCATTTAAGGAAGAAGGATTACAACAAGGGTTACAACAAGGATTGCAACAGGGATTGCAACAGGGTGAAAATATTAAGGCGATAAAAATTGCAACTAAAATGTTAAATCGTGGAGATAATATAGAAGATATAGCCGATATAACAGAATTAAGTATTGAAGAGATAAATAAATTAAAAACTAAAATTTAATAATATAAATAAATTACAGCAGGTATAGCAAATGCTATACCTGCTATTTTTGTGTCTAGGAGGTTTATTATGCCAGCAACAAAATTTATCTGTCCCACAGGTAATGAAGTAAATATCAGTCAATGTCTAAAAAAATGTATATATACTCAAAGATGTATGTTCTTACCAACATTACGAGCTGTTGCTAATTCTTTAGATAGAAAATTACAAAATGCTACAGTTACAGAGTTATTGGCAGGAACAATGGAAACATTTCTAAAGAAAACAACCAATTATGCTGTTGATCCAATAAATCAAATGTATGCACTTCATGGAAGTGCTGTTCATACATTAAATGAAAATTATACTGAAGGTAATATGCTAAGCGAAGAAAGATTACATGATGAAATTACCAGTGGAAAGTTTGATTTATTTGGTCAAATCCTTGATAGAGAAGATAATACACTTGGAGATTATAAAATCACTTCTTCATATAAACTGATGAAAGCACTGGGCTATTATAAAGTTGATGTACCAAATGGAGAAGTCTATAAAACAGGAGCAAAAAAAGGTCAGTCAAAAACTAAGAAAGAATGGAGAAATGACGGAGTTAAACATATTTTAGATTGGGCTATTCAGCTTAATTATTATCGAATTTTACTTGAAGAAAGAGGTTTTGCAGTAAATCGAATGGAAATTCAAGCCCTTTGTAGAGATTTCAATTTAAGAATAGCTAGTGAACGCAATATTGTAAGTCCTGTATATATAATTCATATAAATAAAATCTCAGATATATGGATAAAAAGATATATGAAAGCCAAAGCAAAGAGATTGAATGAAGCCTTAACAAAAGGTCAAACAGCTCATATTTGTAATAGCAAAGAGCGTTGGAATGACCGTAAATGTAAAGATTATTGCAGTGTTGCCAGCTTTTGTCCCTATGGTAAGCAATTTAAACAATTAGAAAAAATAGCATAAAAGGAGAATTTTATCATGAATAAAGAGATTATTTTATTGATATTGCAAGTTATAAGTATGATTTTAAATAGCAATGGCAACAATAAAAAATGAAATAAATAAGCCAGAGGTTAAATCCCTCTGGCTTTAGTTTTTAAGGAGTGAAATTATGTATAACCCATTTTTCAAAGCTACTTTCTATCAAACAAGAACTATTGCTCAAAATATTAAAGATGAACCTAAATATGGATTAGAGATAAATAAGTGTATTGAGAGATTTATTGTTAAAGGTTGGGGAGATTTAACAGCTGATGATATTAAATCAAATGATGAAGCTATAGCTTATGGAGATAGAATTTCAGCTAGTTATAAGACTTCAAAAGGCAAAATATATATTATAGCTGATGCTACAGATAAAAATTACTATGAAACTGTAACCGTATTATTTGCAAGTGAATATTAAGGAGTGTGTATCATGGAAAATATGAAAATCGCTAAAAAATTAGTAAATGTAATGGCTGAATGTAGTCATATTGCTAAAAACGGTTTAAATAATTATCACCAATATAAATATACTACGGCAGAAGATGTACTCTTGAAAGTCAATACTGCTTTGACAAAGAATAAGATTGCAAGCATTGTTATACCTGAAATTGCTTCAATGGTTGATGTTACTAATTTAAAAGGAAATACTGAACACCTAGTAACGGTTAATGTTCAAATTAAATTGATTGATAGTGAAAGTGGCGAATGTGTTGATTTATTTGGTATAGGTAGTGGTCAAGATGCTGGCGATAAAGCCGTAATGAAAGCACAGACTGCCGCTATAAAATATGCTTATATGATGAGTCTTTGCATAGCAACAGGTGATGATCCAGAAGCAGATACTAAAACAGATGAAAATTCATCTATTGGTAATAAAGGCTCTAAAGTAGTTAATAATGTAAAAAAGATATCTGCTACAAAAAAATCTGTAACTATTTGTGCTAATTGTGGTGAAGAAATCTCTAGTGATAGAGTTATTCAATTCTCTATGGCTAAATATAATAAACCTTTATGTATGGAATGCCAAAAACAAATAATAAAGATAGCATAAATTAGAGGCTAGAATATAAATATTTATTCTAGCCTTTTTAATAATAAATTGTTTTATACTAATAAATTTCAAAGATTTAAACTATCAATACAAATACTTAAACAACTAATGAGAACATGAATTTTTTAATTGTGCAATAATATTATTTATAGGAGGCGTAAAGATGTTTGCTATTAGATATAAGAAATTAGGCAATAAAATACGATATTATCGAAAAGATAGAGATTTTGAACAAGTAGATTTTGCTCAAAAAATAGGTATAACACCGCAATACTTAAGCAAAATAGAATGTGGATATGCTAAACCTAGTATGGATTTGTTGTTTAGAATATCTGAATGTTTAGGTGTAGATATTACTGAAATTATGAAAGAAAGTGATATTTAATAAAAATATACTTCTAGTATTAATATTAACCCTAATAAGAATGGTATTTTTTCAATAAATGCGATATCGTAATTTTATAAAAACTTTTAAATAATTATCGCATATACAATGATAGGAGTTATTAAAAAGTTTATGAAACAACTGCTAGATAATAGAATAATCGGTCTAAATATAATGTATTATCGAAAACTAAAAAATTACACAAGAAAACAACTCGCACAGGAAGTAGATATTAGTATGGCTTATATGGCTAAAATCGAAAGTGGTGCAGTATCAAAAAGTGTTTCATTAACAGTCTTAAGCAAAATTTCTAACATTTTAAATGTTAGTATTGATAAATTATTACAAAAAAATTAAGGAGAGGATATAAATGTCTTCAACATTTAAAAGAATTGAATATATGTGTACGTACTGTGGAAAAAAGGAAACTCGCTCACCAAATATGGGACGACCACAGCCTGGTAAATGTCCTAGAAAAAATGGTGATAAACCTCATAGCTGGGTAATCAATAAAAGATTAGGTTAAATTATTTAATATTTACAATAACAATTTATTATTAAAGGTGATTTTTATGGCAGATACAACATTTACTATATTAGGTACTACAGGTTCAGGAAAAACTTGTTATTTACTAGGTATGTACTATGAAATGTGTGCTGGTAAAGAAGGCTATACACTTACAACAGATGATGATAAAGATGTTAGATTACAACGTCTTTATGATAGACTTAGTGATAAATCTCTAGGAGCAGATAGATTTCCTGCTGGAACAGATAATATGTCTGAGTACGAATTTAACTTAGAATATGGATATGAACCAATTATGTCATTTAAATGGACAGATTATGCAGGAAATGCTTTAAGATTAAAAAATGCTGTAAAATATTTTGCAGATTTAAAAAAAATTATATCTAGCTCTAGTAGTTTATTTATTTGTCTAGATGGTTCTTTATTAATGGGAAATGATACAAGAAAAAAAATAAGAGATGTCTCAGACAAATGTAGTAGAGATTTAAATAAATTTTTTAGTGATTATAATGCTGATAATGGTATGTTGCCACCTACAGCTATTTTGATAACCAAATATGATAAATGTAAAAATGATACTACTCCAAAAGAAATAGAAGAAATAATACGTGATTCTTTTAAGTCATTTTTTAAAAATGTTAATCTTACATCAAAAAATATATTATCTATTATACCCGTATCTATTGGATTAAATATTGATGATATAGATTATAGTGGGAATTTAGAACCTATAAATATACATTTACCAATATTTTTTGGAATATACTTTGCTTTAGATAAAAAAATTAAAGAATTAAAAAAATATATAGATAGTAACAATGATAAAATAAAAAATTTGGATAAACAAATTTCAGAAAGAAAAAAAGAACGTGATGATGAAGCTGATTCCTTCTTTTTATGGCGAGATGATAAAAAGATTAATTCTTTAACAAGCACAATAAATTCTTTAGAAAAAACAAAAAATGAAACCGCTATGACAATAAATAAGATTAATACTCAATTAGTAGTTAGTAAAGAATATATTCAAAGATTGCGTAAGGAATTGAAAAAAATACCATTAGTGTTCATAAATGATGAAAAAAGAGAAAACTTTTTCTAAATTTTATGGGGAGTATATAAAAAATGATAAAAATTGCACCATTAATACATTCTAGAACATATTGTTGTGATTTTAATACAGATTTTTTAGTTAGACCAGATACTTTTATGAGCAGTGATATTGAATGGGCAAGAGATAATATTTTATCTGCTACAAATAACATTGACTTATTAGATGGCGTACGATGGTTAATTATAAAAAAAGAAAATATTATTGTCGCAGGAATAGTATGTTTCATTAAAGATTTAATCAATTTAATAAGTTTATCAGATGAACAACAAAAAGAAGCAAATTTGTATATAAAAGATGATAAAGGTCGTCGTATTTATGCTTTTATAGGTTTTGCTATAAATAATAAAGATAAAGACGAAGTTAATATTGATTTCTCTCATGAATATTTATTGAATACTTTTATAAAATATATACAACCTGTATGGAATCATAAAGTAGTTGATACAACAAAAATCGCCTTTAATAACAATTATCCTACAAAAATAACGAGTAAAAATAATCCTGATATTTCAGTTAAAGAGATTAATAATATAAAATACTATGAAACAAATACTGTTAGAGATAAAGATTTATTTGATTATTATTTACAAACAGTAAATAATCTAAATGAATTAAGATTTTGTTCTAATATAACAGAAATGGACACATTAAAGGAATATAAATTTAATATAGTTACTACATCAAACAGAAATATCGAACGATTAGAAGAAGAAAATAATACTCTATATAAAGAAGATAATCATAAACCAACTATTGTAAAAAACACTGAAAATATAATAGAAAAATCTTATTCTAGTAAGTCTAATTATCCTATTGGTAATTCTCAAGAAAAAAAAACAGTACATTTATCAATGGAACTAAAGAAATTATTAATACTATCGGGAGGGATTATTCTACTATTACTATTGGCGATATATCTTATAAATTAAAAGATAATTCATCTAATTCAAGCGAAGAAAAAGAATATCTATTTGTAATTTTAGTTTATGAAAAATCAACTTCTTTATTTGAAAAAACAAAAAGACGTACAGAAAGCTTAAAAAACAAATTTTTTTCTACTAATGAAAGCTCAACTTGTCCATTTAAAACTAGAGAAGCATATGCAGAGGAATTAAAAAACTTATCAGAACTTAAATCTATTCTTTTAGAAAATAAACAATACAGATTATAACACATATCCAATAGTATAGATAAAGATGAATTAATGTACTATATAACTTATAAACAGGAGAATTAATATATGGCTAATAATGATGCTTTTTCTATGTTTGAAGATATTTCACCTAGAAAACAAGAACCTACGCTACAAGTTTTATATGATTATGAAAAGCATTATATGGAACTTATAAGACAGCATAAAAATGAAATAGTATTTATTGAAAATATGCTTAAAGATTATAGACAAGAGAATATAGATTTCTTTAATAATCAATTATCCAAAATAAGCCAAAAATTAGATGCAGAGCATATTGATAAAGATATGAAAAATGCTTGGTTAAAACGACTCGAAGAAAATATGAATAGAAGTTTTGCTATTAGTGAAAAACTCATTACAGATTATACCACTAAAAAGCTTGATGAGTTTAAAACCATAGCAAATGAAAAATTACGTAGTATATAAAGGAAGGTATTATATAATGAATAAAGACTTTCCTTATATATGTTTTAAAGAAATTCTAAAAAGAGGTCGTCAAGAGCTTATAAATAATGTTTTAAATGAAAATCCAGATTTATATACGGCTTTGTACAAAGATTTAGATAGTCCTATTTATACTATTTGCATGGAACTTTATGAGGTTAAATGGTTAAATGCTCATTGGAAGGCAGTATTAACTGTTTTAGAACAGAAAAATTTATCATCATATGATAGACAAATACTCATTTCTTTATTTGCAAAGTGGTATAGCGATTTTATAAAACAATGGGATTATACTTCTTTTGACAGAAATTTATTTGATGAAAAGATGTCTATATTACGTAGTTTGATGATACAAAATACAAATTGGGAGAACAACTTAAAAAAAGTACAAGTATCTTTTGAAAAAAGTGAACGTATTTTAGATGAGAAAATAAAAGAATTAAAGGAGAATATTTGATATGGCTGCATTAGTAAACTTATTTAAAATGTTTGATAAATTAGATGATATTGTATATGAACCTGTAAAAATGGTTTGCGACCTTTGTCGTCAACCGATAAGAAATGCAGAAGCTGCTAACGAACGAAAAAAAATGGAAACAGAAGCTCGATTAGAGAAAGAAATGAAAGAATTTGAATTTGAATTAGATTTAAAAAGACGTGAGAGTGAATTAAATATTGAAGCTAATAATAGAAGGATTAATGCAGAAATAGATAATATGATTGCTAGAAATGAGTTAGAAAGACAGTCTATGGTAGTAGAGGCAATAAAAAAATATCAAGAAGATTTAGGTAGAGTTTCTGTTGAACTATCAAATAGTATTGGTAAAATGTCTTTAGAATTAAGAGAACGAACTCAAGCATTAGTTATTGAAAAAACTAAGGAATATGTACGTATTCAAAATGAAATACAAGATAAAGCTAGTGATAGATTAGAACAACTAGAACAACGATTTCCAAATGGCGGAAGAAGTAAAGAAATCATGGAAAATGCTGTTGAACGACAACTTATGAGTTTACTAGATATAACTGATAAATTTATGGTTGCAATGAAAGATGATATTGCTAATATGACAGAAAACATTAACCAAATTACAGCACAAGCAGTAGCTAATACAGATAAATATCTATCACCTATGACAGCTAGAGCTTTAAATGGTACTATGCATAATACCGAAATAAGTTATGAACAAAAAAAATACTTAGAATAGGTTAACTGTATATAACTGGTTATCTCTTTAGAAAGGATACTATGTATGTCAGGAATTTCTACATTATTTAAAGTTATGGGCTTTATCGCTAAAAATTCAACTACCAGAAATGTAGTTATAAAAACGGCTAAAAGTTCAACAGCGAGAAATATAGTTACGAAAACTGTTAAATATATGATGAAAAAATAATATTTAGACTGTTAATATATTATCTATTAACAGTCTATTTTTATTATAAAAACTTTTTGTTATATGATAGAATCTATCATATAAAATAAAAAGTAATATTTCAAAGTTATTAAGTATAACTGATAAATTTATAATTGCAATAAAAAATGATATTGTTAATACAATAGAAAACATTAACTAAATTACAGTACAAGTATTAGCCAGTATAGATAAATATTTATTATCTATAACAACTAAACTTTAAATCGTACTATATGTAATATAGAGATAAACTATAAATAAATTTATATTGGAGATGCAAAGTTATTATGAATTTTCAAGACGAACAGGATAAAAACTTGTCTAATAATCTATATTTAGAACAATTACTTATTCGATATATAAAAGAAGATAATAGCCAATATTATGATGAATTAATGATAGAATTAAAAAAATACTTTTATGCTAAAGATATAATAGATTTTAGAACTAATAATCTATTTAATAGTAAAGGTATTTTTCAAGAAGAAAATTTTAATAAAAATAGTATTAATATAAAAAAAGTAGCTAATTTAATAAAAGAATATAACTATGATAAACAATGGAGTATGCAATCTGTAATTGATAATAAGCAAGATAGAGAACATTTTATGAATATATCAAAAATACCTATATATTTATTTTATGAATATCCATATAAACTCTCTGGTGCATATTTATTATTTTTATTACATCCAGAATCAATATCTGCTAATTTAAAAATAAAAACCCAAAATAAAGATCAAATATATGATATGGATAATAATGAATATTATTTGAAGACTTATCAGCGACGATATAAAAAAGGAGGCATACTTTCTCAGATTAATAAATTACTTAATATAAAAATTGTCAAAAATAAAACAGACAAAGTTTTAGATGAGATTTTAAATTTTTATGATATATGTAATGAAATTCGTCCGCAAGATAGTAAAATGCTATTAAATATATTAGAGAAAAATAGTTTATATATGGATATGGAATTAAAAGACTTATCTAATGAACAGCAAATGATAATCCTTTTTGAAACCATGTTATATGCTAATTTATCATATATTGACAAATATAAATTAAATTGTCATGAACGTTGGTGTAAATATAAACTTTATGATTTAACAAGTACAATTCAAAACACTATTAATGAACAAAGTTATGTATGTCATCCTAAATTAAGTAAGTTATTTGATAAAAGTATTTATGATAAATTTAAAAGTTTTGATGATAAAATTAATTTCATAATTGTAGGATTGAAGTATTCATATCAACGACAAGATATACAAGAGTATAATTCAGAAAAAGATAATTTATATTTTATTATATTATGGAAGATATTTATACAACAGCGAATTGTTATATTAAATACTATGATCAGTATAAAAAATGATATGCCTTTTAGGGATACTAACATATTTAACTATTTAAATATATATGACAAAATAATAGAAGAAACAACCACTTTTGATAGTTTTTATAATAAGTATGAAAAAAATTTAAAACAATTATTTGATGATTATAATTTTAAAGATATTAAAAAATTATGGAGTTGTGCATTAAAGTTTTATGTTTATACTGATTGGAATCGATTTCATTTTAATGGAGATTTTGAAAATGAACAGAAAAGCCTGTCAAATACATGGATAAAGAAGCATATCTTACAGAATTTAACAGTATTTGAGCTTTTATTAACTATGAAAACATTAGATTTATATGGAACAATAAAAGTATGGATACCCAAATTAAATAGGTATAAAAATTTGATTTTTACATTGGAAAATTTACGAACGTATTATAGTGAAGATTTGAAAGAAGTAATAGTGAGCATCATAATACAAAAGGGACAATCATTTTATTATGAAAGAGAAGTTATCCGTAGATATAATACTTATATTGAGTATTTAAAATTGGTTTTTAATTGTGGTAATTATGCAAAATCTATAAGAGCTGAAAAAAGTATTATTCAAAAATGTTCATTATAATGAACAAAATTGATATTTATAAAAAAACATGATTTTTCTAATATTCAAGGATTAAGGATGTAGTTATAATAAGATTTGTAAAAAACACAAAGGAGTGATTTAAATGAACTTACCAAAAACTACGTTGATCCCTGAATATTTAGAGAGCGGTAATAGTGATTTTGAAATTGTTAAAATTGAAGAAGGTGGCGAAACATGTAAAGATATTCAGTCTTTGCCATTGGTAGAGAATATTGAGCTGTATAAATCATATATTCCTGCCATGTCAGCCAAATTAAATAACGAAAATTGGCAATATTACAATAATGGTTTAGTTGCTCAAAGCATATCTAAATTTTTAGCTTCTACTAATTTTAAGGAATCTGAACAAGGCTTATCTATCATTAAAAATGGTGAAGATAAAGGTTTTATTACAAATGCAACTATAAGGGTTATTGCATTGAAAGAGATATGGTTTTCTGAAACCGTATTTGAAGCGTATTACGTGTGTTCAATAAAATGCTCTGAAGCTTGGGGTGATGTTGAACGAGAAATTGAAGTGCCCCAAAATAGTTACAAAGAAATTTATAACTTTATTTGCAAGAAATATTCTGAAGTACAAAAGCCGATAGCTAAACCTGAAACTGTTGAGGAATACTTGACAAAGCTTTTTCAACGAGACGCTGCTAATATTACCAAAGAGATTGTAGCTGATAAAATGGGTTGGCTTGAGGTTGCTGGCGAAATAAAATTTTATGATGGATATAACGATTTTTATAAAAATTATTATATACCAGATATTACTAGCAATAATAAAGCTATGCTATTTAGGGACGGATTCAGTTTCTTAGAAGTGGGTAATGATGAAGTTATTAAAATCCTATGGCTAATAGCCCATTTGCCTTATACGTTATTTTGGCTACGTAAGGGCAATGTTGATTTTAGAAGCGTTGTTTTCTTACAAGGCTCAACAGGCTTACTTAAAACTGCTGTAGCTAATGTAATATCCAATGTGTTTAATAAAGATAGACATAACGCCATAATGAGAATGACATCTACTAAAGCAAGTATACAAAAAAATATAGTCATGCTACAAGATCAACTGGTATGTTTAGATGACTTTTCTAATACGGAAGTTTCTTCTGGAAAAAAGGCTTTAGAAAATGCTGAAGATGTAATTCGAGCTGTGGGCGATGGTGTCTTTCCTTTAAAAATGAAGGTGAGCAATTTTTCTAAACTTCAACAAGAGAATGTTCGTTCAGTGATAATGTTAACGGGCGAAGAAGCTTTTAGCTTAGGTCGTTCGAGCTATCTAAGAACTTTAATTTTACCAATAACCAGAGAAACCTTTAATGGTGATAAATTAACAAAGTTTCAAGAAAATTCTGAGATTTTAAGACGCTATTTTGCATTATATATTAGCTTTTTAGAACAGTATGGCACTATATTAGCTAATGAAGCAAGTTTGATATTTAAAGAGGCAAGAAAATATTATGCCAATATAACAGAACTTGCTAGATTTATTGATATGGCATCAGCATTGAAGGTTCAATTAGACATTGTGACTAAGTTTGCAGGATATTGTGGTATAAGTGATTTAAATGGAGTGGTTGAATCTATTCTAAAAGCAATTGAATTTATAATAGCTAAAAATTCACAGTCTAGTGATATGCAAAAACCTGAACTTCGCTTTGTTTATGCTTTAATGCAAACATTAGATACAACTGTATATAATCAAATTGCAAATGATGAGTTATCATATATTAATAATGAAAAAATTTTTGTTGGTTTTAAAGAAGATGAGCATTTATGGCTACGATTTGAGGACGCTATGCAAATTGTCCGTAATTATTATGCTAAACAAGGTCAACAATGGCTTGTACAGCCGATGAGTATAAAAAAAATGTTGTTAGAAAAAGGACTTAGCGAAGGCAAGTTAGCTGAAAATGGTAAACCTGCTGAATATCTAGTGAAAGCTAAAAAAGGCTCAAGAAAGAGAATGCTAGTTTTAAAAATGTCAGCAATAGAAGCTTTATTGAATGATTTAAATATGGAGGAAGTATAAAAATGCGTATTTTTAGTATTAATTTTAATGGTGGCTTTGCTATAGTAGATAATTCAACTGCAATGATGAATATTATTAATAATGAATATAGTATAAATATAAATGAATTTAATTCCATAGAATCAGCATACGTTCAATGCTGTAGAGTTTTTATAGACCATGAATTAAAGAATGGGGTAAGAGAGCAAATAGCTTTACCAAAGCTAGAAGACTTACCACTAAATACAGCTTTCTATAAAATGAACCACCTGAAACAAAATATTGGACAGAGAGTTTTTGTAGCAATACACCCTAAAACAGTGGGAATACTAACAAATGCAGAAGCTGTCGTTGGATTTTATGAAGAAATCGTTTATGCAAATATCTTTGAAGTTAACACCATAATGGAAGCCCAGAATACCATAAACTTTCATTTTCTAAGACAGATCATGCCGATGTCAGCTTATATAACAGAAAAGATCCCATATTACAATAATATACCTACAAATACACTGATTAATGTTGATTATCTTGAATGGGTAAAAAAGAACTTAATAATACCTAAAAATCTAACTTACAATATAGGATTAATAGAAAATAGAGAGGAGTAATTAATATGGAAAAAGCAACTTTTACAGTTCATGAATTAGCTGAATATCTAAATATTGGGTTAAATAATGCCTACAAACTTGTGCGAGATGGTGAAATTCATTCGGTAAAGATAGGAAAGCAGTTTCGCATACCTAAAATTTGTGTTGACGAATGGCTAATAACTGGTAAAAAATAACTAAAATACAGGTGAGAATGTAAAATTCTCACCTTTTTATTAATATTAAAGGAGTTGTAATAATGAGCAATGGTAGTATAGAAGAGCGTATTCTCAAACGTGGACGAGATAGTCAAGGGAAAATGAGAAACAATCTCAAGGTTTATGATGTGAGATATAGTTATATAGATATCGCTACAGGAAAATTAAAAAGAACAAAAAAGAGAGGATTTAAGAGAAAGTCAGAGGCAGAGGCGTTCTTATTAGAAATAAATCAACGTCAAAATGAAGGTACTTTTTTAGCTCCTAAAGTTATTTATTTTAAAGATTATATCGATTCTTGGCTAAAAAGCTATGCCAAAATAAAGGTCAAAGAATCAACATATCATGAGTATGCTCGAATTGTGAGAAATCATTTAATTCCTTATTTGGGTGGAATTGACATAAAAAATATCACAGCCATGCAAATTGATGAATTATACGCAAAATTGCTAGAAAATGGTCGATTTGATGGTACAGGCGGATTATCAAAACGTTCAGTTTTATATACACATAGAGTCCTTAATGAAGCACTAGAACACGCTGTAAAAAAAGGTTTATTAATAAAAAATCCAGCCAAACTAACTATGAATGTACCAAAACCCCAAAAATATAGAGCAGAAATCTATGATGTTAATGAATTTCTAAAATTGTTAAATTTAGCTAAAGATACAGACTTAGAACTGCCTATAGTTTTAGCAGGATTATGTGGTTTAAGAAGAGGTGAATGTTTAGGATTAAAAGTAGATGATATCAATTTTGAAAATAATACAATTAAAATTAATAAACAACTAGTTGTTATTAATAATGAAATAAAGATATCTACACCTAAAACCGCAGATAGTGAAAGAATTATTAGTGCTCCTGTTGAAGTTTTTAATATTATAAAGGAACAAATTAATATTAATAAAAGAAATAAAGCCTTATTAAAAAATGAATATGAGGATAATGGATTTATTATTTGTAAAGCAAATGGCAAGCCACATAATCCGGGGACATTTACTCATAACTTTGACAATTTCTTAAAAAGACATAAGTTAAAGAAAATACGCTTTCATGATTTACGACATTCTTGTGCTTCTTTAATGCTAGTATCAGGAATACCAATGAAAACAGTATCTGAGATTTTAGGGCATAGCACTATTACAATTACTGCTGACTTATATACTCATGTTTTAGCAGATAGCAAAAAGATTGCAGCTAATCAATTAAGTGATTTTGTATTTGGCAAAAAAAATAATGATATACAGTAGATATTGTCCATTTGTCCTGCCTGTCCTGTAAATATAATAGTTACTATATAGCCTATAAACACTAGGTTTATTAATAATTTGGACAGGAAAAAACAAAATACGTTAGTAGACTTTATAATCAACTAACGTATTTTTTTATAATTTAAATTAAAATAAACTAATTTATTTTTGTTTATTTTAATTTAAACTAAAACAATTTTAAAATTAACAAATAATATATTGTTTATTTTACCTTTTTTTGTTAAAATTTTGCTTAAATGAGGTGATTAGCAAAATGTTAGTAGAAAATTTAATTGAATTAGCTAATAATATACAAAAAAAGAAAACAGAAGGACAAACAATTGAAGTAAAAAGTGCTAATAAAGGCTGTCCAAAAAGATTATATGATACATTATCTAGTTTTTCTAACCAAGATACAGGTGGAATAATATTATTTGGATTAGATGAAACCCAAGATTTTAAAATTGTTGGTGTTTATGATTTACATGATTTACAAAAGAAAGTTACAGAACAATGTTTGCAAATGGAACCGCCAGTGAGAGCTGTATTTACTTTTGCAGAAATACAAGGATATGATATTTGTTCTGCTGAAATTCCTGCTATAGATTTAGCAGAACGACCTTGCTATTATAAAGGTATTGGTAAATTAAAAGGCTCATATATTCGTGTTGGTGATGCAGATTTGCCAATGACTGATTATGAATTATATAGTTTTGAAGCTTTTCGTAAACATTTACATGATGATGAACGTCCTATAGAAAGAGCTAATATACAATCACTAGATTTAGTTAGCGTAGAAAAATATGTATTAAATAAGAGAATAGATAGACCTAAATTTGCTCAACTTCCATTAGAAATAGCATATGAAATGTTAAATATATTAAGAAATGATATGCCAACCTTAGCATCATTAATGAATTTTGGTATATATCCACAAGGCTATTTACCACAAATGGGTATGACCGCAATCGTAGTTCCTGGTACTGAAATAGGTATAACAACAGATAATGATATTAGATTTTTAGATAATCAACGTATTGAAGGTAATATTTCTTCAATGTTATTAGAAGCCACAGCTTTTTGTAAACGCAATATGAAAACAAAAACTATTATTGATAAGAAAACAGGACAAAGAAAAGACCGTACAGAATATCCAATTACTGCAATACGTGAAGCAATTTTAAATGCACTTATTCATAGAGATTATAGTATATATACAGAAGGAACGCCTATTCAAATAAATATATTTACAAATAGAATTGAAATTCATAGTCCAGGTAATTTATATGGTAGAATGACTGTTGACCAACTAGGTATAGCAAAACCAGATTTACGTAATCCTGCATTAGCTGTTATGGCAGAAGCATTAACTGATGTTGAAAATAGATATTCGGGTATTCCAACAATGAGAAATGAAATGATAGCATTTGGTTTACCAGAACCAGTATTTGAAAATCGTCGAAACGAATTTGTAGTTACTTTCTTTAATGATAGTGATAATAGAAATATATATATTAATGAAGAGAATAATTTTACAATAGAAGATAAGTTGCTATCTTACTGTAAAAACCCAAGAACTAGAGCAGAAATATCAAATTATTTAGGAATGAAAACTATATTTTATACAATGAGTAAATACATTAAGCCATTAATAGAAAAAGGTAAACTTCGAATGACTATACCTGATAAACCAAAAAGTAAAAATCAAAGGTATTATAGTATAAGTGATGATAAATAAATTTACATGATTAATCAATTAGTATATAATTATATTAGATAAATTAATCAACGAAAAGGCTTGATTTTCTAAGACTGATAGCTTATTAATTTGGGCACATTTTGGGCACACACTCCATAAAAACAGTTGAAATTAGCTAATACTAAGTAAAATCTTAAATCTAAAAAAGTCAATAAAATCAAGGGTTTTAACAGATATAAAATATTATTAAAATAAAGTAAAATATGTCTCTACAATCTCAAAATCAAGCGTAGTCCCCTACGTGCCGGTTCGAGGCCGGCCTTCGGCACCATTAGTAAATTCAAGGCTTTACGGAAAACCCGTAAAGCCTTTTTTGTTGTCTAAATTTGAGTATATAAACTTTTAATCGTGATATTTGCTAATCTATAATTGTAAATAATGATAATGAATTTATTAAAAGTAATAGTGAAAAAAGAAGGTTTTAAAGTTAGTCTTTAAAGCCTTTTTTTATATTTGGCGATATGATAAAATATAAGCACGAATTTTAAAAATGGAGTGATATAAATGGCAAAAGATAGTTCATTCGACATTGTATCTCAAGTTGATATGCAAGAAATGAGCAATGCTGTTAATCAAACAGAAAAAGAAATTTCTCAGCGTTATGATTTCCGTGGTAGTATTGCAAGCATTGAATTAGAAGATAAAGCAATTAAAATCGCAGCAGAAGATGATTATAAATTAAATGCTATCATTGATATTTTACGTGCACGTATGGCAAAAAGAGGATTATCTTTACGTTCTTTAGAACTTGGCAAAATCGAAGATGCAGCAAAAGGTTCTGTTCGTCAAATGCTCACTATTAAACAGGGTATTTCTAAAGAAAATGCAAAGAAAATTATCGCTGCGATAAAAGCGACAAAATTAAAAGTTAATACACAAATGCAAGGTGAACAAGTTCGTGTTTCTGGTGCAAAAAAAGATGATTTGCAAGCAGTTATACAGACTTTAAAAGCTGGCGATTTTGGTATTGATTTACAATTCATCAATATGAGATAAAAAATTAACCACCGTTTTATGCGGTGGTTTTTTATTTATTTCTAACAGTGAATCTTTTCATCTTTAAGGATTATGGAGTTTTAATATTTTTAGTAGCATAATGGTTGATAAAGGAGAAATAAAAATGAACATATTGAAAAAATTTTGTTTAATAGGTTTATGTGCATTTTTGGTAATATTTTGTGAAGCAATAATACCTATGCAACCAGCTTATGCTTATCAAGAAAATATTTCTCGTGGGTATGAATTAATTGAAGGAACATGGCAAGATAGAGATGGCAGTATAATGAGTATAACGGATAGAGATTTTGGCAAAGCTCCATATAGTGTAAGAAGTGTATCTAATGATGGCAATTATACAGTTGTTACTATTAGTGTAAATGGTGGACGTAGTATAAATACTTTAACTTTTGACAATAACAATCCTAATTATATGATGTTAAATAATGTATCTACAGGATATTCAGCAGATTATGTTAGAGTTGGATAAATGAAAGATAAAACCACTATTTTAATATTTAAATAGTGGTTTTGTTTTGAGAATAAAGCAGGACTAATAATATTTATTTAGTACATAATAGTATAAAAAAATATATAAATTGTCCTTTGAGGATAAGGATTTTTTAGAGATATATAGTATAGTAAAAGCAGAAATTATAAATTATAAGGGAGGCATAATCATGAAATTTATGCGTATTTGTTTATTAGTTTGTGGCTTGATGTTAGCCTTTGTCGGAGTAACATATGCAAGTTCATTTTCTGTTTCCGCAGATAAATATGGAAAAGTAGAAGGCAATGGCATAGAATTTAGTTTTTCAGAAAATAATAAAACCATTCAAATTGCATTCTTAACAAAAGATAATGAAAGATATTTAATTGCAGGTAAAGATGGAGAACCTATTTATGCAGCCAAAATACCAAATGTAAAATATGTAAGAGTAAAGCAAGTATATGATACAGAAACAGGAAAATATGCTTATATTATATCGGGAAGTATAAATAGTATGGATGATTCAGATTTGTCGCTTTTGATGGGTTATGATGAACAAAAAGAGGCATGGCAACTATATGTAAATCCAATAAATTATTATAATCCTTTAGGAAAATATGCTGAAGCAAATATATATGTAGAAAATGGAGAACTTATTTTAGCATATAGAGTGATGTCCCTACATCCAAAAGCACAAGAATATCATTTCTTCTGGGACGAAAATAGCAATTGGTTCGGCTATAAAGATTATGGAATAGTTCAACATTAATTTTTAAATTAATATATTAAGAAAAAGGCTTGATTTAATTAAGTCAAGCCTTTTTTATATATTTTACATGATAGTACAAATAGAAGTTTATAGGAAGATTATATAAGTTTTTAGTTAATATGAAAGAATTGAAATAAAAATGGTGTTTATTGAAAATAATGTATGACTTTATTATAATAAATATAAGCGTATGGTTAGATTTTGAGCTTGTGTTTCGCAAGTTTTGATATTAACGGTGAGGAGACTAGCCGCAATCATTTAAAACTTAATCGGGTCGAATAAGTTTGTAAGAAAATTTCTTTAGCTTGAAGTTTTGCGTAATGAGTAACCATACGCATTTTTTTATTGGGTGATATTTTATGTGTGTAATAGATCATATAAAGACAAGAAAAGAATTAGCAAATATATTGAATATTTCTGAAAAAAAATTAACATATATCTTATATGTAAAAAAAATAGATAATATGTATAGAACATTTAGTATACCAAAGAAAAATGGAGAAACTAGAGAAATAAATGCTCCAGAAAAAATGTTGAATTTTGTTCAGAAAAATTTAGCAAAATTTTTATTAAATTATAGAAATGGTATTTATAAAACAGAGAATATAAATAATAAGGTTTCGCATGGATTTGAAAAAGAGAAAAGTTTTATAACTAATGCTGAATTACATAAAAATAAAAGATATGTCTTAAATTTTGATTTGAAAGATTTTTTTGATTGTTTCCATTTTGGAAGGGTAAAAGGATATTTTGAAAAAAATAGATATTTTAAATTATCAAAGGATATAGCTACTATACTTGCTCAGTTAACCTGTTATAAAAAGTGTTTGCCACAAGGAGCACCTACATCACCTATTATTGTTAATTTAATTTTTAATATGGTAGATATTCAAATTATAAAATTAGCTAAGACATATAAATTAAATTATACAAGATATGCAGATGACATAACTTTTTCTACTAATGATAAGTTTTTTTTAGAAAAATATAGTGAATTTGAGAATAAATTTTTGTATATAATTGAAAAATATGGCTTTGTTGTAAATAAAAATAAAACTAGATTGCAATATAAAGATTATAGACAAAAAGTAACAGGATTAGTAGTAAATAAAAAAATAAATGTAACTAGAGAATATTATAAAGAAACTAGAGCGATGGCACATCAATTATATAAAACAGGAAGTTTTTTTATTGAAGAAAATAAGAGCGGAACAATAAATCAGTTAGAAGGAAGATTTTCTTTTATAAATCAAATAGAGAAATATAACAATATTATTGATATAAAAAAAGGAGGAAAAAAACATAGAATAGTTACGCTTAGTAATAAAGAAAAAGAATATAGTAAATTTTTATTTTACAAAAATTTTTTTAATATGGGTAAACCTATTATTTTTACAGAAGGAAAAACTGATGTAATGTATATAAAAGCTGCATTAAAAAACTTATATAAAAAATATCCTAATTTAATAGAAGAGACTAAAACAGGTTTTGATTATAAAATAATTTTTTTTAGAAAAAGTAAAAAAATCAGGTATTTATTAAACATAGAAGCCAATGGTGCGGATACAATGAAAAATATAGCTAACCTTTATTCAGGATCAGAATCTTTTCCAAATTATATAGAATATCTGAAGAGTATAAGTAAACAAAAACCTAATAATCCAATAATATTGTTATTTGATAATGAGATAGAATCTAAGAATAAGCCAATAAAAAATTTTCTAAGTTGTAAGGCTGTAAAATCTTTTTATAAAGACGATATTTTAGAAAAGCAATTAAAAGAAAAAAACTATGCTTGTTTGAAAGATAATTTATATGTACAAGTAACACCATTAATAGGAAATATAAAAGAAGGAGATATTGAGACATTATTTAAAAAAGAAACATTAGCTCATAAAATAAATGGTAAAAGTTTTATTAAAAAGGATAAATATAATAATGAATATTATTATGGAAAAGAAATTTTTTCAAAATATGTGTATGATAATTATAGAAATATAGATTTTAGTAATTTTGTATATTTATTAGATAATATAAATGATATAATAAAAGACTATCAAATAAGAAAAGCAGGTAAATATGATATGCAGCCAAAATATTGGACATATTAATTAAGCTACTAATTGAGACTTAGTTCTGTATTCTACGGGACTAAGTCCTTTTAGTTTTATCTTTATCCGTTTTGTATTATAATATTTTATATAAGATTTTAACTCTTTTATAAAATCTTCAACGGATTTAAATTTTTTTAAATAGAATAATTCGCTTTTTAGCAAACCAAAGAAATTTTCTATTACGGCATTATCTAAGCAATTGCCTTTTCGGCTCATGCTTTGGATAATGCCTTTTTCTTTTAATAACCTCTGATATCTTCTATTCTGATACTGCCATCCTTGGTCTGAATGTAGAATTATTCCTTTTGTTTCTTTTATCTTTCTTGTTGCATCTTTTACCATATCTAATACTTGCTTTAGTATTGGTCTTTTCGATATTTTATAACTTATT
>OCHF01000289.1_pt1 | contig 38442 bp, 36 predicted proteins | sample 1538851 | NCBI WGS metagenome assembly OCHF01 (sample SAMN04571730, study PRJEB22368) | human gut metagenome | biome: human gut; material: stool | host: Homo sapiens | place: Luxembourg | collected 2012-12-07
GATTTCCAGAAGATTTGCGTTCACGCTACGCATTACGATGCTGTAATTAATCATAGTTGTTTGTAGTATGTTTAGAGTCCTTTGTTTTGCAACTCCCCAGAACGCCTCGTTCCTGCCGTTTTCGGGGTCTTCATTGATGACCGGCGCCTGCCATCATTTATGACCCGTGTTGGTCTTAATAGAAGACCCGAGCAAGGCACAAAAGGCTGTTCTTTCGATTGCCGGTGCAAAGATACAACATTTTTGGGCAGAATGCAAGCTTTCACCCTGACTTTCTATGCGAGAAAAGCTATAAGTAGCTGTAATACAATAAGTTCTATTGATTTTCTGTCTGAACTTTATTGCAGAAACAATCAGCAATGGGAAAGTAAGGATGAAAAACGAGCGTGTCATTAAGGGTCAGTGTCATTAAGGGTCATTTAGAAAAATGAAAGTGTCATTTTGAGCTATAGTATATATAAATATTTATTTATATATATACTATAGGGTTTTTTCTCCCCCCGAAAATGAAAATGACCCTTAATGACCTTGACCCTTAATGACACTCTTGATGATTTCATATTTATAAAAATGATAGGGGCGTAAGTATTATTTAATATGTTGGTTATAAGGTAGTTATGTCTATGCTGCTGCATGTGTACTCTAACTTTTGTGTATAACAAAAATCAACATATTAAGTCTAAGTTATAAGCTGTTGTTCTGCTTAATTCTACTACTTTATCTTTCCTTTATTGTCGTTTTTTGTCAAAAATACCTACCTTCTGAGCGCATTTTAGGATCTGAGGAGGGGCATTTTTCACTCCTAGAAGAGGGCTAAACATCTTCCAAAACCTCTTATTTTGCATTTTATCTTCTGAAAATGCAAAAAACTGCTGATTTTCGCATCATTTCATTTCCTGCTCATAAGAGTAAGGAAGATTTACATCTTTCTGAAGTTTTATATGTAGTTCAGATATTAACTAGCGACTTCAAAACTCCTTGTTTAGTGCAGAATCCTAGTATAATGACATTATCCTATTGTATGGTAACCATTATTTACATAATCTGCTTTTTCCCATTTCGCTGTCTAAGGGGTTAAAATCCCTTTAGAAAGTCTTTTTCTACATTTTTGTGTTAATATTTATAATAAAATGTAGATGTTTCGCAATTATTTTGTACCTTTGAAGGCAATTCTGCTATAAAAAGCAGGCTATAAATATAAAATTTAATATATAAGGAAATGACAGAACAGCAAAAACAAGCAATTATAGAAAGTGGAAAGCAATATTTCCGTTCTATTATCATTCCTAATCATTTGAAGAATCTGAATAAGCTTCATCTGAGTAGCTTTGATATAAATCCGTTTCTAATCAACTATCTTGCAGCATTCATAAAGGAAGATTCTCAAATTATTGGTTTAGCTAAGGCTTTAGTTTATCCATATATATATGATAAGGTTATTGATGCAAGTAGCGAACAAAATGTTCAGTCATTAGTTTCCCTGCTTCAGGAAGTTACCGGAGGAGCATCCAATTTTGATGGTATTGATTTCGAATTTGTTGATGCTGTTGACGGTCGCCGTAAATTCTGTCAGTTCAAGGCAGGAGTCAAAACGATAAACAAGGATGATATTGCCTCTGTTCTCTGTCATTTCAAACCTCTTATAAGTCAGCAAAGTTTAGACTTACAGTTTGAGGATCTCGTAGTAGGAGTTTTATATGGTGAGAAAGATAATCTTTCTGATTATTATAAGACGATAGCTACACATTATCCTGTGTTGTGCGGTTCTGATTTTTGGCAGCATCTTACGGGAGATAAGAACTTTTATGCTCGTCTGCTCAAGGCAATGGGAGAAGTTCTTGATTTGGGAGATTTTGAAGGGAGCGAACTCATACAAGCCCCAATTGAGGAGATTGCAGAAGAAATTAAGCAGGAATGTTGTTTGATTCTCTGAACCCATATTTTGCCTATATAGTTCTAAAACAATAGATAATTCTGTAAACCTATAAAAATCATTTATGCCTATGAGTAGTTTTATGCCCTTGACAGAAACACAGTCAATGATATTTGACATCACCAAACTTCACCAGAAATATTGGAGAACGTTTTGTGATGTTTACTATGTTCATTTGGGATTTGAAACAGAAGAGGTACATTCTTATGAACAGAAATATGAAACTTTCTGTCGTCGCAAGAGTGTTTCCGAAGAAAAAGATTATGAAGAAAAACTCTTGTATGTAAAAATAGAAGATTTGGACTTTCTGAAATCGTATGCGGAATTATTCTTTACTCAAACAGAGAGTTTAGAATTCATAGCCTCGCTCTATTTTTTTGTTAAGAAAATGTGGAATATTGAGACTAAACTAAGACACGATGCTGAATTACTCTCTTTTATCTGCCCACGTTGTACTAAAGTTGATTATTCTAAGTATCTGCTTGATGAGAGCAAATGTCTTATAGTTCGCGAAGGTAACTGGCCAAATGTGAGAGAAGTTCTGAAATCTCCTATTTACAGTGCCATGTTAAGGGAAATTTTAGGTCAGGAAGCTTTTGATCATTATACGTTGGATTCACCTCAGTTCATTGATACTGCTTGTGGTAAAAAAGAATACAATATGGCTGATGAAAGTATAAGGAATTTTGTAAATATGTTTATTGGGAGCCTAATTGAAGCATATAACAGCCAGCTTAAATTTTTTATTTCTGTACAGCCTAAGACTTCTAATTATCCTAAAGGATGTGAACAGATTGCTTTTCTCTATCGTTTGTTTATGTCGTATGAGGACTCTTTGCCTGAAATAAAGGATATATTGGATGAGTCTCCATCTCCGCTCAATCTTGAAGTTTTGCAAGAAGAACGCAATAATCTGATTACTAGCTTTAGAGAAACCACTCTCGGTAAAAGTTGGATGCAACGTATGCAATACAAAGATGGAATCGAACACGTTGCCAAATATTTTATGCATCATCTTAATGGTTTAACAAAGGAAGAAGAAACTCTATTCTTCTATACGCTTGACAAGATTTGTATTATCGAAGATATACTTAAAGGTAATGCAGATAAATATAGGTTAGACGTAAAATATCCTGAAGGATGGTTTGATAATTATTCATCAACAGAAGATTTAACCTCTCCTGGGTGTCCTTTTGTAAAAGAACCTTCTCAAACTGATGTTATCCTTTCTAAGATTAGGGAATATCAATCGGTAAAAAAGAAGCCTAAGGATCTGGCTATGCCTGTAAGGGCTGCCATAGATGCTGGGGTTATAAAAAGACCTACTTTAAAAGAGTATGAGGAAGTAAAGGGATTTGCAAAAATAGCAAAGTCTAGTTTCGAGGATTATACGAACCCTTGCAAACAGCCTTACAATGATTCTGCTTACAATGGGATGGTAGAAGTATTTAAAAAACTATAGGATTTTGAAAAATGAAAGAAAATTCGATATATGATGCTAAGTCGTTAATGACGGTTTTGGGGAAAAAGGCTGATTTTCCTGAACTAGCCAAGGATTGTGTTGCTTTTAGTAATGCTCAGGGTGGTTGTATGGATATAGGAATAGAAGACGGAGAAACATTACCTCCTAAAGAACAGGTTATTCCAGAAGAACTTCCTACGATTATAGTGAATAAAATTTCCGGATTAACGCATGGGGTTAGTATTTCAGCAGAAATCATTATTGCAGAGAATGGAGGAGAATTTGTACGCCTTCATATTCAGAGAAACCCTAGTGCTATTGCGGTGACTTCTTCCGGTAAAATTTATATTCGTATAGGTGATAATAGTATGCCTGTGGGGTCGGAAGATATTGCTCGTCTGGCTGCAGATAAAGGATGTTTGAACTGGGAGGATATAATTTCTACTTTCAGCTGGCATGATGCTGATGAGGAGAAACTGAATAATTTTTTGTATCTTATCAAGCATTCTGATCGTGTCTCTTCTTTTGTAAAACAGAAGGATGTAAAAGAATTGCTGGATTATTATTATATGACTGATGCTGATTCTGACAAGATGACGCAGTTAGGTGTATTATTTATAGGCAAGCAGACACAAAGAGGAAGAATTATGAATGCCCCTGTGATTCAAGTAATTAAATATGATTCATATGGGGACAAAGTTAATAAATGGTTATGGGATGATTTTAGCAAGACTCCATATGAGCAGATAAATGAAATTTGGAATGAGGTTCCTGAATGGCGCGAAAGTTCAGAAATCAGCGATGGAATGTTCAGACGTAATATACCTGCATATCCAGAGAGTGTTATAAGAGAGTTGATATCCAACGCTCTTGTTCATAGGCCTTATACCATTCGTGGTGATATATTCATCAATATCTATCCGGAATATATGGAGATAGTTAATCCTGGTCGGTTACCACTTGGAATAACTGTGGAGAATATTCTTCATAGCACCAAAAAACGAAACGAACACATGGCGGGAATCTTCTATGCTTTGCACCTGATGGAGCGGGAAGGTTCTGGATATGATATGATGTATGAAACATTGTTGTCTAATGGCAAGACTGTCCCTTATGTAGAAGAAGGTGAAGATTGGGTTAAGGTTAGAATTGATCGTCGAATTATAAGTCAGGAGATGATAAAGGTTATTGAACATGCTGAGAGAAATATGCTTTTCAAACAAAAGCAGCTTATCTGTCTAGGCCTGATTGCTCAAAATGAAAGTATTACGGCTACAGGGCTCATCAAATTACTTCATTTGAAAGATGCTGATGCCTTGCGCTCTTGGTTACATCCTTTGATAGACAAAGGGTATGTGGTTGCTACCGATAAACGTTCGAAATCTAAAGAATACCAAGTTGATCCTAGAGTTCTGAAAGATAGTCAATACAAGGGGAAAACTACATTGAAGAGGATTGAAAATTACAGATTGAAGGAACTTATAATGGAGGACCTTAAAATTTATGGGCCTTGCTCTGTAACAGATATTCATGAACGAATAGGTAAAGAGATTCCTTTACGTAAAATTCAAATTCAAATCAAATCACTAATTGAGGAGTTGAAAATTACTGCTGAGGGACAAAAAAGATGGACTCTCTATCGTATAAAAACATAAAAAATGCGTTGAAAGGCTTTATATGTTTTTAAAAATGTTTTTATGATAATTGAAAAGGAAGAAAGGGTAACCCTTTGGTAACCAGTAAAAATGCTGGTCTTTTTCGGTCATTTTCGGTCGTCCGGGAATGACCGATTTTGTTTTTAGGCACTTATATAACTATATCTTATCTTTGCGCTCGGATTTGGGAATCAGTTTCTCATTTCCGAGTTTTTTTATTTTAGTATTAACCTGAGCGGAGGCGGGGAACCTCACAATGTGATTGAAGATGGCCATCGGGAATCCACGGCTTCTCTCGCAAACCGATCAGGAATCATGGCAGATAATAAGAAGCATAAGAAAACGGCTCTGGGCATTGCCTATGAAGCCGTCATCAAGTTGGGCTATACGCACAGCAAACTGGTGAATCTCAATGAGGGCGTTAACTTCCATACTCTAAGAAATATCAGAGATGAGAAGAAAGTGAAGAAAGTGACGGAACGATTCTATCTGAAACTTTTCTTCGACTTAATTAATAAGGAATATAATCGGCGTATTACCAGTGGCGCCAATGGAGCAGTCAGCCTGCTTGTCGTGATGAAAAATATCCTTGAAGCTGAGCTGAAATAGACAGAAAGAGAAAAGCAGTGGAAAGATGAGGGGGGATTCTTCCACCAACTGTTCCAGCGCATTCAAAGACTTCTTATCTTTGCACCAGCTTTCAGCAAGATCGGAGTTGGAACTAATGAGCCTTGAAAAGGAAGGCGAGGTCTTGCAGTTGTTTTATTATGAACAGTAAGATCATGAGAGTGGTGCAGCAGGGCGAGGCGTTCGCTGTACAGAGTCAGAAAAGTGAGAACGGACAGATGATGAAATGCAACATCGTTCTCCAGGAGATGGGCGGCAAGTATGAGAACCAGTATGCTGCGGCAATGCTCGGCAATATGGCTCAGTGTAAGTATGCTCCGGGCGAGCTGGTGGCTGTTACGCTCCGGTTTACTACCCATGAGCACAATGGTCAGGTTTATCAGGATATCCTGGTTACGGACATTGAAAAGGTAAAAGGGTAAAAAAGTAAAAAAGTAAAAGGGAGGCTTCGCTTGGAGACTTATTGCGGAGATTCTTAGTTATTAACTGAGTTGAAACAGAGGAGGATTTTCCATGGTAAAGCGCGCAACAATCCGGATGTTTCTTCTCCTAAAATTCAATTCAGATTATGGTTAAGAAAGTAAACAAGGTTCAGAACAATGCTCAGAATAATGTTCAGAACCAGCAGGTGAATAATAATGACTGCCAGCATGTGCAGTTGGGTGGAATAGCTTACTATGATGATAAGCAGTATTTCCTCTTCAGTCCTGATTCTGTAAATCAGGGTGTTGTAGAAGCTTTTCGCCGTCATGGCGTGGCTCAGCAAATGCAAGACGGAACATTTGATTTCGTAGCAGTTTCTAAGCCGAAAAGCCAGTCGGAACTGATTAAGAAACTGGCGCATGGTCGTTTGAGCAAGACCAAGGATGGGGCTATTCAGCTCACGCTGAAGGTGTTCTGCCATGAAGGACTCAACATCGCCCAAACGCTGACTGTTGAGTCAGCAGAAGGGGCTGATGCTTTAGTGGATTATCAATTAAAACGATAAGCAATAAGATAGATGAGTTGTTATTTAATTAAGGTGGAGAACGGGCACAAGGTTGCCCGCTCCATCACTTCGGAAGAGGAGTATAAGCAGCTGCGTGGAAGCAATGAGCAGAAGGCGAATCTTCGTCTGGCTCGTGCCGGAAACGATGCTGCGAAACGGAGATTGGTGCAGTTTAACTACTCCGGGCATTATCCGCAAGGCGTGGTGAAGGGAATGAAACTGCCAAGCGGTGCTTTCGGGTTTGATATGGATGAGCCGGAGGCTTTTGCCAAGGCTGCCAAAATGCTGCTGAAGGAACCGGACAAGTACGGACTGCTGATGCTGGAACGCAGCGCACGACAAGGCGGTCATGCGGTGTTTGAACGCGAAAAGGGCAAGACGGTTCTGGAAAATCAGGTACGAATTGCTACGATGCTGAAATGCGAAATGGATACTTCGGCTCACGACATTAACCGGGTTTATTTCACTACTACATCGGATGGAGAAGACCTGCTCTTTCTTTCGCCACGGCTCTTCAAGGATACTTATGATGAGGCTGCAGTTGCAGCTGAGGGGAAAGTGCTGGAAGAGCGTGAAAGGTACGGACAAGAGGAACTGCCGGAAGGGGCGCACAAGGCAAACAAGCACTTTATGCCTTGGTTGGAAGAAATCAAGAAGAATCCTCAAGGGAGCTTTAAGAGTCAAGAATTTAAGGATTCTCAGAAAGCTTCTCAAGGGGTTTTTAAGAGTCAGGAATTTAAGAATTCGAAAATTTCTACTTCTGCTGCTTCAACCTCAGCTGCTTCAACTTCTTCTACTGCGTCCTCCTCTGCTGCTACATCAGCTTCGACTCCCTCTGTCTCTCAGGACAATTATCTCGGGATTCCTTATAGGGAAATCATTAAGAAGTGGTGGCAGATGTATAATGATGGGCAGGAGCCGATGCGCTCCAACCGCAATACGCTGACCTTTGAGCTGGCTGTGAACCTGCGCCACATCTGTGGTTTTGACCGCAATCTGCTGGCTCAGATTATTCCCTGCTACGATGGGTTTCCCGAACAGGAAAAGATGGCTTGCATCAACTCGGCATTGAACGAGAAAATTACGCAAATGCCTAAGCGACTGAAGGATGTGCTCTCTGCCATCCGTCAGGAACGAATGAAGCAGGGAAATGCGGGTAGTGGTTCGGCGGCTGACAATGAGGCGCTGGTAAATGCGCTGGACGAGGCTAACGCCAAGGATGATCTGTTCTATTATAATGCGCTGCCTAAGTTGCCGCAAGGCATTCGGGATTCCATCAGCGCAGTGGGTCCGGCACTGGCACTGCCTGTAATCACAGCCATCTGTCCTGCCATCGGAATGCTCGCCACGGGCGTGAAGGTTTCCGTTCACGGCAAGATGAACTCGCTGAACCTCATCTCCTACATCGCCGGTGATTTTGCATCTGGTAAGGGAAGTATTGACCCCGTGATTGACGCATGGACTTCGGAAGTGAAGGAAATGGACAAAATGTATCAGCAGAAGGAGGATGAATGGCGAGCCAAGAAACGTGCAGCCAAGAACAAGAAGGAGCAGCCGGAAGAGCCGAAACTGCCTGTAAGATGCTTGACACTGAACAATACGGTGGCGAATCTGGCTGAACGACTGGCTAACACGGAAGGCAAGCACGCCTTCTCGTTTACTCCGGAAGCTGACACCGTAGCGCAGAAGTGGAAATCGGCAATGAGCGACTTTTCAGTTATGTTGAGACAGGCTTACGACGGAACAAGCTATGAGCGTGAAGCAAGAAGTGCGGATGCAGTGAATGTTCATATAGACAGACTGTTATGGAACGTGGTGATGTGCGGCACTCCTGATGCGCTCTATCGAGTAGTAAGCAATTATACGGATGGTTTCCAGAGCCGTATCATCGTGGCAAAAACGCCCGATAATACCTTCACTCCACTTTCTGACAACATGTATGTAATGAACGAACGTCAGCGCGACCGCATCATTCAGATTGCTCATCTTCTGCCTTTGCTGACCGGTGAGGTGGTTCTGCCGAAGCTGGAGGAAAAGGGTAGAAAATGGCTGGAACAGATCAGACTGGAGACGATGAAAAATGACGACAAGGTGAAAGCCCGCCAGCGTTTCCGTATCTGTCCAACCACGATGAGAATGATGACCTGCATCATGCTCTGCAAGGTGGCAGAATCGCTGATTCAGAAGCATGGTTTCAATGGAGCCGAGAAACAGCTGAAGGAGTCACCTGATTTGTGGAAGGGAATGCTCGTAAAGACGCAGACACCAGCCATGCTGAATGTCTTTGATGTGCTGGCTGACTACCAGTTGGATAATGCGCTTTACTTCTTTCGTAGCCGAATAGAAGATGCTTTCTCATCCAAGAATTATTGCAGTCAGTCTGCTTACGACAGAAGTCGCAGAGGTAAGAATGATTCCATCTTTGAGCGACTGGACGTAACTTTCACCTTTGAGCAGGCAGAGCAGCAGAGCATTGCACTTAAGGGAGCAAGTGCCACCCATGAGACGGTAAAACAGATGCTAAAGAACTGGAAACGTCAGGGGTTAATCTGTGTATTACCTGACATGCGCTATCAGAAAGTTTCTCCTACAGTCTAAAGAGGGTGTCATTAAGGGTCAAGGTCATTAAGGGTCATTAAGTTTTCGGTTCTTAAATCAGCCTTAATGGCCGGCCTTGATCCAATTATTCATTATCAATTATTAATTGTAAATTATCATGAACATCAATATATTCCGCCGTCGCTTCACTCCATGGAGTGTGGATGGCACAATGGTTATAGGTGGCAAGATTTTCTGCGACACCTTAGAACGTCCAAACCGTCATTTGCCAGCAGGACGTTATAAGATTTCTCTCATTCCTACCAAGCAAAAGAAGGTGTCGGAGACAAAGAAGAAAAATAAGTATGAAAGAGGAAAATATGAAATTGTTATCAAGCCTGTTATTCTGTTAAGATCCAATTACGTGCCTCGTACTGTTAGGCGCAGAGCTCGCTTCGTGCCTGGCAACGGTCCGCTACGTCTGAGAAACAAGAGTATCATTCTGGGCAAGTCTCATTATACCGGAATCGTAACGCAATCAGAAGAATGCTATAATGAATTTTGCCAGTTGTTGGATGAAGAATTCAAGAGGATGAAGAAAAAGCATCTACCGTGCAGAATCAATCTGTTTATCAGGGATTGGGGGGTTGACGAAATCCCCCTCAATTATCTGCTTATTTTTCAATAATTAATATTCAATATCATGCGTAAGATAAAGGAAATCATCATTCATTGCAGTGCGACCAAGGAAGGTCGCAATTTCACCGTAGCGGATATTGACCGCTGGCACCGGGAGCGCGGAATGCGCTGCATAGGTTATCATTTCGTGATTTATCGTGACGGCAGCATTCATGTAGGCCGTGCGATAGAGGAGGTTGGCGCCCATTGCAAGGGCCATAATTCCATCAGTATAGGCATTTGCTACATCGGCGGCTTATCAAAGAAAGGTAAGCCGAAGGATACAAGAACCCGAGAACAGAAAGCGGCAATGCGCTCGCTCATCGAGCAGCTGAAGGAGGAATATCCATTAGCCACGATTCATGGTCATAATGAATTTGCCAACAAAGCCTGCCCCTGCTTTGATGTAAAGAAGGAGTGGGGGAAGGAGTAAACACAAAAAATAGCGGATCTGTCACAGACCCGCTATTTCCTATCATTTAAAATTTTTAAACAATGTTTATTGTTAATTTTATTGCCTTATACAATGCCCTGAGCCATCATTGCCTTAGCTACCTTCAGGAAGCCGGCTACGTTTGCACCCTTTACGTAATTTACGTAACCGTCTGGCTCTGTACCATACTTCACGCAGTTTGCGTGAATATCGTTCATGATGTCGTGGAGCTTAGCATCAACCTCCTCACGAGACCACTTCAGACGCTCTGAGTTCTGGCTCATCTCAAGACCTGATACTGCAACACCACCTGCGTTGGCTGCCTTACCTGGAGAGTAGAGAATCTTAGCATCCTGGAATACCTTGATAGCCTCTGGAGTAGAAGGCATGTTTGCACCCTCGCTTACTGCGATTACGCCGTTGGCGATGAGAGCCTTGGCTGCCTCCTCGTTGATTTCGTTCTGAGTAGCTGATGGGAGAGCGATGTCTGCCTTCTCAAACCAAGGCTTAGCACCTGCAACATATTTTACACCATACTTCTCTGCATATTCCTTGATACGGCCACGCTCTACATTCTTGAGCTCCATGATGTAATCGAGCTTCTCGCGGTCGATTCCGTCTGGGTCGTAGATGTAACCGTCTGAATCTGAACATGTAACTGGCTTAGCACCCAACTGGAGCAACTTCTCCATAGTGTACTGGGCTACATTACCTGAACCTGAAACCAAAACAGTCTTGCCCTTGATGTCAATACCCTTGGTAGCGAGCATGTTGCAGAGGAAGTATACGTTACCGTAACCTGTAGCCTCAGGACGGATCAATGAACCGCCGAACTCCTGACCCTTACCGGTCAAGACGCCCTGGAACTGGTGTGTCAACTTCTTGTACATTCCGAAGAGGTAACCTACCTCACGGCCACCTACACCGATGTCACCAGCTGGAACATCCTCGTCTGGACCCATGTGACGATAAAGCTCTGTCATGAAAGCCTGGCAGAAACGCATTACCTCGTTGTTGCTCTTGCCACGTGGAGAGAAGTCGGAACCACCCTTAGCACCACCCATTGGGAGAGTAGTAAGAGAGTTCTTGAATGTCTGCTCGAAAGCCAAGAACTTCAAAATACCCAAGTTTACTGACTTGTGGTAGCGAAGACCTCCCTTGTAAGGGCCAATCGCGTTGTTGTGCTGTACGCGGTAACCCATGTTAGTCTGTACGTTGCCCTTATCATCTACCCAAGATACGCGGAACTGGATGATGCGGTCTGGAATGCAGAGACGCTCGATGAGGTTTGCCTTCTCAAACTCTGGGTGCTTGTTGTACTCTTCCTCGATAGTACCGAGAACCTGACTAACTGCCTGAATGTACTCAGGCTCGTTTGGGAATCTTCTTTGGAGATTCGCGATTACTTCTGATGCTTTCATAATCTTTAATCTTTTATTGAGTTTAAATTCTTATTTCTTATTTCTGCTTGCAAAGATACATGTTTTTCTTGAAAACACCAACAAAAAGAAAGAAAAAATGCAGAAAAAGTAGAAAAAAGATATTTTTTAACATTCTTAATCACGATTTGTAGCGCTTTTGTGTACGCACACCTTATTATATAAGAGACGTTTTTCGGGGTTTAAGCCTTTATCTCTGTTTTAGGGAATCTTGCATTCTGACGACTTCTGTTTATCTATCCTGCGCCATAGGGCATAGATGAGCAGAATGACAGCGTAGAGACCGATTACCTGAGGCAGACTGATTCTTACGTTTTCGATGCTTGCTCCAGGCAGCATGCTGATCAGTTTTATGGCTGTATTCAAAAACTGGGTGATGCTGGTCATGGCGCCTGATGTAAGGCTGATGAGTGGGGCGACAACCGGTGCTATGGGCGCCCATAACGTGAGTGGGGAGAACAGGATTAAGGCTGCTCCAAGATATAGGATGAGGGTTGCTGCGGGAATGGCGATGTAATTGGTGAGAAGTGAATAGCACGATATTCTGCCGAAGGTGTAGACGATGACCGGAAGGGTTCCTATCTGGGCTGCCAGTGAAACGCAAAGGAGTCCCCATGCCCAACGGAGGAAACGGCTGCGGATGGGGAGGAGGGTGTAAAGGGGTGTGAAGAACAGCAGAATGGAGGCTACGGCCAGGAACGAAAGCTGGAAACTCAACTCGAAAAGATAGAGCGGACTGATGAAGAGCATAAATATATAAGCTGAGGATAAAGTGTTGAGCGGCAGACCGGTACGATGGAAAGCTAAACTTAAGCTGTAGGCTGAAAGCATGATGGCTGCACGGACTGCACTTGCCGGCAATCCTATGAGGAAAACGTAGGTCCAGATGGAGATGAGGGACAGGATGATGGTGTAAACTGAGTACTTTCTGCCGCCTAGCAGAAAGATGAAAAGCTGGAAGATAATGCCTATATGAAGTCCGCTTACTGCCAGAATGTGACTGGCTCCGGAAATGGAGTAACTGTTGCGGGTGTTCGAGTCGAGTGCGCTCTTGTCGCCCAGCGCCATGGCTGCGATGACTGCATAGTCTTGCTGTTTTACGTGAAGGGAAACCAGTTTGCTTTCAATATTGCTTTTATAGCGTTCGGTATTGATTTTTGCCCGTGTGAGGTAAGACAGTTCCTGCCAGTTTTTCAGTTGTGTAGAGGTTTGGGAATCAGTTATTTGCTTACAGGTAAGAAAAGCCCCAAGGCTCAGGATGCATAAATGAATCATCACGCATTGGGAGAAGATGAGAAACTGGTGGTTCCTGCTGAAGTAAGCTTTTTGGCTTAAGAACTCAGTAAGGAAAAAGATGATGCTGCCAAGGGCGCATGAAATGATGGAGATGATGAGCCAGAAGCGCATATTGAAATCATCATAGCCCCATTTGGCTATGATGATTCCGATCGTCAGTGTGAGGCTGATGGTCATGAGCGGGGTGATGTGTAGCTCTTTCATCATTCCTCTTTCCTTTTAAAAGATAATTTATTTCCTATTTCTTGAATCCGAAGATGCGCTTGATGAATTTCTTCACAGCGTTTTCTTGCTTCTGTGGATTTACGATAGGAGTGTGCTTGCGTGCAGCCGGCTTGTCGCCCTTTTTCTGGGCTACGCCTCTGCCACGGCCGTTGCTGCCTGGGCGAACATTGTTCTCGTTGCCTGGGCGCTGCTGATTGCTGTTATTGCTGTTATTGCGGCGCTTCTGGCTGTTGCTGTTCTTTGGCTGCTCGCCTGGCTGGGCTGGCTTTCTGTTCTGCTGCTTTGCGTTCTGCTGCCTGTTGCCCTGCTGTGGCTGCTGCTTTGCGTTCTGCTGCCTGTTGCCTTGCTGAGGCTGCTGCTTTGCGTTCTGCTGCCTGTTACCTTGCTGAGGCTGCTGCTCGTTGTTGCGTGGCGCTTTTTCCTGACGCTCGTTTGGCTTGTTCGGCTTGCGCTTGTGAGAGGTCTGGTCGCGGTCTTTCTGTCGGCGGTTCTTGGCGCTGTTCTTTCCGGCCTCGCCGTTTCCGCCGTTACCGCGTCTGTTGTTTCTTCCGTTTGCGCCTTTCTTCTTCGGCTTGTTGAGCTTGATGTATTCAGGACCTTCGCCGCATCCCTCAGGGAGAGGCATCTTGTCTACCACCTTCTCCAGGAACTTCTCTATCTGCTGGAACCAGTACTGGTCTTCTTCGCTTACGAAGGTGATGGCTCTACCATCGCGGTTGGCACGGGCTGTACGGCCGATGCGGTGAACGTAATCTTCTGTATCGTGAGGAACATCGTAATTGATGACCATCTCAATATCATCGATGTCGATTCCGCGCGCCACAATATCGGTAGCTACGAGAACATCATACTGTCCGCTCTTGAACTTGAACATCACATCGTCGCGCTCAGCCTGTTCCAGGTCGCTGTGCATGGCTCCGCAGTTTACTCCAATCTGCTGGAGAGAAGCTGCGAGTTGCTTCACCTTGAATTTGCTGCCGCTGAAGACGATGACACGCTTCAGGTCGCCTGCCTTGAAGATGTCCTTGATGATGGTCATCTTCTGGGTTTCGTAGCATACGTATGCTTCCTGCTTGATTTTCTCGGCTGGCTTGCTGACGGCAAGTTTTATTTCTACCGGATTCTTGAGCAGGGTCTTAGCCAGTTCTTCTATCTTCTCAGGCATGGTTGCCGAGAACATGATGGTCTGGCAGGTCTTTGGCAGTTTTGCCGCGATGGTCTTGATATCTTCAGAGAAACCCATGTCGAGCATGCGGTCGGCCTCGTCGAGAATGAAGAAGCTTACCTTGCTGAGGTCTACATTGCCCAGAGAGATATGGGAGATGAGGCGGCCCGGGGTGGCGATGACTACATCGGCGCCCATGCGGAGGCTGCGCAACTCCTGATCGTAACGGTTGCCGTCGTTGCCGCCGTATACGGCTACGCTGCTCACGCCCTGCAGGTAATAGCCGAAGCCTTGCATCGCCTGGTCTATCTGCTGGGCGAGCTCGCGGGTTGGTGACATGATGACGCAGTTGATGGCGTCTTTAGGATAACCGCCGTCATCGAGCTTGCTCAATACTGGCAGCAGATAGGCTGCGGTTTTGCCGGTTCCGGTCTGGGCTACACCCAAGACATCGTGACCTTCTAATATCTCTGGAATGCACTTTTCCTGTACTGGAGTGCATGTGTCGAAGCGCATGTCATATAATGCGTCGAGCACGTTGTCGTTTAAATCTAATTCGTCGAAATACATTTTTTTTTAATGTTGAATGTTGAATGTTGAATGTTGACTTTTTACCTCGGTGCCTTGCGGTAGCAGAAGTAGGCTACGATGGCGAAGAGGAAGTTTGGAAGCCACGCTGCCAGAACAGGCGGGAAATTGGCCTGGATGGCGAAGGTGGCAGAAACCGTCTGCAGCATGATGTAGCCGAAACTCAGCGCAAGTCCAACGCCCAATGCTGCTCCCATGCCGCCCTTGCGCTTGCGGGCAGAGAGGGAGACACCGATGATGGTGAGGATGAACGAGGCGAAGGAAGAGGCGATGCGCTTGTGGTATTCTACCTCGTACTGCACTACGTTGCCCGAACCGCGGTTGATCTGCTTGGAGATGTAATCGCGGAGCTCAGGACTGGTGAAGGTTTCCTGCTGACCCTTGGAATAGACCAGGTCGGTAGGTTCCATCATGATGATGGTGTCCTTCTGGGCTCCGCTCGTAATATGCTCCTTCATGCCCTGGAGCTTGCGGATTTTCCAGTTGCTCAGTTGCCAGTGATACTTGCTGTCGGAAATGGTGTCGTACTGGATGTCCATCGCAGTAAGGTGGCTTACGAGTTTCTTGTCCTGGAACTTGTCGAGACAGAATCCGTAGCCGCGTTTCATGCTGTTGTCGTAATGCTGCATATAGGCAATCACTCCCTTGTCTACCTGCAGCTGTACATTCTCGGCACTGGTATTCTTCTTCTTGTTCTTGTACATCGTCTCGAAGTTCTGCCTGATGACGGTTCCGTGGGGAATGACGTAGGCTGAGAGCCCGAAGGAGAGGGCTGAGAGCAGCACGCAGGTAATCATGTATGGGCGGAGGAGACGCTTGAAGGATACTCCCGACGCCAGGATGGCGATGATTTCGGAATTGCTTGCCAGCTTGGTGGTGAAGAGAATGACCGCCACGAACACGAACAGCGCACTGAAGAGGTTGGCAAAATAGGGCACGAAGTTGGCGTAGTAATCGAAGATGATTGCGCGCGCCGGTGCATGGTGCTCTGTGAATTTTGACAGGTTCTCGTTGAAGTCGAAGACGATGGCGATGGAGATGATCAGGGCGATGGAGAAGAAATAGTAGCCCAGAAACTTCTTGATAATGTACCAGTCGAGCTTCTTGATGTACCTGAACGGGTTGAGAAACCTGAATATGCGCAGGAACCGGAGCTTGTGAGCCAGCCAGCGCACAGCCCTGATGAGCCACCCGAACTTGCGGGAAGCCCATCGGCCGGTGCGGTAGAGCCGGCGGTGTTTTCTTATTTTCTTAAAATCTTTCATGATGCTTGCTTACTTAAATTCTTCGGCCAAGCTGGTCGATGATGGAATTCTTCCATGCCACGAAATCGCCCTGCTCGATATGATGGCGGGCATCGGTCACGAGGCGCAGATAGAAAGAGAGGTTGTGGATGCTGGCTATCTGCATCGCCAGCAGCTCCTGGGCCTTGAAGAGGTGGTGGAGGTAGGCCTTCGTGGTTACGAGGTCGATGTCGCAGCCGTCTGGATCTACCGGACTGAAGTCTTTCTCCCACTTCTTGTTGCGCATGTTCATCGTGCCCTGATAGGTGAAGAGCATGGCGTTGCGGCCGTTGCGGGTCGGCATTACGCAGTCGAACATGTCTACGCCGCGCTCGATGGCTTCGAGGATGTTCTGCGGGGTTCCTACGCCCATCAGATATCTCGGCTTGTCTTTCGGCAGGATTTCGTTCACTACTTCTATCATCTCATACATCACCTCGGTAGGCTCTCCTACGGCAAGTCCGCCGATAGCATTTCCGTCGGCTCCCTTGTCGGCAATGTATTTGGCTGCTTCGCGGCGCAGGTCCGGGAAGGTGCAGCCCTGAACGATAGGGAAGAGACTCTGCTGATAGCCGTAGAGGGGCTCGGTTTCATTGAACCGCTTGATGCAGCGGTCTAGCCAGCGCTGGGTGAGCATGAGGCTGTTCTTGGCGTACTGGTAATCGCTCTTTCCCGATGGACATTCATCGAAGGCCATCATGATGTCGGCTCCGATGATGCGCTCGGTGTCCATCACATTCTCCGGTGTAAAGAAGTGCTTGCTGCCGTCGATGTGGGAGCGGAACTCGCAGCCTTCTTCCTTGAGCTTGCGGATGCCGGTGAGCGAGAAGACCTGGAAGCCGCCGCTGTCGGTGAGGATAGGACGGTCCCAGCCGTTGAACTTGTGCAAGCCGCCTGCTGCCCTGATGACGTCAAGACCTGGGCGCAGGTAGAGGTGATAGGTGTTTCCGAGGATAATCTGTGCCATGACCTGCTTCTTGAGTTCCTCGAAGTGGACGCCCTTCACGCTTCCTACGGTTCCTACGGGCATGAAGATTGGGGTCTTGATCTGTCCGTGGTCGGTGGTGATGATGCCTGTACGCGCATCGCTTGCTTTATCTGTTACTTGTAATTCAAATTTCATTTCTATTCTTTTTTATCATTTTCCTCAATGCTGAAGTCTGTAGGGTTTTTCACCTTCTCGTCGGTCAGCGCGAACTGCCAGACGTCAGCCACATTCTCTACATAGTGGAAGTCTACGCCCTTGAGATATTTCTCCGGTATTTCCTCTACGTTCTTCTGGTTCTCCCTGCACATCACGATGTGCTTGATTCCTGCCCGCTTGGCTGCCAGAATCTTCTCCTTGATTCCGCCTACCGGGAGCACTTTGCCGCGGAGGGTAATCTCGCCGGTCATGGCTGTGTTGGCACGCACCTTGCGCTGGGTGATGGCTGAGGCGATGCTGGTGGCGATGGTGATTCCGGCAGAAGGACCGTCTTTCGGGGTGGCTCCCTCAGGCACGTGGATGTGGATGTTCCACTGCTCGAAGATGCGGTAGTCTACCTGCAGCAGGTCGATGTGCGACTTGACGTATTCCAGTGCGATAATGGCTGATTCCTTCATCACGTCGCCCAGGTTTCCGGTCAGGGTGAGCTTGCCAGCCTTGCCCTTGCTGAGCGAGGTTTCGATGTAGAGGATTTCGCCGCCTACTGAGGTCCAGGCCAGTCCGGTTACCACTCCTGCATAGTCGTTGCCCTGGTAGATGTCGCGGTTGAACGGCGGATTGCCCAGCAGGTCTTTTACTTCGGCAGGGGTGATGGTGTAGTTCTTCAGCTCCTGGTTGCAGGCCAGTTTGTAAGCCATCTTTCGCAGACTCTTGTCAATCTGCTTCTTCAGCTGTCTTACGCCGCTCTCCCGGGTATAGTGCTCGATGATGAATTCGAGGGCATTCTTGTTGAAGCTTACCTTCGGCGAAACCTTGTCGAGTCCGGTGCTTTCCAGCTCTTCCGGTACGAGATGGCGCTTGGCAATCTCTGTCTTCTCTTCGGTGATGTAACCGCCTACTTCTATCAGCTCCATACGGTCGAGGAGCGGACGCGGAATGACGCTCAGGTCATTGGCTGTGGCGATGAAGAGCACCTTGGAGAGGTCGTAATCCATATCGAGATAATTGTCGTGGAAGGCATTGTTCTGTTCCGGGTCCAGCACTTCGAGCAGGGCTGATGCAGGGTCGCCGTTGAAATTGCTCTGCGCCACCTTGTCAATCTCGTCGAGGATGAAGACCGGATTGCTGCTGCCTGCCTTCAGCATGTTCTTGATGATGCGGCCCGGCATGGCTCCCACATAGGTGCGGCGGTGACCGCGGATTTCGGCTTCATCGTGCAGACCGCCCAGCGACATGCGTACATACTTGCGCTTCATGGCTGCTGCGATGCTCTTGCCCAGACTGGTCTTTCCTACGCCCGGAGGACCGTAGAGGCAGAGGATAGGACTCTTGCCGCCGCCGTTCAGTGCTCTTACGGCGAGGAATTCCAGGATGCGCTCCTTTACATTCTCCATGCCGTAGTGGTCGTGGTTCAGAATGCGCTTGGCACGGGTCAGACTGAGGTCGTCCTGGGTGTAGGAGTTCCAAGGCAAATCTACCATGGTCTGCAGGAATCCTATCTGTATCGAATAGTCAGGACTCTGCGGGTTCAGGGTGTCGAGCTTGGCAATTTCTTTCTTGAAAATCTTGGCTGTCTCTTCGCTCCAGTTCTTCTGTTTCGCCTTCTCCAGAATCTCCTTCTTCTCCGGACTGGCGTTGCCTTCTCCCAGTTCTTCCTTGATGTTCTTAATCTGCTGCTTGAGGAAGTATTCCTTCTGCTGTTCATCGAGGTCGTAGTGGGTTTTGTTCTCAATCTCAGTCTGGATGCGTAGCAGATGGCGCACCTTGTTCAGGGATCTGATGGCAATCATGATGCGCTCGCTGAGATTTTCCTCTTTCAGCATCTTGATTTTATCCTCGATGGAGAAAGGGAGGAGGGAGCACATGAAGTTGCACTGCATGTGAATGCTCGAGAGTTCGTTGATGGCCTGGATGGCCTCATCAGTATAGTTGGCGTTTGATTTGATATAGTCTGTCGCTTCGTAATGGAAGTTCTCGTAGAGCATTCTGAAGAGTTCATCGTTGTTCTCGTCAGGCCATTTCTCCGGAAGACTTTTTACGTCAATTACTGTGTAAGGCTCTTTTTGAACGAGATGTTTCATCTGACATCTGCCCAGACCCTGGATGATGATGCTCATCTGCTCTGTGCCAGGCATCTTGATCACCTTGATGAGTTTGGCGAAGACACCTACAGGGTAGAGGTCTTCTTCGTAGGGCGATTCTGTATCTTTGTTCTTCTGGCAGAATACGCAGAATATGGTGTCTGGTTTCTTTTCCAGCATCCGGACGAGATTCAGACTTTCCTTTCTGCCCACAACGATAGGGGTCATGTTGGTAGGGAAAACTACAATATCTCGCATGCAGAGGGTAGGGTACAAGCCTTCTTCCTGGTCTTCGATCAGGGTTTTCGGGTCGCCCTCGTAATCTGCAATCATTTGTATTCGGGTACTTGTTCTTCTATTATCCATTTTGTTATGATTTCTATTTTCCGTGCAAAGGTACTCATTTTTTGTGAAATATCGTGGAAGATGATAGATTATTTAATAATAAAATTGCTTTTTCTATATATTAGTACCCGTTTTTATAGATGTAAGTAGCTGCTTTTGCAGGTGGAAGTGGCAATTTCTGCTGCTTGCGATAAAATAAATCGGCGGCGCATTCGTTTTCTTCTGTAAAGAGACAGAAGAATTTATGGGTAATTTTCGATTTAAACAGTTTGAGATAGAGCAAGACCGTTGTGCCATGAAAGTGGGAACTGACGGTGTTTTGCTGGGTGCATGGGCGCAAGGTGGCAGGCGGATTCTGGACATTGGTTCCGGAACGGGACTGATTTCGCTCATGATGGCGCAGCGTTTTCCTGAAGCTGAGGTCGTGGGGATTGATATGGATGCTGATGCCTGCGGACAGGCGAGGGAGAATGTGATGACAAGTCCGTTTCGCGACAGGGTGGAAATAGAATGTTGCAGACTGCAGGATTTCGGGGGAGCCGGTGTTTCGAAAACTGCTGAGGCTTCTGGAACTGCTGAAGGTTTGAAGGCTGCCGGTGTTTTTGATGCGATAGTGAGCAATCCTCCGTTCTTTGTAGATAGCTTGAAAAATCCGGACAGTAAGAGGACGATGGCGAGACATACGGACAGCCTTCCGTTCCGCGATTTGTTTGCGGGTGTAAAACGGTTACTTTCTGATGACGGTATTTTCTCTGCAATTGTTCCCGTAGAAGTAGTGGAGCAGTTTGTTGCAGAGTCTTGTATATTAGGTTTTTATCTTATACGGAAGTGTGGTGTAAAGACGGTAGAACGCAAGCAGCCCAAGCGCTTTATGCTGAGTTTTGCCAAGCATCGCATTTCGCCTTATGAAGAGCATGTTGAAACGATGATGGATTCGCAGGGAAATCGCTCGGAATGGTATAGGAAAATAACGGAAGAATTTTACCTTAGTGATTAATGAACTCAAGTTTCGCATATAAGCTCCACACGCCCTGAAAGGGCAGAAGCTCCTAGCCCAGGGCATCGCCCTGGGTAATTACGGACACAAACTTGTCGCCCTGTAAGGGCAAAAGCTTCAAAATACTGGGCAATGTACAAAGCTTTTGCCCTTACAGGGCGTCTTACTGATTGCCATTATACCCAGGGCGTTGCCCTGGGCTAGGAGCTTCTGCCCTTTCAGGGCGTATGGGGTGTGGCTTATGACACATCCTCACTACTCACTAATCTCTATCTAAAGGTTCAGCTTCTTCTGTACCAGTTTGCTGATGGCTTCTACTCTTTTGCTCTGGCGCTGGATGTCTTTATGAATATCATCGCGCACGGCATTGATGTCGTTGAAGAAATCGGCAAAGGCAGACTGAATCATGTTCGGCTTGCGGTCGTTCTTGTTGGCAAATGGGTTCACCACCATCTTGATTCCCTTTTCTTCCAGGTGAATATCAATCTCTGCACCCGTCATCACAGGGTCGCCATCATAATGGATTACGCCTGGCTGACTGCGGGTGATATGGAGCTTCTTGCAGCGGAACGACTTGATCTTCGAGTTCTTGTCCAACGTCTTGTTGAACATGTCGAAACTTACCTGAGGCGCCTCGATTACATCGAATGGTTCCATGATGACGACATCCATCAAACCGTCGCTCATGGATGCTTGAGGGGCAATATAGGCATTGTTGCCATACTGAGATGCGTTGGCACAGGAAATGAGGAACGCCTTATACTGCTTGGTGCCCGTCTCGTCCTCCAGCGTGTAAGTCTCAGGCTTATACTTCAATCCCTCGCGCAGGATATTTTCAGCATAAGTGATAGGACCACGCTTGCCGCTCTCGGCAAACTTCATGCTGACGAAAGCGTCAAAGCCCATGCCGCAGGTGCAGAAGAACGGGTGGTCGTTGATGACACCATAATCCAGATCTCTAATCTGGCATTGGTTGATGACCTCGATGCATTTTTTCAGGTTCATCGGGAGCAGCAGATGTCTCGCCAGTCCGTTGCCCGAACCGCAAGGCAGAATGCCGAGGGCAGTATCGGAGTGAACCAGTGAGCGGGCCACCTCGTTGACGGTTCCGTCGCCACCAACCGCCACAACCACATCTACATGGTTGTTCTTCGCTTCGGTAGCAATTTCCGAAGCGTGCCCAGCTCTTTCAGTCATTCTTATCTCGTACTCAAAAAGCTCTTTGTCCAAAACAGAATCTATCAGACTGGGAACTGCCGCCTTGCTGGCTGTTCCTGAAATCGGATTCATGATGAAAAGTATCTTTTTCTTCATTATATAGTCAAGAGTTTGTAAAATTTAGGCTACAAAAGTAATAAAAATACCCAAAATAACAAGAAATATCGATTAAAAAAACTATAAAAGTAAACTTTCTTATAAAAAAAGCCGTTTATTGAGTTCTTTTTTGTATCTTTGCACCCTGAAAGTTAGAAAAGTATAAAAAAAGAAAATAAAGTACACCTATTAATAATGGGACAATTACAAGAAAGATACAAGAATTATCGTGAACCTCAGAAGTATATGGCTGCCGGTGTGTATCCATATTTCCGCGAGATCACAAGTAAGCAGATGACAGAGGTAACCGACATCGATGGTCATAAAATCCTGATGTTCGGTTCTAATGCTTATCAGGGTTTGACTAACGACCAGCGTGTTATTGATGCAGCAAAGGCTGCGCTCGACAAGTATGGTTCTGGTTGTGCAGGAAGCCGTTTCCTCAATGGTACGCTCGATTTGCACGTGCAGCTCGAAAAGGAGCTTGCTGAGTTTATGGGCAAGGATGAAACTTTGTGTTTCTCTACAGGATTCTCTGTTAACCAGGGTGTCTTGGCTTGCGTAGTAGGTCGTAACGACTATATTATCTGCGATGACCGCGACCACGCAAGTATCGTAGATGGCCGCCGCCTCTCATTCGCTACCCAGCTTCACTACAAGCACAACGATATGGAAGATTTGGAGCGCGTGCTCTCTAAGCTCCCTCAGGAGGCTATCAAACTCATCGTTGTTGACGGTGTGTTCTCTATGGAGGGCGACCTGGCTAACTTGCCTGAAATCGTTAAGCTCAAGCATAAGTACAACTGCTCTATCATGGTAGACGAGGCTCATGGTCTTGGCGTATTCGGCAAGCAGGGTCGTGGTGTTTGCGACCACTTCGGTCTGACCGACGAGGTAGACCTCATCATGGGTACATTCTCTAAGAGTCTGGCTTCTATCGGTGGTTTCATCGCATCAGACAAGGATACAATCAACTTCCTCCGTCACAACTGCCGTACTTACATCTTCAGCGCATCTAACACTCCAGCTGCCACAGCAGCAGCTCTCGAGGCTCTCCACATCATTCAGAATGAGCCAGAGCGTTTCGAGAATCTCTGGGATGTAACCAACTATGCCTTGAAGCGTTTCCGCGAGGAAGGTTTCGAGATTGGCGAGACAGAGAGTCCTATCATTCCTCTCTACGTGCGCGATGCTGAGAAGACATTCGTTGTTACCAAGATGGCTTACGATGCAGGTGTGTTCATCAACCCTGTTATTCCTCCAGCTTGTGCTCCTCAGGATACATTGGTACGTTTCGCACTCATGGCTACTCATACAAGAGAGCAGGTTGAGCAGGCTGTCCAGATCTTGAAGAAGATTTTCGTAGAAGAGGGAATCATCAAGTAAAATCAGATTTGCCGGTCTTCTCGGTTTGACAGATTCGGGCAGCCGGTTTCTGATTTAAAAGTTCAGCAAGTATGGTTGCGGTTCTTTACCGCTACTATGTATAATAAGGTATAAGGGCAATTCCGGATAGGGGTTGCCCTTATTTTGTGCCCGGTTTTCAGGGATTTTGCATTTAAATGCATATTTTTTTGAAAAAAGTTAGGGAAAAATTTGGTGGAATCGAAAAAATGTAGTACCTTTGCACTCGCAATTCAGAAATGATGCTTAAAGCAATGCTTAAGAGGTATCGTAGAGATGAGTAAGCGGGGTGTAGCGCAGCCCGGTAGCGCTCCTGTTTTGGGAACAGGTGGTCGCAGGTTCGAATCCTGTCGCCCCGACTCTTTTTTCTCTCACTCAAACCTTTAGCAAAGCACAAGCGGGGTGTAGCGCAGCCCGGTAGCGCTCCTGTTTTGGGAACAGGTGGTCGCAGGTTCGAATCCTGTCGCCCCGACACAAGAAAGCTAAGAAGAGTCAAATCTTCTTAGCTTTTTTGCTATATAAAACTCCCGCCCAGAATGGGCTGGAGGGGGATAACGCAACAGAGTAATTATTATATACGTTTTAATTTTATAGAATCATGATTATTACGATAGCGCGCCAGTGTGGATGTGGCGCTATTCGCGTGGGCAAGCTGCTCGCCGAAAAGTATGGTATTCCTTTTTATACCCGTAAGAATTTGATGGAAATGGCTGAACAGAGAGGAGTGCTCGACGAGATGGAGGCTTTCTTCGATGAGCGGCCGGTAGATGAACTGCTCTTCTCGATGTCGTCGCTTGGCGAAACGCAGAGGGCGCTGACAGAAAAACCGCTCCGTACACTTGCCGAAATGATAGGCGATGAAGACTGTATCATCATCGGCCGTTGCGGAAACTATATCTTCCGCGAGCGCAAAGACCTGATTTCTGTTTTCCTGAGCGGCAATCTGGAGGCTCGCATCAAGGATATTCAGGAGGAGAAGGGCTTTTCGTATGAGGAAGCTGAGGAGTTTGTGGAGCACACCGAGGATTGCAGAGTGGCTTATCATAAGTATTATACAGGCCTTACCTGGGGAAATGCCGATGATTACGACATCTGCCTGGATACTGTGCGCCTGGGCGTAGAAGAGACGGCAAGCCTCATTGAGCAGTACGTTAGCTTGATTTAGATTCAAAGGTTTAAAGTTCCAAGGTTTAAGGTTTAAAGTAATTCAACATGAAGTTTTTAATTCAATTTTTGATAATCATAGCGTTCTCCTTTGCTGGGGAATTGCTCCATTTTTTGCTGCCATTGCCTATTCCGGCAAGCATCTATGGCATTATCCTGCTCTTTATTGCGCTGGAAACAAAACTGATCAAGGTGAAGCATATCCGCGAAACCAGCAGTTTCCTCATTGCCATCATGCCCGTGATGTTTATTCCGGCTGCCGTAGGACTGATTGATTCCTGGCAGGATATCGGCAATGCATGGTTCCAGTATATCGTAGTTACGGTAGTCAGCACCTTCGTCGTGATGGGTACTTCGGGCTGGATTACGCAGTTGGTAATCAGAAAAGGAAAGGAGGCGAAGAAATGAACCAGTTGTTCCAGGATTCTGTCTTCTTCGGCGTTCTCATCAGTCTGGCAGCCTACGGCATAGGCATGCTGCTGAAGCTGAAGACGGGATGGTCGCTGATGAACCCGCTGCTCATCTCCATCATCCTCGTCATCATCACGCTCCTGCTGACGGGCGTAGATTACAAGACCTATTCGGCGGGCGCCAACAGCATCAGCTATCTGCTCACACCAGCCACCATCTGTCTGGCTGTGCCACTTTATCAGCAGGTTGAGCTTCTGAAGAAGAATTATCGGGCTGTGCTGATCGGCATTGTTTCGGGCGTGCTGGCGAGTCTCTGCTCCGTGCTCATTCTCGCCCTCATCTTCCATTTCGACCATGCGTCCTACGTTACCTTCCTGCCTAAGAGTATCACTACCGCCATCGGTATCGGCGTTTCTGAGGAGTTGGGCGGTCATGTTTCGGTTTCGGTGGTTGTCATCATCGTAACGGGTGTGCTGGGCAACATCTTTGCCGAGAAATTCCTGAAGCTTCTCTCTATCAAGGAGCCTATTGCCAAAGGTATCGCCATCGGCTGTTCTTCCCATGCGCTGGGTACGGCAAAGGCGATGGAAATGGGTACCATAGAGGGAGCCATGAGCAGTCTGAGCATCGTGGTTTGCGGTGTGATGACGGTTGTAGGCTCATCCATCTTTGCCCTGTTTATGTAGAGGCAGATACAATAATATTTCCCTTTTTCCGTTTTTATAGATATGAAACGGAAAAAGGGATTTTTGTATATAATGGGTGTAGGGATGGCGATGAGCGCCCTGCTTGCCAGTTGTGCCGACGATGAGAGTTTCTCTACGTCGAGGGGAGATGTGCTCTCGTTTTCGGTAGATACGCTGAAGATGGACACCACCTTCTCGAATGTGCCTACGCCTACCCGAAGCTTCTGGGTTTACAACCGTACGGGCAAGGCTCTGCGCTGCCAGTCGGTGCGTCTGGAAAACGGTAACCAGAAAGGCTACCGGGTGAATGTTGACGGCTCTTATCTGGGCACCGAAGCGGGATTCCAGGCGCAGAATGTGGAGATCAGGAAGGGTGACAGCATACGTGTGTTCGTAGAACTGACTTCGGCGATGCAAAACAGCGAAGAGCCGCAGCTGGTGAGCGACAACCTGGTGTTTGCGCTGGAAAGTGGCGTGGAGCAGAAGGTGAACCTGAGGGCGTTTTCATGGGATGCGATGAAACTCAATTCGCTCGAGGTGAAGCAGGACAAGCTGCTGCAGAGCACGCTGCCGGTAGTGGTTTATGGCGGCATCAGGGTTGATGAGGCGGCTACGCTGACCATTGCTCCGGGCACCCAACTCTATTTCCACGAGAATGCGGGCTTGCAGGTGTTCGGGTCGCTGAAGATTGAGGGCGAAAAAGACAGGGAAGTGGTGATGCGGGGCGACCGGCTGGACCACATGTTCGATTATCTGCCTTATGACCGCACACCGGGACAATGGCAGGGAATCAGACTGATGTCTTCGGCTCATGACTGCAGGATTTCGTTTGCTGATATTCATAGTGCCTATGATGCTGTGATGATAGAAGCGGGCGATGCTACGAAGCAGAAACTGCTTATCGAGAATGCTACGATTCATAACAGTCAGGGCTACGGTGTGAGGATTGATTCTGCCAAGGTGCAGATTCTTAACTCGCAGATAACCAATTGCTTGAAGCATCCGCTCTATGTAGAGGGTGGCGATGTTGAGGTAAACGGCTGCACCATAGCCCAGTTCTATCCGTTTGACGGGCGCCGCGAGTCTGCCATCGGTTTTGCCTCTCCGCTGCCTCGTTTCGAGGTGAGAAATTCGCTCGTAACGGGCTATCATGATGATGAGGTGGTCTGGGAGGCTCCGAAAGAGGGGGATGCCTTCAATTTCCTCTTCGACCATTGTGTGTTGCGCACGGAGAAGCTGGAGACGGACGACAGTCTGAAGTTCACCCATGTGGTTTATGAGGACATCAAGGATACGACGGTGTTTGCCGAGAAGCATTTCCGCCTTTTCGACACCGACAATCTGAAGTATGATTTCCATCTGCGCAAGGAGTCGGCAGCAATAGGAAAGGCAGATGCCGAAACCCTGCCTGCAACCGACCGTGATGGTTTGCCGAGAAAGAAAGAGCAGTCTGCCGCAGGATGCTTTGAGTATAAGGAGGAATAATGATTATAAGGCGAAATAATGACTGAATTTTCGAATTTTTTCGCCACACGCCCTGAAAGGGCAGAAGCTCCTAGAACTTTTGTTCTTTACCTTTCTTATTCCTTCATGTTCGAATCTACGAATCTTATTCCTTCATGTTCGAATCTACGAAGCAGAATGGGAGAAGGTCTTTGATGCTGTCGAAGCAGTAGATGCCGTTCTCGCCATAGAGCAGGATGCGTACGGGGCGCTGGTAGCGGTCTTCCATCTCCAGTATCACCTGGCGGCAGGCTCCGCATGGCGAGATAGGCGACTTGAGGAAACCGTTCCCGTTTCTCGCAGCGATGGCGAGCGTCAGGATAGGCTGGTCGGGATAGTTGCTCTGGGCACCGAAGATGGCGCTGCGCTCGGCACAGAGTCCCGACGGGAAGGCGGCGTTCTCCTGGTTGGCTCCAATCACTATTCTGCCGTCGCCCAAGAGCAGGGCTGCTCCCACATAGAAGTGGCTGTAGTTAGCATACGCATTGCTGGTGGCAGCCTTTGCCCTGTTAACGAGCTCCTGCTCCTGCTGGCTCAACTCTGAGAGCTGAGCCACCATGTATTTGATGTTTAGGTTTTGCTCTTTCATAGATATAATGTTTTTATGATTTCTTTATTTCGTGTAGAAGTCGATGATGTCCTGCAGCGCCTTCTTGCATACTGCGCAGAACTCCGGCGTTTCGTTGATGCGCATACGGCAGTCCTGCACACCGCGGTAAACGCCCTTCACGCTGTATCCGGCACCTTCGAAGACACCCACCTTGCTCACCGCCTCCTTCTCTTTCTTTGAGAGCGGAGTAGGAATCTTGGTCTTCTTGTCTATCATGTTCTCCCATTTTCCGTGGAAATCGGCAAGGGTAGTGATGTTCTTCTCCCAAGGCTCTACATCGTGAGGATACATCGGTATCTGCTCCTGCTCGTAGGCGTATTCATCGGCAAGTCCGGCGAAGGAATGGCCAAACTCATGCACCACTACCGGCTTGAACCATTTCTGGTGGCAGGTGGTGAGATTGTATGAATTGAGGATGCCGCCACCGCCATACTTATCCGAATTTACCAGCACGATGATGTGCTCGTAAGGGATACCTGCCAGCCAGTTGTGCAGGTCTTTGAGATGCAGGGTGGTAAGGTAGCGGTCGCTGTAGAAGGTGTCGAAATGAGAGCTGAGGGCGGTCTCGTGCCAGATGCCCTGGGCTGGGATGCTAGGTCCGCTCTGCTTGGATGGCGACTTTACGGCTACGATGTTGAAGCGGTCTCTCATGCTCTTGAAGGGTTCGTGGGCGAAGATGGCCTCTGTAGCCTCCTGCGCATCTTTCAGGAAGACAGGCATCTCTGCATCGGTATAGCCTTCAGCCACGTATGCGATGTGGATGCATCGGGTGGTGTCGGCAGCCTGCTGCAGGGTGACGTATGGTGTAGGCTTGTTGCCTTTCTGATGAATCAGAATGTCTTTCGGCGCTACCTGGTGGGTGAGCGTGGTGGTTATCTCGCGGCGGTTGTTGCGCAGGTCGAGGGTGATGTCTACGGTATCTTTCGGCATCGGAACGAGGAATACGTTCTCGAAACTCTGCGTGTTCTTCTTTGCCTCTGGATAGGAGAGCCATTCCTGGAAGAGGGTGGAGAAGGAGTTGCGGTAGATGATTTTGCCCGAGCGGTGGTCGCGTACGGTTATCTGTCCGTTGCCCTCTACCGGGAGTTCGGCCAGTCGCTGCCGTTTGCCGTACCAGCGTGGCATTACGTTGAGTTCGTCTACGGCTATCATCTGCTGCTTCTGGTTGCCGGCAAAGGTATAGTCTACCCGCAGCGTCTTGTCTGTGAAATAGTCGTCAAAGTTTTGCGCCTTTATGGTGCCGGGCGCCATCAGCATCGCCATGGTGGCGAGGGATAATATCATTCTCTTCATTGTATTTTCATTTAAAATTCACATTCACATTCACATTTTATTCACATTTTCGGCTGGTGGCATGAAATCACCGAATCACCAAGTGACCGAATCACTCATCACTTATCTCACCCTCAGTCGTGTTCCTACGCTTACCGGGATGTTAGGGTCGAGATGGTTCATCTTGTAGAGTTTCTCCAGTCGGATGCCATACTTCTGCGAGATGGTGTACATGCTTTCGCCCGGCTGTATCACGTGAGGGCGCTTCTTATACTGCTTAGGTGCCTTGGAGCGTTTCTTCTTCAGATAGATGATGTCGCCCTTGTGCAGCACGGCGTGCTTGTTGCGCTCGTTGTAGCGAGCCAGTTTGCGCCAGCTGATGCCCACCTCCTTGCCTATGCTCTTGAAGGTGTCGCCTTCGCGGGCATAGAGATAGTAATTCTTGTTGAAGATATGGATAGGGTGCAGCAATCCTTCGGCGTTTACAGGCTGGTCTGTACCGCTGTGGGTAGCCATGAAGCGGTCGTAGCGCTTGGCCTTGTCATACTGGTTGAGCTTGTAGAGCTCTATAATCTGTATCAACTTGCTGGCATACTGAGGGTTGGTGGCGTAGCCGCAGGCTTTCAGTCCGCGAGCCCATCCCTTGTAGTCGTGCTGCGAGAGTTCGAAGAGGCGTGCGTAGCGTGGTTGGCGCGCCAGAAACTTGCTGTGGTCTTCGTAGCTGTCTCTTGCGTCCTGGTATACGCGGAAGCATTCGCCACGGGCATCATCGTCGTGGTACTGGGTTGGTCCCGTCCAGTTGTGACATTTTATGCCGAAGTGGTTGTTGCCCTGGCGTACGAGGTCGCTCCTTCCTGCCGCACTCTCAAACAGTCCCTGTGCTAGGGTGATGCTGGCTGGAATGCGGTAACGGAGCATCTGCTCAATGGCAAGATCCTTATACTGGTTGATATATGTCTGATAGGCCTGGTTCCACTTCAGCTGTGCGCCCATCGGGAGGCAGCAGAGCAGAGCGAGCCCTAAAATGTTTGCTTTTAGATGATTCATTCTGCAAAAATATAAAAAAAAACGGATAAATCGCGGTTTATTACAAAATTTTTAATATCTTTGCACAAAATATTGCATATTGAACTTTCGCATGTGGCTTAAGTACGGGCTGAAGGCCCAAAAGCTCCAGAAGCAGCACGCCCTGAAAGGGCAGAAGCTCCTAGCCCAGGGCATCGCCCTGGGTATAATAGCAATCAGCAAGGCGCCCTGTAAGGGCAAAAGCTTTATGTTTTGCCTGGAGTTTTAAAGCTTTTGCCCTTACAGGGCGACAGGTTTGCGTCCGTAATAACCCAGGGCGATGCCCTGGGCTAGGAGCTTCTGCCCTTTCAGGGCGTGTGGAGCTTACATGCGAAACTTGAATAATGATTTTAATAATGAAAACTCGTACAAAAGTAATTATAGCTATCGGCTCTAACAGAAATCAGGAGGAGAATGTGTTGAAGGCACATGAACATCTGAGTTGTATGTTCAGGAACTGCCTTTTCGGTCCGCGCATGTGGACTGAGCCTATCGGACTGGAGAATTCAGACAAGTTTCTGAATCAGGTGATGTTGGGGGAGACTATCTGCTCTAAGAAGTCTGTGCTTGCCGCGCTGCGGAGTGTGGAGCAGAGCTGCGGACGCAGAATCCGTGGTCCTTATCGTAAGGTAGATGTTCCGCTGGATCTCGACCTTCTGCTCTATGGCGATGAGAAATTGCACGAGAGCGAGTGGGAGCGTGATTATATTCAGAGTTCTATCAGCTACCTCGAAGAGAAGGATGCTAAGAGGGATAGGAAATATTTAAGATAAGAAAATCCGTGTAATCCGTGCATGAAAAAATAAACGGGAAACCCGAATCTGGTATGTAGATTTACAATACCGGATTCGGGTTTTCTGTTGTAAGATTGAGTTCTATCACTCTTCCTTCTTTCAGCGACTTCTGCACGTTGATGATGCGCTGGTTGCTGCTGCCCCTGAAGAAGAGGTCTTCATCGCGCAATGCCTGTACGAAGGGACCGTCTACCAATACATCGATTTGGCGGAGGAGTTCCAGCTGCTCGGGATTCTTCACGAGGTTTTCGAAGAGATAGCCCGTAAAGCACCAGATGCTCTTGCTGCTCTGCTCCCTGATGGCGCGCGCCAGCTCGGCAAAGCCCTTTGCCTGAAACATAGGGTCGCCGCCCGAGAAGGTGACGTTGGCGAAGGGGTCGCTCATGATTTCCTTCATCAGCTCGTCGGTAGAGGTCATCGTGCCGTGGCTGATGTCCCATGACTGCGGATTATGGCAGCCCGGACAATGGTTGGGGCATCCCGCACAATAAATGGATGTGCGGAAGCCCGGACCGTCTACCATCGTATCATGTACGATGCTTAATACGCTAATCATTTTTACTTTTCTCCTCCGATATGGGTTACTCGGTCGTGGAGCTCGGCAAGCTTGCCGCTGTTCCAGCGGTCTGTAGTACCTACCAGATAACCGGTGATGCGCTGCAGCTTGTCTATGTGGTGGCTGCCGCACTTAGGACAAACCTCGAGGTGGGCGTCAGCATTCTCGTAGCCGCAGTCGAGACAGCGGTTGCGGTTGTGGTTTACTGAGCCGTAACCCATGTTGTACTTATCCATCATGTCTACCACGCTCTCGATAACAGAAGGGTTGTGGGTAGCATCGCCGTCAATCTCTACATAGAAGATGTGGCCGCCACGGGTCAGGTCGTGATATGGAGCCTCGACCTGTGCCTTCTTCAGGGCTGTACACTTATAGTATACAGGCACGTGGTTAGAGTTGGTATAATAGTCGCGGTCTGTAACGCCAGGGATGACGCCAAACTGCTTTCTGTCCTTCTTAGTGAACTTACCGCTCAATCCCTCGGCTGGAGTAGCCAGGATAGAGTAGTTGTGATGATACTGCTCGCTGAACTCGTTGGCACGGTCGCGCATGTAGGTAACAATCTTCAGTCCCAGCTCCTGTGCCTTCTCGCTCTCGCCGTGGTGCTTGCCGATGAGGGCAACCAGGCATTCTGCCAATCCGATGAAGCCGATACCCAGGGTTCCGTGGTTGATGACGCTCTCGATGGTCTCTTCCGGCTTCAGGTTTTCTGCGCCTACCCAGAGATACTTCATGAGCAGAGGGAACTGCTTGGCCATCGCCGTCTTCTGGAACTGGAAGCGCTCGTCGAGCTGCTTGGCTGTGATGTCGAGGATATTGTCGAGCTTGGCAAAGAACATGTCGATGCGCTGCTTTTCGTTTTCGATGCCCATGCACTCGATGGCGAGCTTCACGATGTTGATGGTAGAGAAGCTCAGGTTACCGCGGGCGATGCTGGTCTTCTCGCCCCAGCGGTCTTCGAACACGCGGGTGCGGCAGCCCATGGTTGCTATCTCCCACTTGTAGCGCTCAGGATCATCAGCACGCCACTTCTCGTTCTGGTTGAAGGTGGCGTCGAGGTTCAGGAAGTTAGGGAAGAAACGGCGGGCTGTTACCTTGCACGCCAGCTTGTAGAGGTCGTAGTTTCTGTCCTCAGGCAGATAGTTTACGCCTCTCTTCTTCTTCCATATCTGGATAGGGAAGATGGCTGTTTCGCCATTGCCTACGCCCTGATAGGTGCTCTGCAGGATTTCGCGCATGATGCAGCGGCCCTCGGCGCTGGTATCGGTACCGTAGTTGATGCTTGAGAATACTACCTGGTTACCGCCGCGGCTGTGGATGGTGTTCATGTTGTGGATGAATGCCTCCATCGCCTGATGCACGCGGTTCACGGTCTTGTTGATGGCGTGCTGCTCCAGGCGTTCGCGGCCCTGCAGTCCGTCGAGCGGCTTCTCTATGTAGTCGTCGATAGGCGCATCATAGAGGTTGCTCAGGTCTTCGCCTGTCAGCTTCTCCAGGTTCTTCACCTCTTCCTGGTACGACATGCGTACGTATGGAGCCAGATAGAAGTCGAAGGCTGGGATGGCCTGACCGCCGTGCATCTCGTTCTGGCAGGTCTCGAGAGAGATACAAGCCAGCACGGCTGCGGTCTCGATGCGCTTGGCAGGACGGCTTGAACCGTGACCGGCTGTGAATCCGTGGTTCAGAATCACGTCGAGCGGATGCTGCACGCAGGTGAGACTCTTTGTTGGGTAATAGTCCTTATCGTGAATATGTATATAGTTGTGCATGACGGCGTCGCGTACATCCTCTGAGAGGAGGTAGTCGTCGACGAATGGTTTAGTGGTTTCTGAAGCGAACTTCATCATCATGCCGGCTGGTGTGTCAGCATTCATATTGGCGTTTTCGCGGGTGATGTCGTTGTTCTTGGCATTGACGATGCTCATGAACACGTCGCGTGTCTTCGCCTTGCGGGCGATGTTACGCTGGTTACGGTATGCGATATACTTCTGGGCAACATCTTTGCGGGCACTCTTCATGAGTTCCATCTCGATGGCGTCCTGAATGGCCTCAACGCTCATCTGGCTCTTGCCGCGATAAGAGATGTGGTCGGTTATCTGCTCGATAAGAGTGGTATCTTCACCCTTGTCGGTATGCAACATGGCCTTGCGAATGGCTGCCATGATTTTCTGTTCGTTGAATCCAACGATGCGTCCGTCACGCTTTACTACTGTCTGGATCATTTTAGTATTACTTTTACGATTGATGTTTAAATTACTTAGTATTAAGTCCTTATGACTTGAAGAGGTAGATATGTACCTCCTTTTGACATTGCAAAGATATAAAATATTTCTGAAAGTAATTACTTTTGGACAACTTTTTTATTGTTAAAAAATATTAAGTCACTGATAATCAGGAGGAAACGAAAATGTTTTGGAAAACTTTGACAAATTTCTGTTTCCCGAAACGTTTAAGTTGTTATCTATCAGCGTGTTGCGCATTCTGTGCGCTTGTGTGCGTTTTTCCCTTGTTGTCTGTGTGCCGTGGCAGGGGGTGGAAATGAAAATCGCCGCAACGCCCATGTATAGGGCATTGCGGCGATTCGGGGGTGATTATTTTGCTTGTCGCTTATAGTCGAGCGCAGCTCCGATGGCGGTGCAGAATTCCGAGTATTTCGGTATTCTGAACCTCACTCCGTAGAGTTTCTCCATGGCTGGGAACACCTCGCGGCATTGCGGCAGCAGGGTGAGGTTGCCGATGAGCACGAAATCCTTGATGCCCGATTCGAGCGATGAGAGGATGGTAGCCGAACCTATCGACTGCAGCACCATCCAGATGAGTCCCATGGCGATGTCTTCGCGCGAAGCGTTGGCCTTGGCGTTGCTGAAGAGCGATGCGGTGGCGTTCATCGGGAGTCCGGGCAGAGGCTTGGCGCTGATGTCGCCTATCAGCAGGTTTATCTTGCTCACGTCGCCGTCCTTGGCGAGGTTGATAATCTGCTTGATGTCGTCGGTCTTGAGCATGATGCGGCTCAGTCCTGCCAGGGTTCCGCCGCCTATGCCGATGCCTCCGATGTGCCTTATCTCGTTGTCATCGCATTTTACGAGCGATGTACCGGTTCCCATGCTCACCACGATCATGCGGTCGAGCTTGCTCTCGTATCGGGCGCCCAGTCCGTCGGCCACGAACTCCTCGCTCTTCGAGGTAGGCAGTCCGTAGATGGGCTCGTCGATATAGGCAGAACCTACGCCTGTGAGCATCACCTGTTCTACATCGCTCAGCGCAATCTTGTTGTCGTGAAGATACTTGCCGAAGGCTCCGTAGAGCGAGGTGATAGGGTCGGTGGCCTTGATGCGGATGGGGCTTACCACCACGCCGCTTTCATCGATGCCCACAATCTTGGTCGTAGAGATGCCTACGTCGATTCCTATAACAATCTTTTTCATTCCTTTATATATATAATAATGTGTATTTTCGCAGATGATGCCCCTCTAGAGCACGCCCATCTTGCAGAAGGTGATGAGCACGGCGTAGCCCACTATCATGCTCAGGATGCCCACCGTGAGTCCTGCCTTCACCATGTCGGTCTGCTGGATGAGGCCGGTAGAGTAGGCGATGGCGTTAGGAGGGGTTGAGATAGGCAGCGACATGGCGCAGCTGGCCGATACCGCTATTCCGATGAGGATGGTAGAGGTGCCGCCGATGGTGTTGAGCTTGTCGCCCATGCCGGCGCATACCACCGTGAGGATAGGGATGAGCAGGGCGGCGGTGGCGGTGTTGGAGATGAAGTTACTCAGGATGAAGCATACCAGTCCGGATACAATCATGATGACCAGCGGATTGAATTCTGCAAACGGAATGCTCTTTACGGCTGCCTCGGCAAGACCGGTGCCGTTCATCGCCAATCCGAGGGCGAATCCGCCTGCCACCATCCAGATGACAGCCCAGTCAATCTCCTTCAGGTCCTTGGCTGTAACCACTCCCGTAAGGGCGAATATGGCGATAGGGAGCATGGCCACGGTGTTGGCGTTGATGCCCAGCTGCTTGCCGAATACCCAGAGCACGATGGTTGCAAGGAAGGTGACGGCCACTACCGTGGTGCGCCAGTTGTGCTGCATGTTGCCCTCGATGTTGAGCTCGATGGTCGGGGCAGAGAACGGGAACATCTTGCGGATGATGATCCATGCCATCACGAGCATGATGAGCACCATAGGGGCCATGATCATCATCCAGTCGCCGAAGCTGAGACCCAGGTTGAGTCCTGCCGGGTCGTTCAAAACCTTGAAGGCGAAGGCGTTAGGCGGGGTTCCGATAGGGGTTCCCATACCGCCCAGGTTGGCTCCGATAGGTATGGCCATGGTGAGCGCCACGCGGCCCTTGCCCGAAGGCGGCAATGATTTGAACACCGGTGTGAGGAAGGTGAGCATCATGGCGGCGGTGGCTGTATTTGAGATGAACATCGAGAAGATGCCGGTGATGAGCATGAAACCCAGCAGCACGTTCTCAGAACGCTTGCCGAATGGCGCAATCAGGGCCTTCGCCATCATCACGTCGAGTCCGCTCTTGGTAGCGGCTATGGCGAGTACGAAACCGCCCAGGAAGAGGATGATGGTAGGGTCGGCGAAGCACGCCATCACACCCTGATAGTCGAGCAGCTTGCCCATCTCTGCCTCCGAGCCTTGCATGATCTTGAAGGCGGAGTCGCTGACGAAGAACAGCAGCACGAAGATGATCACTACGCTGGTTGCCCATGCCGGTATGGCCTCGGTGAGCCAGAGCATCACGGCCATGACGAAGATGGCGATGACGCGCTGCTGCACAATGGTGAGCCCGTCGATGCCAAAGCTGTCGATGGGCAGGTTCCAGACGATAACGGTAAGCAGAGCCGTTATAAGAAACAGCAATGCTTTCTTGCGATTAAAATCGCCATTCAATACTTTCTTTACAGTTTCTTGCATTATCTTTCTGTCTTAAGGATTATTTTCTTGCAAAAATACGTGTTTTTTTTGTATTTAGCAAGTTTTTTTGCAGAAATAGTGAAAAAAATGCCGAAAAATATTGTTGTTTCAAGAAAAAATGCTATATTTGCAGAGGATTTACCGATAACGGCTATCGGTGATGCCGAAAACTTGGAGCACCCGGAAGGGTGATTCAGCGAACCTGATATGTCTAATCAATTAAAAGGAGATAAGGAAATGAACAAGTCTGTAGTATTTATTATCATCCTGCTCGTGATAGTTCTCTCTATCATTGTATCGCAGTACTTCCACAAGCGCCACCATGAATATAAGATGGCAGACATCGAGAAGGCTATCCGCAAGGCTTATCCTAAGGGTGTAGGCTCGATAAGCAAGGAAGAACTGGTAACAGCTGTGAAGAAATACTTCCACTGTTCGGCGAAGGAGGCTCATTATATAATAGGTGTAGCCCGCCGCAAGAAGCTGGTTGATATCGCTGCAGAATATGTTACTATTATGTTTTGAATTGAGATAAAAGTTTTTTAATAGGCATTAGCCGTGAGGCTAGTATCGGTTATAAGAAAAAAGTATTATTTATTTGAGGCATAAAGGATTGTAGGCGACATGCTGATTTTGTAATGGGTTATAGTTGGTTAGCATGTTGGTATTCGGGTGTCTGGTAAGTTGTACGCCAACTCCCAGAAAGCATTTTCCCTCCCTAGGACTTTTTAAGACCTGGGGAGGGTTTTTCTTTTTTCAGGCTCAGCACCTTTTATTCAAGGCCATCGCCGCCGTTTTCGCTTCCGGTTCCGCCAGCCGAATCGCCGCCTGACGGGTTATCGCCGCCTGACGGAGTATTGCCGTCGGATGGGGTAGTAGGAGGCGTATCGGTAGAGGTAACCTGCTTCACCACCTTTCCGTTTCGGTCGTAGCAGGTGATGTTGACGGAGGTCTCTTCGAGTTCCTTCTTGATGTCGGTGTTAGGCACGAAGATGATGTATCGGCGGGTGATGAGGTTGGCGCTCACCTTGTTCACATCCTCTACGGCGGTAGAGTTAAGACCGAATCGGAGGCTGCCCAGTCCTGGCACAGCCACGCTGTGGCCCTCGGTGGCCCATGCAGCAATCACTTCGCCGATGGCCGACCATCCGGCGTTGATTACCGCCTTAGGCAATCCGCTGTGAACGGCAGCTTCTTCTATCACCTTCGTGGCGTTGAGCTGGCTGTAGAGTTCAGCCTGCATCACGAATGCCCACTTTTGCTTACCTTTTTCGAACGCTACGTTGCGCTCAATAGCTTTTACTTTAATACCCATAATTCAAATCGTTTTTTTAATGGTTAAACAAATCAGTCTACATGCAGCTGGTAACGCCGAGCGTAGTGCCTACGGCAGTAAGTACAGCGATAATCACCTGCAAGATAGTTTTCCAAACTTCCTTTTTCATTTTCTTTTTCCTTTCTTTTTTTTAATGGTTCAACATTTAGAAAGAGATTGGGCAGGTGTGCACCCCTGTCGTTTCTCCCTCCGTTTTTTAGTGGTTAATTTCCCATTTGCCGTTCTTAATGAATGACAGTGCAAAGAAAGTGCAAACGAGAGCAAAGTCAAGCTTGCTTGAACTTTGCCGAGTGCAGCCTTTCTTCTAACACAGTGCAAAGATACAACATTTTTCTCTGAAAAACAATAGTTGTCCCGAATCACGTGCATCCTTGTCCCGAATCACGTGCATTCCTCCCTCATTAATCATGTATTTGCTTGACGCCACACGCCCTGAAAGGGCAGAAGCTCCTAGCCCAGGGAGGGCACTGAAAAAGGTACCCAATTTTAAGTTGCATAGCTTGTTTTTGAACT
>OCHF01000295.1_pt1 | contig 37567 bp, 32 predicted proteins | sample 1538851 | NCBI WGS metagenome assembly OCHF01 (sample SAMN04571730, study PRJEB22368) | human gut metagenome | biome: human gut; material: stool | host: Homo sapiens | place: Luxembourg | collected 2012-12-07
CCTAAAATACCTCCGGCATGGTTGGTCGTTTTGACCGGCCTGCCGTCAGCACCGATGCGGAAGGCGTCGTTATTGTTTTTTCCGGTTGCTTTCGCAACGTCAAATCCGTCACCGATCTCAAAACCTTTTACTGCACCGATCGACATGACTGCTTTTGCGAGATTCGCATTTAATTTTTCAAAGACAGGATCGCCAAGTCCGGCGGGAACACCTTGGATGATACATTCCACAACACCACCGGAGGAATTCTGTTCGGCGATGCAGGCATTTAAATAATTTTCTGCGTTTTCCGCAGCGTCGGCATCCGGCATGTAGAGCGGATTTTCATTGATCTGTGCGGCATCAAAATTCTGTGATGAAATACTGATCGGCCCGATGGAACGGGTGTAAGTCAAAAATGTGATGCCGAGCTGGTTTAATATTTTGACAGCGATCGCACCGGCTGCAACACGTCCGATCGTCTCGCGCCCGGAGGAACGTCCGCCGCCGCGGTAATCGCGGAAACCGTATTTCTGGTCGAAAGTATAGTCCGCATGTCCCGGACGGTAATAGGACGCAATCTCACTGTAATCTTTGGATTTCTGGTTCTGATTGTACACGACAAGAGAGATCGGCGTACCGGTTGTTTTTCCCTCAAACACGCCGGATAAAATCTCGACTGCGTCATCTTCTTTCCGCGGGGTGGTAAACTTTGACTGACCCGGTTTCCTGCGGTTTAAAAATTTCTGGATATCATTTTCATCAAGAGGCAGTCCGGCAGGACATCCATCCACCACAACGCCGAGTCCCTTCCCGTGGGATTCGCCCCATGTTGTAATTTTAAAAATTGTACCGAATGATGAACCAGCCATGAAATATTCCTCCTGAAAATGTGTATTATAAGATTATATATCTTAATCATTATAAAAGATTTCTCTTTTCGTGACAACAGGAATATGTTAAAATGGGAAAAGCGCTTAAAGGCAGGAAAACTGATAGCAGGGATGAAAATATATGAAGGAACAATATGAGGTAAAAAGATTAGATAGACCGGTCGACTGGACGGTGGATGTGCCGGGATCTAAGAGCATGACAAACCGTGCACTTTTGATGGCAGCTTTATCGGATGGTGAAGTGAAGTTAGAAGGAGTGCTGTTTTCTGATGACTCAAGGCATTTTCTGGAGAGTCTGGTATCTTTGGGGTTTATGGTAGATATCAATGAGTCGGAAAAGGCGGTTACTGTTTTAGGTTGTGGTGGAAATATTCCCAAGAAACAGGCAGTGATCAATGTCGGAAGTGCCGGGACAGCCGCCCGTTTTCTGACGGCAATGCTTGGTTTTTCCGACGGGGAATATACGATTGAAGCTTCAGAGCAGATGAAAAAAAGACCGATGCAGGAGTTATTTTCACTGCTCACCGGAGTTGGTGCGAATATCACTTATCTGGAAACAGAAGGGCATCTGCCGGTGAAGATTTGTGGACGGAGAAATCCAAAAGCCGGCGCAGATCAGTCAAAGGCAGATGGAAACCCACTGCAGTTGCCACTTGACATCAGCAAAAGCACTCAGTTTTTGAGTGCACTTTTGCTTATCTCACCGATGATACCGCAGGGATTAGACATCCACATCACAAGTGAGAAAACAGACGGTTCCTATATCCGCATCACAAGAAAAATGTTAGCGGATGCGGGTGTGGAGGTAAAATATGGCGGAAAAAATTATCGGATTGATCCGAAAGCCGTCTATCAGAAAAAACATTATCAGATCGAACCGGATGTTTCGGCAGCGTGTTATTTTTATGCGGCAGCTGCGATCACAGGCGGCAGGGCACTTGTAAAACATGTGCATAAGGACAACAGCCAGGGCGATATGAAGTTTTTGGATGTGCTTGCACAGATGGGCTGTACCGTCACAGAAAAAGCAGACGGGATTGAAGTGACCGGACCCGCTGAAGATACACTAAAAGGAATTGAGATCGATATGAACGATTTTTCAGATCAGGCATTGACTCTTGCTGCAATGGCACCGTTCTGCAAATCCGATGTGCATATCACCCACATCGGACATATCCGTGGACAGGAATGCGACCGCCTCCATGCCATGTCAGAGGAACTGACCAAACGTGGAATCACATGTACCGAAGAGCCGGATGCCATCACAATAAAACCAGGCACTCCGTTCCCCGGCATTGTGTCAACCTATGAAGACCACCGCGTCGCCATGTCATTTGCCCTTCTAGGATTGAAAGTGGATGGAATCGTGATAGACAACCCATCCTGCTGCCGTAAAACCTTCGAGAACTACTTTGATTTATTGGATCAATTATCCGGCAAAGACAGATGATATTTTCATACATGTAAAAACAGCCAAAACGAAGCTCTCCAAAACAGTAAATTCGCATGGAAAGCTTTCCATGCGCTCACAGCCTTTACCAGAGTTTCGCTACACATTTCATATAAAGAAAAAAGGAGATTATAAACAATGTACGAACTACTAAAACAGGAAGGCCGCGCCAAACGCGGAATCCTGCACACCGTCCACGGTGACATACAGACCCCGGTATTCATGAACGTCGGCACCGTTGCCGCCATCAAAGGCGCCGTATCCACCGAGGACTTAGAGCAGATCAAATGCCAGGTAGAACTGTCAAATACCTACCACCTGCACGTCCGCACCGGAGACAAGCTGATCCGCGAAGTCGGCGGACTCCATAAATTCATGTCATGGAATCGTCCAATCCTCACAGATTCCGGCGGATTTCAGGTGTTCTCCCTTGCCGGACTGCGCAAGATCAAAGAGGAGGGCGTCTATTTCCATTCCCACATTGACGGTGCAAAGATTTTCATGGGACCGGAAGAGAGCATGCAGATCCAGTCGAACCTCGGTTCCACGATCGCAATGGCATTTGATGAATGTGCCCCGGCACTTGCAGACCGCAGCTATGTGGAGGCTTCCGTGGCACGGACAACCAGATGGTTAGAGCGATGCAAAACCAAAATGCAGCAGTTGAATGCCGAGGAGGGAACGGTCAACCGTCATCAGATGTTATTTGGAATCAACCAGGGGGCTATCTATTCTGATATCCGTATTGATCATGCAAAACGTATTTCAGAACTGGATTTAGACGGCTATGCAGTCGGTGGACTTGCGGTCGGCGAGACGCATGAGGAAATGTATCATATTTTAGACGAGACAGTCCCTTATCTGCCGCTTCACAAACCGACCTATCTGATGGGCGTCGGTACTCCGGCAAATATCTTAGAAGGCGTAGAGCGCGGCGTTGATTTCTTTGACTGCGTATATCCGACCAGAAACGGACGTCACGGTCATGTATACACCAATCAGGGAAAGATCAATCTGTTTAATCAGAAATATGAAAAAGACATGCGCCCGATCGAGGAAGGCTGCGGCTGTCCGACCTGCCGCCGTTACAGCAGGGCATATGTGCGCCACCTGTTAAAAGCAAAAGAAATGCTTGGTATGAGACTCTGCGTGCTCCACAATCTGTATTTTTACAATACAATGATGGAAGAGATCCGCGATGCCATCGATGAAGGCAGATTCCATTCTTATAAGGAAGAAAAGCTGTACGGTATGGGACAGATCAACCGCGAGAAAGAAAAACAGAATGGCTAAAAATAAATTAATCATAAAATTTGGCAAAGTGCTTGTCTAAAAAGCCTATTTTGTGTATTATGTATTGTAATGTCTATTAAAATTAGGAGGAATTGAGAAGATGTCAATTTTAGCATCCACTTCATCCGCATCTACAGCAGCAGGCTGGGGCGGTATGATTATCTGGTTAGTCGTTTTATTTGGTTTCATGTACTTTTTCATGATCCGCCCGCAGCAGAAAGAAGCAAAGAAGAAAAATGCAATGCTGTCCGAACTTGCAGTCGGTGATACCGTACTGACAACAAGCGGGTTTTACGGCACCGTGATCGATATCGCAGATGATACTGTGATCGTTGAGTTCGGTAATAACAAGAACTGCCGTATTCCGATGCAGAAAGCTGCAATTTCCGCAGTGGAAAAACCGGAAGAAGCAATGGAGAAATAAGTGTAGTACCAGAAAGCCTGTTATGTGTGGATGAGAAAACATAACAGGTTTTTCTTTATAGGAGTAGAATATTTATGGAATTTATATTCTGCTGCCTGACAGAAAAGTTTTAGAGGGGCAGAAGATGAAATTAAATACGGTAGGGATTGCATTGTCGTATTATCGGGAGAAGTATGGATTGTCCATGACACAGGTTTGTGAAGGAATTTGTTCACCAGCAACGATGTTCCGGATTGAAGAGGGATATCGTGAGGTGGATTCATTAGTCAGTGCGACATTGTTGTCAAGAATAGGAAAGCAGGTTCTTGAATTTGAATTGTTATTGAATGAGAAAGATTACAACTTGTTCCGGTTACGAAAAGATATCCATCGGAATTTAGAAGAGAAAAATCTGGATACAGCGGAGAAACTGTTACAGAGTTATCAAAGTGTAATGCCAAAAAAACAAGTGCTTCATGAACAATATTATCTCTGGGGAAAGGCAGAACTGTTACAGAAACGTGGTGCATCAAAAGAAGAAATCAAGGCTGTATTAAATGAGGCGATACTTTTGACAAAACCTTTTTTTGGAAAGAAAAAAAATACTTCTGATTTATACAGTGAAATGGAGATAAAACTTTTTTTGGGGCTGATTCAGTTTTCGGAAGATATTTCATGGAAAGAGGCAGAATTGAAAAGAATGCTGCTTTTTACAAGAAAGTATGATTCGAAAAAAATCAAGGAACAGGCTGAAATGTCCATTCTGAAAGAACTTGCCAGCATACAGGAAGAAAAAGGAGATGCACAAAAGGAACTGGAATACATTGAACAGGCGTTAACACTTGTAAAAGAAAGCAGAACGATGCGTGGACTGGCAGAATTGCATTTTAAGAAGGCAGGACTGTTAAAAGAGCTGATGCAGAGAAACAAGGACATGCAGCAGGAATATCAAAAACAATGTCAGGTGGAACTTACGATGGCTTATTATACGGCACTTGTCATGAACAATGTGGAACTGGTGCAAAAAATAAAAACGACGGGTGACAGAGTGTAGAAAGAGGTGCCATATGGGAAATTATAATGTTGGTGATATGATACGGCTTTCAAGAATTGCAAACGGAATGACACAGGAAGAACTGAGTGAGGGAGTCTGTTCTGTGGAGACACTTTCCAGAATCGAAAACGGAAAACATAAAGTGAAAAGTGATACATATCGGCAACTTATGGAGAAAATGTATCAGATCACAGAAAAAAATTATGCTGTGTGCGTCAGCAGGGATATAGAACTGATAGAGGAGCGGGAATATTTTGAGGATGCCATGGCAAAACACGATTTTTTGAAAGCTGACATTTATATGGCGCGGATGAAAGAGATCGCAGGGGAGGATGTGTCTACCCAGAGATATATCCGCAGGGAAAGCGCGTTTTTGGATTATTACCTGCAGCGCATGACAGCAGAACAGCTTGTGGCAGAGTTAGAGCAGCTTGCTGAGGAAGTTGTACCCTGGTATAAACAATTTCTTGACAGTGAGGTGGTATATCCCTTCCGGGAACAGGAAATCACACTCCTAAAGCGGCTGGCTGTGGCATATGGCAGAATAGATGAGCATCCTAAAAGTATAAAAATCTGTGAAATGCTGCTGTGCAGCCTGCGGGAAGGATATATGGCAGAATGGGAGATTGAAGAGCTTAGTATTGTTGCGAATCTTTCAAAGTATTATGGGGCAGTTGGCGAGTATTGTAAGTCGATGGAACTTTGTGAATATGTTTTGCCGAAAGCAAGGAAACATGCGTATGCATATGTCTTATATTTTATTTTGTTTGATATTGAGTGGAATAAAATAAAAATGATAGAAACCGGGGAACTAGATCAGGGGGAATTAGAGGGGTGTAAGGAGCATATAAAGGGAATTTATTATACGTGTAGGGCAAAAAATAATCAGATTGATATGAGGAATATCAAGAATTTTTATGAGGAATATTTTGGGGAAGCGATAGAGTTGTCCATATTGTAAACATCTATATAAGGTAAATCATCATTTATGGGCATAATGATTTGAGATGTATTTTTTCCCAGGGAAACATTTGTTTTTAATGTAAGTAAAAGTAACATTAAAAATGTTAATCTTGTTAATTTTTTCATATGTATTTGAACCTCGTTTCTATTAATTTAAAAAGATTATATTATAGATATTGCGGAAAGACCATGTCAAAACTGGAAAAACTTTTTTTCCAGTTTTGACATGGTCTTTTAGTGATTTAAAGATTAAAGTAAATGATGTCAACAGAAATAAAATATTACAGTAATGAAAGTGAAAAAAGTATGGATATAGAAACAATAAAAAAAGATTTTCTTTTTACCATAGATGAAGAATTTGGATGTGTTTATTACCTGCCACAGAAACGTCTGGCAAAAATAGACAGAAATACAGCAAAGAATTTAAAAGATTGTCAGGATGGAAAGACTGAATTGACAGATGCATATGAAAATCTGTTGGAAAAATTTAAGAAAAATCAAAGTGTATCAGAAGATAATGTAAAGGTTATTCATAAGTTAGAAATTATGGTCTGCACTATTTGTAATCTGAATTGTGTTTATTGTTATGCCAATGGTGGCAATTATTACGGAGAAGAGCAAATGTTATCTTATGAAGTAGTGGATGCTTTAGTCAGATATTTGAAACAGGAACAAATTAAGGTTGAAATGGTACAATTTTTTGGTGGAGAGCCGGCATTGGGCTACAAAATGATTTCATATATCTGTAAAAAGTTTAAAGAAAATGATATATTGGTGCAAAACTATGGAATGGTTACAAACTTTACTTTTTTACCGGAAGAATTGTTAGATGATATTGTAAAATATGGAATCAACCTTACAGTTAGTATTGATGGTCCGAAAGAAATTACAAATGAGCAGAGAATAAGTCGAACTCAAAATATGGATGTGTATGATACGATTGTGAAAAATTTAAATCGCCTGAGGAAAAGAGGAAGAGATGTTAGTGCGATAGAATGTACATGTACAGATTTATACAAAAAACTGGGATATACAGAACAGACATTAAAAAAATTTTTTCATGAAGAATTATCAGTAGAGAACATTATGTTGGAAACTGCAAATGACATCTATGGATCAGACGAAAAATTGATAAATAATGAAATGTATTTTAAAGAAAATCTTTCTTTTATAGAAGAAATGCAGTTCTTACAGATGCTGTATGATGAAAAAAAACAGAATACAGTTTTTTGCAGAGCTGGTTTAAATAATTATGCAGTTTTCCCCAATGGAGATATCTATCCATGCCATATGTTTGTACTTTTAAAAGAAAAATATCGAATGGGGAATATTTTAGATGAGGCATGGGATAAAAGACAGCAGTTTTCAGAAGTTGTTTGTCAATTAAAAAAATTACAATCTGCCTATAGATGTAAGGAGTGTAATGGAAGGAATTTTTGCCATCAATGTGTAGCAGAGGTTGCTTTGAATAAAAATATAATAGATTGTAGTAAACGGGTGTCTTTTTATTCAGAGACTATCAATAATTATGTGAAAAATAAATGCATTAATATAAAATAAACTTAAGATGTAAAAGGAGAAAGATATGATGGAAGAAAGAAAACAGAATGAAAAATTGGTAAAAGTAGAAATGATTGAATTAACGGAAGAAGAAAAAGAATGTATGAAATTATTAGATGAAAAATTAGCAGGTGGAGCAGGAGCAATTTTATGGTGTGCTTGTGTAAATTAGTAAATTAAAAATGCATTTATTTTTAAGGGAAATACCTGTTTGTTACATGTATTTCCCTAAATGTAGTTGTAATACTAAAAATCAAATAGATAAAAATGAGGAGCATATGTATTATCTAATTAAATATGAAGAAAGTGTTGAGAACAGAGTAGCTATTGCGTTAACGGAAAATCCACAAAATGAGATAGCTGTCCTGGCACTTGCAGACTATGAGGACGAAACGATTAGTATAGACGAGATTTATTGTATATTGAGTGAGGGACAGACAGACCTGGCAGCAAAGATTAACATGGAAGATCAAATGAAACTGATAAAGTATTGTGAAAAGAATAACAAGATCCCCGTCGTTATTCATTCGCATTTGTATGCAGAGAAAGAAGTTTCATTTTCGACAATAGATTTAAATTTTGAACATGAATTTCATCATGTGCAGGAAATATTGAATTATTCTGTGAATAGTGTGTTTATAGTGTATGGGAAAACGCAGTCTTATGCCAGATTATGTTTGAAAAATAAATCTATGCCATTTTTGATGGAAGATCAGATAAATTGCATTACATACAGGGAGGGATCTATATGAAAAAGTACATAAAAAAGCATAAGGGAATAGCGGTTCTGTTTATGATAGCAGGTGTTTTAAATGCACTGATAGGCGTGTTTTCTTCTTATACAATGCAGTATGTGACGGAGATTGTCGCAAATGGGAAAAAAGACAGGATAAAAGAGATGTTTCTGATGGTGATAATTTTGGCAGTTGGGCTGGCATTGATTTATTTATTTTACATGTATGCAAAAAATAAATTTTCAATGAAAGTCATATGTGATATCCGCCAGGATTTATTCCAGAGTATATTAAACAGGGATATGACCGGGTATTACAAACAGAATACCAGTTACTATACATCTTTATATCACAATGATTTACAGGTGGTAGAAACGACATTGCTCGCATATTTTATATTGGTCGTCCAGCTGGAAGAAATTGTATTCTCACTTGCTTATGCATTTGTACAGAATGTGGTGCTTTGCATACTTTTAATTGTAGTTGGAATTGTGGGACTGGCAGTTCCTATCATGACACAGCAGATTCTGCAGAAATCCAATATTGAACAGATGGATGAGGCAGCGAAACATAATACACTGATCAATGATGATTTCAGGGGATTTGAAGTTATTAAAAATTATCAGATTGAAGAAAATGTGGTGGGGCAGTATGCACAGGAAAACATCAGATTTGGAAAGAAAAAATTTACCAGCCAGTTTGTGCAGGGTGTTGTTGGAGGAATCACGATGGACGTCCAGCTTACGCTGCAGTTATTAATTGTAATTATATCTGGTATCATGGTACTATATGGAAAAGTCAGTATATCATTTCTGACAGTAGCCATTGCTCTGAGCAGCAGTGTCATAGGTTCTATGTCCACGTTTATTGAGTCATTGATACAGATCAAATCAGGAACACCGATCTGTCAGAAAGTGATGGAAGAGATTGGGGAACAAAAGAAGGAAGAGACGGGGGATGGTATAAATTTCCAGAATCTGATTTCAATGGAGAATGTCAGCTTTTCTTATCCACAGGCGGAGCACATGACATTAAATAATATAAATATTACCTTTGAAAAAGGAAAACGGTATGCAGTGGTCGGGGGAAGTGGAAGCGGAAAGTCAACGCTGACGAAGCTGGTATTGGGGTATTACAATAATTATCAGGGACAGATACGATTTGATGATATGGATATGCATGCAATATCCGAAAAGTCTGTGATGGAGCAGGTAGCAGTCATTCCTCAAAATGTATATGTATTTGAAGATACTTTGCGAAATAATATCACATTGTTTGATCCGTATACAGAGGAAGAGGTAGATATGGCAGTAAAAAAGGCTGGTCTGGATGGAGTTGTACAAAGGCTGGAAATGGGGCTGGAAACCGTGTTGAAAGAGGGTGGATCAAATCTTTCCGGCGGGGAAAAGCAGAGAATCTCCATCGCAAGAGCTTTTTTACACCACAGGAAATTGTGGGTGCTTGATGAAGCAACCTCAAGTCTGGATAATAAAATGGCATACCAGGTGGAAAAAGCAGTGCTTGATATACCAGGCATTACCGTCATTATGATCACGCATCATTATAACAGAAGTAATCTGGAAAAATGCGATGCGATCGTGGTTTTAGAACAGGGAAATATTGTGGAACAGGGAACATTTGAAAAACTGATGGCGGCAGATGGAAAGTTTTGCCGGTTATATAAAATGGGAAATCAGTAAGTGGTCAGTTTTATGATTGAAATAAAGAATATATACCTAAAGAGTAGTGGCAGACAAAATAGCCATCAGAGGGGGATTTTGCCGTCTATAAAACTTGGCCACGCTTTATTTTTGATAATATAGTATACAACAAAGTAATGAAAAGAAAGCTCTTTCATAATACCCAGTTATAAATATTATAAAAAAGAAAAATAGAATCAGAGGTTGCAATGTTGCCAAAATTACATTATTATAGACATTATACATACTGTCTGTTAGTAATGTGATAAAGTGCGGGCACACAGCAGCCGCTGATTTTCTTTTTATTCATAACAAAGCAGGAGGTTCACAGAGTATGCATTCTATGGTGCAGAAAAGCAGGATACTTTCTGGCAGCCGAAAAATCAGTTACACATATCTGACAGGGGAAAAGAAAGAGGGATTAGAGCATGGAATGTAAGATTGGCGTGATTTCCGGTGACGGAATCGGACCGGAGATCGTGGCAGAGGCAAAAAAAGTATTAGACAAGATCGGAACAAAGTATGGTCACAGTTTTCTATATGAAGCGATTTTGATGGGCGGCTGTTCGATTGATGCGACAGGCGTGCCGTTAACCGATGAGGCGATCGCAGCAGCAAAAGCGTCCGATGCAGTGCTTATGGGTTCCATCGGCGGTAATACAGCGACCTCTCCGTGGTATAAATTAGCACCGGAATTGAGACCGGAGGCAGGATTATTAAAATTAAGAAAGTCTCTGAATTTATTTGCAAATTTAAGACCGGCTTACTTATATGAAGAATTAAAAGAGGCATGTCCGCTCCGCGATGATATTATTGGGGATGGATTTGATATGATGATCATGCGTGAGCTGACCGGAGGATTATACTTCGGTGCGCGAAAAACCGAGGAAGTTGACGGTGTGATGACTGCGACAGATACCCTGACATACAGCGAGACAGAGATCCGCAGGATCGCAAAGAGAGGATTTGACATTGCCATGAAACGCCGCAAAAAAGTGACGAGCGTGGACAAGGCAAACGTGCTGGATTCCTCAAGACTTTGGCGTAAAGTGGTCGAGGAAGTGGCAAAGGATTACCCGGAAGTTACCTACGAGCACATGTTAGTTGACAACTGTGCAATGCAGTTAGTCAAAGATCCGAAACAGTTTGATGTTATTTTAACGGAAAATATGTTTGGTGATATCTTATCCGATGAGGCGAGCATGGTAACAGGTTCCATCGGAATGTTGTCAAGCGCCAGCTTAAACGACACGAAGTTCGGTCTCTATGAGCCGAGCGGCGGTTCAGCACCGGATATCGCAGGAAAAGGTATCGCAAACCCGATCGCGACGATCTTAAGCGCAGCAATGATGCTCCGCTATACCTTTGACCTTGACAAAGAGGCAGATGCCATCGAGGCAGCCGTAAAACAGGTGTTGAAAGACGGTTACCGCACCATCGACATCATGCCGCAGGAAGAAGATAAACGAAACGCAGTGACACAGGTCGGCACCGCACAGATGGGAGATCTGATCTGCGAACGAATTTAATATAGATATTAGAATGGGAGATTTGATTTAACATGAAAAGCGATAATGTAAAAAAAGGGATGCAGCAGGCACCTCACAGAAGTCTTTTTAATGCATTAGGCTTCACGGAAGAAGAAATGAATAAACCGATGGTCGGTATCGTAAGCTCCTACAATGAGATTGTACCGGGCCATATGAATCTTGATAAAATCGTAAATGCAGTAAAATTAGGCGTTGCAGAAGCGGGCGGAGTACCGGTTGTATTTCCGGCGATCGCAGTCTGTGACGGAATCGCGATGGGGCATATCGGAATGAAGTATTCCCTTGTAACCAGGGATCTGATCGCAGATTCCACCGAGTGTATGGCACTTGCACATCAGTTTGATGCACTTGTCATGGTGCCAAACTGTGATAAAAATGTTCCTGGACTTTTAATGGCAGCAGCACGTATCAATGTTCCGACCGTATTTGTATCCGGCGGACCGATGCTTGCCGGACACGTTCAGGGCAAAAAGAGAAGTTTATCTTCTATGTTCGAGGCAGTAGGCTCCTATGCAGCAGGAACCATGACGGAGGATGATGTGAGAGAATACGAAGAAAAAGTATGTCCGACCTGTGGCTCCTGCTCCGGTATGTACACAGCAAATTCCATGAACTGTCTGACAGAGGCACTCGGCATGGGACTTCGTGGAAACGGAACGATCCCGGCTGTCTACTCTGAGAGAATCAAACTTGCAAAACATGCAGGTATGGCAGTTATGGATATGTACCGCAAGAATATCCGTCCAAGGGATATCATGACAAAAGATGCCATTTTAAATGCATTGACGGTAGATATGGCATTAGGCTGTTCTACGAACAGTATGTTGCATCTTCCGGCGATCGCACATGAGATCGGATTCGATTTTGATATCGCATTTGCAAACCCGATCAGTGAAAAAACACCGAACCTCTGCCATCTTGCTCCGGCAGGTCCTACTTATATGGAGGACTTAAACGAGGCAGGCGGTGTCTATGCCGTTATGAAAGAACTTGCAGACATTGGTTTACTGAATACAGATTGCATGACTGTGACAGGAAAGACAGTCGGCGAAAACATTGCCAATGCGGTAAATAAGAATCCGGAAGTCATCAGACCAGTCGATAATCCATACAGTAAAACAGGTGGTCTTGCTGTATTAAAAGGAAATCTTGCACCGGACGGAAGCGTTGTAAAACGTTCCGCAGTCTGTGATGAGATGATGGTGCATGAGGGACCGGCGAGAGTATTTGACTGTGAGGAAGATGCGATTGCTGCGATCAAAGGCGGTAAGATCGTTGCCGGTGACGTGGTTGTGATCCGTTACGAGGGACCAAAAGGTGGACCTGGTATGCGTGAAATGTTAAATCCAACTTCAGCGATCGCAGGTATGGGACTTGGCTCATCCGTAGCATTGATCACAGACGGACGTTTTTCCGGCGCAAGCCGTGGAGCTTCCATCGGACATGTGTCACCGGAGGCAGCAGTCGGCGGACCGATCGCACTTGTGGAAGAGGGCGATATCATCCGTATCAATATTCCGGAGATGAAATTAGAGATTGCAGTTTCAGACGAAGAAATGGCAGCAAGAAAAGCAAAATGGCAGCCGAGAGAGCCAAAGGTAACGACAGGTTATCTGAAACGCTATGCATCGTTAGTAACTTCCGGCAACAGAGGTGCTATTTTAGCATTGCCGGAAGAACAGAAATAAAAAAGAAATACAAAAGTTGTCATTCGAAAAGTCATATGTTGTAAAAGACGCATCTGATGATGTAGAAATTAAAAACAGATGAGAATGGCAGTGGAATGGAGGAATAATATGCAGTTAACAGGTGCCCAGATCGTGATCGAATGCCTGAAAGAACAGGGTGTTGATACAGTTTTTGGTTATCCGGGCGGTGCCATTTTAAATGTATATGATGAATTATATAAACATCAGGGAGAAATCCGGCATGTGCTGACATCACATGAGCAGGGAGCATCCCATGCAGCGGACGGATATGCGAGAAGTACTGGAAAAGTCGGTGTATGTTTTGCAACATCAGGTCCTGGTGCAACGAACCTTGTGACAGGAATCGCAACCGCATATATGGATTCAGTTCCGGTTGTTGCGATCACCTGCAACGTTACCGTACCGCTTCTTGGAAAAGACAGTTTTCAGGAGATCGACATTGCGGGAATCACAATGCCGATTACAAAGCATAACTTTATTGTAAAGGATGTTACAAAACTTGCAGATACGATCCGGCGTGCATTTAAGATCGCACAGACAGGACGTCCGGGACCGGTTTTAGTGGATATCCCAAAAGATATCACAGCGGCAAAGACGGAATACACTTCGGTGAAACCAAAACCGATCGCAAGGATTACAGATACAATCAGTGAGGAAGATGTTGATATCGCAGTTTCCATGATCAAAGCGGCAAAGAAACCATATATCTTTGTCGGCGGTGGTGCAGTGATCTCCGGCGCATCGGAAGAATTAAAGAAATTTGTAGAAAAAGTAAATGCTCCGGTCTGTGATACATTGATGGGAAAAGGAGCATTTGACGGAACAGATGATCTTTATACCGGAATGCTCGGCATGCATGGAACAAAGACATCCAACCTTGGTGTCAGTGAGTGTGATCTTCTGATCGCAGTTGGTGTCCGTTTCTCAGACCGTGTTCTTGGAAATGCTAAGAAATTTGCATCACAGGCAAAAATTTTACAGTTTGATGTGGATGCGGCAGAGATCAATAAAAATATCCAGGTGGATGCAAGCGTTATTGGAGATTTAAAAGAGATTCTGATCCGTGTCAATAAAAAATTAGATACACAGAGTCATCCGGAATGGATCGGAGAGATCATGGATCTGAAAAAAAAATATCCGCTCACTTATCCGAAAGAGGGACTCAGTGGTCCATATCTGATGGAGGAGATCTACCGTGCGACAAAGGGAGATGCAGTTATCGTGACAGAAGTCGGACAGCATCAGATGTGGGCAGCACAGTATTACAAATACAAAAACCCGCGTACCTTTTTATCATCCGGCGGACTCGGAACGATGGGTTATGGACTTGGAGCTGCGATCGGTGCACAGATCGGCAATCCGGATAAACAGGTGATAAACATTGCAGGTGACGGCTGTTTCAGGATGAACATGAATGAAATCGCAACTGCAGCACGCGAAAAGCTGCCGTTGATCGAAGTGATCGTCAACAATCATGTCCTTGGAATGGTACGCCAGTGGCAGGATCTGTTCTATGAAAAACGTTATTCCGCAACTGTTCTTGACGACGGTGTGGATTTTGTAAAATTAGCAGAGGCAATGGGGGCGAAAGGATATCGCGTGACCAGCCAGGAAGAGTTCAAAGAGGCTTTTAAGGAAGCACTTGAATCAGAAGTACCGGTTTTAATTGATTGTATCATCAACTGTGATGACAAGGTGTGGCCGATGGTTGCACCGGGAGAGGCAATCAGTTCTTCATTTACCGGTGAAGACTTAGCAAAAAAACAACAATCATAAATCAGAGGAGGAAGTTTAAGATGAGCAGAGTGTATAATTTTTCTGCAGGACCGGCTGTATTACCGGAGGAAGTATTAAAAGAGGCAGCAGATGAGATGTTAGATTACAAGGGAAGCGGAATGTCCGTTATGGAGATGAGCCACCGTTCCAAAGTGTATGACAACATCATCAAAGAGGCAGAGCAGGATTTAAGAGATCTGATGAATATTCCGGATAATTACAAAGTCCTGTTTTTACAGGGTGGAGCATCCCAGCAGTTTGCAATGATCCCGATGAACCTGATGAAAAACGGAGTGGCTGATTATATCGTGACCGGTCAGTGGGCAAAGAAAGCATATCAGGAAGCATCCATTTACGGCGAGGCAGTAAAACTTGCATCTTCCGAGGATAAGACATTCTCTTACATACCGGACTGCTCTGATCTTGATATTCCGGATGATCTTGATTACGTTTATATTTGTGAGAACAATACCATTTACGGAACCAAATACAAAAAACTCCCGAACACAAAAGGACATGCTTCTTGTCAGAGCCGGTAGATGTCACAAAATACGGTGTGATCTACGGCGGTGTCCAGAAGAATGTCGGACCGGCAGGTGTTGTTATTGTGATCATCCGTGAGGATCTGATCACGGAGGATACCTTACCTGGAACACCTACCATGTTAAAATACAAGACACATGCAGATGCAGATTCCCTTTACAATACACCGCCATGCTACGGCATTTATATCTGCGGAAAAGTATTCAAATGGTTAAAGAAGATGGGCGGACTTTCCGTGATGAAAGAGCGCAACGAAGAAAAAGCTAAGATCCTTTATGATTTCTTAGACCAGAGCAAATTATTCAAGGGAACTGTAGTACCGGAGGACCGCTCCCTGATGAACGTTCCGTTTGTAACCGGAGATGCTGACCTGGATGCAAAATTCGTAAAAGAGGCAACAGAAGCCGGATTTGTTAACTTAAAAGGACATCGTACCGTCGGCGGTATGAGAGCATCAATCTATAATGCCATGCCAAAAGAGGGCGTTGAGAAATTAGTAGAGTTTATGAAGAAGTTCGAGGAGGAGAATGCATAATGTTCAAGTATAACTGCTTAAATCCGATTGCAGCAGTCGGTCTGGATCTGTTTTCGGATCAGTATGACAAAGTAGATGAGTTAAAAGATGCACAGGCTGCGTTAGTCAGAAGTGCTGCAATGCATGATTTAGAACTGCCGGATACCTTAGAGGCAGTCGCAAGAGCCGGTGCCGGAGTCAACAATATCCCGCTGGACAAATGTGCAGAAAAGGGTATCGTCGTATTCAATACACCTGGTGCAAATGCCAATGGTGTAAAAGAGCTTGTATTCGCAGGTATGCTTTACGCATCCCGTGATATCGTAGGCGGTATCGAATGGTGTTTAGAGAACCAGAACGATGAAAATATCGCAAAGACAGCTGAGAAGCAGAAAAAGAACTTTGCAGGAACCGAAATTTCCGGAAAGAAATTAGGTGTCATCGGTCTTGGTGCGATCGGTGTGTTAGTTGCCAATGCAGCAATCCATATGGGAATGGAAGTATATGGATATGATCCGTATATCTCTGTTGCAGCAGCATGGAACTTATCAAGAAGTGTTAAGCACATCAGCAACGTAGAAGATATCTACCGTGAGTGTGACTACATCACGATCCATGTGCCGCTTCTGGATTCTACGAAAAAAATGATCAGTGCAGACGCAATTGCTATGATGAAACCAACTGCGATCGTATTAAATTTTGCAAGAGATCTGCTTGTGGATGAAGAAGCAATGGTGGATGCACTTGCAGCAGGAAAAGTACACAAATATGTATCTGATTTCCCGAACACAACGACTGTTGGTGCAAAGGGCTGTATCGTAACACCTCACCTTGGAGCTTCCACAGCAGAGTCAGAAGATAACTGTGCGATTATGGCAGTGCGTGAGATCCGTGATTACTTAGAAAATGGTAATATTGTCCATTCTGTAAATTTCCCGGACTGCAGCATGGGAGCATGCACAACTGCAGGACGTATCGGAATCTTACACCGCAATGTCAAAGGTATGTTAAGTTTATATACAACGATCCTTGGTGATGCAGGAATCAATATTGACGGAATGGCAAACAAATCAAAAGGCGATTATGCATATGCGCTTTTGGATTTAGACACTTCTGTTCCGGAGAATGTACTTGAAAAATTAAAGAATACAGAGGGTGTCTTAAAAGTTCGCAAGATCTGCTAGAAATCTGACGGTGATTTGTGACAATAGAGTGTTTAAGAAAGGTACATTCTATTGTTTCCTAGATCGGCATAGGAAAGAACTTTAAGGAAAATGGTAACTTAATTCAGAAGAATAAGATGAGGTGCAGCAAAAATGGCAGATATCAGACCGTTTATGAGCATCAGACCAGAAAAAGGGAAGGCAGCTAAAATCGCTGCCCTCCCTTATGATGTTTATAACAGAAAAGAAGCAACTGAGGAAGTGGAAAAGAACCCGGAGTCTTTTTTAAAGATCGACCGTGCGGAAACGGGTTATCCGCTTTCCGTGGATATGTATGACGACAGAGTGTACGAAAGGGCACACGATCTGTTGTGGGGGATGGTAGAGGATGGTTCTTTTATCAGGGATCAGAAGAGCTGCTACTATATTTACGAACTTACGATGAATGGACGCGTGCAGACAGGTATTACCGCATGTGCGTCGATCGATGATTATTTAAATGGCGTCATCAAAAAGCATGAGAACACCAGAGCAGAAAAGGAAGCAGACCGTATTCATCATGTGGATGCCTGTAATGCGCAGACCGGACCTATCTTTTTAGCATACCGCTCGAATCCGGTGATCAATGAGATCGTGGAGAAAGTCAAAGCAGGAGAGGCAGAGTATGACTTTACATCGGAGGATGGAATCAGACACCGTGTGTTTGAGATCAGTGACGATGATAAAATTGCAGCAATCTCACAGGCATTTGAAAACATGGCAGATATCTATATCGCAGATGGTCATCACCGTGCAGCCTCGGCTGTAAAGGTTGGTTTAAAACGAAGAGAAGAACATCCGGGTTACGATGGAACGGAAGAATTTAATTATTTCCTGTCTGTATTATTCCCGGATGACCAGCTTATGATCATGGATTATAACCGTGTAGTGAAAGATTTAAACGGATATTCTTTTCAGAGCTTTTACAAGGAAATAAAAAAACGTTTTGACGTGACAGAGATCACAGATCAGGAAGAAAAAAGACCACAGGAAAAAGGCAGCTTTACCATGTATATGGAAGGACACTGGTTCCTTTGTAAGTTCCGGGAGGACGATCTTGCCGCAGTGGCAGATGATCCGGTAAAAAGTTTAGATGTATCAATGTTACAAGACCTTCTGCTTCATCCGGTACTCGGCATCGGAGATCCGAAAACAGATGGAAGAATCGACTTTGTAGGAGGAATCCGCGGCATGGACGAACTGGTCAGACGCTGTGAGGAAGACTGTTCCGTTGCATTTGCCATGTATCCGACCTCGATCACAGAGCTCTTCTCCGTCGCAGATGCCGGAAAACTCATGCCTCCAAAATCTACCTGGTTTGAGCCGAAGCTCCGCAGCGGTCTGTTCATTCATTCTTTAGAATAAGGAAATTCCTTAGAGCAGGACAAAATGAGAAATGGAATTTTGAAAACTTATAAAGAACTGAGGAAGTTGTGAATCTGTGTCAGGTTCACAACATTCATAGCCTAAAGATGATTTTTTTAAAATTCAAATTCGAATAAAAACGAAGGGAGCCATATATGCTGGCAGAAAATGTAGAAGGAATCGCAAATGCAACTGAGACCGTCGAAATGTTAAACCAGGCGCAGGAAAACTTACAGGAGGTTGCGAAGAACCCTGGAATCGTAGGCACATGGCTGCAGGGTCTGATCCCGGATCTTTTGAATTTTGCATTTCAGGTTGTAGTTGCGATTATCATTTATATTGTCGGAAGCAAGATCATTAACCTGATCTTAAAAATGTTCCGCAAATCCATGGAACGCAGAGATGTCGATACCGGTGTCAGACAGTTTGTACTGCCATTGATCAAATACGCACTATATCTGGTACTGATCTTTATTATCATGGGACTGTTTGGAATTGCAACCACCTCGGCAGTGGCAGTGCTTGGTTCTGCTGGTGTGGCAGTCGGTCTGGCATTACAGGGCAGCCTTTCAAATTTTGCGGGTGGTGTGCTGATCTTATTGTTAAAACCTTTCCGTGTCGGAGATTACATTATAGAACATTCCGGCGGGAAAGAGGGTACGGTAACAGAGATCTCCATTTTCTATACGAAACTGCTCACCATTGACAACAAAGTGGTCATGGTACCAAACGGTACACTCTCTAACAGCAGCATCACGAATGTTTCCACCATGGAGAAACGCCGTGTGGATCTGGTAGTAGGCATTGCATATGAAGCAGATATCAGAACTGCAAAAGAAGTGTTGTATTCTGTTGCAGAAGCGGAGGAGGCAAGACTGCCGGAAGAAGAGATTCTTGTATTTGTGGATGAACTCGGAGATTCTTCCGTAAACATGGGTGTGCGTATCTGGGTAAAAACAGAGGACTACTGGTCTGCAAGGTGGCGCCTGACCGAGAATATCAAGTATGCGCTTGACAGTCACAATATTTCCATTCCATATCCTCAGATGGATGTGCAGATCAAACAGTAAATGACAGGGAGAAAAGAACGGTGCAATTATCATGGTGTTGGGGTCAGATAGTGCATTTAAACTTCTTGATTGACAAATTGCGCAAAGCCGTGTCTGTTTTGTTCCATTGTACGAAAATAAGAAAATCTAAGCCTGCCTGAGTCAGGTTTTCTCAGAATGACGTGAACGGCAACAACGAGTCCTCCATGACTCGATGCTGCCTTGTTCTGCCATCCGTGGCAGAACATCACTGTGTATTACCAGGCAGTCTAAGATTTACTAATTTTCTCCCAAAGTCACAAAAGCAGTCTCGGCTTTGTGCAATTTGTCAGTCGTTATGTTGTGAATGCACTGTTTGCCCCCAACATCATTATCATACGAAATGTGTATATGTACCGCTTTTTTTGTGTATAAAAAACCCGCAAATACAGTAAAACAGGAGCTTGACAAGTCTGAACGTGAGCAATTTTAACACTTCAAACGTGACGGATATGAGTGGTATGTTTACAGGCTGCGGAACCAGTAAAGTTACCATGAAACAGTCATAACGCTCTTATGTGCAAAATTAACAAAGATTTCTAAAAAATGTTGACAAAATAAGTGAGATATGCTAATTTTGATTTGTTAGGCAAAACAGATGACAAAGAGGATTCTGTTGAATGGTTATTTTATGTATTTAGGAGGTTTTTAAAGAGTTATGCAGCAGGGAACTGTAAAATGGTTTAATGCCAAAAAAGGTTATGGATTTATTTCGGACGAGCAGGGAAATGACGTATTCGTACATTTTTCCGCATTGAACATGGATGGATTTAAAGAGTTAAAAGACGGTGAACGTGTTGAGTTCGAGGTTACCGAAGGAGAAAAAGGTCCTCAGGCTGCCAATGTAAGCCGTATCGCATAACAGCAGATGATTCCATAAGTACCAAAAAGGGAGTGTAAATATTACATTCCCTTTTTAAGTTGTATAAAATGTGATATAATAAGACTGCCGAGCGAAGCGAGTGTAGATCACGATCATGTGCTGCTTTTGCGCATGATATAATGAGCGCAAGTGAGTCAACATGCTTGCTTGATTGACGAACGGCGAATTGGATTATGTGCTGTTTTTTGCACATAATATACTAGACATAAGATCATATTTTGGAGGATGATGATGAAACTGACTGATTTGGAAGCATACGAGATTTTAGAACAGTGCCCTTTGCGTGATTTGAAATCCGAAGGGGTTATTTTACGCCATAAAAAAAGCGGTGCAAGAATTGCTGTAATCTCAAATGATGATGATAATAAGGTATTTTATATCGGATTCCGCACTCCGGCGGAGGATTCCACAGGTGTACCACATATTATAGAACACACAGTATTGTGCGGTTCGGATAAATACCCGGTCAAGGATCCGTTTGTGGAACTGGTCAAGGGATCCTTAAATACATTTTTAAATGCAATCACTTATCCGGAGAAAACGATTTATCCGGTGGCAAGCTGCAACGATACGGATTTTCAGAATCTGATGAGTGTTTATATGGATGCGGTATTCCATCCGAATATTTATAAACATCAGGAGATTTTTAAACAGGAAGGCTGGCATTATGAGCTTGAGAGCGAAGATGCGCCGATTACGATCAACGGTGTTGTATATAATGAAATGAAAGGTGCTTTTTCCTCAGCTGACGATGTGCTGCAGCGGGAAATTTTAAATTCCCTGTTTCCGGATAACACTTACAGTAACGAGTCCGGCGGAGATCCGGAACGTATCCCGGATCTGACCTATGAGGATTACCTTGATTTTCACCGCAGATATTACCATCCGTGCAATTCCTATATTTACCTGTATGGAAATATGGATGTGGCAGAAAAACTCCGCTGGATGGATGAGGAATATTTAAGCCATTATGAGGAAATTGAACTTGACTCTACAGTAAAGGCACAGAAGCCATTTGAAAAACCAGTGGAGATCACGAAGAAATACCCAATCTCTTCCGCAGAACCTGAGGAAGATAATACCTATCTTTCTTATAATCTGGTTGTGGGGGACATTTTAGATAGAAAACTTTATCTGGCATTTGATGTGCTTGACTATGCATTGCTCGGTGCACCGGGGGCTCCGTTAAAACAGGCACTGATCGACGCGGGCATCGGAAAAGATATCGTTGGCGGTTATGACAGCAGTACCATGCAGCCGGTATTTTCCATCATTGCAAAAAATGCGAACAGTGCAGATAAAGAGAAGTTTCTTGCGACGATACAGGATGTGTTAAACCGTCAGGTAAAAGACGGCGTGGATAAGAAAGCACTGCTTGCCGGGATCAGTGCGTCAGAGTTCCGCTATCGTGAAGCGGATTTCGGACAATTCCCGAAGGGACTTTTATACGGCATCCAGTGTCTGGACAGCTGGCTTTACGATGACATGCAGCCATTTATGCATGTGGAGGCATTAGATACTTACTGTTTCCTGCGGGAGCAGGTTGAGACCGGATATTTTGAAACATTGATTGAAAAATATCTGCTTCACAATCCGCATGCGTCGGTGGTTGTGATTGAGCCGGAGAGAGGTCTTAATGCAAAAAGAGAAGAGGCACTGGCAGAGAAACTTGCTGCATATAAAGACAGCCTGAGTAAAGAGGAGATCAAGCAGCTTATCGCAGACACGAAACATTTAAAACAGTATCAGGAAGAGCCTTCACCAAAGGAAGATTTGGCAAAAATTCCGATGTTAAAACGTGAGGATATGAAACGTGAGGCGGCACCGCTTTACAATACGATGAAAAAATGCGGTGACACGACGGTCGTACACCATGAGATGTTTTCAAATGGTATTGATTATCTGCGCATCCTCTTTGATATCCGTGATATGGAGATCAAAGATCTGCCGTATGTTGGAATTTTAAAATATATCCTTGGCTATATGGATACAGAGCGGTACGGATTTTCAGAACTGGCAAATGAGATCAACATCCACACCGGTGGAATATCCGCAAGCTGTGGTGTTTATCCGCATGTGAAGAAGCCGGAGGATATGCAGTTTATGTTTGAACTGCGTGTAAAAACGCTTGCATCGGAGCTGCCCCAGGCGATGGATCTTTTGCGTGAGATCATAATGACGACAAAGATTTCTGATGAAAAGCGCCTGCGTGAGATCATTGCGCAGCTTCGTTCAAGGGTGGAGGCGGCATTTGACGGTTCCGGACATTCGGTGGCATCCATGCGTGCGCTGTCTTATTTCTCAAGAGCGGCATATTATCAGGAGGCAACCGCAGGCATTTCCTTCTATGAGCTGGTCGCTGATTTAGATGAACATTTTAATGAGAAAAAAGATGCACTGATCGCACAGCTTGAGAAAATGGTACAGACGATATTTGTACCGGAGCGCATGATCGTCAGTGTTGTCTGCGAAGAGGCAGATTATCAGGCGGTAGAAGCACAGATCGCCTTCCTGTTAAAAAATCTGTATCCGTCGAAGGAAATCGTGAAAGAGCGGAGTCTGCCAGAGCTTCATTTAGAAAAGAAAAATGAGGGATTTATGGATGCCTCCCAGGTGCAGTATGTGGCGAGAGCTGGTAACTATGTGCGCCACGGATTTTCGTATCACGGTGCATTGCGCATTTTAAAAGTCATTATGGGATATGATTATCTCTGGATCAATGTCCGTGTCAAGGGCGGAGCCTATGGATGTATGAACAGCTATATGCGGAATGGAGATACTTATTTTGTTTCCTACCGTGATCCGAACTTAAAGAAAACGGATGAGATCTATGACGGTATCCCGCAGTATCTTGCCGATTTTAAGGCGGACGAGCGTGAGATGACAAAATACATCATTGGTACGATCAGTGATATGGATACGCCGATGAATCCGAGTGCGAAGGGAGCACGTTCCATGACCGCATATTTACAGGGACTGGATTTTGCGGATATCCAGAAAGAGCGCGATCAGGTGATCGGTGCAACAGATGAGGATATCCGTGGCTTAAAGGATCTGATCGCATCCGTGCTGGAAGAAAAAAATCTCTGTGTCATCGGAAACGAAGATAACTTAAAGAGTCAGAGCGACATGTTTATGCAGCTGAAAAATTTATATGAATAATTTGGGAATGGAGTACGAATGAAAGAAAATTTTAAATCGGGATTTGTCACAATTATCGGCAGACCAAACGTTGGAAAATCAACTTTAATGAATCATCTGATTGGTCAGAAGATCGCAATCACATCCAATAAACCGCAGACCACCAGAAACCGTATCCAGACTGTCTATACGGATATGGAACGCGGACAGATCGTATTTTTGGACACGCCGGGAATCCATAAGGCAAAAAACAAGCTGGGTGAATATATGGTCAACACTGCAGAACACACATTAAATGAAGTGGATGTGATCCTCTGGTTAGTAGAGCCGTCGAACTTTATCGGAGCAGGGGAACAGCATATCATCGAGCAGTTAAAAAAGACAAAAACACCTGTGATTCTTGTCATCAATAAGGTGGATACGGTCAGCCGTGACAAGATACTGGAATTTATCGATACTTACCGCAAAGTATATGATTTTGCCGAGATCGTTCCGGCGTCTGCCCTGCGCGCACAGAATCTCGATACCGTACTTGACATGATTTTTAAATATCTGCCGTACGGACCGCAGTTTTATGATGAGGACACAATCACAGACCAGCCGGAGCGCGCGATCGTTGCGGAGATCATCCGTGAAAAGGCACTTCATGCATTGGATGATGAGATCCCGCACGGAATCGCTGTCTGCATTGACCGCATGAAACAGCGGAAAGGACAGAACATCATGGACATTGAGGCGACAATCGTCTGCGAGAGGGATTCCCATAAGGGCATCGTGATTGGAAAAGGCGGGGCAATGTTAAAAAAGATCGGTTCAAACGCACGTTATGAGATCGAACGACTGTTAGAGGAACAGGTCAATTTAAAACTTTGGGTAAAAGTTAAAAAAGACTGGCGTGACAGCGATTCCATGATGAAGAATTTTGGTTATAACAAGGATGAGATCTAAACTTACCATTTTTTTGCTGGTATAAGCGAAGCTGTCTGCGGAAATCCTAACATTATCAAGTGATGGATGATGGGAGGATGAGACCATGGATGAAGCCTGGAGCAATTTTATGATAACAGGAAGAGTAACTGATTATTTAAAATACAAAGAGTCGCACGAAGGCAGCTTTGATACCACAGGGAGAGGATGGGAGAACAGACCGGATGGGACAGAATATCGTAGTGACCGGGATGGTCTTAAAGGTAATGCCGATTGGCGATTATGACAGAAGAATCACGCTGCTGACAAAGGAACGGGGCAAGATCACCGCATTTGCAAAGGGTGCAAGAAGACCAAACAGTGCACTTGTTGCTGCGGCAACCCCGTTTTCCTTTGGAGAATTTGAAATGTTTGAGGGAAGAAGTTCCTACACCGTAGTCAGGGCATCCATTCAGAACTATTTCAGGGAAGTTCAGGAAGAACTTGAAGCTACATATTATGGGTGTTATTTTCTGGAATTTGCCGATTATTACTGTCAGGAAAACAATGATGAACGGGAAATGTTAAAGCTGCTTTATCAGTCACTCAGGGCATTGACGAGCGCTGCCTATGATAAGAGGCTGGTCCGCTTTATTTTTGAACTGAAGGCGATGGCTGTCAACGGCGAGGCGCCAAACGTTTTTTCCTGTGTCAGATGTGGGGAAAAAGAAAATTTGCGCTGGTTTATGACAAGGCGTGGCGGATGTATCTGTGAAACATGTGAAAAAAAGGATCCGTCACCGGAGGAATCCGGCAGGTTTTTACTGGAAGAGTCGACGCTTTACACAATGCAGTACATCATTTCGGCAAGGGTGGAAAAACTGTATACTTTTTCCGTCAGTGACAGTGTGTTAAGACAGCTGCTGGCGATCATGAAAAGTTACCGTGCAGTTTATCTGGATCATTCGTTTCAGACGCTGAAAATGTTGGAGGGACTATTTACTGGTTGAAATCGGGAATGGGAAATAGTATAATGTAAAACATTGGATATGTAAGACGAATGGAGAATTATAAAAATGAGAAAAGCATGTATGGCAGGTATCAGCGTACTGATTGGCATTTCGATGCTGGCTGGATGTGGAAAATCTCTGGATGCGGATACGGATACGGTGTATGTACAGAAAAACGGAACCGTGCTTTCGGTGGATGTTGAAACGTTAGACAAAGATTATTATGATGAAACGGAGTTAAAGGATTATGTGACGGATGCCGTTTCCACATATACCGGGGAGCATGGAAAGAGTGCGGTCAAACTGGAAAATCTGTCTGTGAAGGACGGTACGGCAACACTTAAGATGAAGTATAAGACGCCGGAAGATTACACAGGATTTAATGGCATTGAACTCTATGAGGGAAAAGTTGTTAAGGCACTCGCAGCAGGATATGATTTCAAGACAGATTTTGTCAGTGTGGAAGATGGAAAGGTGACAGGAACCGCCACAAAGGAGGAAATTTACTCCGGAGAAGATTTAAAAGTAGTTATCATCAAGGCAAACAGAGATGTGAAAGTAGACGGTACAATCTGCTATGTTTCAAGTGAGAATGTAAAACTGACCGGAACAGACAGTGTGTCCATCCGGGATGGTTACAGTTTAAACAATGGCAGTACAGCCGATGAGAGTGATTCAGATGAAAATATCGCTGATGGAACAGAGAGTATTGGCGGGTCAACAGAGGTGTCTGACACAGACGTCAATGACGATACAACTTATGTAAAAGATGATGGGGCATTTGAAACAGATGTCTACACATACATTATTTATAAGTAAGCATACAAAAGAGGCAGTTTACTGCCATTTTATAGAAAGGTGAGGAATTATTTATGGAAAAATCAATGGACAAAATTGTAGCACTGGCAAAATCAAGAGGATTCGTTTATCCGGGATCTGAGATTTACGGCGGTCTTGCAAATACATGGGATTATGGTAATCTCGGCGTTGAGTTAAAGAACAATGTAAAAAGAGCATGGTGGCAGAAATTTATTCAGGAGAACCCATACAATGTTGGTGTGGACTGTGCGATCTTAATGAACCCGCAGACATGGGTTGCATCCGGACATCTTGGAGGATTTTCTGATCCTTTAATGGATTGTAAAGAATGTCACGAGCGTTTCCGTGCAGACAAGATCATCGAGGATTTTGCGGAAGAGAAAAAAATTGAGTTAAAGAGTTCCGTAGACGGCTGGACACAGGAAGAGATGCGTGATTTCATCGAAGAAAATCAGGTTCCATGTCCGACCTGCGGCAAACATAACTTTACAGATATCCGTCAGTTTAACCTGATGTTTAAGACATTCCAGGGTGTTACTGAAGATGCAAAAAATACCGTATACTTAAGACCAGAGACAGCACAGGGTATTTTCGTTAACTTTAAAAATGTACAGAGAACATCCCGCAAAAAGATCCCGTTCGGTATCGGACAGGTCGGAAAATCTTTCCGTAACGAGATCACACCGGGTAACTTTACATTCCGTACCAGAGAGTTTGAGCAGATGGAGCTTGAGTTTTTCTGTGAGCCTGGCACTGATTTAGAGTGGTTCCAGTACTGGAGAGGCTTCTGTCGTGACTGGCTGATCTCCCTTGGAATCAAAGAGGATGAGATGCGTCTGCGTGACCATGATCCGGCTGAACTTGCATTTTACAGCAAGGGAACAACCGATATCGAGTTCTTATTCCCGTTCGGATGGGGCGAGCTCTGGGGTATCGCTGACAGAACTGATTATGACCTTGGACGCCATCAGGAGACTTCCGGTCAGGATCTTACTTATTTTGATGATGAGAAGAATGAAAGATATCTTCCGTATGTCATCGAGCCTTCACTCGGTGCAGACCGTGTTGTTTTAGCATTCTTATGTGCTGCTTACGATGAGGAGAATATCGGAACCGAAGAAAAACCGGATATGAGAACAGTTCTTCATTTCCACCCGGCTTTAGCTCCGGTTAAGATCGGTGTGCTTCCATTATCCAAGAAGTTTCACACAAATACAACTGTGAATTTGATGACAGAGGAAATATCGGAAAACGTTACAGAAGACAGGATGAGATCGGTACTCCGTTCTGCGTAACTTACGATTTCGAATCTGAAAATGACGGTGCGGTAACGGTTCGTGACCGTGATACCATGGAGCAGGAGCGTATTAAGATCGAGGATCTGGATGCTTATTTCGCAGAGAAGTTTAATTGGTAGGAGATAATGAAAACATTTACAATCGGAAAAAAGAAAATTGTGTTGAAAGAAGAATGGATGGTCGGATTTATAACAACATGGATCGTTGGACTTTTGGCACATGCCTATCGTTTCTTTAATTTTCTTCCTATATGGGACAGTATTTATAATTTTACGGGAGTCGGTTCTACCTATACCCTGGGACGCTGGTTCTTAGGGTATGCAGGACTGATTACTTCGATGTTTGATCTTCCGTGGGTCAACGGTGCATTTTCTCTTTTTTATATCAGTATCGTTGTTATTTTACTCACTGAAATGTTTGAAATAAAAAATAAGGGAATGATCGTGCTTTGTGCGGCAATTTTTGTGTCCTTCCCGACCGTTGTGTCTTCTTTTGCTTATATGTATACGGCAGATGCGTATCTACTCGCATTTTTGCTGGCTACGCTTGCAGTTTATCTGACTTGGTGTGTCAAAAAGTGGGGAACGATAGCAGGAATGGTCTGTCTTGCATTTGCAATGGGGATTTATCAGGCATATGCAACGGTGGCAATCGTGTTGGTATTGCTTTATATTATCCGGCAGTTTGTCATTGAGAAACTTGACTTCTTAGAAGCAGTAAGAAAAGATTTAAAATATCTTGGAATGCTGGTCGGCGGAGCGGTACTGTATGCGGTTATTTTAAAGATCACATTGATCCGTTATAATATTACACTGCCAGGTTATCAGGGAATCGGTGCTTTGGGGATCATGTCATTAGGGCAGTATAAGGCGGCACTGCAAAAGACGCTGTATCATTTCAGACTGATCCTTGGTATGGAACATGGCGTGGAAAAACGTGTTTATTCCATATTAAATGCGGCGGTATTGCTGTTGATCGGATTGATATTCATATATCTTCTGATACGCAATCAGGTATATAAGAAAAAACTGTCAATGTTAGCTTCTATCGCAGCGGTCTGCCTAATCCCGGTCGGAGCATATTTTATCAATTTTACATCGCCGGATGTGCAGTATTATACGCTGATGGAGATGGCAGTCTGTCTGATCTATCTGCTTTTGATCATTATGTTGTTACAGTTAGAATGGAAAACATGGATTTCAAAGATATTAAAGGGCTGTGGTATATTTGTGCTCTGTGGACTGGTCTATTATAATGTGATCAACAGTAACATTGCATATTTTAATATGAATCTGAGCTATCATAAATCCATTTCTATCGCAGAGGATGTTTTGCAGCGTATCGAGCAGATGGATGAGTTTCAGAACCAGCATGATAAGGTCGTTATCATGGGTGATTATAATTGTGCAACAGAGAATCTCCAGATTATGATGCCGAGCATTATGGGAATCAGCAATGACTCATTTCTGAATGATTCTTACCATTACACTATTATCTGGAATTATTGTTTTGGAGTCCAGATGGAACAGGCGTCTTACGACGAGATGATGGAGATCGTGGAAACAGATGAATATAAAAATATGTCTGTTTATCCGCTAAAAGGGTGTGTAGAATATATCAATGGCATCATTGTGGTTAAAATGCAGGAATAGGAGTTTTACATGACACATAAGATTGCGAAAATATGGAATCGGGTTTCCTATGAAACGATGATTTTTATTGCTTTTCTGATCCGCTTTTTATCAACCAGAGCATTAGATCTGGATACATGGTCCAGTGCATGGGATGCCATGGATTATTCCATGGGAAATGGTTCAAGACTTTTGATTGGAAGTATATATAAACTCTTTTATGGAGATTATCTGGATGTCACTGTGGCATATAAATATGTAGGAATCGGTATTATGTTGACGATTCTGGTGCTGGCGATCGTGCTGGGGCAGTTGATACGGTTATCGCTGGCAGCAGATCCGGAACATAGGGATATCATTTATGGAGTTGTGGTAGCGTATATGGTAGCTCCGTTTTCGATTGCCTATGTATGGAATGAAGATAATTTGGGACGGCTGGATGTCTATATGCTTTTGATCACACTTCTGACGGTGTTAGCAGCACTGCGGTTAAAGAATTTTGCTATAAAAGCGATGCTTATTACGATATTGGGAGTCGTGGGACTTGCAATCCATCAGGGGTATGCTTTTTTATATTATCCACTGACGTTCACGGTGCTATGCTATGATGCATTTGCGGAGAACAAACTGCACAAAAAAGAATTTTTTGGGGTGGTATTGTCCGGTGCAGTCGAGGTTTTTGCAGCGGTCTATTTCCAGTTTTTTACAAAGATCAATTTTGACAGTGTAGAGAATACGGTTGCTTTTATCAAGTCCCGCACCAATTTAGAAGTATCAGATTTTGCAATCCAACTGGAATATTTTGGAAGCATGAAATATCAGTTAGACGAAGTGACATCTGTGTTTTTCCATGGCAATGAGGATCCCATCAGGCGTCTGCTTCTGATTCTTGTGTTGATGTCACCGCTGCTTATTTTATATCTGTTAGTCTGGAAAGATGTTTTTTCAGACTTAAAACAGAAAAAAGTAAAATTGATACAGACACCATATTTATACGCGGCTCTGGTAAATCTCTGTTTTATACCGATGTTTGTGATACATGTTGACTGGGGAAGGCACTTAGCGCCGCTTATGGCGATGCCGACATTTGTTTTTCTGTTTTTCCTTGCGAAGAAAGACCAGTCCATGGTCTATGCATTTGGAAAAATGAAAGATCGTGTCAGAAAAAAACCGTGGTATTTTGTTATAACACTGGTGTGGATGGCAGGGTTTGCAAGTTTTGGTGCGCGTAATTTTCAGTGGCAGACTGACAGGTTATACAATTTTTTGAAATATGGATTTCATATGTAAGAGAAAGGGGGGACTAAAGACGAGGGGCTTTAGTCCCTTTGTATGTGAGGATTAAAAAATGAGATTCCTAAGGAATAAAGAGGAAAATGTCAGTAAAAAAGTCTGGTTCTTTCTGGCATATACCGTTTGTTTTGCAATCATTGCGGGGGCAGTGTTCTCCGTATTTATCATAAATAAAAAGAGTTTTATATGGATTCCGGACGGTTTGCAGCAGCATTTCAATGCGCTGCTTTATTACCGTTCCTGGCTGTTATCGATCCTGGATACGCTGGTCACGGAACATAAGATCTCAGTCCCTCTCTGGGATATGCTGATTGGACTTGGATCAGATGTATTGACGACACTTCATTATTATGTCATTGGCGATCCGCTCAATCTTTTATCGGTGTTCGTGCCGGATGAAAAATATATGGAACTCTTTTACAATACGATGGTTCTGGTGAGAATATATCTTGCAGGTCTCGCGTTTTCTGCATACTGCAGATACCATGGACAGAAACCATATTCTACACTGCTTGGAGCAATGGTGTACGATTTCTGTTTCTGGGTTATTATTGCGGTGCGGCATCCGTATTTTTTAAATCCGATGATCTACCTGCCGCTGATTCTGGTCGGGGTGGATAAAATTTATAAAAAACAGAAACCATGGTTATATATGGGGATGCTTGCGGTAGCGACGGTCAGCAGTTTTTATTTTACATACATGATCTGTATCTTTGTTGCCATCTATGCTCTGCTTCGTTATCTGATGTTATTTGGAAAACCGGTTTTAAAGACGGTATGGTACTGGGTATGGCGTTTTGTGGCATACTCACTGGTGACACTGGCATCTGTTTCTGTCATATTACTCCCGGTTGTTGCCATGACACTGTCTACGGGAAGGGCAGGAGCGCAGCATACGTTTTCGATAATGTATCCGTTATCCTATTACCGGAAATTACTGTATGGCTTTCTGATCGGAGGTTCGACCTACTGGAGTGAACTTGGATATACGGGAATCGTCCTCTTAGCGGTGTTGTTACTTCTCTTTGGCGGCAAAAAAAACAGGGGGCTGCGTGCCGGATTTGTACTTATGACACTGTTGCTGTTGTTCCCGTTTGCCGGAAAAATGTTAAATGGAGGCAGTTATGTGGTCAACCGCTATATGTGGGCATACTCCATGCTTGTGTCTTTTATCGCGGTAAAAATGTATCCTCAGATGATGGAGATGCATTTTAAGAAAAAAATTGCACTGTTCTGGGCGGGGATCACCTATATCTTCCTGTGCTTGGAGGTGCTTGGAAAGCATCAGAAACAGTATGTATTAGTGGCATTATTATTATTTTCCGTGCTGTTAGTTTTCATTGTCGGAACCGGGAAAAAGACGAAAGAAAAATTTGTTTTTAAGGCGGCATTGTTAGTGGTGGTGATGCTTGAACTTATCTATCAGGGATGGGCAGAATATGCGCCACAGGCGGGCAGTTATGTGGAAGAATTTGCCACGCAGGGGGAGGCACTTTCCATGCTGACAAAAGATGCTGCGGGTAGTCTTGTGAAAAATCATGCGAAAGATACGACATACCGCTATGAGTCCCTGCAGTCTGAGGAGTGGAAAAACACGGCGATGCAGCTTGGAATCAATGGTACCTCCTATTATTTCAGTCTTGCAAACCCGGATATCAACCAGTTTCAAAGAGAAATGTACATCAATCAGACCAGGGATTTCTGTTATTCTGGATTTGATGCGCGCACGATGTTAGAGGTGCTTTCCGGCGTGCGTTATTATGTGGTGCCGTCCGGGAACAGCGGACTGCGCCCATATGGTTATAATGTCTGCTTCAATCGCGGAAAGCTTGGCGCCGGGGGACAGTATGAGGTAAAATGCGATGCCTATGAAAATGATTCGGTACTGCCGCTTGGCTTTGCAAGTGATGCGGTAATTCCACGGAGCACATATGAAGCGCTGGAGGTAACGGAAAAACAGCAGGCACTTTTACAGGGCATTGTCGTGGAAGATGATAAGATTCCATCTGCGTTAGCTGATACAAAGACGGAAATGGAATTTACGGATGAAGATATTTCTTATATGATCACAGATATGCACAATGTGGAACTGACCGACCAGGGATTTACTGCGACGGAAAAGAAAGCGTCAGTAACACTTTCCTTTGAGGGGATACCGGAGAGTGAAACTTACTTCATATTAAAAGGGCTTCAGTTTTCGGAGGAGGGAAAGACGTTAACACAGTCGAAGAGCCGTCTGCACATTGATGTGACCTGTGGAAAAATCACCAAAATGATCACATTCCTGACCAGAAAAAACAACTTTTACAGTGGTGTGGATGACTATCTGATCAATGCCGGATATCGTGATGAAAAAGCAGATGAGATCATACTGACCTTTCATGAAAAGGGAACTTACCGGTTTGATGAGATGCAGATTGTCTGCCAGCCGGTAAAACAGATTGCCGGTTGGACGAAAAGTCTGAAACAGGATATTTTAAAAGATGTTGTCATGGATACAAATCACATATCCGGTACCCTTACGGCAGATCAGGAAAAACTGCTCTGTATGACAATTCCGTACAGTAGCGGCTGGCGGGCGTATATAGATGGTGTGGAAACAGAGATTTTAAAGGCGGATACGATGTATATGGCAGTTGATGTGCCGGAGGGAACGCATCAGATCGAATTTTATTACTGTACACCGTATTTAAAAAAAGGTGCTGGTTTGAGCGGACTTGGAATCCTGTCGGTGATCGGGATCGTTATTTTCAGGTATCGGAACGGAAGGAAAAAACAAAAAGAAATGGAATAGAGCAGAATAAGGAAAGGATCTGGGATGTCTACGATATATCTATCGGAAAAAAAGGAATACAGAGCACTTGATTTCTCAAAATTTGTGGCAGCATTTTTGGTTGCTGCCATTCATATTCCTCCGTTTGAGGAAATCGCACCGGTATTTTCACACGAATTTCAGCAGGTGATCTGCCGTATGGCAGTTCCGTTCTTTTTTGTGTGCACCGGCTATTTTATCGGAGAAAAAATAACAGACAAAGACAGGGTAAAAAAATATCTTTTCCATATTATAAAGATGTATGTATGGTGGAGTCTGTTATATCTGATACCGATCATTGACCGCTTCTGGGAGAAAAAAAGAAGTGCTGCCGGAAACATATTAGAACTTGCAAGAAGATTTTTCCTGATAGGATCTTACATACAGCTCTGGTATCTGCCTGCGACTGTTGCAGCGGTGCTGTTTTTGTATCTGTTGGTAACACGTTTTCGGTGGAATGTGAAAGGAATCGTGGCAGCGGCTGTGCTGTTGTATCTGACTGGAGTTTTCCACAATACTTACCGTCATGTATTCGATACCGTTTTACCGGCTGCGAATGAGATCCAATGGTATCTTTCTGTATTTGCTACGGCAAGAAACGGATTCTTTTTCGGATTCCCGTTTGTGACCATGGGCTATCTCTTTCGTGTGAAGGCAGACCGGATCCGAAAAAGTGCGTATGGATGGCACACGGTATTTTTCCTCGTGCTGATGATGTTGGAGGAATGGATCATCACGCAGAAGATCGGCGAGTCGTCGCATGATATGTATCTTATGACACCGCTTGTCACTGCAAATCTTTTCCTGGCTGCAGCCTTTGTCCCAGTGGTGGAGAGAATGGGAGCGGCTGCGAAAACAATGCGTGAACTCTCAACGGAAATTTTCCTTTTGCATATGCTGGTATATTTCTGGTACAAAAAGATCATGGAATGCATGGGACTGGATGCAGGGAACCATCTGGTACGTTATATGGTGGTTGTTACAGTTAGTGTTCTGATTGGTCTGATCCTCATATATATAAGAAGAAAAAGGTCTAAACAGGAAAAATATAAAAAAAATATAAAATAACAGAAATTATAAAAATTAGTGTTGACAAAAGAATATGATGGTGCTATTTTAAGTACATAGATGTTAGCACTCCACAATAATGAGTGCTAACAGATAAAAAGGTAACTGAGATCAGAGGCAGATGCCGGATTCTTACAGAAAGTTACAGAGTATGGAGATGGAGAAGAGAATGGACGAGGAATTCGAATTAGACGAACGAAAAACGAAAATTCTTGATGCAATCATCCGCAACTATTTAGAGACAGGCGAACCGGTTGGATCACGAACAATATCCAAGTATACCGATTTGAATCTGAGCTCTGCGACGATCCGTAATGAGATGGCTGATCTGGAAGAACTTGGATACATTTTACAGCCGCATACTTCAGCCGGCAGGATCCCTTCCGACAAAGGATACCGCTTTTATGTGGATCATCTGATGGAAGAGAAAGACCGTGAAGTGAATGAGATGAAGAGTTTCGTCATCGAACACACGGAGAAGATGGAACAGGTGCTGCAGCAGGTGGCAAAGATACTGGCAAACAATACCAATTATGCGACGATGGTTACAGCACCGACGTTTCATAAGAATAAAGTAAAGTTCATCCAGTTATCGAATATGAATGAAGAACAGATTTTAGCAACGATTGTTACCGAAGGCAATCTGGTCAAGAATAAAATTATTCCGGTCAGTGAACCGATCGACAATGAGACAATGTTAAAACTGAATTTCCTGTTAAATGCCAACTTAAACGGTCTTGCATTACAGGAGATCAACCTTGGAACCATCGCAAAGTTAAAAGAGCAGGCGGGCATCCACAGTGATATCATCAGTGATGTGCTTGATACCGTGGCAGAGACGATGGGACAGGATGAAGATATCCGCATTTATACAAGTGGAGCAACCAATTTCTTTAAATATCCGGAGTTAAGTGACTCGGAGAAAGCAAGTGAGCTGATCTCCACATTTGAGGAGAAACAGCAGTTAGCAAGCCTTGTAACTGAAAACCTGTTAGATGATGATAATACAGGAATTCAGGTTTATATAGGAAATGAAAGCCCGATACAGACCATGAAGGACTGCAGTGTTGTGACAGCAACATACGAATTGGGCGAAGGTGTTCGGGGAACGATAGGAATTGTCGGACCGAAACGAATGGATTATGAGAAAGTAATGGATAACCTGAAAACCTTGAAGAATTCTTTAGACGGAATTTTAAACAAGGATAAGGAACAGACATAGAAAGGTGGTTCATAGATGTCAGAGATGAATGAAGAGGTATTAGACGAAGCAATGGAATCTTCCACAGAGGAAAATGTTTCCGAGACCAAAGAGGATGAAAACGTGACATCCACGGAAGAAACAGCCGAAACAGCAGAGAACGCTGATGCAGAAGCTTCCGAAGCGGATTCCGAAGATCCTGATAAAAAGAAATCTTTTTTCAAAAAGAAGAAAGACAAAAAGGATGAGCAGATCGAGGAGCTTACCGATAAGGTAAAAAGACAGATGGCAGAGTTTGATAACTTCCGTAAGCGTACAGAGAAAGAAAAATCACAGATGTACGATATGGGAGCAAAAACAATCGTAGAAAAGATCCTGCCGGTCATTGATAACTTTGAGCGTGGTCTTGCAGCAGTTCCGGAAGATAACAAAGAAGATGCTTTTGTTGTCGGAATGGATAAGATCTACCGCCAGATGCTTACCGTATTAGAGGAAGCAGGCGTAAAACCGATCGAGGCGGTCGGTGCTGAATTTGATCCGAATTTCCACAATGCAGTCATGCATGTGGAGGATGAAACCTTAGGAGAGAATGTAGTAGCAGAAGAACTCCAGAAGGGATATATGTACAGAGATACTGTGGTAAGACACAGTATGGTAAAAGTAGCAAACTAATTATTCCATAGATATTAGATGAGGAGGAAATCATTATGAGTAAAATCATTGGTATTGACTTAGGTACAACAAACAGCTGTGTAGCAGTTATGGAAGGTGGAAAACCTACCGTTATCGCAAATCAGGAAGGTGCAAGAACAACACCATCTATCGTTGCATTTACAAAAACAGGTGAGAGATTAGTTGGTGAGCCTGCAAAACGTCAGGCTGTTACAAACGCAGAAAAAACCATATCTTCTATCAAGAGACATATGGGTACTGATTATAAAGTAGCAATCGATGACAAACAGTATTCTCCACAGCAGATTTCTGCAATGATCTTACAGAAGTTAAAAGCAGATGCAGAAGGATACTTAGGAGAGAAAGTAACAGAGGCTGTTATTACAGTTCCGGCTTACTTCAACGATGCACAGCGTCAGGCAACCAAAGATGCAGGTAAAATCGCAGGCCTTGATGTAAAACGTATCATCAACGAGCCGACAGCAGCAGCTTTAGCTTATGGTCTTGACAACGAGAAAGAGCAGAAGATCATGGTATATGACCTTGGTGGTGGTACATTCGATGTTTCCATCATTGAGATCGGTGACGGTGTCATCGAGGTATTATCTACAAATGGTGATACACATCTTGGTGGTGATGATTTCGATAACAGAATCACACAGTGGATGATCGATGAGTTCAGGAAAGCAGAAGGCGTAGATCTTTCTACCGATAAGATGGCTCTTCAGAGATTAAAAGAAGCAGCTGAGAAAGCAAAGAAAGAACTTTCTTCCGCAACAACCACAAATATCAACCTTCCGTTCATCACAGCAACTGCTGAGGGACCGAAACACTTTGATATGAACTTAACCAGAGCAAAATTCGACGAACTGACACATGATCTCGTTGAAAAAACAGCTATTCCGGTTCAGAACGCCATGAGAGATGCAGGACTTACCAATGCAGATCTTGGCCAGGTATTATTAGTTGGTGGTTCTACACGTATCCCGGCTGTTCAGGATAAAGTAAAACAGTTGACAGGCAAAGAGCCAAGTAAGACATTGAACCCGGATGAGTG
>OCHF01000298.1_pt1 | contig 37315 bp, 29 predicted proteins | sample 1538851 | NCBI WGS metagenome assembly OCHF01 (sample SAMN04571730, study PRJEB22368) | human gut metagenome | biome: human gut; material: stool | host: Homo sapiens | place: Luxembourg | collected 2012-12-07
TATGCGGCGCGGCAATCTTTGTCAAGCTGATGGAGTTTTTTATACGGTTCACCAACAGATAAGGAGAAGAAGTTATGACTAAAGAAGAAATAATCAAACCCGAGAATCTGGTTTACAAGAAACCGACTCTGATGAACGATAATGCCATGCACTACTGTCCGGGTTGCAGTCACGGTGTGGTACACAAGCTCATCGCCGAAGTGATAGAAGAGATGGGCATGGAAGATAAAACGGTGGGAATCTCTCCGGTAGGATGTGCAGTTTTCGCCTACAACTATTTGGATATTGACTGGCAGGAAGCTGCACACGGACGTGCTCCTGCTGTGGCAACTGCTGTGAAGCGTCTGTGGCCGGATCGCCTCGTATTTACTTACCAGGGTGACGGTGATTTGGCTTGTATCGGTACAGCCGAAACAATCCACGCTTTGAACCGTGGTGAAAATATCACGATTGGCGAAAATATTACCATTATCTTTATCAATAACGCTATCTACGGTATGACCGGCGGCCAGATGGCTCCGACTACACTGGTAGGCATGAAGAGTTCTACCTGTCCTTACGGACGTGATGTAGAACTGCACGGCTATCCATTGAAAATGACCGAGATTGCCGCCCAACTGGAAGGAACGGCTTACGTAACCCGTCAGTCGGTACAATCAGTACCTGCCATCCGCAAAGCCAAGAAAGCGATACGCAAGGCATTCGAAAATTCAATGAACGGCAAAGGTTCCAACCTCGTTGAAATCGTATCTACTTGCAGCTCCGGCTGGAAGATGACTCCGGAAAAATCAAATAAATGGATGGAGGAACATATGTTCCCATTCTATCCGCTGGGTGATTTAAAAGATAAAGAATAACGCAAAAGTCAACAGAACAATGAAAGAAGAAATAATTATTGCAGGATTCGGTGGACAAGGCGTATTGTCTATGGGTAAAATTCTGGCCTATTCCGGACTGATGGAAGGAAAAGAAGTAAGCTGGATGCCGGCATATGGTCCTGAACAACGAGGCGGAACAGCCAATGTGACAGTGATTGTAAGCGATGACAAGATATCTTCACCGATCCTGAGCAAATATGATACGGCGATCATACTGAACCAACCTTCACTGGAGAAATTTGAAAGCAAGGTAAAACCGGGCGGTATCCTGATCTACGACGGATATGGAATTATCAACCCGCCTACCCGCAAGGATATCAAAGTATATCGCATCGACGCAATGGATGCTGCCAACGAAATGAATAACGCGAAAGCCTTCAACATGATCGTACTCGGCGGACTGCTGCAACTCCGTCCTATCGTGACACTGGAAAATGTCATCAAAGGACTGAAGAAAACTCTTCCGGAACGCCATCACCACTTGATTCCCATGAACGAGGAAGCGATCAAAAAAGGGATGGAATTAATCCACGAAGTCTAAATAATTGACAATTGACAGTTGACAATTGATAATTAGAGATACTAATTGACAATTTACAATCGGCATAAATTGGCAAAATAACGCATATAGACGTTAATTGTCAATTGCCAATTGTCAATTGTCAATTTTTCATGTATCTTTGCCTCCAATTATGAGACGAATCTTACTATTATATATATTATTTTCCGTTGTAGGATTGAGTGCTATTCATGCGCAGCTCAACCCTGCCCGCCAACAAATCGACGAAAACGGACGCGACCAATATGGTAATCAGGTAGACCCTGCCATGATTCCGGATAAACTGGACAGTGCTAATGTTGAAGTACAGGGATTGCCGCCTACGCTATATATGTGGCGTATCAAGAACCAATTAGGCGACCGGACAATGATTCCGGCAGATACGACTTATCATCATTTCCAAAACACAAACCTTACAGACGGAATTACCGGACATTATAATTACCTGGCCAATTTAGGTTCTCCGCGTCTGTCGCGTATCTTCTTTGAACGCAATTATCCGGAACCGACCATCTTTATGGAGCCTTTCTCCAGCTTTTTCATTCGTCCGACGGAGTTCAACTTTACAAACAGTAATGTACCTTATACCAACCTGACCTATCACAAGGCGGGTAATAAGCAAAATGGAGAAGAACGTTTCAAATCCTATTTCTCAGTCAATGTAAACAAGAAGCTGGCTTTCGGCTTTAATATCGACTATCTGTATGGCCGGGGCTACTATAACAATCAAAATACTTCTTATTTTAATGCTGCACTTTTCGGTAGTTACATTGGCGACCGCTATCAGATTCAAGGAATATACAGCAACAATTATCTGAAAACAAACGAGAACGGTGGTATCACTGACGACCGCTACATTACCGCACCGGAAGAAATGGCAGAAGGAAGAAAGGAATATGAATCGGTCAATATTCCTACCGTACTCAACGCCAGTGCGAACCGTAACCACGACTTCTACGTATTTCTGACCCAACGCTATAATCTGGGATTTCAGCGGGATATTCCACAAGCGGAAAATGATACGATGCCTGCCAAACAAGAGTTCGTTCCGGTCACCAGCTTTATACACACCATTCAGGTAGAACGCTCACGCCATAATTTCCGTTCGGACGATAACGTAAAGGATTATTATAGTGATACCCATCTCGACAAAGAAAACACATTCGTCAGGGACAGTACCGTTTATGTCGGAATAAAGAATACAATAGGTATCGCCCTCCTCGAAGGCTTCAATAAATATGCAAAAGCAGGACTGACAGCCTTTGCCTCCCATAAGCTGAGCAAATATTCGCTGATGAGCCTGGACCCGCTAAGACAGGATAAATACAACGAGACGGAAATCTATATAGGCGGTGAACTGACTAAAAAGCAAGGAAACGTTCTTCATTATCACGCGATTGGTGAAGTGGGCATGGCAGGAAAAGCGATTGGTCAGTTTAATGTAAAAGGAGATATCGACTTAAATATCCCTTTATGGAAAGATACAGTGAGTGTAATTGCACGCGGAGAAATCAGTAATAAACTTGCGCCATTCTACATGCGCCATTATCATTCCAAACATTTTTGGTGGGACGATGATATGGATAAGGAATTCCGCACCCGCATCGAAGGTGAACTAAACATAGCCAATTGGGGGACACGCCTGAGAGCCGGAGTTGAAAATATAAAGAACTATACTTACTTCAACCAGCAGGCTTTGCCGACACAGAAAGGCGGTAGTTTGCAAGTTTTGTCGGCTTGCTTCAATCAGGATTTCAAGGTGGGAATCTTTCATCTGGACAATGAAGTAATCTGGCAGAAATCCAGTGACCAGGCTGTACTGCCATTGCCGGAACTCTCACTGTATCATAATTTCTATATGCAGTTTAAACTGGCGAAGAAAGTATTGAGCGTACTGCTACACAGCAGTTCTACCTGCAACCGGAAGAAGGCAAAGTAGAGATAGGCGGCTATCCGATAGTGAATGTTTATGCTAACCTACACTTGAAACGTACCCGTTTTTATGTGATGATGTATCACGTCAACCAGGGAATGAGCAAACCCAATTATTTTCTGGCTCCTCATTACCCCATCAATCCACGTGTGCTGAAATTCGGACTTTCATGGAACTTCTATGATTAACAAAATCTCTATGGCTTATGAAAACGCGCCCGAAATTGAGACTATTCAGATATCTGTTGCCGGTAGTCATTGTATTGGCACTCATCTTCGCGATTATGCAGCTATTGCCAAAGAAGGTATCTTACGTGTAGCTACCGAATATAATTCAATCAGTTTCTATGTAGACAGTGATACTGTGTCCGGATTCCACTATGAACTGATAGAAGCGTTCGCACGTGATAAGGGACTAAAAACTGAAATCACTCCTGTCATGAGTTTCGACGAACGGCTGGAAGGATTGAGCGACGGACGTTACGACGTGATAGCTTACGGAATACTGGCAACCAGTGAGCTGAAGGATTCACTGCTCCTCACCTCTCCCATTATACTCAACAAGCAGGTATTGGTACAGCGAAAAGCGAACGGAGAAAATGATTCACTTTATATCCGGAGCCAATTAGACCTTGCCAAGAAGACACTTCATGTGGTAAAAGGCTCACCTTCTATTCTGCGTATTCATAATCTGGGTAATGAAATCGGAGATACCATTTATATAAAGGAAATAGAAAAATACGGTTCAGAGCAACTGATTTCGTTAGTTGCTCACGGAGATATCGATTATGCGGTCTGCGACGAAAGCATAGCCCGCGCAGTGACTGATTCATTGCCACAGCTGGACATCAATACTGCAATCAGCTTTACCCAGTTCTATTCATGGGCAGTCAGCAAACAATCACCCGCATTGCTCGATAGCCTGAATACATGGCTGGACAAATTCCAGAAAGAAAAAGAGTATCAAAAAATTTACCGGAAATACTATACTAAATAAGTGAAGATCCCCCCCGAGGACTTGACTTTCGTATTTGAATGTAGTATGCTTTATTCTCTATAAACAGAAGCTCTGTCCCCCAAAGAGTTAACAATCAATAAAGTTACTCTTGACAAAAAATTGCTCTACTTTTGAAAAAAATCTCTTTTTGATGTCACGTTTTTAATCTGGCACCGTCTTATCAGTGTAAATGGAACTGAAACAATTTAAAATAACCGTTGTGCCCCTTCGAGATAAGCTACTGAACTATGCCCGGAGGATGACTGATGATCCTTCGGATGCGGAAGATGCCGTACAGGAAGTCATGCTGAAGCTATGGAATCTGCGTCAGAAACTGGACGAGTACAGAAGCATCGAAGCTGTAGCCATGACCATGACGCATCATCTTTGCATGGACTTGTGGCGTGCCAAGCGACCGGACACTTTATCACTCGACCGGGTACAGGCTCCCACCCCTTCGGCTACTCCGGAGCGATTGCTGGAAGAGAAAGATGAGTTCAGACTGATGCGGGAGATTATCGACTCCTTGCCTACGCTGCAACGAACAATCATCCGCATGAAAGACATCGAAGAGTACGAAACGGAAGAAATTGCCGAAATCACCGGATGCAATGCAGAAGCCATTCGCAGCAATCTGTCAAGAGCCCGCAAGAAAGTAAGAGAAGTCTATTTGCAAACAATACAAGAACGAAAAAGGAGGAACAAAGCATGAAAGATATAGAAACCTTGCTCAACAAATATTTCGAGGGAGAAACCACCTGCGAGGAAGAACGCAGACTACGACGTTTCTTTGCCGAAGGCCTTGTACCGGAACACCTGGAGGTATATCGCCCGATGTTTGCCTTCTTCGAAGCAGAGCAGGAGGAACTTACGGAAGTCTCCGGTCAATGTAATGCCGGCGAAATGCCTGAACTTGCCATATTCGAGAAAAAGACAAAAACGGTCAGAAAGTATCTGACTTACAGCCTCGGTGCTGCCGCTGCCGCCCTCCTGTTATTACTGGGCATATCGGGCATCTACCGCCATATATCCCCCGCACCGGCAAACTATGTGATCATTGACGGCAAGGAATATACGGACGTTCATTTGATCCGCGAACAGGCGATGGTCGCTTTCCGTGACGTCAGCCTCAGCGAGGAAGAAATATTCGCTACTTTATTTGATAAATAATATAAAAACAGCATATAATTATGATGAATAAAATCATTCGTACCACACTAATCGCCCTGTTACTTACATTCGCTGCCCATGCAGCCGCCCAACAGGGACTACAGATTGCCACCATCTTTCAGAAGTACGGAAAGCAAAAAGGGGTGACTATGGTAGAGCTATCCAATGAAATGCTGGAAACTTACCAGATGACTCTCTATAAAAGTCTGGTTTTCAAGGATGTCAACAATGCACTTCCCACTATTCTCCGTTGCCTGGAAGCCGATAAGAAGAAAGCGAAGAAAGTGAAAGAAGTTGTTTCCAACGGGCAAATCAAATCCGGTTATTACCAGCTTCCCCAACTTAAGGAGGATGTGAACCGGTTTATCCTCTTCAAAACCGGAAAGAAAGATTCGGCTACCCTGATCTATATCGAAGGGGAACTGGATGCCGACGACCTGATTACCATGCTATTCATGAAGAAAGAATAAAAACAGATTAAGAAATACAAATATGAAAAAACTATTATTACTATGGCTCATGATGGCTCCAATGAGCGGCATGGCACAAAATGAAAGCACTCCGCAGGATACAACACTTTACGTCAACGGACGAAAGATCGTTATCAAGGAACAAGGTGACAAGATCAAAGTGAAACTCTACGAACGCGCATCCGGCGGAGATACGATAACGAACGCGCAAATCTTCGAAGGAGTCTACCTGAACGGACAGAGTACGGAAAGCCGCACCGTACTGAGCGCCCTCCCCTTCTCCAAAAAGAACAACAAGAAAAACAGATTTGAACCTCATGCCGGCGGATTCTATATCGGCTACACCCGACTGTCCAATGACTTTCTCTCATTCAATCCGTCGAGTGGTGCCGATCTCAATTCCAGCCATTCGTGGGAAATAGGCGGTAATCTGTTTACCGGTTCGCACGCCTTTGCGCCTACCTATAACTGGGGAATTACCATCGGATTGGGATGGGGATACCGCAGTATGCGTCTGGATGGCAATTATGCATTCCGTGAAATAGACGGAGTGACCGAAATCTATTCCGGGGAAGAGGCAGAAGAACCTACAGAGTACAGTAAAAGTCGTCTGCGTTATTTCTACTTCCGTATTCCGCTCTCTATCGAGTGGCAAACCCGGCTCAATGGCAAAGGCCCTCTGTTCTTTGCTGTAGGTCCCGAAGCTGAAATCCGTCACGGATTCAGATCGAAAGCAAAAGTTAACGGGTCAAAGAAGACGATTGACAAGGGACTGAACGGACGTCCATTGGGTATCAATTTACTTGCGCAAGCCGGTTATGCAGATCTGGGTGTATATATGCGTTACTCTACATACGGGCTTTTTGAGAAGAACAAAGGTCCCGAACTTTATCCCTTCTCTTTCGGAGTATGCTGGTACTGGTAAAGTAAAACTCATCCCCTTACCTATTTCTGACAGTTAACAATCAATAAAGTTGTTCTTCATAAAAAATAGCTTTATCTTTGGGAGTTGTTAAAACAAGCACAATAGGTATATTATGAATGAAAAGATGATTAAATGGGGCTTCATCGGTTGCGGAGAAGTAACCAAAACCAAAAGTGGCCCCGCCTTTCAAAAGGTAGAACATTCTGAAGTAGTAGCTGTAATGAGCCGCGACGGCGCCAAAGCAAAGGCTTATGCGAAAGAAAGAGGAATCAAGAAATGGTATGATGACGCCCAGGAACTGATTGACGATCCGGAAGTAAACGCCATTTATATCGCTACTCCTCCTTCTTCACACGCTACCTACGCCATTATGGCAATGAAAGCAGGAAAACCTGCCTATATTGAAAAACCAATGGCTGTCACTTATGAGGAGTGTACACGCATCAACCGTATTTCTCAGGAAACAGGGGTTCCCTGCTTCGTAGCCTATTACCGCCGCTATCTTCCCTACTTCCAGAAAGTGAAAGAAATGGTGGAGAATGGCTCTATCGGTAATGTCATCAACGTACAAGTCCGTTTTGCCCAGCCGCCACGTGATTTGGATTACAACCGTGAAAACCTCCCCTGGCGCGTACAGGCTGATATTGCAGGAGGCGGTTACTTTTATGATCTTGCCCCGCACCAGATTGATTTGCTGCAAGACATGTTCGGCTGCATCCTCGAAGCCAGCGGATATAAAAGCAACCGCGGAGGGCTTTACCCCGCCGAAGATACACTGAGCGCTTGCTTTCAGTTTGATAACGGATTGGTTGGCAGCGGCTCCTGGTGCTTTGTTGCCCATGATTCTGCCCGTGAGGACCGTATCGAAATCATCGGAGATAAAGGAATGATCTGCTTCTCTGTGTTTACTTACGAACCGATCGGTCTGCACACCGAACGAGGACGTGAAGAAATTTGCATCGGCAATCCCGAACATGTACAACAGCCACTTATACAGGCAGTAGTAGATCATCTGCTGGGTAAGTCCGTTTGTTCCTGCAACGGAGAAAGTGCTACCTTGACTAACTGGGTAATGGACAAAATATTAGGGAAGCTTTAAGAAGAAGCCTGCCCTTGTTTGTTTCTTAAAATAATTTAATCACTATATTCTATCGTTAGTTTTCTTTATATTTGCGAAAGGTAGCAATAAAAGCAAAACTAACGATATTATTTTTTATAACTATGACCAAAGAAGAACTAATGAGGAAAGCAATCGAGCTTTCCAAAGAAAACGTTGCTAATGGTGGAGGCCCGTTCGGAGCCGTCATTGCAACCAAAGAAGGGGAAATTATAGCTACAGGAGTCAACAGAGTAACCTCTTCGTGTGACCCCACCGCTCATGCCGAGGTAAGTGCCATACGTGCCGCAGCCGCCAAATTGGGGACATTCAACCTCAGCGGATACGAAATCTATACTTCATGCGAACCTTGCCCCATGTGTCTGGGTGCCATTTACTGGGCAAGACTGGACAAAATGTATTATGGTAATAATAAGACGGATGCAAAGAACATCGGTTTCGACGATTCCTTTATTTATGATGAACTGGCTCTAAAGCCTGCCGACAGAAAACTTCCCTCCGAAGTGCTGCTGCATAACGAAGCCATTACTGCCTTCGAAGCCTGGATGTCTAAAGAAGACAAAGTAGAATATTAGCACCAAATCTCACTTAAACTCACTAATACTTAGTAAAATGAAAAGAAAAAACTTTTTAGTTCTTTTAGCCGCAGGATGTTTGTTCAGTTGCCAGCAACAGGATGAACTGCAAGAAACAAGTAAAGAAGCAACCAACTTCTCAATCTCTATCGACGACGCTCTTTCTGACCCGCTTACCCGCACCAGCAGTGATCTGTTTCCTGCCAAAAACAGCATCACCACAGGAGAAGTTATCTCTATGGCTGCTTCCGGTCAGAACTATACCCCATTCATTGTCGGCCAAGATAGCCGTACTTGGAGTGAAATAAGTGCTACAACAAGCACAGTTACATTCTACGCCCATTATCCTGCACTGACGGATGGAGCCGCTACCAGATCAAGTGGCAACAAACGCCTGTTAAAAGGAGGACAAGAACATTTGTTCGGAACAGCAGAAGCCGTTCCGGGTAGTCGGAATGTATCCCTAAAATTCAAACGAATGACCGTACCGGTTATTATACTGGATGAAAATGATAATCCGTATGAAGGGGAAGCTAAAGTCGAACTTAGCCTGAAGAACGAAGGTACACAGGATTTATTGAACGGTATTATTGAAGTCAACGAGAATGCTTTATCAGAGAATATCGAAGTAAAGAAAGTATCCGAAGGTGCTGTTACCAATGTGCTTCCGCAAAAGATCAATGCCGGAGAAGAAATCGGTACTATCACTATCGGAGGAGTAGTTCAGAAAATCAGTGCGGTAGAAGATTTGGATTTAAAAGCAGGAAGTACACTTTCTGTCAGACTGTCAAGAAGAATCGGGGGCGGTATTATCGATGGTAATGTTCCATTGTACAGATAACATTAATGAAATCTTTCTGATTATATTCATAAAAGAACGGGACTCATCACGAATCCCGTTTTCTTGTTTATACCTAAAAACTATACAATAAGCCAGCTAGTTCAAGGCGAACCGGCTGGCTTATATATTACATTTTATTGTTTATCCCACCATACGCGTGATGTCATCTTATCCCCTCCGCTAAGTCTCTTTACGGCATCGTTGTAATTAACAGGGTTAGCTGTTATTTCACTTGTCGGATAAATGAAACGACGAGGAATCTCTCCATTTGTCACATTATTAGGATAGCTGGCTGCATTTTGGGACGGAGTCAGCTTAGGATATCCGGTACGACGCCAGTTTGCAAAGGCTTCATACTCATTACAGAATGTGTGGATATAATATTCCGTATTAATCTGTTCCAAAGCCTTCTCCGTATCAGCGTTCAATGGATTAGCATCCAGATAGGCGGCTATCTCAGCATCCGTAATTGTAGTAGTGGCTTTTTCATAATAAGAGAATTGCTTCATGGCGGCAGTCACCCCCTCTTTATAAAGGTTTTCTGCATCTCCTGTATATAATCCACGTTTCACCGCATCTGCCAATAACAACAGATTGCCGGCATGAGTGACAAGCATAGATGGTGAATCCGGACGTGCATATACTGTGCGATTAGGAACAGAATAAGTTTTTCTCCAATCATCACCCGGATAGCCAGGAGCTTTACTGATATCCCAGTCTCCTCCTTTTGAATCATATCCAACCGGCATACCTTTCTGTTTATCAGAAGCATTATCTCCCAAATCAAAATCAGCATCACCCCATCCTGGCTTCGGGTCTTTAGTACAAACCGTAGCAATCAAAGGAAGGCGAGGATCGTCTTTCAATATTTCTATAAAAGTTTCACTGATAAAAAATGCCTGAGTATCCAGACTGGAAAATACTTTTCCATAAGGTTCTGCAGAGTCATCACTCGGCGAACCATTGGCATGTCTGACAATTGCATTATCATCGTTACTTACAAACAAACCATTCGCTACTGCTTTAGCCACCCATGTCTTCGCTTTATCAGGGGCAACTTTGGTCAAACGCATTGCTACCCGAAGCATCAGTGAGTTCGCAAACTTCTTCCACTTTGTAGCATCACCTCCGTAGATAACGTCCGCAGCTCCTATTGTATTACTGGCAGAGGTGCTCAATGCGGCTTGTGCCTCATCAAGTTCTTTCAGCAAATCATTATAGATTGATTCTTGCGTGTCATATTTAGGATACGGAATCGGATTTGTAGAATATCCCTGACCTGCTTCAGAATAAGGAACATCACCGTAAAGATCGGTCATATTCTGGAACATATATGCTTTCATAATACGGCACATCTGATACTCATTTTCATAAGCGGGATTTCCTTCCCAATTATTCATCACATCTATTATATTACGAATAGCCGCACGACCACCGGAATAGAATCCTGTCCAATAAGCACCACTATACTGATCACTCCATGTATAAAAAGATCCATACACCCAGTCCACCGTAGCTGTATGCTGTATCATATTGGCTGTGTAGATACAGCCATTACGCCACACATCCCAGTCGGAACCACATATCTGCGCCTGTACTTGAGTAAACTCCATCTTATAATCCACTACTCCGGGATTCAGGTTCATAGGGTCATTATTCACATCCCCAAAATCATTACAGCTCGTCGTCAATCCCATCAGACTGAAAGCTGTCAAAATATATAAGGTAAACTTTTTCATTGTTACAGTATTTAAGATGTTAGAACTTAACATTTACATTGAATCCCACATTTCTCGTAGCCGGATATCCGTTCAATTCCAAACCTTGAGCATTACCGTTATTATAAGCAGATTCCGGATCAATATTATCTGTATGCTTCAAAATAGTCCAAAGGTTACGACCTACTAAAGAAAGAGTCACACCTTTTATAAGTGTCTGCTTATTCAACCATGCCTGCGGCAAAGTATATCCGATTGAAAGTTCACGCAGTTTTATGAAACTTGCATTATAAACAAACTCTTCAGCAATATTCTGATTGGTAATAGCCTGCCAATAGTCTTGTGCAGAAACAGCTACAGTATTCTTCACATATCCGCCTTTACCGTCAGACATTACACCATCGCCTACCATTGTTCCCTTACCGTCAGCGCCACGTCCCTGCAAAGTATTCTTATGCAAACCATTGCTATAGAGAGACAAATTAGTTCCGGAGAATAATTTAGCACCTGCCTTGAAGTCAATCAAGAAAGCAAGAGTTATATTCTTGTAAGTAAATTCATTGCGCCATCCACCGGTTACTTTATAAACACCGTTTCCTAATACCTGAACTTCATCAGAATGTACGGGAAGACCGTTTTCAAAAATAACTTGACCGTCCGGAGTACGCTTGTACTCATAACCTACTAATTCACCATAAGGATGTCCCAATATATTCTGAACAGAAACATTTCCTAAACGTGAGGTAGCTCCATCAAGTGTCAGTCTCTTTATGTTTTCTCCCGTTCCGTCTTTTCCCAAGTATTTTACATCACTGCTGTTATAAGCTATATTGAATGTAGAATTCCAGTTGAAGTCTTTCGTATGAATAGGAACAGCATTCACCATCACTTCCACACCACTATTTCTGATTTCTCCAACGTTCTGAATCGCTGATTCAAATCCGGAAGCACCACTGGTGGTCACCTGTACGATATCATCTTTGGTTGTCTTCTTATAATAAGCAGCATCCAATGATAAACGATTGTCCAGGAAAGAAAGATTCAAACCAATTTCCCATTCGGAGATTTGAACAGGTTTCAAGCCTTTATTGGGTACGGTAGAGTTATTGATCGTCACCACAGGCTGTCCGTTAGACTGGTAGTTATCTACTTTATAGGTAAGAAGGTTCTGATATGCTTTTGTTCCGTTAGATGCAGCAGCATAAGATGCCCGGATCTTTCCGAAAGTAAACCAGTCGGGAGTCTTGAATGTATCGCTAAATACCCATGACATACCAATAGAAGGATAGAAATAATGATTATTATCCGGGTCCAGAGTGGAGAACCAGTCATTACGTCCTGTTAAGTTCAAGAAAACCTGATTCTTGTAACCAAGATCTGCGGTACCATAAATTGAATTTACCCGGTATTCTGTATATTCCTTCTTGTATAGATGCTTCGCTGTGTTACTGCTTGAATAGAAATCTGGAACAAAGAAGGAAGATGCCTTATCGTCCAGACCATATTTCTTTGTAATGTTCCTCTGACGGTTTCCACCAAAAGTAGCACCGACACTCCAGTCGCCAAATGTCTTATTGAATCCGATCAAATAGTTCAGGTTCATTTCAGAGAAGTTCTGAGTATATTCCTTTATATAACCACGCGGGTCTTCCGGAGAAGCAGAACCGATTGGCTTCACTTCAGAATATTCCAGATTATAACCGTCACGTGTTACGGCACCCTGGATGTATAACCAATCAAAGATATCATACTTCAAAGTCATACCACCAGTCAGACGATTACGGTTTGTTTCATTGGTAACTCTATACTGCAACCAATACGGGTTATTGAAATAACCGTTTGTACCACCTAACAGTTCTTTACCGTCAGCACCGGTACCCCAGTCACAATCCGGATTTTCGCGTTCCAACCAACGGATATCAAAAGAATTAGCATGATAAAGAAGTGCGGCATTTGTATTACTGTTACCATCAGACAAATTTGAACGACCTTTATTCTTGTCAAATACATAATTAGCATTCACCATCAAATGAACTTTCGAGGAAATGTCATAAGTCGTATTCATATTGATACCTTGCTGACTGATACTGGAATTAGGAAGTATACCCTTTACCGCCATATTGGAAACACCAAAACGATAGGATATCTTATCGGAAGCACCGCTCACAGCCAAGGTTGTCGTATTGTTAATCCCTGTACGATAAAAGTTCTTCCAGTTATCAACAGGAGAATAAGCATATTCCTTGCCCAAGAAGTTTACAGCCTTTCCTCCATCCATTATTTCACCCCAGCTTGATGTTTCAGTTGATTTTGCCACATCCGCAGAAAGCGGGCGATTGCCCTGCGTTCCTTGCCCGTAGGTATCCTGGAAATCACGGTAATCATAAATCACATCAAAAGCCAGGTTATTATTGAATTCAACAGAAACCGGTTTCCCTTTCTGACCCGATTTAGTGGTAATCAAGATAGCACCGTTACCACCGCGATATCCATAAAGCGCAGATGCAGCAGCACCTTTCAGCACCTGAATATCAGCAATATCATCCGGATTGATGCTTGACAAACCGTCACCCATATCTTTACCGCCCCACTGACCGGCACTACCGATATTGGTATTATCAAACGGAACGCCATCAATAACATAGAGTGGCTGGTTGTTTCCTGTCAATGAAGCATTACCACGAATAACGACACGGCTACTACCACCCGGACCGGTTGCATTTCCGGAAACGGAAACACCGGCAATCTTACCGGAAAGGGCATTACCAATGTTAGTAGTACGGGCTTCGGTGAAGTCTTTTCCTCCTACTGTCGTAGTAGAATAACCGAGAGACCTTTTCTGACGTTTAATACCCAAAGCTGTTACTACAACTTCATCAAGTGTCTGCGTATCTTCCTGTAAGATAATGTCTAAAGGTTTGCCCGTGTATTTAACTTCTTGGGGGCTATAACCTACATAAGAGATTTGAATAACTGCCCCATCAGGAACATTGGATAGAACAAAATTACCGTCAAGATCGGTAATTACACCATTTGTAGTACCTTTGACTACAACTGAAGCTCCGATAACCGCTTCACCTGTTTTGTCTTTTACTACACCTTTACACGTACCGTTTTGCTGTGTGACATTCACACTTGTTGCTCCATTGTCAGAGGCTGCATAGGAAATTGCTGCCGGCATGGCACACAAGAGCAACAGCACACTTACTGATTTGAGTGGTTTAAACATAATACTGCTCTTTTAAGGTTAATAAAAATAAGTTTGTGTGTAGAGAGGACGTCAATATTTCATAGTTTGGTTCTGACTACAAATACAAAAATATGAAATTATTTTAAATAACAAGAAAATAAGTAGTTTTTTTTCTTTAAACAAAAAGAATAATTATATCCACTGACAATATTACGATATACGAAACATCGACAATCTGTTTTGTCAGCAAATAAAAAATAAAAAAAGAAATCCCTGGAACCGCTGTAGACACTCAGCATTCCAGGGACTCTAACACACAAAAGTTATTATTGAAATTGAAAACAGTTTCTAATTAAAAGCGGAAACCTAAAGTCATCAGTACTTGACTACGTGTATTGGTTACTTTGGTTGCCTGTGGCGTTACTAAAGCCCATTCGCCAGACTTAGCATCCTGAAATTCATTAAAGAAAGGATAGAAGTCTTCTTTATATGCAGAAAACTTATATGCTAAATCCACATAAAATATACTTCCCCTATACCCTATACCCAATGTAAATACATTCTGTGACATTTTATTAGAGAAATCAGTATCAGTCATAATAGAATTGGAAGGAAGATATTTCACAGCCTCATCTTTAAAAGCTGATGACGTATAGTTATATCCTAAACGGAATGCAAATTGAGGAATTACTTTATATTCGGCTCCTAAACGGAATGTATGTGTACCTTTCAGACAGTTCTTAGCTTCAGCTGTCTCAAATTCCATATCTCCTCCTCCTTCATTACCGGGATACTTAAACTTCATTGTAGAATAATCTTCATATTCATATTCTGCACCCAAAGCTAAAGAATTTCCAACTGTATATCCCATATCTACATTAAATGTCCATGGAGTATTCAAGCGGTAATCCCGTTCCATATCGCCTACATAATCATAAGTATCTACGATTATACGATCCCAATCACCTGTTGACGCTTTGTAATCAGTAGTCATACGAGCACTTGTTGCATAAGTCAACTTATAAAAAGTCGGTGTATGTACGGCAAAACCAACTCGGAAAGAAGAATTCTCAAAGGGACGAATGATCGCTCCCAGCTTTATATCAAATCCCGATCCTTTGATCTTGCTATAGCTATCCAGTAAATAACCTTCATCATTATCATACGATTCATCATAGCCTGAGTACTTTTTATAATTAACGTCATAGGCTCCGACAGTCACACCTAAATAAACACGATCACTAATATTAAAAGCAATATTAAAATCATATTCTCCAACTCCGCCTTGTTCTCTAGAATTGAAAACTGAATAAGGTTCTCCATAATTTAACGGATGATATAAATTTTCATCTTTACTATCCTTCTCTATCATTCCACCTTGAAATCCTATTGCTCCTAGCCATCCCGCTTCATTATCACTATAGATATTTCTGTTACTATAGTCCAGAGGTTCTCTATATGAATCCCAAACATACTTTGCAGCGTCAGTAGCCTGTTGCGCCATGTAGTTAGCCTGTGATACAGGTCTATCACCATATACGCCCATAAATCCCAAAATTCACATAACGCAATGGAGTTTCATTACCAACTTTGGTAGAGAAAACAAAGCCAATGTTATCAAACGACCACCGATTCTTATCATTATTAAAAGTTTCTCTGTCATATTTACTTTCTGCACCATAAGCAGAGAAACTAAATGAAGTCATCACATCGTTACTTCTATATATACCAATACCGGCAGGATTTGTCCCCATTGTAGTAATGTCACCTCCTAAGGCTCCCATTGCTCCGCCCATTCCTACGAAACGGGCAGTACCATTCAAATCCTTTTCAGCTAACTTTGCAGCATCATATATAGATTGCGCACTAGCACCTATTATACAAGATAGAGCACATGCTAATGTTATTATCTTTTTCATAATCTTAAATTATTCATTTGAATATTACTCAACTTTATCGTCTGCTACTTCTGCTGGAAGACCCGCCACCGCCACTACTTCCACTACTAGAACGAGATGAACTACCACCAGAAGAATAGCTACCGCCACTGGAACGGGAAGAAGAACTTCCTGATGAATAGCTACCACTTGAGCGAGAACTGCTACTACTGCTAGGAGTATAGCTACGAGTAGATGAAGAACTACTACGTGTACTGCTTCCTCCTGAATAAGTACGTGAAGGTGATGTAGAACTTCCTCTATTATAAGTAGAAGAACTAGTTCTTCTCGATGAAGAAGAAGGAGAATATGTAGACGAACTACGTGTACTGCTACTTCCTCGTGTACTATTATAGGTAGAAGATTGCCCGAAGTTACACTTGTTGCTCTACGAGTCTGTGAACGGTTATAATCTGAACGACGAGAGGTAGAGATTGATCTGTTAGGAGCATAAGAACGACGATTTGTATATGAGTTGCCAGCCCAATGGCTGCCGCCTCCACCGCCCCAGCCCCAGCTAGGACCACCACCCCAGAGCCACCATACCAGCCGCCCCATGAACCCGGGTAATATCCCCAGCCATAGTAAGGACGATTCCATCCCCAACCATAGTTCCATCCCCAACCGTAAGAGTTGTAACGCCAATCCCACCAAAGAGGATTACTGAATGTCGGGAAAGCATAAGCATACATGCCATCAGTATATACATTCCAGTCCCATGAATTAGGTCCGTAAACTACATCCCAATATAGAGGACTGCTAATGCTGATAGCAAAACGCGGATTACGGAAACGGATTATGCGTTCGGCATATTCATAGTCATCCTGTGTACCATTGAATTCACCAGTTACCCATTCTCCATCCAAATCCGGCTGATCTTTCTCTTTTATGTATAAGGTATCGTTATCCAATACGAATTCATTATCCTTTGCATCATAACGACGGTTATATTCATCTACATCCCGTGTGTTTCCCTTACGGTCCTGAACAACAACAGTAGTGCCCGGTGATGTATAGATGTTGGTCGTGACTTGCTTTTTCGGTTCCTTCTTCACTGGAGTCGTTTCTTTCTTCTCCTGCTTGTCTTTAGAAGGTACGAAATAAAGGTCGTCATCAACGCTTTGTGCCATCAAGCCTATAGGGAGGCATAAAGCAATTAGCAAGAAATAAACAATCTTTTTCATATCATCTCGGTTTATGTAATTACTTAAACTTATTCACATTACAAAGATAAGGAAGAGATTTACCACTTAGGGGAGATTTTCCCCAAACGATTATAGGGAAATCCCTATTTTCACGACTTTTATGAAGGGGAAAGATTATTTTGTTATATCAAGACTGCTGCAATCAGTCTATCAAACAAATGGAATAGTAAACTGTACATATTCCTCATTTACAATCCAGGCTCCTCCGAAATGCTCCACAAGCATACGATTCATTTCACTTTGAATCACAATGTGCTGTACAGGAGAAGTGGTGATAAAAATAGAATTATATACAGTAACCATAATCTCATTCTTAACCATATTCGTTTCTATCAGAATTCTCAATGGCTCACGTGGTACCTCATCAACTGGAATAAACACTGTCTTCATAAGTCTGAACAACCAGTTTCCATCATAACGAATCAAGTAATTAACACCTTGTTCCAATTTATTATTTATCTGTAACTCTTTATTAACAGAAGCCGTCCCGATAGCTTCTTCCAGATAAGTATTAAAATACAACTCCGCTGTCTGAAACTTCATCATACCTGCTTCTAAACGGGATAGATCGAGTATATCATTTATTAATTGAGATAATTCTGTAGCCGTTTTAGATATAACACCTGCGGCGCGGTTCTTCTGCTCATCAGTGAATTCTTTATCAGAAGCCAATGCCAGAGAGCAGTCCACAACTTCCGTCAACGGTTCCCGTATCGCATTATTCATATTAGAAATAAATGATTCCTTTACCTTATTTACCTTTTCTACTTCCTGGGCTATTCGTCGCATTTTTCTTTCTGACTTGCGCAGTTCTCTGTTGATACGATATTTAAGAATGGAAAAAATTAATAAAACAATAATGATCACCGCCATCAAAATTAATACGGACATGCTTATATAATAACGGAAACGTAAAGTCTGCAACTGGATTTTCTCTGTAGCATGGGTATTCCGAATAAAATTGACCTGCTTGTTGTATATCGAAACAGAAATTGAATCATTAGCCTTTAATGCCTTTTCATACAGCGGCAAGGCACGTTCGTAATCTTCCATATCCAGAAAAATATCAGCTTTATCGAGTAATGCATTATTATAATAAGAATAGTCAACTTTTCGATAACCGATAATAAGAGAATCCACACAGGCTATCGCCTCATCCCATTGCTCCGTTGCCGCATAATAGGCTTTATTTATCTCGTAGTATCTCAATTTATTAACAAAATATCTGTCAGAATAATATTTATCGGTCAACTGAATATACTTCTTTGCATTTGGCAAATCTCCCATTGCAAAATAATATTCGGCATAAGATACATATAAATAAAAAAAATCAAGATGCAACATTTGCTCCATATCCGGTTGCCTGCGAATCTCATTCTGAATGATTCTCTCCCGTTCCTGTATGCATTTCAACAGACCGGGATAATCTTTAAGCAGTTTATATACCATTATCAGGCTATTATTTATATCAGCAGATATTGTATAATCATTAAATTCCAGAGATTGAGCATAAGCCTTTTCCAGCATATCACCAGCTTGTTTCACTCTACCGGTCACACGATAAGCTCGTGCTATACTTTGGTATGCCAATACAATGCCTTTATTATTCTTCAATGCCTGAGCTTCGTGCAACATATCCGTAGCTTGGTCTTCAAGCTCTTCAAAACTCTCATTCAATACTAATAAATCAATGTCACATTGTTCTCCCAAAAAGACTAAATCGTAATACTTTTCTTTCTTAGCTAAAGGCACCAATAAATCAAGCCACTTTCGAAGTTCTTCCCGATTATTCTCATTGAAGCATATATAAATATGATATAGGTAGGCACGACATTTATAAAGATTATCCTTTTGAGACTCGGCTTCTTTCAATAGTTCGTCAACATATTGTTTTCTAACGATTGGTTCCGGTTTGCAAACATCAACCAGTTCGCATAACGTTTTCAATCGTAAAGTATCATGTCCCGTTGATTCCAACTTTTGCATCAATATTTCTTTCGCACTGCTATCATCTGCGTATACATACGCCACCCCCCCAAGGAACATCCAAGATAACAATAATATTATTTTATTCATTCTCATGGCTATCATTTTCTAACGGATGTGTAAATACAAATCTTGCACCGGAGGTATATTTCGGATCAATCCAGATTTTCCCTTTCAGGTGTTCCACAATAAACCGACAAAGAGAAAGTCCGATTCCACTACCCTGAATTCCCTCATGTAACTTTTCAAAACGAGAAAAGATAGCAGGCTGCTTATCCAAAGGAATACCACACCCCGTATCCTCCACAGTAAAGACAGCCTCTTGCTTTTCGGTATCGATATCAAGCAAAAGGGCAATGGTTCCCTTCGGAGTAAATTTCGTAGCATTAACCAACAGATTAATCAGAACTTGCTGCAAACGGGTACTATCTGTTTTTAAAACCAATTCATTCAACGATGTATGAAATACAATTTCTGCTGAAGTCCGCTTTACTTTTTCAATCGTTTCTATGGTTCTTTGACATAAGGCTACAACTTCGTGCCGTTCTAAGTTAAATGACATATTGTTCTCCTCTTGTTCGGACAATTCCATCACATCATTGATTAGTTTATGCAATAATTGTGCATTTTGCCTGATACTATCTCTACACATTTGCCTTGTCTCATCATCAATTGCATCTCCCATAGACGAAAGAACTTCCGAAAACCCGACAATAGCATTCAACGGTGTCCGGATTTCATGCGTCATGTTTGAGAGGAACATACTTTTAGATAAAATAGACCGCTTAGCTCTCTCATTTGCTTCAGACAATCTTACGCGTGACTTGTCTAATTCCTTATTATTTCTTTTAATCACTACAATTAATATTCCGATGATAACAAGCACAATGAGAGTATAACATATGATCCGTGCCAACAGCCCGTCATATACCTCCGCATTCTCCAATTTCATACGATCGGCTATATACGTTGAACGTATGGAATCCAAAGCTTCTGCAAAACGTTTCGTTTCTAAAGAGCGATTCAACTCCTTCACCTCATGATAAAGCACAGCGGCCTGTTGCAAGTCTCCTAAAGTATGCAACAAAGCTCCTTTCGACTGCAAAGCATTCTTATATTCATATAGATTCCCTCTTTCTTTTGTAGCTACAATCAGGGAATCATATAAAGTAACTGCCTTCGTATAGTTTTTTTGAAAAAGATAATAGCTGATATATAAATCCAGTGATAATTCGGACAAGTACTCATTTGTTCTTTGCAAGTTCGTCGCCTTTTCCCAATATTTCTCAACCAATTCTTTATTTCCAACCTGAATATATCCTAGTGTGCGATACGACTGGATATAGAATTCAAAGTCTTCTTTCCCTATTAAATTTTGAGGGAGAAGCCTCTCGGCTATATCCAGATACTCCATTGCCTTCTCCACCTCATTCATTTTCAAATAAGCATAAATCTGCTGAATAACTAAGCGAAGCTTTATAAAGGCATCATTATTATTTTGTAATTCTGCTTCGGCTGACAGAAACGTCTCAACTGCCAATGCATAAAGCCCTGTATGCATATAAGTATCCCCAATAGCCTGCAATGACAAGGCTCTTCCCCGTGATGAATTTAACAGTTTAGCCTTTTCATACATCTCCTGCGCCTGAACAATCGCCTCGCCTGTTCCTCCTTTCAGACAGGTAGCATTGACTTTTATCTGTGCCGCCAGGAATGCAGTATTCCAATCTTCTGACTCCCAAGCTTCCTGTTCTACCTCCGCACATAATGCCAAGATAGAATCTTTCCATACGGAAGTAGTGGAATAAATCAGATTACGATTTGAGAGAGATAATAAATGAGGTAGTTTATGAATGGATTGGGCATTGACAGCATTCCCTAAACCCGTAAATAAATACGTAGCCAAGCCCAATAATAATACGAATGTTCTTTTGTTCATGTTTCTTTATCAAACAGGTGTTCTGCCTATCGACCGTTCACGCAAAGATACAAAAAAAACAATAGCAGCATATACTTAGCACAATTACTTAGCTAATAATTCGTTTTTTGAGTATCTTTGCACATTATTCAGAATAAAGAAAGATTATGAAATACTTTGAATTTGTATTCCGTACACATCCCTGCACCGAAACGGTGAACGATGTATTGGCAGCCGTCCTTGGTGAAGCCGGATTTGAGAGTTTTATGGAATGTGAAGGCGGACTTACCGCATATATTCAACAATCCTTGTGTGACGAAACAAGTATTAAAAATGCTATCGCAGACTTTCCACTGCCCGATACAGAAATCACCTATACTTACACTGAGGCAGAAGACAAGGACTGGAATGAAGAATGGGAAAAGAATTTCTTCCAACCGATTGTTATCGGAGACCGGTGTGTAATTCACAGTACATTCCACCATGATGTTCCGAAAGCAGAATATGATATTGTAATAAACCCGCAAATGGCTTTCGGCACAGGACATCATGAAACGACAAGCCTCATCATCGAAGAGTTGCTGGACAGCGAACTAAAAGACAAATCCCTGCTGGACATGGGTTGCGGAACTTCGATCCTTGCCATACTTGCACGCATGAGAGGTGCCCGTCCCTGTACTGCCATCGATATTGATGAATGGTGTGTACGCAACTCTATTGAAAACATCGAACTGAACGGTGTAAACGAAATTGCAGTTTCGCAAGGAGATGCTTCATCACTTGTCGGTAAAGGTCCTTTTGATGTGATTATCGCTAACATTAACCGGAACATTCTGCTGAACGACATGAGACACTACATTGCCTGTATGCATCCGGGGGCCGAACTCTATATGAGTGGGTTCTACATAGATGATATTCATGCTATCCGAGAAGAGGCAGAAAAAAATGGGCTGGTTTTCGTCCATTATAAGGAGAAAAATCGCTGGGCAGAGGTTAAGTTCGTCTGCAAAGGTTAGCTATTTGCAATTTATCTTTAAGACATTTTTATCAGTCTCAGACTATAAAATACAGGAGATGCTGATTTTGTACAGTACCACATACCCATCTTGTCACACAAGAGATGTTCATCTGATACTGCACGAGATCAGCATCTCTTGCAATATGTCCCTCAATACTAAAAAAGGAGTATAGCGATATCACCGCAGCTATCTTATTATTTTTTCAATCACATAGCACAGGCAACATCATTCAAATTCCTTCTTTACCTGTTCACACCATTCCCTGATTCTCTTTTCCGCCTGCTCAGACTGATTATCCAGATCTACCACCAAGCCACACCACCGATCTCCGCGCAGTGCCCGGGAACGTTCAAAAGTATATCCTTCGGAAGAAGTAAAACCGACCAATGTGGCCCCATCTCCTTCAAATACCTCGGCAAGCAGTCCGATGCCATCTGCAAAGTTTTCGGGATAACGTATCTGATCACCCAATCCGAAGATGGCAACTTTTTTCCCTTTTAGATTCAGCGTCCTAAGTTCCGGCAAGAGTTCATCCCAATAGGTTGGGAGTTCCCCATCAAACCAGGTAGAAGCGCCTACTATAAAACAATCATATGCTGTAAAATCATTCTGCCACGCCTGTTCTATAGCAACAACCTCTAGCTTATCTTTTCCAAATTCTTTCTGAATCTTCTCTGCCACCCAAGTAGTCTTATCAGCTTTGGTGGCATAAAACAAACCAATCTTTTTCATAAACTATACCTCCATTTTATTCGATTAATATTCCAGCAACTTTTTGGCAGCTTCATATATTTTCGCTTCATCCGGCAAAATTTCTTTCTCCAGAATAGGATTAAAGCCAACCGGAGTGAAAGTAGAACCGACACGTTGTACCGGACCATCCAAATACCGGAACATTTCCGAACCAATCATGGCTGCCAGCTCTGCCCCAAAGCCTGAAAACACTTTATCTTCGTGAACAACCAATGCCTTGCTAGTCTTCTTCACTGATTCAAAAATCGCCTCTTTATCTAATGGCATCAACGAACGGATATCGATGACTTCAACTTTCCATCCTCCTTCTTTTTCCAGCCGTTCAGCCGCATGTAGACAAAAATGAGTAGTATTACCATAAGTTATAATACTCAAATCTGTTCCTTCACGGCGAACACGTGCCTTTCCGAAAGGAACTTCAAAATCCTCGGGAACAACGGCAGCTGCTTCTACCGAATTATATAATGCCTTCGGTTCCAAAAACAGCGTAAATCCTTTAGAACGCATACTGGTACGCAACAGTCCGGCTGCATCATCAGCAAAAGAAGGACAAACGATACGTGCACCCGGCAAGGTAGTCAGTGCACCTTCTATATTTTGAGAATGATATAATCCACCACCGATATATCCTCCGGAAGCCAGTCGCAAAGTAATATTCGGTGCAAACTTACCATTGCTGCGCCAATATTCATGTGTACACTCTACATATTGTTCTACAGCAGGCCAGAAGTAGTCGGCAAATTCCGCCCCTTCTATCACCACGTGAATTTTAGGGTCGAAGCGACTCATTCCGTTGGCCGTACCTACAATATAATCTTCGGCAATAGGTGCACTGAACACACGTGCTTCACCGAACTCCTGCTGCATCCCTTTGGTCACATTAAAAACTCCCCCTTTTTCTCTGTTTGCTACGTCCTGTCCCCAAATAAAGGTATCCGGATTATGTCGGAACTCAGCTTTTAAAGTTTCATTAATAGCATTTACAAGGAAAGTTTTCTCCCCTTCTTCCTGATGAGTCCCCTCTTTATACTTCTGAGGTTGATAAGGTTCGGGCATCACAAAGTCATAAATACTCTTAGGATCGGGATCAGGAGCTGCCAACGCCTTACGATTGGCAGCAGACAGTTCTTTTTTAGCCTCGGCTTCAATTTGTTGCAATTCCTCTTCCGTCAAACGTTTGTAACGTAATAACATCCGTCGGAATTTCATCAAAGGATCTGCCTCTTTTACATATTCCAGTTCATCTTCATCCCTGTATAAGGTGTGTTTATCTGAATTGGAGTGAGAACCGATACGAACACAATTGGCTTGTACTATCACTGGATTACGGGTGTTGATCGCATATTCACGGGCTTCGCTCATAGCATTCATAGAATCAAAAACATCTTTTCCATTGCAGTAGATGATTTTCAAATTCTTAAAGCCGGAAAAGTTTTCGGCAACTTTACGGTTGGCAGTTTGTTCCGATTTAGGTACGGAAATGCCATATCCGTTATCCTGAATAACAAAGATCACTGGAAGACGTTCCAGACTGGCTCCATTAATAGCTTCGTAAACAAATCCTTCGGAAGTGGCGGATTCGCCGTGTGAAGTTATTGCCACTCCTTTGTGACCATAATATACCATTGCTCTCGCTACACCAGCTGCATGCGGGTCATGTGTGCCGGTAGCAGAAGAAATGTTCTCAATATGCCACTCCGGTTTGGCAAAGTGATTGGACATATGGCGACCGCCACTACCCGGATCAGTCGCTTTTGAAATACCGTTCAATATGACCTCTTCGGCTGTCATTCCGGCAGAAAGTACAGTCAGCATATCACGGTAATAAGGAAACAGAAAGTCCTCTCCAAGTGTGAAAACCTGACCAATAGCCAGCTGGATTCCATCATGCCCGGCATAAGGAGCATGGTAAGACCAGCCTAGTGATTGTAACAGATAAGATGGTGCCTTTTCGTCCAAAGCACGCCCTAGTGTCATCAGATGATACCATTTTTTCAGGGTTTCTACATCTGTTGTCTTTATATCATATTTCTTTTTCATGGTTAATGCAATTCTTAATGAATAAAATAATCAAGTATCAACCTTCCCAGTTCTCCAGATAATCGGCGATAAAATGCAGGAAGTTGCCCCCCAGCATACCATCTACCACACGGTGATCGTAAGAAAGAGACAGGTACATTTTATGACGGATGGCAATTGTATCTCCTTCCGGTGTCTCTATGACAGCCGGTTTCTTCTCAATATATCCCACTCCCAAGATAGCTACCTGAGGCTGATTTATGATCGGTGTGCCGAAAAGGCTCTTAAAAGTACCGAAATTGGTAATAGTAAATGTACCTCCATCAATATCTTCAGGCATTAATTTGTTGTCACGCGCTTTGATTGCCAATGAATCGATGGCAACAGCCAATCCGTTAAGATTCAAATGATCGGCATCATGTACCACAGGAACAATCAAGTTACCATCATTCAAAGAAACAGCAATGCCCACATTAATATGCTTCTTAAACAGGATATTGTAGCCGTCGACCGATACATTTACCTGAGGATAGGTGGACAGTGCTTTTGCTACAGCTTCTGTTATTACAGGCATATATGTCAACTTCACTCCTTCGCGGCGGAAGAAAGCATCTTTATTCTTTTCACGCCAGCGAACCAGTTTAGTAACATCGACCTCCACAACATTGGTTACGTGCGGAGATACTTTCTTTGACATAACCATATGATCTGCAATGATACGGCGAACCCGGTCCATTTCTTTCACCTCCACTCCCGGAATGTTGGACGCCGCGGATGATACAACAGCAGCGGGTGCTGTTGTTACAGGTGCAACACTTGCAGATACAGCAGGTGCACTGCCTACCGGTGATGCCGTTTTTGGAGACGATGCAGAGGGCACAGACGGTGCAGGCTCCGGCGTTCCGGAAAGTCCTCTTTTCTTTCTATCAATATAATCTTTGATATCTTTCTTACTCAACCGCCCTTCGTATCCTGTACCTTGTATGGAATCCAGTTCCTCTTTCGGAATTTTAGCTTCCCGTGCCAACTGAATGACAACAGGAGAATACCAGCGTTCCTCTTTTGTCTCAATAGATTCCTGATTTCCCTTCTGAATCTCAGACTCTGCAAATACTTTTTCATGAGAATCACTAACATTCTCCTGAGAAGAATCATCTTCCTCTCCTCCCATATCCACAACAGCAACCACAGTACCAACAGCAACCGTATCACCTTCTTTAAATAGAATTTCCACTACTTTCCCGGCTACCGGAGAAGGAATTTCCGCACTGACTTTTGCAGTATTTACTTCGAAGAGAACATCGTCTTCCTGAATGATATCCCCCACTTTTACAGACCAAGAAACAATAGTCCCTTCGGTTATACTCTCGCCCAACTTGGGCATTTTTATTTCGAATCTTGACATAGACAGTAAATTTATTATTCAACCTTGATATATTAAAACAACCCGCTGAAATAGAAAGTTTTAAGTTAAAGTATTTTTAACCGGACTTCAGCGGCTGAATATCCATTCGTCCCGGATATATTTTTCTTTCCGAAGTTTGTCAATAGCCCCTAGCTCCCATTCATTGAAAGCAACAGCCGATTGCCCCTTACTAAAATATTGGAAAACAGTCTTTTTGAAATCCTCAATCGTCTCCATAGGCAAGTAGTTGGAAATATTAGTGACCGCACTTCGGACAGAAGGAACGGCATATACAGGCACTGATTCTTTTTCTTCTATTTTTCCTTCCGGATTTAAAACCTTATTCAATATGGTCATATCCGTATCATAGAGTAAAGTACAATGATACAGAACTCTATTTTTATATACACATTGAGCACTCCCCGATATCTTCAAGCCATGCAGATAGATGCCCAGTCGTTCATCTCCTTCGGCAGTTAAGCCAATTGAAACGAAAAATTCCAATACGCGATGAAGATATGTCTTGAAATCAGGCAGACGGGACACTGTCTCAATAAAAGTCAAATTGACATTGCCCAAATCATGATATACCGTTCCTCCTCCCGAAAATCGACGGGCAATATGAATCTGTTGCAGTTCCGCCCACTCCCGGTCCACTTCCGACTGTACACGTTGATGTTTGCCCATCACCACAGAAGGCGTATCCTGCCAAAGCATAAAAACATCATCAGCTCCCTGCTTCAACAGATATTCTTCTGCCGCCAAATGGAAGTAAATATCAGTGAAAGGACTATGAATACAACGAACCATAATGTATACTCCTTATTCTTTCAAAAGAATTACTTATGAGAAGAGTAGCTCATGGTAAATCTCCCCAACCGTAGGATGTGGAAATACACTCTTCTGGAATTCTTCGATTGTATATCCCTTCTGGATAGCAATACCGGCTATAACAATCAGTTCTGATGCAGGATTCCCGATTATATGACAACCTATGATATGCCCTTCCTCATCCTGAATCAACTTGCAGATACCATTCCCCTGTTCATTCTCCGCAACAAACCGGCCGGAATATGCCATCGGTAGTTTAGTAACCCGATAAGGTAGCCCCAATTGAATCAATTCCTCTTCCGTCTTACCCACTCCGGCTACTTCCGGATTTGTATAAACGACTCCCGGAACACAATGATAATTCATCTGATCTTCCACTCCTAAAATGTGATTGACAGCTACTTCCGCTTCACGGATTGCCGTATGTGCCAGCAAGGAATACCCCGTAATATCTCCACAAGCGTATACCCTCGGGTGAGAAGTCAATAAATGTTCATCAACTTTTACCCCATTCCGATAAAGTTCTATATTCAGTTTATCCAGTCCGACTTTGTCCAAATTTGCCTTACGCCCTACGCTAAGCAATATCTTTTCCGCTTCAATCGTTGAGGACTTTCCTTCTTTTTCAATCACAACTCCACCAAGCTTCACTTCCACCACTTTAGTATTCAAATAGAAAGTGACTCCGCGCTTTGCATATTCCGAGCGAAGCATACCGCTGGTTTCCTTATCCATTACACCCAAAATCTCCGGCATCATTTCAACGACATGTACCTTCACCCCCATACTGTTAAAGAATGAGGCAAACTCCATACCGATTACTCCGCCACCAATAATCACCAATGTTTTGGGAAGTTCTTTTATCTCCAGTGCCTCTCGGGAAGTCCAGTAACTAACCTCTGACAATCCGGGTATCGGAGGAATTACTGTATCAGAACCGGTGCAAACCAATAAATATTTGACCTCGTACTTTTCTCCATCGCAAGCAATCCGAATCAGTCCGCCGGATTCTCCTTCTATCACCGCTTCTTTTTCTACAATCGTCACACCATAAGAATTAACAGTCATCTTCACTCCACCTGTCAACATCTTCACTGTTTTATCTTTCCGGCTCATGATTTTGGATAAGTCAAAGGAAGGAGACTCCGCTGAGATTCCATATTTGGAAGCAGTCTTAATGCTATCCAGTATTTTAGCAGAATATAGCAATGTTTTAGTAGGAATACATCCTTCATTCAGACACACTCCTCCTATTGCCTTTTTTTCAAACAAAACGGCTTTTAGTCCGTTAGCTCCCGCCCTTTCGGCAGCTGTATAACCAGCAGGGCCACCACCAATAATAGCTATATCAAATTTCATAATCGTATCTTTTTAGTAATAATACGATTATAACAAATGAAAGAAGAGATTAGTTGTATGACAAGAAACGTACCCGCTACTTAATTGTCAACTTTTTGAGTTCCTCTAAGGTCCCGTTGAATACATTGAGGTCTACATCCTCTTTAATACCCGGTACGTTTCCAACGTCCGTATGTTGCCAGAAATGCCATTTACCCTGATATTTCACTGAATCGACATAATAGTGGGCAATCCAGTAAGGATAAGCATTAAAAATAGAATCGTCCAGATAACGGGTCTTGAATTTATAAGAAGTATAAAGAATGGGCTTCACTCCATAATGGGATTCTATACGATCCAGCCAACGCTTAATGCCTTGCTGCAATTCTTTTTTCTCTTTTCGTCCAGTCACTTCCACATCGAGTACCGGGGGCAGGTCACCGGAATCCAGTTTAACTGTGCGGATAAAGAAATCCGCTTGTTTCAAAGCATCTGTACCAGGAATATAGAAATGATAAGCGCCACGAATAAAACCATGATTACGTGCGTTTACAAAATTGGCTTCGAATGTAGTATCGTTATGATCTCCTCCTTCAGTCGCTTTCATAAAGATGAAATGCAAAGGAGTAGCCGTCTGCTTATTTTGTAAAAGTCTTCCCCAGTCTATTTTTCCTTGATAATGAGAAATGTCAATCCCATGAATGTCATATCCAGAAGGAATGCAGACTCCGTATTCCTTCATGCCATTGCAAGGTTTCCACCGATAGGCATAAGGACGAAGAAAGAAATAATAGAAAATGACGGAGAAACAACCGATAATCACCACAGCCAATAAATTGCGAAGCCAGCCGGGCATCGAATAACCATGCTTCATCGGTGCCTTTTTCTGGGCACGGGAAGGTTTGGAAGAAGAAACGGTCCCCTTTTTTCTGGTAGTGGCAACTGTTCTTTTCTTTTGGACAGCAGAAATCGGATTATTACGTGACGGCATTTGTTTTGATGAATAAATATATGAAAGATAGGCACGGATTACACGGATTACACAGTTTTAGCATACTATTTCTTAAAACCGTGTTAATCTGCGTAATCCGTGCCTGAATAACTCTTCATCACAACGTTGCTTGATACAACAACTCTGTGAAGTTTACTTATTTAGCTTGTTCCAGTTGCAAAGTTTTAGTTGCCTGGTCGCAAACTTCCGTAGGACCAAAGTACTGGATCGGACCCGGATATACATAATCCGTTTCAACAGCCCAACGGTCACGTTGTGCAGCGAATGCTTTAAAAGGAGCACCATCCAGTTTCACCAATGCCTTCTGGATAACCGGTTTCATTTCACCGTGACGGCGTTCCATATTCATCATCATCGTGATAGGCACAACCGGCAATCCATTCAGCAGCAGGAGCAGTTGTGTTACGTACAGAAGACATATAGCCAGTCTTACCGTCGGCAATCAACATAGAAGCTGTGTAACCCAAAGAATAGCAGTAATCAGCATCGAAGTTTGACGGAGCGGCGCAACGTCCTTCGTAACCGAAGAAGTGGTGCTGAGCAGCAAACTTACCTACGTATTTTAGTAGCTACCATTTCAGACAACAGTTTTTCTGTTTCGATCAGTGATACCTGAACGTTTCCGTGCGGGTCACGATCCAGTGTCAACTGGCGAGCTACACCTTCCGGCAGACTTGCATAGATAGCAGAGTTTTCCGGAGACAACTTACGGATGATATAATCACGCTGGTGAGACTTCTTAATCTGAGAGAACTCTTCTGCATTAGCAGCCAGGAAGTCGTTCAACTCAGCAATCAGACGCTTCATTGCCGGAATAAATTCAACCAATCCTTCCGGGATCAGCACTGTACCGAAATTATTTCCCTGTGCAGCACGGTCGGCCACCACTTTAGCGATAGATGTCACTACATCATCCAGAGACATATCTTTTGCTTCTACTTCTTCAGAAACAATACATACGTTAGGCTGTACCTGCAAAGCACATTCCAATGCGATGTGAGAAGCCGAGCGACCCATCAACTTAATAAAGTGCCAGTATTTACGAGCTGAGTTACAGTCACGTTGAATGTTACCAATCACTTCCGCATAAGTCTTGCAAGCTGTATCAAAACCGAAGGAAGTTTCAATCATATCGTTCTTCAAGTCACCGTCGATCGTTTTCGGACAACCGATTACCTGCACACCGTACTTTTTAGCAGCGTAATACTCAGCCAATACGCAGGCATTTGTATTAGAGTCATCACCACCGATGATTACCAATGCTTTGATGCCCAGTTCCTTGATAATCTCCAATCCCTTTTCAAATTGAGCTTCAGTTTCCAGCTTTGTACGTCCCGAACCAATGATATCGAAACCACCTGTATTACGGTATTCGTCGATGATGTCGGCAGTCAGTTCCATATAGTTGTGGTCTACCAGACCGCCGGGTCCCAAAATAAAGCCGTACAGCTTATTTTCCGGATTCAGTTTTTTGATACCGTCGAACAAACCAGAGATTACATTGTGTCCGCCCGGAGCCTGTCCACCGGAAAGGATTACACCTACGTTCATGGCAGGAAGTTGAACAGCTTCACCTGCTTCGAATGTAATCAACGGCATTCCGTACGTGTTAGGGAATAATGCTTTGATAGCTTCCTGATCGGCTACAGATTGAGTAGCAGCACCTGCTACAGCCTTAACAGCTCCTGATGCCAATGCTTTCGGAAGTTTGGGCTGATAAGCAGCCCTTGCGATTTGCAATGCACTTTTAGTCATTTTCTTTATTTTTATTTAAAGGTGTTAGTAAGTTTCTTGTCAAACTTGAAAAGCGTTGCAAATTTCGCATTTTTCCTCGAATTATGAAAGAGAAGCTCTCATTTTATTTCGTGACACCGGTACAGATGCTATTGCTTCCAGCCACCCCCCAGTGCTTTATAAAGCTGCACTACGGTTATCAATTCATCACGAATAGCGTTACTCAGACCAATTTGTGCATCAAAATAACCACGCTGGGCATCCAGAACATCCAAATAATTGATTACTCCATTAATGTATTGCAACTGAGCCAAGTCCATATAACTCTTAGCCGAACGTTCCAGATTGGCACGAAGAGCATACACCTCTTTTATCTTATTAAAGTTGACAATCGCATTACGTGTTTCCTTGAAAGCAGTTAAAACTGATTTCTCATAACTATGTAGTTCCGCCTCATAAGCTGCCTTTTTGCCTTTCAATGCAGCACGGTTCTTTCCCCAGCCAAAAATAGGAGTCAATAAAGCCCCTTCCATAACAGCATAAGGAGATTTTAAAAGTTCGGACAAAGACGTACTCTCAGTACCGAAACCACCTGTCAGGGCGAGACGAGGAAACATATTCGTATAAGCTACCCCTACTTTGGCATTGGCAGCAATCAACTTCTGCTCTGCCTGACGTATGTCGGGACGGCGTTCCAACAAAGTAGATGGCATCCCTATCGGAAGTGTTTCCGGAAAATTGAATTCCTGAAGCAGTCGGGAACGGGCGATGCGATTAGGGTATTCTCCGGCCAGAAAAGCAATGTCATTCTCTTTCAGCGAGATTTTACGTTCTAAATCAGGAACCAAAGTGGCTGTACGTGCCAGCTCCACCTGAGCCTGACGATAAGAAGTCTCCGAAGTCAATCCTCCTTCAAAACGGATACGTGCCAGGCGCACCCCTTCTTCACGGGCTTTTAAAGTCTGCTTGACAATATCCAGTTCCGTATCCAGCGCAACCAGTTCATAATAAGCCTGTGCCACTTCCGCCACAATCGTCATCCGAAGTGCACGTTGCGCCTCTACCGACTGCAAATATTCGGCAATACTGGCCGAACGCGCCCATCGCAGATTTCCCCAAAGATCGAGTTCCCATGAAACAAGGAACTGAGCTTCAAAGGTTTCCGATTTCTTAAAAGCATCTCCCCCGTGATTCTCAAGTTCACGTTCAGCAGTCACTTTTCCTTTGATATCAGGAAGCAGTGCAGCGGTGGAGATACGTTTCTGAGCCGCCATTTCTTTGATTCGGGCAGCCGCTATCAACATGTCTTTATTGTGATCCAACGCACGGTCTATCAGACTGCGAAGTGTAGAATCCGTATAGATTTCTTCCCAATCCTTATCTCCAAAGCTGACCGTATCCTGATGTTGGGCCAGACTATCGGGCAAATGAAGGTCAGGACGTACATAGCTCTTGCCTACTTTGCAGGAAGTCAGTATTCCTGCAAACAATAGTATAGCAATATATAGTTTATTCAGTTTCATTATTTCTTATGTTTTAAGATTTTCGACTTTGTTTTATATACCATCACAAAGAAGAACGGCACGAGAATAATACCAAACACGATAGCAAATATCATCCCGAAGAATACCCCCGTACCAATTGCCTGACGGCTTGCCGAGCCCGGACCACTTGCCAATACCATTGGAAGCATACCCAGTACAAATGCTAAAGAAGTCATCAGAATAGGACGGAAACGTAATTTTGCCGCATAAATGGCAGACTGTATCAAGTCCTCTCCTTTATCTACCTGTACTTTAGCAAACTCTACAATCAGAATAGCATTCTTAGCGGCAAGCCCGACAAGCATCACCAGTCCGATCTGGAAATAGACATCGTTCTCCAGTCCGCATACCCAGACTCCCAGGTAGGCTCCTAAAGCCGCTACAGGCAAAGACAGCAATACGGCAATCGGCACTGTCCAACTTTCATATTGTGCGGCAAGGAAGAGAAAGACAAACAAGAATACCAATGCCATGACCATACCGGTCTGACCGCCCGCCTGCTTTTCCTGATAAGAAAGTCCGCTCCATTCCAATCCGATATTATCTGGAAGATGATCACGGGCGATCTGTTCCATAATCTCCATTGCCTGACCGGAACTATATCCCTGTGCAGCAGCCCCCCGAATGACAGCAGTAGTAAACATATTGAAACGTTTGATACTTCCCGGACCTGTTGTATAAGTTGATATTGTCTTTATGCTCACGATAAGGAGCTTCCGCCTGAATGTATACCTTATAAATACGGTTGAACATATTGAAGTCATTCACATACACCGAACCTGTATAAGCTTTCATCGTAGAAAACACATCTGCCAAAGGTACTCCCAGCATCTTTACTTTATCTCTGTCCACATCAAAGTAAAGTTGAGGAATCTCCGACTGCAAAGAAGAAGACAAACCTGTCAGTTCCTTGTGCTTGGAAGCATAATACATCAACGTATCTGCTGCATCCACCAAGTTGTCGAAAGTAGCCTCCCCACGAGCTTCCAGCTGCATTTCAAAACCACCGGAACTACCCAATCCCGGTATGACCGGAGGAGTAGACAGATAGACTTTACATTCCGGGTATTCCTTCAAATGTTTTTCTACCGTATCCATGATTTTCTCAATACTGGTACTCTTTCTCTCTTCCCAAGGTTTCAAGATGACAGTCAGTTCGGCACGCCCCTGATTACTGCCCACACGCGGACTGCTTCCCGTCACATTCTGTACATATTCTATGTAGGGGTTCTTATCCAGATAAGCAATCGCACGCTCTGTTACAGCACGGGTACGTTCCAATGTAGCTCCTTCCGGCAATTCTAGTTCAATCTTAAAATATCCCTGATCTTCTACCGGAAGAAAACTGGTCGGAATGATCCGGTGAATCAACAGAATAGCAATCAATACCATACCAAAAGCACTTAACACCCGACGCGGATGTTTGATAGTACGAGTGACAGCAGCTACATATTTATTGCTTCCAATTCCCAACCATTCATTGATCTTTCTGAATACTATATTTTTCTTCTTCCCACTATCCGGTTTTAAAATAAGCGAGCACATCACGGGACTCAGCGTCAGGGCAACGACGGTAGAAATAAGTACAGATACTACAATGGTCACCGTAAACTGACGGTACAACTGTCCCGTAATTCCACTCAAAAAACTTACCGGAACAAACACAGCCGCCAATACCAGTGAAGTAGCGATCAACGCGCTTGATAATCCGTTCATTGCTTTCTTAGTCGCTTCATAAGGACTTAGCTTCTCCGTTTCCATAATATGCTCTACTCCTTCCACCACCACTATCGCATCATCGACCACGATACCAATGGCAAGAATCAAGCCAAGCAAAGTCAATATATTGATAGAGAAGCCAAAAATCAACATGAATCCGAAAGTACCAATCAAAGAAATAGGCACCGCTACTACCGGGATCAATGTAGCACGCCAACTCTGCAAAGACAGATACACGACCAATACAACCAGTACCAATGCTTCAAACAGTGTTTTATATACCTCATGAATAGACTCGGAGATATACGTCGTCATATCAAACGGAATTTCATAGCTCAATCCTTCAGGAAAGTTCCCGCTGATCTCTTCCATCGCCTTTTTTACATTCTCGGCCACTTCCATCGCATTGGCACCCGGCAACATATAAATACCAAGTACAGCGGCATTCTCACCATTAATACCACTTTCAGTATTGTAAGAAGAAGCCTCCAGAGATACACGTGCCACATCCTTTAATCGAATGATAGAACCATTGGCATTCGCACGCACTACAATATCCTCAAACTGTCCTACCGTAGAAAGACGTCCCTGAGTAGTAATAGGGATCGTTATATCCAGTCCCTGTACCGGCTGCTGTCCTAACACACCGGCTGCCGACTCACGGTTCTGGTCTTTTAAGGCATTCTGCAAGTCTTGTACGGTTAATCCGAAGTTAGCCAGCTTATCCGGCTCTGCCCATATCTGCATAGCATAGTAACGGCTACCGATATTTGAAACACGTCCCACACCCGGAATACGGCGGATTACATCAAGTACATTAATAGTAGCAAAGTTACTTAAGTAAATTTCATCAAACTTAGGATCGGTAGAAGTCAGACAGAGTGTCATTAACTGACTGGGTGCCTGTTTTTCCACGGAAATGCCATTTTGAATCACTTCCGCCGGAAGACGGGATTCAGCCAGTTTCACACGATTTTGAATTTCTACTGCAGCTAAATCCGGATCGGCAGATACATCAAAGGTAACCGTTGCCGAGAAACCACCGGAGTTAGAACTGTTTGATTCCATATAAAGCATACCGGGGGTACCATTGATTTCCTGCTCAATCGGAGTAGCTACCGCCTGCGACACAGTTAATGCGCTCGCGCCCGGATATGACGCACTGATCTTTACCACTGGAGGTGTAATCTGCGGGTATTGATCTACCGGAAGCATGGTCAGCCCGATAATCCCGACAATCACAATCACGATAGAGATAACAGCCGAAAATACCGGCCTATCTATAAAAAAACTAACTTTCATTGATTATTCTCCTTTTGCGTTATCCAGCCGACTTGTCCGTACTTTCATACCCGGTGTCAACTTATGGAAACCTTCCACAACAATTGTCTCTCCTACAGCGAGTCCTCTTTCCACTACCACGTTATTCCCTACTTCCGGTCCTAACTCAATAAAGCGTTTCTCTACTGTATCATCTTTACGCATCGTATAAATATAAGCGCCTCCTTTTTCAATGGTAACGGCTTTCATCGGAACAACGATGGCTCCTTCACGCACGTCCAATAGCAATTTTACTTTGGTAAACTGTCCCGGAAGCAATACCTGTTTCGGATTAGGCATTTCTGCACGTACGGAGAAAGTACCCGTTTGAGGATCGACTTGCGGCTCGGCAAAATCAACATATCCTTTATAGGGGTATACGGTATTATCTGCTAAAGTAATAGTAATATTTGGCTGCCAGGAACGAGTAGAATCCTGTTGTCCGAGGTTAATATTCCGTTCTTTACTTTTCAGATAATCGAGTGCCGTCATACTGAAATCGACCAATACGGTATCACTCTTTACAACTGTAGCCAGCAACGATTTTCCTCCGGGACCAACCAACGTTCCCAAATCCACATTTCTTTCACTGATATGACCGGCAAGAGGTGAACGAACGATAGTATAGCCTAACTCGAGTTCAGCCTGCGCCAAGTCCGCCTCACTCATCGCTACTGTCGCAACAGCGCTTTCATAAGCTGCTTCCGCATTATCCAGATCCAGCTGGCTAGCGGCATTTTGTTCGTACAACGGACGGATACGTTTCAAGTCACGTTCAGCTTTCAATGCCTGTGCTTCGTCCTTTTTCAACTGAGCCCGCGCTTTGTCGGCTTTCGCACGATATTGGTCCTGATTGATCACAAACAGGACCTGATTCTTATTTACATAAGTGCCTTCGGCAAAAAGCATGTTTTCCAGATAGCCTTCTACCCTGGCACGTACTTCGACAAATTGCTGGGCACGGATACGCCCCACATATTCTCCGAATATTTCTACATCGTCTTTTATAACCGGTTCAACAATCACTGTCGGCATTTCCGGTGCAGCCTTCTGAGGTCGTGTCAGTATCCAATACACTCCCAACACAATTACCATACATACTACAGCAGCAATGGTTCTCTTTCTCCTCAGTTTCAACTCATGTTTCGAAAAGAATAATCTCATATCGAATCTTATTATTTAATTTAACTTATGTTTGTTCTA
>OCHF01000337.1_pt1 | contig 34772 bp, 29 predicted proteins | sample 1538851 | NCBI WGS metagenome assembly OCHF01 (sample SAMN04571730, study PRJEB22368) | human gut metagenome | biome: human gut; material: stool | host: Homo sapiens | place: Luxembourg | collected 2012-12-07
CCCCTGTTATGCGGTTCCGGTCTGTATCTTCAGGTTTCCATAGCCCTATTTGGCGAGCAATTTCAGTAGCTGTTCCCGGAGTGTCTCCTGTAACAATTTTCACACCGATACCTGCCGATTGACATTTTTGTACGGCTTCCGGTACATCTGGACGAATAGGGTCGCTAATAGCTACGATACCTAGGAAAATCATATTTCCTTCATTGACAAGTTCGGCACAATCATTGCCGGAGTTTTCAGGAATAAATTTGTAAGCCAACCCTAAGGTACGCATTGCCTTGTTCTGGTAGGCCAGCAAATCGGCATTGTAATGAGTCAGTTCCTCAGGAGAGAGGTTACATTTTCCCATTACAATTTCGGGAGCTCCTTTTATATAGAGTACCTTTTTCTGTTGAATAGGTGAATCTACTAATGTAGCCATGTACTTACGTTCTGTAGAGAAAGTAAGTTGATTGATTACTTTTGCATTTTCACGTAGTTCCAAATAGTTCTTGCCTTGTTCATTCAGCCAAAGCAATAAGGCTATTTCAGTAGGGTTACCCACTCCGGATGGTTTTTTGCTTTCTCCTGTTTCTTCAAGGAAAGCTGTAGAGTTGGCACTGATACCTTCGGCTATTAAATCTGCTTTGGTAGCATCAAGCTTCGCTTCATGTACCTGCATCAGGTTTTGTGTCAATGTACCTGTCTTGTCGGTACAAATCACAGTAATGGCACCCATTGTTTCGCAAGCATGCATTTTACGTACCAGGTTATTGGTTTTCAGCATACGGCGCATATTCAGTGCAAGACTTAAAGTGACACTCATCGGTAAGCCTTCAGGAACGGCTACTACAATTAAAGTGACAGCCATCATGAAGTATTTCAGTACAATGCGGGCAATTGCCATCCACCCATGCCAGTCAGTTATTTCATTTACGTTGAGGTAGGAGTAAAGATCTTTTGCTGTAAAAACAATAAAGGTGAGCGTGGCGATAGTAAAACCAATTTTTCCGATGAAACCGGCCAATTTGGTTAATTGGATATTCAATGGAGTTTCTTCTTCACTTTGTTCGGTAGCCTGACGTGCTACTTTTCCTATTTCGGTGGAATCTCCCACACGTTCTACCTTCATTATTCCATGTCCGTCAACCACTGTGGTGCCACGCATCACCTCATTGCTGGGGTAAGTGGCCTCTTCATCAAATAGTTCTTCATTGATAGTTTTGTTGACCATCAATTCTCCTGTCAAATTGGATTCATTCACTTGCAGGGAAATAGCTTCCAGCAAGATTCCGTCGGCAGGGATCTCTTCACCTGTATTCAGCACTACAATATCACCCACTACAATCTCTTTACGAGGAATTTCCCGTACTTTCCCATTTCTGATAACTGTGACTGGTGTTTCTTCACCTACAGCATTCAGTAAGTCGAACTTCTTGTTTGCGTCGTATTCAAAGTAGAATCCGATACCAGTTGCCAGAAAGATAGCAAAGAAAATACCGATTGTTTCCGCATACTCATTTTCAATAATGGAAATCACTAAAGAAAAGAATGCTGCGACTAAAAGAATACGTATAACCGGGTCGCGGAACTTTTCCAGATAAAGTTTCCACATGGAAGGACGTTTGGGAGGTGTCAAGAGGTTATTCCCATACTTCTCTCTACTGATAAGGACTTCTTTGTCCGAAAGCCCTGTTAGGGCTGTTTCCTGTTTTTTTTGTGCCATACGGCTTAGCAAAATTAATTAATGGTGCACAAAAATACAATTTATATCCTTACGAATAAGGGAATTAAATCTTTTTATCAAAATTTGGGCGATAAATCTTGCAAGTTTCAAGGGAATATACTACTTTTGCACCTGCTAACAGGAAATTGTGGCACGGACTTGTAGCTCAGTTGGTTAGAGCAACAGACTCATAATCTGGAGGTCCCTGGTTCAAGCCCAGGCTGGTCCACACTGAAAATCAAGGAGTTACGCAAATCGCGTAACTCTTTTTTTTATGTCTGCGTAAACAATGCGTAAACAAACTATTTCAGTCTCCGCTTTTGTGTCACGAAATGTTATAGAGTCTCGATGGAATTAACAAACAAATAAAAAGAAAAAATGCCATAACGATTCACATCGCCATGGCACAATCCTTAAAGAAGTTGCATTCATTTTTTCTTTTGACCTTTACAATCGCTTCGATTGCTTCTGACATGAGCAGACACATGAATGGTTTTGCCATTCTGGACTCGATCATATTCAGGAATGCGATTGAACTTACGGCCATCACTATCCTTTGCCATAATCATTCTAACCCGTCCCGTGGCGGGGGTCCTTAATTGGCTGCATGTTTCAGGCAACCGTTATCTTAATTACTCTAATGTAGCGTATCATAACTCTTGTAACTTCTTATGATTTGGCGATGCTTTATCTGCTGCGACATACAGACCATTGGAATCTATAACAGCATAAATATTTCCATTGCTTCGAGTGGTCAATACTTTCCCAAAGTATGTGCACTCATCGCTTGCATTATAGTATCCCACACCATTTGCGTAATTGGAATAACCAGAATACACATCAGAACCTTCTTTTGATGCCTCGGTATCCTTTGACAGTATGATTACTTTTACTTTACCCGTTAGGTTAAAAAGAGCTTTAGGAAATCCAGAATCATGGCCATGGTGGGGAGCTATAAGCACATCAATCCCTTGCCTCATTAAGACACGAAAATATATATTATTCTTTGAAAGCCATTCCCATCCCGCAGTCTCCAAATCACCTGCAAACAGAAATCTCACACCCCTATATTTAATATAACGTATAATACTGCTATTATTTCTTACTTTGCCCTTAAGGGTAGGTTCACTCTTGACCGTTTCAATCGGTATAGAGAAAGTCGTGTCAACGTCAAAGCCCCAATCAATAGTTTCAGGATTATCACCACGATACACCTTGTCTAGTTTTTTCTTATAAGTGTCATCTATGGTGTTGGCATCATCAAACTCTTCTGTATATGTGTGGCATAGTAAATAAGGTTCTAATTCTTTACAAATCCGCTCTGCATTCCTTACATGGTCACTATCAGGATGAGTAATGTGAAGCAGTGCTAAAGGATAGGACTTCCCCGTAGAAGTCACATAAGGTTTCGTCTTAAACAAATCACCTGTGCCATTTCTACAATAGTTTATAAAATCTACAGGATTTTGTTTTTCGTTAGAAGAACCACAGTCTATCATCATCGCGTACTTATTGGGCGAGCAAATATAATTGCAAGACGCGTTGCCCACATCAAATACTACTATTTCCATATCTTAACTTAACAACATTGGTAAATACAATCTCACTTGCATCATGACCTTCCATTCTGCCTCTTTAGACAGCAGTTCAACACTCTCTTTACTGAGTCCAAATAGCCCTGTACCTATAGCATAGGCTTTTTTGTGTTCTTCTTCTGAGGGTTTCAAACTCTTAAAGTCATCCCACAGGATGTTTCTTTTCAGTTTTGCCATGATTCTTTCTCCTGCCACAGCTGACGTATCACTATTCTTCAATTGAGTTATGTCTTCTGGCGTTATCTGGTGGGCTACCACAACCTCAGGGTAGATGTTATCATGCTTAAGGTTTTCCACAAAACCTTTCAGCATTCTTTCATTAACATCCCATTCCAATAGTGCATAGGCAAACCGCTTATCTGGATGTGCTTTCATAAATAGGTTCTGCTGTACCTGTATCTTCTTAATACGCTGCATGAATACTTCTGAAGTCCTCTTCAAGGTAATAAGTGGGTTAAAAATCCACTTGTCAGACACCTCACCATTACCTGCATCGCTAACTATGATGTACGAGCATTTGTATGGACTCATCTTGTCCGTTAGCACATGGGTCCCTTGGTTATCATACAACCCGCCATCCAGCAACATGGGTAGTTTCTTTCCTTTCATGACGCTTGTTCTAAAGGTTTGGGGTATTCGTATCGGACAGAAAGCAAACGGCACACACGATGATGCCATAACAGCCTTCGACACAGGAAAGAACTCATGGTAAAACGCGTAAACCCCATAATAATAGTTGTACATTCTCTCACGCGAGAACGTAAACTGGGATACCGTAGGATAGTCCGTTGCGTTGATAGTTACCACAGGACACGGTTTCAAATCCTTCAGTTTCTTCCCGTGGAAGAATAGTCTGTCATATTGCCAAGCTATCAGATTGCTCACTGGTAATACTTTATACCATACAAACCACAGCACAACAAATGAGACTGCCACTCCCCAACCACCACAAAACCACGTGGCCAAACCTACAAGGACTAACACCAAAAACAGATTAATTAAAGCCAAGTGCAACACACCTATACATATCTTCTTGCTGAACTCTTTCTCAAATCTCTCATAATTTCCTTCATGCAGAGCATAGCTAGCTGCAGTAATAGAACCTCCAGACACAGACGATATCACATCTACCTTGCCCAAAACACCTAGTTTATACAGGGCACGCAACGCGCCAATATGGTACGCTGCAGCCCTGTAACCGCCGCCCGAAAGGGCCAATCCAATTCTTTTACCATCGTTCGTCATAACCTAGTCTTCTTTGACGCTACCTAGATACTTCATTCCATCATGCTTCCCGTGATTGGTATTTTGCACCATACCATCAGTCTTCGTATATCCCGACTCTGAGACGAAGACATCCAGATAGTCACCATTCGTCTCAAATAAAATGTCGCCTGCTGTATTCTGCGTAATCGTATCATATTCGCTATAATAGTCCAGTTCATCACTGGGTGCTTCGCCCACAATCACCAGTTTCGGTGTTAGCTTATCCATCAGTGATGACGGTATATGCCCGCTCTTTCTTCCATGGTGGGGAGCAAATACTATAGTCTTATGAGTATTAGTCACCTTTTTATCAAACTCTTCTTGCATATCTGTTTCCATGTCACCCATCCATAGGAATGAAAATTTGCCTACAAGATACTTAATAGCTGGCGAAATATTGTTAGGGCTCCCGCCATCTGCTGCCGTCTCCAACGCTTCCTTATACAGGTTGTTATCTGTTATAGGCCACAAACAATAAAGCCCGGCTCCATCACGTTCGTTGTCCGACTCGTTCATCCACTTACGCTTACATCCTTTTTTAAGTTCGAAGCTTTTTTTGCTGTCATCGCGCAGTTTCTTATACCTCTTGAAATCATCCGTTTCCGTACCCTTCTTAGTTGTATTGTTATCAACACGATAGAAATTCAGGATGCCAAACTTGTCGTCGTACTCCACCAAACCTTTGATATGATCATCATCAGGATGGGTCGAAATAAAACGCTTGATGCCTTTACCTGATGATTCCGTTTCAATCTCGTCAAGGATGTCATCCTTAACGTCATCTGTAAGACAACAGTCAATTGTCGTAAAGTTGTCTGAGTTGTGTCGGATGTAGAACATGTCTCCATTGCCGACCGAAAAACTTTTAACTTTGCTCATTATTTAATCAATTTTTAAATTAATAACTGCCGCAAAGGTACACAAAAAAAATAGAACTTCCAATTTTCCGTGAAATTCTCACGGAAAATTGGAAGTTCTATTAAGTTATTAGTGCAAATATAATACTTTTCGTTATTTTTTCACGACTTGTAGTTTTTGTAGCTCCTTCAGGAATTCACTCACCAAATCACGATATTCTATAAACAGCTCACTCTTTGCCATCAATTCATCCAGTTTCGGATCAAGGTTCTTACTATATTGTTTCTGAAAATTGATGGTATTATGTACATAAACATGTTTCCGTATATAGGTACTGCCGTTTTCATCCTTCTCAAACATACGAACTGCATCACGCCTTAAATCAGGATTTCCCAACAAACTCAAGTCATGAGTTGCTACGGCGATCTGACAATTCTCAGCTATCGAGAGGTACATTTTTATGATAAAAGCCAGGGCTTTAGCATGTATACCCGCATCAATTTCATCTATGCAGGAACACTTTCTCCCCATTACGATGTCGTATATTACCACTAGCAACCTTATAATGTTAATCGTACCAAACGACTCTACCCCACTATCAAGTGATTTTTTGCCAGCATGAGCTGTCGAATGAATAAACCGCAAGTTCTTGTGTGATATTATGCCCGTAGGATACTGCTCCTGCATGGCCTTAACAACAATCTCTGGAGCTCCACTTTTTACCAAGTCAGAAATCAGCACACTCGCATCGTCCACCTCGTAGTCCACTATGTTTGTTCCCACGTCTGCCAATAGTTTCAGCAATAAAGTCTTCACACGTTTATCGCGTTCTTGATCGCCAGTTTGCAGCCTATCAGCCAGACTTTGATCACCACGTCTAACCAAACTGATTCTTTGACTAAAGTAATCGTAGTTTTGTCTCAGAATGACACTCTCCAAATTCAAGGCGCCAAACACAGACAAAACTGTACTGTTCTGAATCACATTTGCTTCCAACATTCGTTGGTCGTTTTTACTCAGGTCGCAGGCCTGTCCAAACTTGATAGTAACAGTATCTTTCTCCTTATTATATATTCTTTGATAAATTGGTGGATTCCCAGTTTGCCGCAGAACCTCCTCTTCTATCCTATCAGCACTCACTGCCACCTTATAATTATAAGATATATTACCTATATAATACGATATAGTGAGCACAGTTGGCTTGTTACGCGAATCATCATCTAGCAGAAACGGTCTGTACTTCGGTCTGTCATCTGGTTTATCCGGTTTATCTGTAGCTATCATCCTAAGATAGTTAAGAGCTGAAAACATCTTTGATTTGCCAGTGCCATTCAGTCCTACACATAGCAACAACCGCAGTATTCGCTTGCCGTCAATCTCTTGATACCACTCAGGCGGTAAAGCAGATGCCTTTTCTTTCTTCGATGCCAGAAATGACAACTCCACCTGATCCCTATAGGACATATAATTCTTTACTATAAACGATTCTACCATAATGGATGTTTTTTGAAAATACAAGAATGAAACATCTTTTGGGTGCAAAATTAATATAAAAAATCGAGAATAACAATTGTTTCCGTGAAATTCTCACGGAAACAACGCTTGTTTAACAAATAATGCCATCAATTCTCGCCAATAAATGATTGATTATTATCTCACAAATTCAAAATACGGGCTCCCATCGTAATCATTGTTTCTACTGAGAAGTGGATTATTGAGGAAGAACGATTCACGATAAGTTGCCAACGCTATTTCTGTTGTGGCATTAAGTATGGGTCTTGTATAGATACCTGCTGATGGGCGTGGTATTAGGCTTCAATATTGCAGGTTGTAACAGCATAATTGCAATAGTCTTTATATTAACGATATATAAATATTTTCATGGAGCGTAAATTTGCCACGAAAAGAAAATAATGTCACTTGGGTGTCACAACGTATAATTTTAGTAAGCCAAAAAAGAAATCATATTTTTCTTTTGGTTGGCAAATATATAATAAGAAGGTAGGGAAGGAGTAATATACAGTTCTTTTTCCCTACCTTTAAACATATAACTTTTCTTTATCATCCGCATACATATAATGTGGATAAATTAAAGTAAAGAGGATGTATAAAATTAATAATTGTCATCCGAATTACTATCAGTGCACTGAAATTCGTCCTATTTTGCATGTGTTTTTGAACTTTACAGCCATGCTTTTTCGATTATCGCAAAATTTAAAGTATTTTTGTAGTAAAATTCGGTGTAATATGAAGTTGAATAGAATAAAAGATATTCTTGACCAAAAAGGTATATCCCAAACATGGCTTGCAAAGCAGGTAGGCAAAAGTTTTAGTACAATTAATAGCTATGCTTGTAATAGATACCAACCAGATTTGGAAACACTCTTGGCTATATCCAGGATTCTCCAAGTTGACTTGAAAGATTTAATAACGGATGAAGACGAACGTCAGTGATTCTGACGAACGAATATTAGACTTGTATTTTATATAACGGAACTTCTGATAATACGGAATTATCTGCGAAAGGATAGACATATGAAGCCTGAAGAAAAAGCAAGAGTAAAGATTGACCAATGGCTAACAGAAGCTGGTTGGAAAGTAATCAATCGAGATGAATTCGAAGCAGACAGTTCGGCTGTTGCTGTAAGAGAAGGTTTGCTAAAAGGTAACAGAGAAGCAGACTATTTCCTTTTCATCAATGGAAAGGCTGTTGGCATATTGGAAGCAAAGCGTGAGGAAATAGATGCCAACAAAGGCGTGGTTTGTGATCAAGTTGAAGCCTACGCAAGAGGGGTTCCATCTTTTTATACAGCATATCAAAAGCCAATCCCTTTTTTATACACATCCAACGGCAAACAGCATTACTTTCATGATTTCAGGAAGAAGGATTCCGATTATGAAGAAATATTTGCTATGCATAAGCCAAAGAAACTTGTTGAGATGTTGGGGATTGAAGACCCTTTTGCAGGATTGCCCACATTGAATCCAAAAGGTTTGCGTGCATGCCAATACGAAGCTATAAATGGATTGGAAAAGAGCTTCCGTAATGGACTGAATAGAGCATTGATGGTGTTAGCTACAGGAGCAGGTAAGACTTACACGGCATGTTTGGCTTCTTACCGAATGTTGGCTTATACAAAGATGCGTCGTGTGCTTTTCTTGGTCGACCGGAACAATCTTGGCAAACAGGCTGAGGGAGAGTTCGGCACATTCCGCTTGACGGAGAATGGAGATGCGTTCAACACCATATATTCTGTAAATCGCTTGAAGTCTGCAAAAATACCAACTGACAGTAATGTAGTTATATCAACCATTCAGCGTCTTTTCTCTTTATTGAAGGGAGAAGACATAACAGATACTGACGATGATGATGCAGACAACACAACAAGCGAAGTTGTTCTGCCTGAAAATCCGAATTTGCCGCACGACTTCTTTGACCTTATCATTATTGATGAGTGTCACCGTTCTATTTATGGCAATTGGCGAAAGGTCCTTGAATATTTCGACACGGCTAAGTTGATAGGATTGACAGCAACACCTATTCCAGAGACAATGGCTTTCTTCAATAATAATCGTGTGGTAAACTACACGTTGGAGCAAAGTATTATTGATGGAGTGAATGTTGACCATCGAGTATATCGTATAAAAACCCAAGCTACCGAAGAAGGTGGTGCTATCCGAGAAGGCGACAAGCTTAGAAGAGTAACCTGCTATACAGGAAAAGTGGAGCAGATACTCAATAAGGAGACAAAAAACTATTCAAAAACAGAACTGAATAGAAGTGTTATCAATCCTGCTCAAATAAAGCTCATCTTGCAGACTTATAAAGATGCGGTTTATCGGGATATGTTCAACGACCCACAGCGTGAACCTAATTTTGACTACCTTCCCAAGACGCTTATTTTTGCTCTTAATGAAGCTCACGCCACCAATATTGTAAATATAGCGAAAGAGGTGTTCGAACGTAACGACGACCGTTATGTACAAAAGATTACCTATTCGGCTGGCGATAGCAATGAACTGATCCGTCAATTCCGGAATGATAAGGATTTCCGCATTGCGGTTACTTGCACATTGGTTGCCACAGGTACTGATGTAAAACCGCTTGAAGTTGTCATGTTCATGCGTGACGTAGAATCAGCTCCGCTTTATACCCAAATGAAAGGCCGTGGTGTACGCACTATCGGAGACGAACAACTGCGCAACGTAACCCCTAATGCCTTCAGTAAAGACTGTTTTTTCTTAGTGGATGCTGTGGGTGTAACCGAACACGAACATACCATACCGACACAAGTGGATGGTCCAGATACGGAAGTCATTACTTTAGAAACACTATTGGAGCGAATTTCACATGGTTTCTTACCAGATAATTATTTAAAAAGACTGGCTGCTACATTATCTAGAATCCATAACAAGGCTAACAACCAACAGCGTGAAGAGTTCTTCAATCTCGCACACGATGCGATGAATGAAATAGCATCACGTATTTATGATGCGCTTGAAAACCAACAGTTGCCTGAGTTTATCGATACTAACCATCCAAACAACGAACGTAAGGGATTGGTGTCTGCTTTGGCGAACCATGCCGATGCACGTAGATATATCCTCATATTGGCGAAAGGATTTGTAGAGACTTTGATGCCTGGCGAAGACACCCTTATTTCACAAGGGTTCTCTATAGAAGAGGCGAAAAGTACAACAGATGCATTCGAAGAGTTCTGTCGCATGCATTGCGATAATATAGAAGCCTTGCGCATCATCTACAACAATAGTGGCGAGGCTATCACATATTCCATGCTGAAAGATTTGGAGAATAAATTGAAAATGGCAAATAACCGCTTCACTTCCAAACAGCTGTGGAATTCTTATTCTATTGTTGTATCAGACCAAGTACGACGTTCAACCAAGAAGGAAGAAGCCGATGCACTTACCAATATCATCCAGTTGGTACGTTTTGCATATCGACAAGTAGAGAAGTTGGAAAGTGCCGTTAGCTCTGCCGGTCGTTATTTCAACCTTTGGGTAGGACACTATCAGCGTAACTACAACCTTACCGATAAACAGCGTGACATCATGGCTTTGATAGCAAACTATATTGCTTGCAATGGTGCATGTACCGTAAAGGATGTGAGAGAAGACGACCAAGACCGAGGCATACAGTTGATAAAAGCATTTGGTAACATGGCTAAAGCGAATGAAGCCTTACAATCTGTATTCAATTTTGTAGTATATAGAAAAACAGCATAACAAATATGGCAACAAATATCTCAACCGAGCAGACGCTCACCAAGAAAGTGTGGAATCTCGCAACAACCCTTGCTGGACAAGGTATTGGCTTTACAGACTACATAACCCAATTGACCTATCTTCTTTTTCTGAAGATGGATGCCGAAAATACTGAACTCTTTGGAGAAGAGTCTGCGATTCCGGTAGGCTACCAATGGACAGACCTTAATTGTCTTGATGGCATGGAATTGGTGGAACAATATGAAGCAACTCTTAAACTTCTCAGTGAGCAGGACAACCTTATCGGTACCATCTATACCAAAGCCCAAAACAAGATTGATAAGCCAGTTTATCTGAAAAAGGTCATCACCATGATTGATGAAGAGCAATGGCTCATCATGGATGGCGATGTAAAGGGTGCTATATATGAAGGCATTCTGGAAAAGAACGGACAAGACAAGAAGAGTGGGGCAGGTCAATATTTCACACCTCGTCCACTCATTCAAGCAATGGTAGATTGCGTGAATCCACAGATTGGTGAAACCGTGTGCGACCCTGCTTGTGGTACAGGTGGTTTCTTGCTGACAGCATACGACTACATGAAAGACCAGTCGGAAAACAAGGAGAAGCGAGACTTCCTTCGCAACAAGGCATTGCATGGCGTGGACAACACACCGCTTGTGGTGACATTGGCTTCCATGAATCTCTATCTGCACGGAGTGGGTACAGACCGAAGCCCGATTGCTTGTGAAGATTCATTAGAAAAGGAACCTTCGACATTGGTTGATGTCATCTTGGCTAATCCTCCTTTCGGAACACGCCCGGCAGGTTCAGTGGAAATCAACCGCCCCGACTTTTATGTGGAGACCAAGAACAACCAGTTGAATTTCCTTCAGCACATGATGTTGATGCTCAAAACAGGCGGTCGTGCTGCGGTAGTGCTTCCTGATAATGTTTTGTTTGAAGCCGGTGCAGGTGAAACTATCCGCAAACGATTGTTGCAGGACTTCAAACTGCATACCGTGCTGCGCCTTCCTACAGGTATTTTCTATGCTCAAGGTGTAAAAGCCAATGTGCTGTTCTTTACAAAAGGGGAACCAACAAAGGATATTTGGTTCTACGACTATCGTACAGATGTGAAACATACTCTTGCCACCAACAAATTGGAACGCCATCATTTGGATGATTTTGTGGCTTGCTATCATGCCGAGAACATCAATGAACGCACTGAAACATACAATGCAGAAACTAATCCACAAGGGCGTTGGCGCAAATACAGCATTGATGAAATAATAGCTCGTGATAAAACCAGTCTTGATATTACATGGATTAAGCAAGGTGGAGATTCCGATGACCGTTCCTTGGCTGAATTGATGGCCGACATCAAAGACAAGAGCCAAACGATAAGTGCAGCTGTGTTGGAGTTGGAAAAGCTATTGGCAAACATAGAAGAGGATTAAAGGTATGGAAAACAATATAGTCATATCGATGGAGCAACAGTTTGGCGAAGTCGTTGATATTATTCTTCAACATAAAAGCCGCGCATCCAGAGCCGTTAATGAAGAATTACTCCTTACGGCTTGGCATGTGGGTGGCTATGTTTCTGCCAAACTGAAAAGCGAAGAATGGGGAAGTAAGGTGGTATCTCAATTATCAGAATATATACGTTCTAAACGACCGGATATAAAAGGATATGGACGTAGCAGTATCTACAATATGGTTTTGTTTTATGATGAATATTCATCTGAAACATTTACTTCAACAGTAGAACGATATTTGAATTCCGAATTTGTCCAGCCAAGAATTGGACAAATTGAAACATCCGTATTTCTATCTTCGCAAGAAGCAAATGCAATTGTGCAGGCAACGTCTGCACAATTTGTCCAACCATTGGCTGGACAAATGCCTAAAATATTGGAATTGACAACGTTTACAAATCACACCGAAATTCTTTGTCGATGCAAAAGCAATGAAGAACGGTTGTTCTATATTCTTTATGCAAACAAAGAACATTTGGTAAAAAGAGAACTTCAACGGTGCATTTCCAATCAGACTTATTCAACGCTGTTGAGCAGCAAAAACAACATGTCAAAAGGATTGCTTGAAACATATCCCAATGCACCTGTAATGTTCAAAGATACGTTGTTTGTTGATTTTCTTAATCTACCGAAGAAGCATAGTGAAACAAAACTGAAAAACAGTTTGGTGGAAAACATGAAACAGTTCATCCTTGAATTGGGAAAGGAATTCATCTTCATGGATCAAGAATATAAATTGAATGTCGGTGCATCTACCTATAAAGCTGACCTATTGTTTTTTCATCGTGGTCTGCAGGCTTTGGTAGCGGTAGAACTGAAAAAGACGAAGTTTCATCCAAGAGACCTCGGACAATTGGAATTTTATTTGGAAGCCCTTGACAGAGATGTGAAGCGTTCCAATGAGAATCCATCCATTGGAATTATTCTTTGTCCTGAAGCCGACCGAGTGGTAGTGGAATATGCAATGAACCGTAGCATGAGTCCCACAATGATAGCAGAATATAAGCGTATTCTTATTCCACAAGAACGTATGCAACAACAGCTGAATGAATTTTGCAATTTGTTTCTAACTAAAAAATAATAGTCATGGATACCAAGAAACTACGTCAAAAGATACTCGACCTTGCTATTCATGGCAAGCTAGTACCACAAGATCCCAACGATGAACCTGCATCGGTGTTACTAGAACGTATCCGTGCAGAGAAAGAACGATTGGTAAAAGAGGGAAAAATAAAGAAATCCAAATCTTCAAGAACTACCGATACGTCCCATTATGAGAACGTACCGTTTGAAGTCCCTGAATCATGGTGCGTTGTTTCATTGTCAGAATTATTTATGCTCAACCCTAAAAATGAAGTTGAAGATAATGCGGAAGTTGGGTTTGTTCCTATGACAAATGTGGAAGATGGGTTCTCTGGCGACCATACTTTTGAAGTACGAGAATGGAAGGGAGTTAAAAAAGGATATTGTCATTTTCAAAATGGAGATATTGGAGTGGCAAAAATATCACCATGCTTTGAGAATTTGAAGTCATGTATTTTTCATTCTTTGCCAAACGGATTTGGTGCAGGAACTACAGAACTTGTAATATTAAGGAGCATGGGAGTGTATTCTCCTTTTTATTTGTATTTGTTCAAATCTACTTGGTTTATTTCGCAAGGAACAAAGTATTTTAAAGGAGTTGTAGGACAACAGCGAGTGAATAAAGCCATTTTTACAGAATTGGAAGTTCCTCTACCGTCTTATGGAGAGCAACAACGGATTGTAGCTGATATAGAAAAATGGTTTGCCTTTATTGACATTATTGAAAGTGGGAAAACAGACTTACAAACCACTATCAAGCAGACCAAAAGTAAAATACTTGACCTTGCAATCCATGGTAAACTTGTACCACAAGACCCCAACGACGAGCCTGCTTCCGAACTGCTGAAACGCATCAATCCTGCTGCTGAAATCACTTGTGATAACGGGCAGTATGGGAAGATGCCCGAAGGATGGTGCGAGACTATTTTGGGAGAATTATTTGAGCATAATATAGGTAAAGCATTGAACTCGTCTAATCAAGGGGGGATAATGCGTGACTATTTAACAACTTCTAATGTATATTGGGATACATTTGATTTGTCTGTTGTAAAGCAGATGCTTTTCAAAGAAAACGAATTGGAGAAATGTACTGTAGTTAAAGGAGACCTTCTTGTATGCGAAGGCGGTGACGTTGGTAGATCTGCTATATGGAATCAGGATTATGATATATGCATTCAAAATCATCTGCACAGATTACGACCTAAAGCAGAATTGTCTGTTCGTTTTTACTATCATGTTCTAAAATATTTGAAGGATAATAATATGATAGGTGGCAAAGGAATTGGCCTTTTAGGTTTATCGTCAAAGGAATTACATAAATTGCCGTTTCCTCTTCCCCCTTATAATGAGCAGCAACGTATAGTAAACAAAATAGAAGAACTATTCACGTTGCTTAACAATATACAAAAATCCTTAGAAGTGTAAATGAATGCACTTCTAAGGACTATCAAACGTTACCAATTCACCACCTTGTCCACAATCTTCTGCTGTTCGCTTGCAGTTCGACGTAGATAGATACGGGTAGTTTCTATGCTCTCATGTCCCATTAGGTCAGCAAGCAAGGCAAGGTCATTGAAGCGGTCGAGGAAGTTCTTAGCAAAACGATGACGGAATGAATGAGGATAGACGACCTCCTTATTCATTCCGTATTTTTCAGCAAAATGCTTTAGCTGTTGGGCAATGCCACGTGTAGTTATTCGCTCGCCAAAGCGGTTCAAGAATATATATCCCGAAATGCATCCTTTAGCTTTTAGCCATTTGGATGCTTCTATACGCAAGGCTTTTGGAATGTATAAGCGACGGACTTTTCCGCCTTTACTATAAAGGTCAAGATGCCCAATTTGGACATGCTCAGCTTTTATATGCAACAATTCGCTGACACGTGCTCCTGTAGCTGCCATAAACCATACTACAAAATACCATTCATCATAACCATCTGCTTTTAGACGTGTTTTAAGAAATTTGTAATCGGCATCACTGATTACATTTTCCAAGAAGTTCTTCTGTTGGACTTTTACGAATTTCACTTTCAGTTTCTCTTGCTTTGTAAATTCAAGATACTTGTTGATGCCTTGTAAACGTAGGTTTACAGTCTGTGGTTTGAAGTTCTCCACCAAAAAACCTTTGTATGCCAATAGGTTCTTTTTGTTGATTTCCCCGTAATGACTGAGAAAATACTGCACCGTCCACACATAAGAAGTAACGGTGTTCTTTGCCAAATTACTCTTGGCCAGATTGTCTTTGAATTTTGGTACCATATTACATTGAATTAAAATGAATATAGTATCAATATAAAGAAGACGTATCGGGCATTATCAGAACTTGCCTGGTTCGTGGTGTGTTGCGCCAATGGGAACGCTGTGTTCTTTAAACGACGGGGAGAAGCAAACAGGTGTAGAAAGAATAAATCTTGATGTCAAATATTTGAGAGGTGAGCGTGATGCCAAAACTCTAACAGCAGGTAAGTTCACACCATCAAATTCACTTCTGATATTGGTTGACGGAGAAAATTCTGGAGAAGTTTTCAGAACTCCAATTGAGGGCTATCAAGGCAGTACTTTTAAGCGACTGTCTATAAAAGATAATATGAATACAGACTATGTCTTGCAAGTTATAAACTTACATCGTAAGACACTGAGAGAAAATAAGGTCGGCTCTGCAATTCCGCATCTGAACAAGAAACTATTCAAAGAAATAGAAGTGCCAATACCCCCTTATAATGAACAGAAGAGGATTGTTGAAGCTATCAATATCACATTCAAGCATCTTGATACGATAATGGAGAGCCTATAAACTCTCCATTATCGTATCTAATTGGACAAACGCCTTTCTAACAGCACTTACGATTCTTTTTTGTTCCGTAAATGGCGGCAACGGAATATATGTATTTAATATTTTTTCTTTGGATATGTTGGGCTGTGCTCCACCACCTCCCATTTTTATAAATTCATCCCTATGGGATAATAAAAAGAAAAACAAAAACTCTTTGTCTATAACATTAAAAGTTTCACAAGCACAACACGCTTGATTCGTTGTGGCTGGATAAGTTAATATTCCGATCTTGCCTATTGTCGCTCCATACATGGCAATTAATACACTTCCAGCAGGATTAAGTTTTACAGAAGTTTCGTTCAGGGCTTTCTCTGTTATGTATTCGGGGATATGAGTAATATATCCATCGTTTAAATCTCCTGTTTTTAGCCAAGGAATATTTCCATTATAATAATCCTTATTCAGCCGACTTGGTGTGCTACCAGATTGCCATCTACCAATTTTCCCAAGTGTTGTCCAACTCCAATTTTGAGGTACTTCAAAAGGCAAGTTCTGATAATGCCCGTTATCACAAGTGATTTCCGCAGCAGGATTGATGCGCTTGAGCAGTTCTGACGCGGGTTCATCGTTAGGGTCTTGCGGTATCAGTTTGCCGTGAATGGCGAGGTCTAGAATCTTGCTCTTAGTTTGTTTGATGACGGTTTGCAAATCGGCTTTTCCCTGCTCGATTTGGTTTATCAAAGAAAACCATTTCTCTATTTCTGCAATAATACGTCGTTGTTCAGCGAGTGGAGGTAATGGTACGAAAAAATCATCTATTGCTTTAAGTGGAACATTCTTAATTGTACTTCCTGTTGCTGATTTAAATGCGTATTTAAGGAAATAATCCGATTCCAGCAAATAGCAAAAGTATACTTTATGTAATAGTGACGAAATATTAAAATAACATGCACTTTTTCCAAGAATAACCCTTTCGCCATTATAGGTGCCAACATTGCCAATTGTTCCATTTATAGATACTAGAATAGATGTCTCATTCAATGGCTTTCGGTATTTTAGATATTCATTTTCAGAGACTCTTTTAGTATCTTCTTTAATTTTTATCTTATGCTCTGATAAATTATTACCGTTTATGAAATAGTAATCTCCGGAACTATCATATTGTGGAGTTCCATGCAAACCATCTCCTATTATCGTAGAAATATTTTGCAATGTCGTCCACTCCCACGAACTCGGCACTTCAAACGGCACATTCTCATAATGGGACGTATCAGAAGCGCAATACTATATAAGTAAAACACTTCTGATTATTATCTTCTCCTTCTAGTGTTATTATTATTCTTCTCTCCCCACGGCATATCCGACGATGAACCACCGCCACTTGTGCCAACATTAGTCTGTGCTGGACCACCTGAAAGCATCTCAAATGTAGCACCAAGCAGTTGGGCTTGAACCTGGCTCACTTGCTCAAACGGCTCAAAGATTTCATTGACAAGTTCATATTCGGTAAACTCACCATTCAGATACTTTTGTATAACTGGATTGTACCACTCGAAATACTTCGCATCCTCAAAGGTCTCATTTCCCACCTTAGTTTGAATGCGAAGGCTTGGTATGTTTGAGTGGCGAGGCGATATGCGAATACCTGTGAGTGTTGCACCCGATGAGAGGCGATATCGATGCGGATTGGCCTTTCTGTCAAGTGTGTCAATACGCTGCTTCTGCTTTTCTATGGTAGCTTCGTGAGCAATGAGCTTTCGCTCGGCAACTTCAGCCCGTTTGATTGCCTTGTCAATCTCCACCATGTAACCATTGCGATATTTCGCTAGTTCGGCCTTATGTTGCTCCTTTAGTTGCAGCACTTCCTGTTCTAATTTAGCTATGCGTTGCTGTAACTTTTCTATCTGATTGTCCTTATCCGATAGTTTTTTCTTTGCTTCAGCCAATTCTCCAGTACCGAAGAATGACAATATCTTTGAACGTCCTTCACGTGCCTTTTCAACTTCTGCTTGTAATCTCTCTATATCATCTTCGTATTTCAACATCTGCTCACGATAGTATTGGCCATTTGACTTATGACGGGCTGTAGAACCCACCACACCACGTTGCAAGCCGAATGACTTCATTGCGATAGCATAAGTGTTTTGATATTGGAACAGTTTCCCACGAGCCATCACGTCATCTGCTGATAATCGTGGCCCACTTTTGGTTGCATACTTCTTGTCACCCTCACGCTCCTTACGTTTACGCTCTGTGGTCACGATGGGTACGATGGTGGCATGAAGGTGGGGTGTCTTCTCATCCATGTGCAGCACATACGATACAAGATTCTCTTCACCGAATGTATCTTTGAGCCATGATAGGTTAGCCTTAATCCATTGGTCAAGTTTACCTTCACGCTGAAGCTTCATCATCTGCTCGTGTGTTCCTGTCAAGATGATACGTATAGCTTTAGTCTGATTCTTACCGACCTTTCGGTGCAGACCTGCATGGTCTATACGATACTGAATAGCCTCGGTTCTGTTGGCAACTCCTTGCGGAAATTTTATCAGTTCCCGATTCAGATGTGTCCGCTTAGCATCGGCATTATCCGGCACATATGTTTTACCCTTTGCATCCTTTCTCTCTATATGGCACGACATGCCACTATCACTGCCACAGCCCCGCTGGAGGTGGCATACTGCATATTGAATATCACTCATAATGTTTTTAAGTTTTGATTACGGGTATAAGGGATAATAAAATTCCGTCAAGAGGAACTCGCATAATATCGGAGTCGAGAGGTGTACTTTCGCTTATGGGCTTTTTCTGTTGCCACTCATTGAGGTGGAGGATAAGAAAATGCCCTAATAAGCTACGGAATTTTATAAATCCCTTATACCGCCTATCTGCGTTTGTTCATATATCAAGCTAAAACATTCAGTTCTTTCATACGTAAGTATTCTTCGTAAGTAATTGCATTGCGCCTACTATTTTCTGCCTTCTTATCTCTTTCTTCTTGTTCCTTACGCTCGTGCGCTCTAGCTCTTTCGTTGATGAACATTTTTAGACTTCCAAGTATTACGTGAGGGTCAAAGTAGCTGTAAAAGTGCAGATAATGCGCTGATTTGAACCGGAAGAAGAACAACAGCAGTTCGTCGATTTTAAGCCAATGGTAATCGTTGGTTATAATGGTAGCCAGTGTTCGCATTTGGCTTTTATCGATATCCTGTTTAAGTCCGCAAAATAGACTCGCATCCAACAATTGTGGGACAAGCCATGCTTCTGGGATATTGGTGCCATAAGCCAGTCTGACGATGGATAATGTCGGAGAGTCACCAAAATAGCACAAGTTCGAGTTGTTGCAAATATCGAGTTGTCGGTCTGGTGTATTTGCTAATAAAAAAGATTCACATGTGCCATAGGTGTCAAGTACCTTTTGAACAGTAGGTATCTTGCATTGGTTGGTTATCTGCAATGAGTTCTTGCATGAGTTCCATTGCTTCGATTTTTGTATTTTCTCCTCTGCTTCTATTTGGTGCAGTACTGATGATATTTGTTTCATTGATGTTCTTTTTTATTGGTTCAGTTACCCATGTTTTTTGGATCAAGAAATTCATAAAGTTTTTCCTGAATCTGGCTTCGCGAGATTGAATGTATTGAGGTACATAGGCAAATATGGCTTCTTTGTCAGTTTCGGGAAGGTTGTTCCACATACCTCTTAGGATTTCGGCATCTCCAATAGGCTTTCCGTACATGGCCCAAATCTTATCAAAGGTATATTTGCTTTCATTTCTTACGATTGTACTTTGTACCTCATTGATGATGATATCTTTAGAATCATCATTATTATTGTTATCTTTAGAGTTATTATTATATAGGCATGGAGGGGCATTCGTTTGTATGCCATTGTATGCAGTCGCATCCGAATGTATACGAGAAAGAGAAGTCGCTGCCACTTGGTTTTCTTTATCGTCGGAATTCTTAGTGGAATTTTTCTTATAACGGGATTCAGCATTTCGTTTATTCCTCTCACACGTCTCCGCATAGTTTTCTTTGTTTCGGTCTATTTGCACTTGGTACATTGCGAATAAGCCCTGCATTGTATCTTCAGGGAAATTAGGTAAACTCCCATCATAGCCATATTGCAAAATCGCTTTGAATAGTTGACCAGCCTTTTCATCAGACAAGCAATTGATAGCAAATCTATTGTCCAAATGAAGGATGATACTTGAGATGTTCTTTTTAGCCATATTCATTCCCTACTTTTATAATATTCTTTTGCCTAATTTGGCCGCTTTTGCCAATGCGAGAGCTTTCTCTGCATCGATTATGATTTTTCGCCCAATTTGTGTTATAGCGTCATCTATGACACCACTTTTCTTTATACGATTGGCGGTAGGAACACTGCATCCAAACACCTGTGCAATTCCTTCTATGCCATAATAATTCTTTTGTTGCAGAATCGTTGGTGAGGGGGTATTGTTTGATGCACAATTCTTGATAAGAAAGGTGAGTTCTTCACCGGTCATCATTGCTATCGGTTTTTGAAGTAACTGATTGTAGTCAATGTTGTTAGTCATAAAATCTCCTTTTATTTAAAATTTAAATCATTGGTTGTTGATAAAACCTCTAATAGTCTCTATGAAATCGATTTCGAGAGCAAATGTAGTTGGATTAAAGAAGAAGATTGGTCGGATTATTTATACCTTAATAAAACCGATTGTTTTTTATAGATTTCCGTTGTTGTAGAAATAAAAAAAGGTAATCAGAAAGTTCCAATTACCCTGCTTGCTTGAAAATAGATTCTAAGAGATATTCCTGAATATGGTTGTCCATTCGTCAACGATTTCTTTGGCTCGACTAAAACTTTTACCCTTTTGAGGTGACCTTAATGAAAACACTTTTAATTCTCCAAAGCGTTTTTGAGGGACATCTATCCCATATTTTTTACCCGAGAATTGTTCAATTGCCCGATGAAAAGAGGTGTATTTCAAATTTGCATTAATCTTATTTGCATTGATTAATGCTCTCAATAAATAAGCCAATGCGATAGGTTCGGGATGCTTGAAGAGAAATTGCTTGATGGAAGTCTTTAATGCTTCCTTATCCCCATTTAACAATTCATCGATTGCTGATATCGATTTCTTGATGCCACGATTTCCCTTTGAACTCCGTAAAGCAAAGGCTATTTCTTTCCAAAGTTCAGAATCACAATTTTCTGATGCATCTTCCCATGAATGCTTCGTCTCTTTTCCGAGTTCCATACTATTGGGGACAATATAGCCAATGCATGTACGAATCATTAATAAGTCTTCTTGGTCTATATTTTCTGTAGTTGCAATCTTGTCTAAAATATGCATGATACGTGTAAGTCCGTAATCAAAGACTACGAAGTAATACATACAATAGATTAGCGGATGCTTTTGGGTAACGACTAGTTCCCTTAAGATGTACAAGAATCCTATAGCCAAATCAGAAGCAGATTGTATAAAAGTTAAGCAATCCTTAACCAATTCTTTGCATTGCTCTTCGATCGGCAGATTGTTAGTTTGATACACGTTGCCATTTTTAGCAATGTCAGTAACATATGATTTAACAGCCAAAGGCATCATATTCCAGATGTCATCATGGTATTCTGTTATTGGTTTGGGAACAAAGGGTATTGGTTGACTCTCTTCTTCTGGTGGAACGCATTCTTCAACCAAAAGAAACAAATCATACAAAATGGATAGGTCACCATGTGCTATGTTGTCAATTCGTTCTATGAAGATGGCATATTCTTTTTCATGCTCAGTCTTCCATGAACGGATTATCATATCGGCTTTCTCCTTCTGGGCTTTAATGTTGTAAGAGGGGAATAGTGTATTAAAATCAAGCATGCTGTTCCTTTTTATGGGTTATACATTCTTCATTTTTGAAAGCAACAAATTCAGTTCTTCTATGCTAAGGCTGGATAATTGTGCAATCAATTCGTCTCGATTCGTTGTTTGTGGAGTTAAATTCAATAGTTTAGAATTGTACTCCATTTGTTTTTCTAGGGGATAGTGTTCTATGTATATTTGCGTGATGCTATGGTCGGTTACGGCATGTCCCATACTTTCAGAAATATAATCTAATTCCACTCCAGCATTGCGTAGGTTTGTCGCAAAAGAATGTCGGCACCAGGTTCCTGATGGAGAAATTGATTCATCCCAATGTAATACTTCCAAACAAATCTTTCGTACTCGATCTTTGATATTGGAATTTTCTTGTGATGTATGCTTTCTTCGCTCCTCTTCCGAAGTGCTTCCTTTTAGAATATTGGGAAAGACAAAGCCATCTCTGTTAGGTTTTGCTGCAATTTCATCCAATATGTATTTCAATGGCTCAATAATAGGAATAATAACCTCAGAACCATCCTGGCTTCTACCTGCTGTTTTCTTACGGTTGAACCGAAAGGCTTTGCCTTGATTCTGATAATAGTAGGCATCGTAAGTTAGTCGACCTGCATCAGCAAGGTTAAAACCATTACATAGATATTGTGCTAAGAATAATCCTAAAGAATAATGTGCTTTCTGTCTATACTCTTCAGGCCAGTGGCTTGGGTACTCTTTCGATACGAATAGTTTGTAGAGTTCGGTCATTTGACCAACATTCAAATAGTTTTGCCTGCGCTTGGCACTTTTAGGAATGCTGACTAATCCTTTTTCTTTCTTATTTGAAAAGGGATATGGAACGTCTTTCAGATAACCTTCTCTAAGACATCTGTTCCATACAGCACGGCAAGCTCGCAAATAAATTCCGGCAGTGGTATCACTTATCTTTCCAATGATTTTACCATCCTTGTCTTTGATACCATTATGCATGCCTTCTTTCCACTTTTGTATTTCGGCTGCACTGATATTGAAGCCGACAATCGCATTCTCTCCTAAAATCTTTTTGAATGACTTCAAGGCACATTCGTAACTTTCAGATGTGGTAAAACGAATACCGTTATCGTTCGTTTTTAGTTCATGGATGATAGTGTCCCAAATCTCAAAAAAGGATTTATCTTTTGTGTTGTTTGTAATATCAGACTTACCAGTTGTGATTGCTGAACGCACCATCTCAAATGTGAGGAATCCTCCTTTATTGAGATTTTCCAATAAAGCTTTGAATTTGGGGATGTATGTGTCCTTCCATTCTCTTTGAATACGATAGTTCTCTGAATTACTTTTCGAAGCGTTGCAGATATCAGAAAAGCGTTTTTCAGAATAAGAACTTCCGACGGAGTGGTAGAAGATTTTACGATCTACAGTGAAACGAATAGCAAGAGGATACTCGCTTGCATTTTTACGATTAGTACGAGTGTCAAGGACTAAAGAAGCATTACAATTACGCTCTTTGATGATGGGTAAGGATTTTGTAAGTTGGGCCATTTGAAATAGCTTTTTGAATTAAACATCTTGTTAATTACGCGGCTATTTCGTAGATACAATGTCCCCAAATGCCACGTGAACCGCTATATGATAGCAGTCAAAGTGCAGCTAGGGGACAATCTTCGAGTCTATTATGTCGCTGTAGATGGTGCCGGGCCGGTGCTAATCGGTCACCACATAATAACTCTTATGTAAGTTTAACATTGGCGCTGCCCTCAAATCGCGCGACTTACATTGACCACAACGGGCTTTTTTATTTCTTCCGTGTGCAAAATTATGATATCTTTTGCTTTCATTCAAAAATTCATGATACGAAACGAGACTCTATGATGATTTTTAACTTTCAGATTTAAACAAGTATGATTTTTCTTCATACTACAGTATTTGTTTACGCAGGCTATTTGCGTAAACAGAAAAGGATAAATTAGGGCGGTTTTGCAATGCCTCACTTATTGTGGTCTGGTGTTTTTCTGCGTAAACAATGCGTAAACAAACTATTTGAGTCAGGGGTATTATTAGAGTTTCAATGAATAATTCAAAAACGTAAATGATTGAATATCAGTATGCATTTATTAAAACAAACTCTCAAGGAATATCAATTTTTCCGACTCATAATCTGGAGGTCCCTGGTTCAAGCCCAGGCTGGTCCACAAAGCATAAAACAAAGAAAATCAAGCCGTTACAAAGAGATTTGTAGCGGCTTTTTTCTTTGCACACAAAAGTTCATTGCACACAATTTGCACACAGCTTCCGAGAAGTACTGATAATCAATGATAAACGAAACACACCGGTAAATTACATCGCATTTCATCTCGTTTCTTTCTTTCATAACTATTGCCTTACCGGTTGAGGTTTTTCACCGATAGTATAATACAAATAAAAGGGATAAGCTACACACCGATAGTTATCCCTTTTATTCTCAAAATCACTTTTTGATAGGAGGAATGAGCCCGTATTTTGCGGCTATTTCAAATAAGCGGTCACTGTTATATCGATACTGCCCCACTATCATAGCGGAATATTCACTATCAGTTTCATCATAGTCATAATTGGGATAAAAACTACTAACCTTATGGAATAAAGCCCTACCTTCCTCATCAAACATATTCTTAATGATATTGCCAATAGCAATCCAATCGTTGTAATAATAAGTAATATCCACTTGACTTCATCAATATAAAGTTCGCGTTCCCTTTGAGCTTCCTCATGTTCTTTGATATTCCTTTCCAACCGCTCAAAGTAAGCGTCACCGAGTCCTTTCTCTTCAAGTGTTTTATCAAACATATCAATGATTTCATCTGAAAATTCTTCTTCATCGTCATCTTCGGTCCAATCATCCAAAGTGGCAAATATATCTTCCCCGTTATCTTCTTTCTCTGGTGAAGAAGTATCTTCAACCTCTGTTTCATCCTCGCACTCAATATCCGGCCCTAACATATCGATAAGCTCGTCAATGGTATACTCTCTTTTCTCTGGAGTATTCTCCGCAACGTCTTCTTGGGTAGTAGGCTCGTTTACGCTCGCTTCCTGTTCTTGAACAACAACAGGCTTTTCTTCTACTGCTTTCTTTTTCTTTGGAGATTTCTTTTTAGCTCCTACAACCTCAGTAGTCAAAGGTTGTTCTTCTTGGGTTCTTTTCTTACGTGTCATAACTTTATTTATTTTGACATTAATAATTTTCCGAGTAATTGAATTTTCGGTTAATACATATATCCACGATATTGTCAGAATATAAGGGAATAGGGTATTTTAACTATATTATTAAGCCCTCGCACCAGTAATTTAGCACAAAGAAAGCTCGGTTATCCTAATGAGTAGGTATTACCGGGCAAAGAGAGAAGACAGCTCATATAAGCTATATAGGCTATAAAAACGAGGTCAAAAGGTTGGTGTTCTTAGTTCGCTCTTCTTTCTCAAAGCTCGCCAGATATGCTTCTGTAGTTCTTAGTCGGTATGCCCCAAAGACTCGCTTATATACGAGATATTGACTCCGCTTCGTTTCAATACGGTTGCGTATGAGTGTCTTGCGGTGTATGTGGTAATGTTGCCGATTCCCAATTCTTCACCTATCAACTTCATACGCTTGTTTATTCGTTTTACTACATCACGAGTTATGGCTTTAGCTTCAATTGCCGTTTCATTCCCTTTCATATATGGAAATATATAATTGTCAGGTAGAGGCTTATTTCCCCATTTATCAATGACAGCCTGCATTTGTACTGAAATAGTTGCTCGTATCTCTTTTCTGTTTTTTGTTGTGCGCTCTGTTTTCTGCCTTACAAAGCATATCTCACCGTCCACAATATCCGAGAACTTTAGTTTCAGCATGTCTGTCGGATTGATACCGTTACACAAGTAAATGAATATCCAAAGGTCTTTATACCTATTAGTCGTTTCATTTCCGCTCTTATAATCGAAAATAGCTTTCAACTGTTTCTTTGTCAAGCCTTTCTTTCTTCCAATACCGGTCTTTATCTCAAACAAGCCTTTTCCAAATGGGTATTGCGACTCTTTGATAACTCCGGCTCTCTTTGCTTCATTCATCAAAGTACGAATATTCCTCATGTGCATACCGATTGTAGAAACGCTTCTTGTCTTTGACCAAAGTTTCTCACATTTCTGCAACCATTCAACAGTAATGGCACTGAACGGAATATCTTTTCCTCCAACTTCTTCAACCATAACTAAAGTACATTTGAAGAATTGCATTGTTCCGATTCTATCTTCGCTTTTCAATTCCTCAATTTTTGCTCTTATGACACTATTTAGAGTGTCTCCGGTTGCCTTTCCCAAACGTAAATTAAGCGTATTGAAAGAGAATATTCCCTTTTCTGCCAGTGCTTCAACATTCATCCGGACTAAAGAAAAACAGCTTTCAATGGCTTGTTTGATTTTTCTGTATTCAAACGATTTACTGCCCGGCAGCTTGTTCCATTCTTCTTTTGTCATACAAATGCCAATGGAATCATATTTTGGCCTCTTCTGATAATAACCCTTGATTTTAACAGGATATTTACCCTCCTTGTTGATTGTACGTGCACCCAGTACCGTAGAAACTACGACACCATCTTTAGAATAATTGAACATGATTTTTAGTAATTACATGCAAGTGGAATTGCTTGCAATAATCTATATATCTATTTTTTGAGGGAAATATAGACGGGTTTGAAACGTTTTGAAGCCTTTTGAATAGTTTAGATATTTTCTTCAAGAGGTTTAAGCAAAGATGCAAATTATATGATATAATACTACACTTTTTATCAAAGAAACTAAATTCTTATTTTCAAGAAATAGAAAATCAATATCCTCTCAATAATTCGTACATTAATGATTTGAAAAAGCGTTTATAAATAAACAATATGTCTTTTCTATCGTTTATTTAATGTATAATACAATACTGTATAATTATCAAATTTGATAATTTATACCATGAAATTTGTTATCACAAAAAATAAAATTCTTATCTTTGCAGAAAGATAATGAAATTGCATGAATATCTATACAGAAGATGAAGCATTAATAGAGTTGTTGGAAGTGGGTTGCACCAATGACAAAAGATACAAAAGACTTCCTAAGGATGTTATTAAAGGTTATATAAAAGCATATAATCATTTAAGGGCAGCCAAACGAATAGAAGATTTATTCAGAATTGGAAGTTTGCATTATGAACGGTTAAAAGGAGATTTAAAGGACTTTGAATCGGTTAGATGTACTGGACGTTGGAGGCTAATATTTAAAAGTTCTACCATAGACAGTTCATTGATAATTACAGATATAGAATTAATAGAAATATCCAACCATTATGGCGACTAAATTTAAATTAAACGATTGTGTACCTTGCATAGCAATTCATCCGGGAGAAATCATTAAGGATGAATTAGATGCAAGAGAGATGAAGCAAAAAGAATTAGCTTCATTTATGGGTATGCCTACTTCCGTACTCAATGATATAATAAAGGGGCGTCGTGCTATAACTCCTGAAGTTGCTGTTTTGTTACAGGAAATTTTAAGTATAGACGCTTCTTATTGGTTATCATTACAAAATCAATATGATATAGACAAAGCAAATATCAATACAAAAATAATAGAACGGAAAAGAAATATTGAGATTTGGAAAATCATTTCTCAATATTGTTCTATTAAATGTTTTGAGAAATTAAATATTATAGGAACTAAAATATCAGAGAATATAAAAACTATATATTCAATTTTTGGTGTTACCTCTGTTGAAGAACTAATAACATTATACTCTCAAGAGAAAGAAGTTTCTTATTTTAAGAAATCTGAGCGTTTGAAAAGTGAGCCTATAAATATTTTTTCATGGAAATACTATGTTTTTTATGAAAGTTCGAAAATTCAGTGTGATACGAAGTTTAGTAACGACAATTTAAATAATCTTATTGATGAATTAAATCATTTATTTGTTATAAATAAGGATACTATAGATACAACAAAAAAAATTCTATCACGATATGGAATTAAATTTATCATAGTGCCCAAATTTGACAAAACTCCCATTGATGGATTTTCTTTTTGGCAAGGAGAAAACCCAACTATTGTATTAACATTACGATTAAACAGAATTGACAATTATGCCTTTGCTTTATTGCATGAAATATATCATGTTTATATGCATCTTTTCAACAATAGAGAACAAAAATATATTTCCATCGAAGGAGCTGAAATAAATAAATGTGAAGAAGAAGCAAATAAATTCGCCAAGTATTCTTTAATTAGCAAAGACTTATGGAGTGCATTCTTAAAACAACATTCTATGATTTCTCCACATGCAATGCAAATGAAAATAAAACAATTTGCTCATCAACATAATATCAATGAAGCTATTGTTTTAGGATTTTATCAACACGATATTAATTTGTACTCTATTAAAAGTTCAATATCAAGAGAAATAAAATAGTCCAATTATATGTACCGTGCAAATCTAATTGCACGCAATTTGCACGCATCTTCAGAAAATAGAAGAAAACAAGAAAGATTATTTGAAAAAGAAATACTACCTTTAGGCTTGAAAATCAAGGAGTATGAACCTGAAAAGAAATGAAGAGCAAATTACTGAAAATCAATTATTTGCGACTCATAATCTGGAGGTCCCTGGTTCAAGCCCAGGCTGGTCCACAAATAAAAAAGGCTGATTCCTAAGGGAATACAGCCTTTTTTATTTGTAAACTCTCCAGGTATAAATCCGTTGCTTTAGATAACATTGGAATTTAATCAAGGTAGTTGTTGGCTTCAGAATTTACACAGAGATAATTAATGTATTGATAACGAGGTAGCTTTACATTTGTTGCTCTTGTTATAGGAATCATGAACAGAATTTCTTTCTCTTAGTATAAAATCATGAGCACATTATATACTCTAAAACTGCAAATGTGGGTTTTACCTTAAAAAAACAGGATGGAAATTTGTACGAAATAGAAAGATGACTTTATCTTTGAAGAATATTAAAGCTGGCCGGACTTTTTATTTTGACGGAATACAGAGATTGTTAGTATAAAAATAAAAGATTAAATTTAGGTTTTATGGTTAAAAGTTATGCTTGTGCAGGCATTTTATTGTTTGCGATAGGATTATTCCCCTTAATGGCACAGGACAACACTGTGGCCAAAGAGATGGCTATAAAGATAGCCGATCGTATTATTGCTTCTACGGTTTATGAGTTCAAAGATGTAAAAACAGGTAAAGTATACACTTCTTTGGACAATGTTGCTTTAAATCCGGATATACGTGTCAATAGTAAATATTTGAATTGGCATTATACAAACGGAGTAACGAATATGGCTTTGATGGAGTTGGGTGATAAAATACAGAACCGGAAATATGAGGATTATGTGCTGAAAAATATGAAGTTTATTTTTGACAAGACTAATCAGTCTTATTTTCATCGTCTGTATGATAAAACTTTCCGTGAAGGAGGATGGAGGGCGGTTCCCCGTCTTACTTGGCATATGATTTATAGAAACAAGCGCTTGGATGACAACGGTCCTATGGGGGCTAGTCTGATAACTTTGAACCAGCGTCATCCGGATGAGGCTTTCCAACAATATGTTGAAACAACAAATCATCATCTTATGGTTTCGGAACCCCGCTTGGCCGATGGAACCATAGCTCGCTTGTGGCCTCATGAAAATACTGTTTGGGCAGATGATGCGTTTATGGCGGTATCTTTTATTTCTAGAATGGGAGAGGTTACCGGTGAAAAGAAGTATTTTGATGATGCGGCCAATCAGATATTGAATTATACAAGGTATTTATGGTGTCCTGAGAAACAGATTTATTATCATTGCTATCATACGGATAATAAAGAGCATGGAGTGGCGCATTGGTCGCGGGCCAATGGATGGATTTTTATGGCGACAGCCGATTTGCTGGCCAGAATGCCGGAAGATCACCCCATGCGTGATGATGTGATAAAGAATTTCCAGATGCAGGCCAGTGGGGTAGCCCGGTATCAAGGGAAAAACGGTTTGTGGCATCAGCTATTGGATAAAGCAGATTCTTATGAAGAAATCACCGGTACTTCCATGTTTGTATTTGGTATAGCTAAAGGTGTGAAGGAAGGATGGCTGCATCCGGATTTCATTTATGTAGCATGGCAGGGATTAAAAGGTATGTTGTCAAAGATTTCAGAGAATGGTGATGTGACGGCCATTTGTGTCGGTACAGGTATCATGCCTTCCACCGTATTTTATTATAATCGTCCTACTCAGGAAAATGATCCGATGGGTGAAGGGCCTGTGTTACGTGCTTTGGTAGAAATGATTGATGCACCTAAATATACGGAAATTAGTGCGAATGATCAGTATGATAAGATAAAATAAAGATAGAACCAAGAAAATACAATTGCCGTAGGGGTGGACTGGATTCGCCTGGATACACTTCTTTGTGGTGCCAGACGGAAACATTCCGCCCCTACAGTAAACCTGATGATAATGAAAAATATTTTTTTCAGTCTTTTGGCTATATCAGAACTTTAAATCCAATCGACCCTCTTTTATTCTTTCTCCCTCGAAAGTGCCACTGATTATTCTGTTATTTAAATCGAAACGGGTGATATTGATTATTCCATCTTCCAGTTTTTCTTCTTGATTATTCTCATTCTTGAATATAACATCAGTATAGATAGTCTGATCGTCACTCGCTCCTTCTGAGATACTGTAAATAGTGATGTCTTTCTCTTTGGGGTCAATGATGTTGAAAGAAATGGAAGCATTGTTGTCCACTCGGATATCTATGCTGACTATCGCTTTCTCGTCTTCGTTGCGGGCAGGATAATAAGAAGCCTTATCATCTGAGTCATAGCGCTGTCCCGTATATACCCAGCCATCTATCAGGCAACCAAAGGTATTGGCTCCTGTTTGAGTGGCAGGGGGCATGATGGTAGGATCTGCTGAAAAGTCTTCTCTATCACAGGAACAGCATAATGCGATTGTTAATACTATTGTAATAAGATATTTAATCATGGCTTGAATTTTTAAAAATGATAATTGATACCTACTGAGAATCCTAATTGTGAAATGTCGTCCGCCCCCTTCATTGGATAGTGTGGCTGCACCATCCATTCCTTATCATGATAACGAACAGAATACTCGCCGGAATATGCCAGGATATAGTTTATCCTTGCACTGACTCCCCAATGGGTGAAAGCACGGTATTCTCCACCTATGCCAAAGTTCGCCGCCCATTTATTCATGGATACTTTCCGTGGCTTATCATATACCGTACTGTTATCTTGATATAACTGATATCCGGTTCCGGTAGTAAAATACAAGCTGAATTGCTGTTTCAGCCAATGCAGGGAGAACTGTGGAGCAAAATAATGTGTTTGAATTTTATCACTGCTGTTTGGCATGTCGTTAGTATACCGGCTGCCTTGATAAAGTACTCCGAATCCCACCCGTATGGCAGGCTTGTTTCCTATCAGATAAGTATAACTTCCTGACCAGCCTATGCCATTGCGTAAACTTGAAGAGTGTCCAGCTACTCCTATCAGTTTTCCGGTGTAAAAGGTAGGCCCTGTTTGGAGGGACAGGATAGAACGTTCGCTAGTGCCGAATTGTGCGTATAGCACTGATGAATACAGCAGCATGGCTGTTAGTAAAAAACATAATTTACATTTCATAATAGTTGTGTTTGTCTAGTTAAGCATTATAAATACAAAAATAGTAAATCATTGAATATAATGATCTTATTAGCCTATTTATTTTAAACCGAGCATGAAAAATGTGATAGATTAACGCTTATCCGAATCTGTCTTAGGGTGGAAAATAACTGTTATGTAATGATTTGACTTCTTTTGCTACTGAATATTATGTAAATATAGGTACCGAATCGTGAACGAAAGTTATTATTTGAACATTTTCCTATGGAAATTTGTTATAAAGGAAAATATGATATACTTTTGGAAAAAGTTTCCTAGGGAAATAATTAAAGAAGATGATGTAACAGAGTCTGGTTTTAATCATAAAAAGAGAAGATTATGAAAAAAGAGTTTATAAGAAGGTATGGATGGACATTGCTTGGCATTGTGGCAGGAATGGTAGGAGGATACTTATATTGGCGTTATGTGGGTTGTTCCACGGGAACTTGCCCTATCACTTCTTCTCCTGTCAACAGTTCCATTTGGGGGGCGGCAATGGGAGGATTATTGCTCAGTTCATTTATACCGGAACGTAAAGAAATAAAGAAGGAGGAATAAGTATGAATAAGACAATTTTATTTTTTCTAGCCCTTATGCTGGTTACCACTACAGCTTGCGGCAGAGGAAACAGTAATAATAACCCTGTAAAAGAAGAAACTATGACAACAGAAGGAGATGGAAAAGTCATACATTTGACTAAAGCTGATTTTTTGGCGAAAGTATATAATTTCGAGAAAAACCCGAAAGAGTGGAAATATGAAGGTGACAAACCGGCTATTGTGGATTTCTATGCTGATTGGTGTGGTCCTTGCAAAATGGTAGCTCCTATTCTGGATGAATTGGCAAAAGAATACGATGGACAGATTGTGATTTATAAAGTGGATACAGAGAAAGAACAGGAACTGGCAGGCGCATTCGGTATACGGAGTATTCCGTCCATTCTGTTCATCCCCATGGAAGGAAAGCCGGAGATGGCACAGGGAGCTATGCCCAAAGCATCTTTTAAAAAGGCTATTGATGAGTTTTTATTGAAAAAATAAGTAATTTTGTGCAATAGCATTCAAGAAGAAGCATCAATATGGAAACTTTATGTAAAATAAGAGACCTCTATCGCGCTATTGCAGAATTTGAAACCCGGTTTGAAAAGGTGCATCACCTTTGTCTGAACGAAGGAATGTTGTTATGCTGTATCTCCAAGAAGAAACGCTTGTCTTCGGGAGAGATTGCAGAACTGTTAGGCCTTACTAATTCAAATACTTCTAAAGTCATCAGATCTGTGGAAGATAAAGGCTATGTAGAGCGTAATCTGGGAGATAGTGACAAACGACAGATGTATTTCTCGCTTACGGCAGAAGGAAAGAAAATTCTGAAGGAGATGGAATGCTGTAATATTGAGATTCCTGAGTTACTGAGGTCTGTTTTGTAATAGTAAACAAGATACTGCTGTAGATGAAGCCCGTTTTTATTTTTATATCATTGCTGATAATGCTCTGTCCCGCTTTCTCGCAAAGCAGGATGGAGCATTATCTTGATTCTTTGGGATTGGTGAATGTAGGCCGGATGGACCCGACATTGAAAATAGATTTGATGTATACCCGTGCCGACAATTTTACCGGGAAAGTCCTTTATGAGGATTTGCAGGAGGCCTATCTTCATCCCGAGGCTGCCAAAGCCTTGTTGCAAGCGCAAAAGCGGTTGAAAGAGTTGTATCCCGGTTATTCTCTGATTATTTATGATGCCGCCCGTCCCATGTCCGTGCAGCAGAAAATGTGGAATGTGGTAAAAGGTACTTCCCAAAATATATATGTATCCAATCCGGCTCGGGGAGGAGGATTGCATAACTATGGTTTGGCGGTAGACGTAAGTATTGCAGATGAAAAAGGAAATCCTTTGCCTATGGGGACCAAGGTGGATCATTTGGGCAAGGAAGCACACATAGATACCGAGGCGGCAATGGTACAGCAGGGAATCATTACAGCGCAGGAACGGAAAAACCGTTTGCTGCTGCGCCGGGTCATGACGGATGCGGGTTATAAACCTTTGCGCAGTGAGTGGTGGCATTTCAACTTCCGCAGTCGTGAAGAGGCAAAACGGAACTATAAAGTAATTAGATAAAGGATGGAAATATCAACAAAAACACTCCATTTCATCGAAGAACACAGAGAGGACGATACGCGTACACTTGCTTTGCAAAGTAAGAAATATCCCGATGTAGACATGGCGGCAGCTGTCACACAAATTGCCGGACGGCAGGTGGCGGCCCGCAAGATACCTTCATGGTATCCGGTTTCTGCATTATGGTATCCCCCTCATTTGTCTATGGAGCAATGTTCTTCCGAAGCAACTGCTTTGTATAAGGCCTCTTTGTTGGAAGGCGATACTTTTGCCGATTTAACCGGAGGTTTCGGCATTGATTGCAGTTTTATCTCCCGGAATTTCAAGCAAGCTGATTATGTGGAGAGGCAGACGGAGCTCTGTGAGCTGGCTTTGCATAATTTCCCTTTATTGGGGCTGGGGCATATCCGGATACATAACCGGGATGGGGTGGCTTATTTGCAGGAAATGCTTCCGGTAGATTGCCTGTTTCTAGACCCTGCCAGAAGAGACGGACACGGTGGCAAGACGGTTGCCATCTCTGATTGCGAGCCGGATATAAGTGCTTTGGAGTCTTTGCTGGTTGACAAGGCAAAGAAGGTGATGGTGAAATTATCGCCTATGCTGGATATGTCATTGGCATTGAACGAGCTGAAAACAGTTCGTTCGGTGCACATTGTCGCTGTGAATAACGAGTGTAAGGAGTTATTGTTGATATTGCAAAAAGAGGCCGTTTCATCGGAAATAAGCATCCATTGTGAGCATATTGCAGGCAACGGTGAGAGCCAGCATTACACCTTTACCTTGAAGCAGGAAAAGGCATCGGCCTGTCCCTTGACTGGTCAAGTCGGAACTTATTTATATGAACCGAATGTTGCTATACTGAAAGCCGGTGCTTTTCGTTCCCTCACACAAACCTATCCTGTGATGAAACTTCACCTCAGCAGCCATTTATATACCTCTGCTTCTTTGGTTCCGGATTTTCCGGGACGCCGTTTCCGGGTTGAGTCCGTATCGGGCTTTGGAAAAAAGGAACTGAAAGTGTTCTTGATGGATATGGACAAGGCGAATATTACGATCCGCAACTTTCCATTATCG